>FWPU01003734.1_pt1 | contig 25752 bp, 22 predicted proteins | sample 2228361 | NCBI WGS metagenome assembly FWPU01 (sample SAMEA103939777, study PRJEB20133) | metagenome | reverse complement strand
TCCGCGGCGCCCGCGTCTCGGCCGGGCGGCGCCCACCCAGCAGGCCCACCACGCTCCAGTGTTCCTTCAACTCCGGCCCATGGAGGGAGATGGAAGCGCTATCGCCGAGGATCTCAAAGTCCGTCCACTCCTCGGGCGTGCCGTACCAAAGCCACGGGAACCCCACCAACGGCAGTCTGCGGGTCCGCGCGTCGATGAGTTCCCCGGCAAACGCGTCCTGGGCGATGCAAACTCCTTGCGACCGAGGTTCTCGAAGTTCTCGGATCTTGGTCTCCGAAATACTCATGCCAGCGTTCCAAACGCAGCTTTGGATGTTGGCGGACGAAACGTCCGGTATGGTCCAGTTGGTGCGAAGGAAAACCGCGGGGTCTGGCCAAATGCACCGAATCCAGCGGGAACCTGGCGACCCTTCTCCCGTTGCCCGTGGACATGAAGCGGCTCGCCCCCCGTCGGCAAAAAGGAGGCTAAAACGGCAGGACCCGCTCACCCAAACCGGGGGCGTAAGGCCGCTGGGTTCCTCCGAGCTACAGGTTATACTCCTTCAGTTTGCGGTACAGGGTCCGCTGGCCGATACCTAACATGCGGGCGGCTTCCTCGCGGTTGCCGCCGGTAACCTTGAGGGTTTCGGCGATGAACAGCTTTTCTAGTTCTTCCAGCGGTTTTCCCACCAGGGCCGCCAGGGGGGCCGTGGGGGGCTCGGCGCCGGGGGGTGCGGCCGGGTCGGCCAACTCGTCCGGCAGGTCGTCCAGGTCCAACAGGCCGTCGTAATCGACGACGATCATGCTCTCGATCACATTGCGGAGCTGCCGCACGTTGCCGGGCCAGTCGAAGGCCAGCAGCCGCCGTCGCGCCGCCGAAGACATCCCCCGGATCGTTTTCCCGTGTTTCTTGGCCAGCAGCTTGACGAAATGATCAACCAGGGCCGGAAGGTCCTGGATCCGCTCCCGCAGGCTGGGCAGGCGGATGGTCACCACTTTGAGCCGGTGGTAGAGGTCGCTTCGGAAACTGCCGGCGGCGATCGCGTCTTCCAGATTGCGGTTCGTGGCCGAGAGGATCCGCACGTTGACCTTGATGGGGTCGTTCGAGCCGACGCGGGTGATCTCGCCGTTTTCCAGCACCCGCAGGAGTTTGATCTGGGTGGCCAGGGGCATGTCGCCCACTTCGTCCAAAAACAGCGTGCCACCGTTGGCGTACTCGAACTTGCCCACCCGGTCGCTGGTAGCGTCGGTAAAGGCCCCTTTCACATGGCCGAACAACTCGCTTTCCAGGATATTCTCGCTCAGGGCCGCGCAATTGAGGGCCACGAACGGCTTGGCCTTGCGGGGGCTGTTTTGGTGGATGGCCTGGGCCACCAATTCTTTCCCCGTGCCCGTCTCGCCCTGGATGAGGACGGTGGCATCAGTGGGGGCGATCCGCTTGAGTTTTTCGATCACGTCGCGCATCTGCGGGCTGTCGCCGATAACCCCCTCGAAGCCGAAGCGCTCGTCCAGCCGCCGCTGCAGTTCGACGTTGGTCCGCCGCAGGCGGACCCCTTCAGCAGCCCGCTCGGTAACCGCCCGCAGTTGGTTCAAGTCCAGCGGCTTGAGCAGATAGTTGAACGCCCCTTGTTGCATGGCCTGGACCGCCGAGGGAATCGTGCCGTGCCCCGTGATCAAGATCACCTCGGCATCGGGCAGCTCCTGCTTGGCACGGGCCAGAATCCCCAGCCCGTCGATGTCGTTCATCACTAAATCAGTGATGATGACATCGTACTGATTGGACTCGATCCGCTGGGCCCCCTCGGTCCCGGAGGTGGCCACATCGCAGGCAAACCCCACGCGTTCCAGACTTTCCGCCACGACCTCGGCGTGGGCCTGGTCATTATCCACAATCAGCACTTTCGCCGCCGGCGGCGCCCGACGGTCGGTCTTGGAAGGAAGGGCTGGCATACCCTAATCATACCCCTGGTGGGGTTCAGACGGTAGGGTGGCCAAACACCTCGGCTGACTAGGGTGAGTGCTGTGCACGCACGACCATCCGTCCGAGTCCGGTGGGCGCTTTCCACGCACGCCAAGGAACCTTTGCGTGGCTGCAAGGAACCACCTTACTGGGCCTAAGCGCCGGGGCTCAAGCCTCTGTTGGCGGTGGCCGGGCCGATTGCGCCTCCCACCCGTGGGTGGGTGTTCTCGCCAAACTCCCCTTGTAGCCGGGGACCACCCCGCGATAATAGGCAATTCTGCCCGAGGGACATGCACTTCGGGCGTTGGTCGGAATCTGCTGTCCACCAATAGTGGGGATGCCGGCCCCGGCTTGCCCGTCCGTCCGCCGCACCGGGCGCACTTTTTTCATTGCCCGCGGAGACCACGTGAATGGACATCAAGGAACTCGAACAAACGCTGGTGCTGATCAAGCCCGATGCCTTAAAGATCTCGCTGACCGGGTATATCCTTTCGCAATTTTCGGAGTTTCATACCGGCCTGCGGTACGCCGGCGCCAAGATCGTCCACGTCACGCGGATGCTGGCCGAGGAGCACTATGCCGAACACAAGGGCAAGCCGTTCTACGAGACGCTGATCTCCTACATCACGGGCGAAGTGCATTATGCCGATCGGCCGCACCGCCGGCGGGTGGTGGCGCTGGTGTACTGCGGTCCGAATGCGGTGGAAAAGGTCCGAATGATTGCCGGGCCGACCAACCCGCATGTGGCCCGGGAAACCGCTCCCGGCACCATCCGCGCGCTGGGGACCGTGGTGCCGGTAAAGGACGCCTCCGGCAAAGTGATTGGCGAGCGTCTGGACAATCTGGTACACGCGTCGGCAAGCGTCGAAGAGGCGGAGCGCGAGATCAAGCTCTGGTTCAAACCCGACGACATCATGCCCTACATGCGGATTTACCCCACCCAGATCTCGCAGGAGCCCTTCTTCTATTTCCGGGGGAGGCTGTTGCAGGAGTACACACCGGGCAGCCGCTGCCTGGTAGCGCCCGGCGATACCGTGTGGAAATCGGATATGGAGGCCCTGCAAGCGATCCTGCGGGGAGAGCCTGCCTGTCGTTCGCTGGACGCGGTAGCGGCCAAGTACCTGATCAACCAGGCGGTGGAGTCGGCCGCCACTGCGCCAGGCTGAGCCGGTACTTGCCCGACTGCGTGGACCGGGCATTGGCGGAGACGATGTTCGGCCTGGCTGGTCCATTTGCCGCCCGCTGCCCATCTTTCGCCGCTTTGCAGGCGGCACGATCGGTTATGTCCCTTTTGCGAGGAATGTCGATAGGTCGATAGAAGGAACTTAAGGGCCGGCCGCGGGGCGGGGCCTGCACCGTCGGCCGGGCGTGTCAGACGCAAGGACGCCGCGCGATGCGGAGGGTTTGCAAGCGCCGATTCCGTTGCCGGTTGCTTTGGACGGGCCTTTGGACGCTGGCCATGCTGCTGCCGGCTGGGCATACGGGGTTTGCCCAGACAGCCCAGACCCTCGACCTTGCGCCGCCATCGCAACATCGTTCGGCGGCTTCGGGGGGTGGTACCGGGCGGCAGATGCCGCCTGCCCACGGCGGGGCGCAGCGGATGCCTCCTGGCGAGGCAGCGGCCCCGCTGGCAAGCACCCCGATTCTGCCCGCAGAGCCAAACACAAAGCTGGCTGAGGCGTTCGACGTTCCGCCGCCTTTTGCCCAACCCGGAATGCCGCTCTCGGGCGGAATGCTCCGTGGCGACGGGCTGCTGGACGCTTTGTGGGGTTGGCAGTTGTTGCCCCAGGGGACCATCTACCGGTCGTACCTGGCCGGGGTCCGCGAGTCGCGCATGGCCAGCGCGTGGAACTACGAACGCCATTGGGGCTGGATGTGGGACATCGCCCTCGGCGGACGGGCCGGGATGCTCCGATACGGCAACCAGGATCCCCTGCGGCCCGAGGGTTTTCAGATCGACATCGAGGGTGCAGCGTTTCCTCGGCTGGACCTGGAGCGGGACTTGGACCTGGTGGCCAGCGATTTCCGGTTCGGCATTCCGCTGACCTACGGCCGCGGGCGTTATCAGACCAAGCTGGCCTATTACCATCTCAGCGCGCACTTGGGCGACGAGTGGATGTTGCGCACCGCAGGCTGGACGCGCATCAATTACACGCGCAATGCCTTGGTGTGGGGACATGCGTATTCCTTGACCGACAATCTCCGCCTGTATGCCGAGGCGGCCTGGGCGTTCGACACCGATGGCGGTGCCGAGCCGTGGGAGTTCCAGTTCGGTGTGGACTACAGCCCCCTTGAGCCGGCGGGGAGCCTGCGGGGATCGCCGTTCGTGGCGCTGAATGCCCATCTCCGCGAAGAAGTCGATTTTGGCGGCAATTTCGTTGTGCAGGCCGGCTGGCAGTGGCGGGGGCCCACGGGCGGTCTGTTCCGCATGGGGATGCAGTACTTCGCGGGCAAGAGCGAGCAGTACGAGTTCTTCCAGCAGTACGAGGATAAGGCGGGGCTGGGCCTGTGGTACGACTTCTGAAGCGGCGCAGGCCGGCGGGGCGGTCAAACGTGGAACCGCGTGGGTGCCTCAGGCCGCGGTACCAGCCGGGGCCAGAGGACCCACGCCGCCAGCATCCCGCTTACGAATCCGCCGATGTGGGCGAAATTGTCGATGATGGGATCGAACAGGCCGGTCAGTATCTGGTAGACGGCCCAGGCCAGAAGCACGAACCCGATCCGCTTGTCGCGGAGCATGACCACCCGGTGATGCCGGTAGAAGAACATCCCGACGCACCCCAGCACGCCGAACACCGCCCCCGAGGCGCCGAGGGAGGGTCCGGGATGGAAGATCATGCTCAAAACCGAGCCGCAGATGCCGGTCAGCAGAAAGATTATCAGTGTCTGGAGCGGTCCGAAGGCGTGCTCGCACGCCATCCCCACGATGAACAACACCAGCGCGTTGCCGGCAAGGTGCCCCGGGCTGCCGTGCAGGAATAACGCGCTGGCCAGGCGCCACACCTCGCCTTGGAGGACGCGCTGCCGGGCCAGGGCCCCCGCCTCGATCAGGGCCTCGCCGCTGGCCAGCGCACCGCTGGCAACCAGGTGGGCGAAGATCGCCGTATTGACCAATATGAGCACGATCGATACCCAGGGCGTGTAGGACATGCCCTTTTCGAAGTCGATCCGCTGGGCTGGCTCGTTTTCGGCCAGCATCTCCCGGCTGATCCGTATCGGCCGCCCGGGCGCTGGCCGGTCCCACCTTTCTGGCCCCTCCATCGCAGCACCTCCACCGTTCATCGCCGCTCCCCGGTATCCAGCATCACCCCGATGGCCAGCGCCACCCGCCGATCGAGCTGCCGGGCCGGGTCGGCCCGCATATCCAGCACATAGCGGTCCAGGATCGTGAACTTCCGGTTGAACTCGCCAATGACGTCCTCGCTTTGGCCGTCGCAGAAGATGAAGTTCGTCCGCAAGATGCCGAACATGGGGCCCAAGAACCGTCGCAACAGGGAGAGGATGACCGAATCCTCCTTCACCACGCAACGCACGGAACCATCCGGGTTATAGCACCACCACTTCTTGCGGAAGATGTTGGTGAAAATGTTCTTGCGGAGCCGGGCCAGCACATTGCCGGCCGCATCGCGAATCGTATAGGTGGCCACGATGGGCATGAATTTGCGGTCTTGGAGCACTTCGAGGAGCTTTTCCTGCCGCGACTCATCCCGGTAAAACGACACATGCCGCTTGGGATACAGGGCCACCAGGACCACCACCAACGCCATGATCCCCGCCGCGACCGCCAACACAGCAAGGACCCCTTCGAGCACCTCGTGCTGCATGCTTGCGGCCAGCGCCCCCAGTGCCCCGCCGACTACCAGGAACGCCAGCATCCCGCCCAGGACCGCCAGACATCCGCGCGCCAGGTGCACGGGGCGCTGCACAAAGAGGATGGGCCGATTCTCTTCGTCGGCCACCACGTACTTTTCCGAAATGGCCAGATGCTGCTGCCGCAACAAAAACACGTCGCGGTCGAAGAGCGGGTCGGCCTGCGGAAGAGGCTCCACCGGTTGCGGCACCGGCACCTGCATGCTCTGGCCGCACCGCGGGCACTGCACCCACTGCCCCGCATACTCGTCGCGAAGATTGTACACGCTGCCGCAGCGACATTTGACCGCGATCGCCATGACTTGCTGCCTTCGGGCTGGAGGTACCGGCCGCCGCCGCAGCGTTGGCCGGCGAAAAACCGAGCGCAAAACGAAAAGACCTTGGCCCGGCAATGCCCCTTATGCTGAGGCTGCCAGGCGCTGGTGTCAAGTCCCGACATTGGACTCCCCGCCAAAAAGGCGCTGCTCCGGGGCCGTGGAACGGTGGGTGGTAGGCGACCCGGCGGCGGAGGACAGCCGAGGACAGAAGACAGAGCACAGGAATCCGGAACAAGGGCCAAAGGAGAGGGGAGAGGGCACAGCGGACAGCGGCTTGGGGCTACGGCAGAGAGCTTCAACGCCTCGGGCATCGCGTGGCCCCGCGGGGCGACTTCCCATCGACGCCATTCCCAGAAGCCGCCTTCCTCTCACCGGGCCAGCCGGATCCCCAAGTCTTTGAGCTGCTGGGGGTCCACTTCCCCCGGGGCGCCGGTCAACAAGTCCACGGCCCGCTGGGTCTTGGGGAACGCAATGCAGTCGCGGATGCTTTCCAGCCCGCCGAAGATCATCACCAGCCGATCAATGCCTAGCGCGATTCCCCCGTGGGGCGGTGCGCCGTACTGGAGGGCCTCGAGCAGAAAGCCGAACCGCTGTTTGGCCTCTTCGGGTCCAATCCCTAAGAGCTGGAAGACCTCTTGCTGGAGCGCCTGGTCGTGGATCCGGATGGTCCCGCCGCCGGCCTCCGAGCCATTGATGATCAGATCGTATGCCTGGGCGCGGCAGCGGCCGGGGTCGGTGCGGAGCAAATCGCGGTCTTGCGGCCGAGGGGCCGTAAACGGGTGATGCATCGAGGTCCAGGCATTCTCCGCCTCGACCCAGGCGAACATGGGAAACTCCACCACCCACGAGAAGTGCTTCTGGTTGGGGTCGTACAACCGCAACTCCGCCCCCAGACGCTTGCGCAGGCCGTAAAGCGCCTTGCAAGTGAGTTCGAACTTGTCGGCCACGATCAGCAGCAGATCGCCCGGCTGTGCCCGGAACCGCTGGCCAATGCGTTCCAGCAAGGTGGGGGCGAAGTTCTTGGCGATCGGCGAGGTGAGGTTACCGGCCTCATCCACCTTGAACCAGGCGAGCCCCTTCGCGCCGAAATCCTGGACGACCCACGCCGTCAGCTCGTCCAGGTTCTTGCGTGAGAAGCGTTCGGCCGCCTGGGGCGCACACAGGCCGCGGACACGGTTGCCCGATTGGGCTGCCTCGCGGAAAACGCGGAACTCGCACTGGCTGGCCAGGTCGGTCAGGTCCACCAGTTCCATGCCGAACCGCAAGTCGGGGGCATCGTGGCCAAACCGCTCCATCGCCTCGTCGTACGTCATGCGCGGCAGTGGGAGGTTCAGGTCCAGGCCCAGAATCTCGCGGGCCAGCCGGGCCATCATCCCCTCGATGACCCCCATGACGTCGTCCATGGTGACGAACGACATTTCGAGGTCCAACTGGGTGAACTCGGGCTGGCGGTCTGCCCGCAGGTCCTCGTCCCGGAAACAGCGGGCCACCTGGATGTAGCGGTCGTAGCCTGCCACCATCAGGATCTGCTTGTAAAGCTGGGGCGATTGGGGCAAGGCGTAAAAACACCCCGGCTGGATCCGGCTGGGCACGAGGTAGTCGCGGGCCCCTTCCGGAGTGCTCCGGCCGAGCATGGGCGTCTCCACCTCGATGAATCCCAGCTCGTCGGCATAATCGCGCATGATTTTGATCATGCGGTGACGGAGCAACAGCGTCTTCTGCATCTCCGGGCGACGGAGGTCCAGGTAGCGATACCGAAGCCGCAACTCCTCGCCCGGCAATTCTTTGCCGCTTTGACTCGGGAAAAAAGGGGGGACCAGACTGCGGTTGAGCACCTCCAAGGTCTGGGCCCGCAGTTCGACCTGGCCGGTCGCCAGCTTGGGGTTGGCCGTCCCTTCCGGCCGCACACAGACCTTGCCCGTCACCCGCACCACATACTCCGCGCGCAGGGTCCGGGCGGCTTCCATCACCTCCGGACCGCTGTGCGGCCCGAAGACCACCTGGGTCTTGCCGTACCGGTCGCGGAGATCGACAAACAGGGTTCCCCCGTGGTCGCGGTAGGTGTCCACCCATCCGCAGAGCGTGGCTTCCAAACCGACGTGTTCCGCCCGCAGCTCGCCGCAAGTGTGTGTCCGAAGCAAGGTTCGCTCCTCGATACCGGCGCCCTCTTCCGCGTCGCCAAGCTACAGAACCCGATATTGTAGGGAGGTTTGCGAAACGCGCGAAGCCGCACCGTTTGAGCTTTAAGCCAGGACGGCCTGGCAGGGACCGCCGGAGCCGGGACCGTCAGGTCCCGGTGGCGAAGCACCAGTTCGCCGGGGGTTGGCTGGCGTCTGGGGGGCTACCTGGGGTACCTCGCGTGGCTGGGAGGAACCACCCCCCGGCCAGCGCGTTTTCGCATGGTTGCAGGCAACCACCCCACGCGAGCTGCGACCCTTGCAGCGTTGTGCCCGAGGGGGCCGCGCGGGGAGCTACTGGGTGGACGGGCGATTCCAGCGGCTCTCGGCGTACTGCTCTTTCAGCGTCGTTTCGAACTCGCGGGCCCGGTCCAGCTTGCGAAGTTCCCGGCACAGGCGGGCCAAGTGGTACAAGGCCTCGGCGTGGGACTCGCGATGGGCCGAGTACAGCGCATCGACGTGCAAGAAAGCGAACAGCGCCTCGCGCGGCCGGTTGTCTTTCCAAAGGGCCACCCCCAGGGTGTTGTAGGCTTGGGCCAGAAAGGCAACGTCGTCCGACTCCGCGCTGGCAATCTGGGCTTCGACGGCTTTGACCGCCACCCCGGCCTGCCCCGTTTCGGCCAGGCAGCGGGCCTTGCCCAAGATAGCCAATCGGCGTTGGGTCTCGGCCAGCGGCCCTTCCACCTTTTGCTGCAGGACCGTATCGAAATACTTGAGCGCTTCGGCGGGTTTGTTCTCGGCCAACAGGGCTTGACCGACGCAAACGCTGGCTCGCATCTGGTAGTCGGGCCAGGGGGCGGCGGCCACTTTCTCGTAGTACGGCAGCGCTTTGGCGTACTGGCCCATGGCCACCAGCAGATCGCCCACGATCTGGTACGCTTCCAGGGTGTGATGGCTTTGGGGATAATCGCGGACGAAGTTCAGCATCAATCGGCCTGCCGGGGCGATCTCGGCGCTGCCGGCCAAAGCCAGGCGCGCCGCGCAAAACGCCCGGTAGAACTCCAGCTCCTGCCGAATCTCCGGGCGAACGAATTGCTCGGGCTTGAGCTTTTCCAGCGCCTTCAGCGCCGCCTCGTAGAGGCCCTTGGCCACCTCGCTTCGGATGGTCTTCAGTTCCAAGGGCTCCCCCTCGAACGAAATCCATTCGATCTGGTTGACCGGCACCCGCTCGATGGCGGCCGTGGGCGTTTCCACTAGAACCTCGGTCGGTGAGAGGGTCACCCGCCCAGGGATGGTGGCTTTGAGTGTCTTGACCACGTCGTCGGCCGGAAGGGAAAGGGGAATCAGCCAGAGGCCAAACCCCAGGATCGTCGGAATTCGCTTCACCATGGTCTCCTTGCTACGCTCTTATTGGCCGGCCAGTGGCGTCTCGGCTCAAGAGGGCCACCGGGTTCCGAGATGGCAGTCCCCGCGCCGAGCGGGGGCGCTGCACGGGGCTTTTTTTGATGATAGCACCGCAAAGCGTCAGGGGGCAACCGGCCCATGCGGGCGGGCGTTCGGACCCCGCGGCTTACACCGCGGCCGGGCGCATCCGGCCGTAGCGCGAAAGGCGTGGAACCAGGGATGAGAACGAGCAACTCGCAGTCCTGCCCCAGGCAGCACCGCAATGGAGCCCGAGGGCCGTAATCGCCCGAAGGCCCCTATCCGCGTGGTGGCTCGCACTCACCCGCCCTCGGGGCGCCGGACCCGACGGAAACCTGCCACAAATAGGGGGCCAGTCGGCGGGCCAACAGGGCGGCGGCTGCGAGCTTTGCTGCAAAAGGCCTTGCTGCCTTGGCCGAAGGCTCTAGGATGATAAAGTTTTCGGTTGTTGGCGCCTGTCAGCGGCAGCAGATACGCACACCCGTTGGTTGGAGATGTGGGATGCGTCGCGCGAAGATCAGCATTGTGGGGGCGGGCAATGTCGGGGCAACGACCGCGCACTGGTGCGCGGCCGCCGAGCTGGGCGACCTGGTGTTGCTCGACATACCCCAGACGGGCGGAATGCCCAAGGGCAAGGCGCTGGACCTGGCCCAGGCCGGGCCCATTATGGACTTCGATAGCCGGATCGTCGGCACCACCTCCTACGACGACACGGCCGACAGCGACGTCGTGGTGATAACGGCTGGCGTGCCCCGCAAGCCCGGCATGAGTCGCGACGAGTTGCTGGGCACCAACGCCCGCATCGTGGGCTCGGTCGCCGAGCAGATCAAGCGCACCAGTCCCAACGCGATTGTCATTGTGGTGAGCAATCCTTTGGATGCGATGGTGCAGCGGGCGTACCAGGTGACCGGCTTTCCGCCGAACCGGGTGATGGGGCAGGCCGGCGTGCTCGATACGGCGCGATTTCGGGCGTTCATCGCCCAGGAGCTGAACGTCAGCGTCGAGGATGTCACCGCCATGCTTCTGGGGGGCCATGGAGATACCATGGTCCCCCTGACGAGCTGCTGTGCGGTGGCCGGGATTCCGGTGACCGAACTCATCGCTCCCCAGCGGCTGGCGGAAATTGTGCAGCGCACCCGGGACGGAGGGGCGGAGATCGTGGGCTTGTTGAAGACCGGAAGTGCCTACTACGCCCCAGGGGCGGCGACGGCGCAGATGGTCGAGGCGGTGGTCCGCGACAAGAAGCGGGTCATCCCTTGCGCCGCCTTCTGCGACCGGGAATACGGGGTGGGCGGCTACTATGTCGGCGTGCCGTGCGTTATCGGAGCCGGCGGGGTCGAACGCATCCTGGAGATCCGCCTCACCCCGGAAGAGGAAGCGGCATTCCAGAAAAGTGTCGAGGCGGTCAAGGGCCTGGTGAAGACAATGGCCCGGCTGGTGACCCTTCCGACGGGTTGATGCTTGCACTGCTATCACACCTTCGGCGTGGGGGCCCGCAGTTCGGAAGAGGGTCATTGCAGAATTCTTCTTTTGCGCACGGTGGGCTACGGTTGACAGGCCACGGGGCCATGGAGTAGAGTCTGGCTTCGTTTCCCGTCACGCTGGGAGATGCAGGAACCGATGGATCGAGGATTGCCTTCTTGCAGCAATCCGGAGGACGTTCACGGAGGCCGGCCGGTCGTCTTGGGGATCATCTCAGGCCCGCAATCCTTCCAGGAACCATGAATCGCTTTCGATCTGCGATGCGTCCGCGGCAGGCTTCCTCGGAGATCGACGCGGACCCGTCGCCCACGCTGGACCTGCTGTTGGGCAACGGCCAACTGGGGCAGGATTGTCCCCACGCGCTATTCGCCCCGCAGCACTATGAATCCAAGTATGCCTATCCGCTGCTGGTGTGGTTGCACGACAGCGGCGAGGACGAATGGCAGTTGCTGCGGGTCATGCCGCTGGTCAGCCTGCGGAACTACGTGGCCGTAGGCCCCCGCGGCGTGCTGCTCCGCGACGCCGGGGGTGTGGACCGTTGGGGATGGTCGCAGTCGCCCCCGGCCGCCGGGCGTGGCGCGGAGCGGGTATTCGCTGCCATTGAGGTTGCCGTACGGCGGTACCACGTCGATGGCAGACGGGTGTTCCTGGCCGGGGCCGGCAGCGGGGGGACCGCCGCCTTGCAGATTGCGGCGGCCTGGCCGGAGCGGTTCGCCGGCGCGGCGTCGCTGGGCGGTCCGCTGCCCGAGGCCCATTGTGCCCCCTTGAGCCAATGGGGCCGGCTCCGCGGCCTGCCGGTCTTCCTGGCAGTGGGACGCCAGTCGCGAACCTACTCTCCTCAGCGGGCGTGCAACGATTTGCGCCTCTTGCGCACCGCCGGGCTGGTTTCCATCACCCTGCGCGAATACCACCCGTGCCAGCACCCCGTCATCCCACAGGCCCTCCGCGACCTGGATCGCTGGATGATGGAGCACATCCATGGCGCGGTCCAAGGGCCCGCGACCTGCCAGTGGCATTGGCCCCCGGTGCCGGAATAGCCCGGCCTTTGGTGGCGCCGCATGGACCGCGCCACGGTCAAGCCTTCTCATTCTTCGGTCGGCGGCAGGTCCGTTTTCCGCGGCCTGGCAAGCCGAACGCCTTGTGCGCTTTGCAGCAGGCAGAGTCGCGTTTTTTCGCCGTCCGGGGCGATTCGGGGCCTGTGGCTCTGCACGGTCCCCTCAAATACGGACCGGCCGGGCGTCACTCGATTACCAGCCCCCCTTCGCCGATTCGGTAGGGGATGAGTTCATCGGCGCAGAAACTGCCGCGGTGCTTGGCCACGCACAGCGCCCGGCGGAAATGCATCCCTTCGCGAATCTTGCCCAAATAAAGCACGGTGTTGGCGTTGGCCAAAAGGTCCCCTTCATCCAGGGGCCGCTCTAACAAAGCTTCCAGGGTGGACTCCCTGGCCGTCTGAAGCAGCACACACCCGATGTCCGCCGGGTCGTAGCGGTGCGTTTCGACCTCTGCGGCCATGCGGCGGAAGTCCTGGCGGAACAGGTCGCGGGCCACCCAGTCCGCGTCTTTGCGGAGGATCTGGTGGTAGATGTATTCGAACAGTTCGAGCTGGATGGACTCGCTGGGCCGATCCACCGGCTCGATGCCGTCGACCAGGGCCCGGCGGACCCCGCGCACGAAGTTGCCGTAGAAGAAGGCGATCGAAGCGCTCAGCCGCCGGGCCAGTTCGGCTTGCCACTGGTGCCATTGCTCGAAGTCCAGGTCGCGCCGCGTAACCCGGCGGCCTTGTTGCTCGAAGACATGCAGATAGTCGCCTGTCGGCCGGGCCGGATCGAAGAACCCGTCGGGCACCGGAGCCTGGTCGGCCGAGGCCGCCCGTAGTTCCCACCCGAACATCCGCCGGGCATACTGGGCGTGGTTCTGCGAGTCGCCGCGGGCACTCATGTCGAAGACGATGCCGGGGCGTCCTTCCTGGGCCAGGCCAGCGTGGAGGAATTGCAGCCCCAACTGGGTTTTGCCGACCCCCGGCGCGCCGACGACCACGGTCAGGGTGCCGGGCACCAGACCGCCGCCCAGCAGGGCGTCCAGGCGCTCGATGCCGGTCGAAAGTCGCTTTGGACCGGAGGAAGGCGGCTGGCAATCGGACCGATTCATGAAATCTCCCTGCTCCGCGCACAGGACCGGAAAACGTTCGCTGGGCAAACGGTGCGGCGGAATGCCGGGTGGGGCGCCGCCTTGGCCGGCCGGGCCAACAACCCCCCAGCCTTACAGGACGCGACAGAGAATGCCACCATCGACCACCAGCACCGAGCCGGTAATGTAGCTGCCGGCCTCGCTGGCCAACAACAGCACGGGACCGGCCAGTTCCTCGGGCTGGCCCCAGCGGCCCAGGGCGGTGCGTTCGGCCACCTTGGCCTTGTCCTCGGGGCTGAGTAGTTGCATGGGCAACTCGGTGGCAAAAAACCCGGGGGCGATGCAGTTGACCGTGATGCCGAACGGGCCCAGTTCCAAAGCGGCGGCCCGGGCAAGCCCGATCAACCCCGACTTCGTGGCCGAGTACGCCCCGCGGCATTCCTTCGACCCGAAACCCATGACCGACGCGATGTGGATCACGCGGCCCCAGCGCCGGGCCTTCATTCCCGGCACCACCGCCCGCATCAGCGCCATGCAGCTCGTTAGGTTCAACTGCACGATGCGATCCCACACGGGGTCCTCGATCTCTTCGACCGCCTGCGGAATATTGGTGCCGGCGTTGTTGACCAGGATATCGATCTTGCCCAGGCGGCGGGTGGCCTCCTCGGCCAGCCGCACCAAATCCTCCCGGCGGGTGAGGTCGGCCGGCACCCATTCCACCCGTCTCCCAGCGGACTGGGCGAGGGCCTCGGCCGCCAAGCGCAGCTCCTCGGTATTGCGGCTGGAGAGGATGACGTCGGCCCCGGCCTGGGCCAGGGCTTCGGCCATCGCACGCCCCAACCCCCGGCTGCCGCCGGTCACCAGCGCCGCACGGCCCGTCAGATCAAAGCGATTGCTTGTCATTGCGGTTTCTGCTTTCTCCCTTGCCCATGTTCCTCTTTGGGACCCCGGTGGCCTTCGGGGCTTTGCTGGGGCCATCACCGCGTGATGCCGGCCTTTGGAAGCCCTTCGGCGGCGGACCTTGCCGCGCCGGCTAGTTGGCCGCCTCTCCCACCCCTTCCAGACACCACTGGATCGCGTTTTCCAACATGCGGAGGAACGGTTCGCAGCGGAAATCGTCGGGATGGCCCAGCATCGTATAGAAGACCCGCGCGCCGTCGTAGGTATAGGTCCAGGCGACCGGCTCGTCCGGGTCTTCGGTGGACCAGCGGCCCATCACGAGGACCGTGGTCCCCAGGGCCAGCGGCCGCAGACGGTACAGCCACGAACTCGAGTGCCAGCGGGGCACCACCCCTTTGAGGATGGGGTGTCCAGCGGCCTCGGGCACGCACCATACGTCGCAGCCGGTTGTGCGCGACTTCGGATTATAGCCCCGGTAATTGCAGCCTAGCACTTCCCGGTCAAAGCGGTCCCAAATCACATGGCCGCGGGCCGCTTTGGAAGGCTGAAAAGCCGCGGTGCTGGTCCGCAACACGACCAGCGGCCTGCCCGAACGGATGAACCGCTCCAGATGGTCCATCTGTGCCACCGGCAAGGCCCGGCGGCGGGCAAAGAGCACCAGGAGGTCGGCATCGTCCAGGGCCTCCAGGCGCGGGATGTCGTCGGCGCCGCTCCCCTCCTGGTTCGTCGCTGCCAGGTGGGTGATCCGATAGCGGTCGGCCAGGCGCACGCTGAACGCGACGAGCGTAGTGCGGCTGTCATACTCCGACTCGGCGCTGACGAATACCACATGCGGGCGGCGGTCCGGCCTCATGCCGGCCGCGTCCAGCAGCTCACGCGTCTCGATCGTGGGGGCGATGAACTGCTCGATGTGCCGCTGGACGCGGGCCGTCCCCCCAGCCGGCGTCATGTTGCGGTCCGGCTTGCGGTCGGCATCCAGGCCGTTGGAGGTGATCGCCTCGACCAGATCGGCAATCACCATCACCCGCAACCCGTGGTCTTTCATGTTCCGCACCCCCATGCTGCGGTTGAGCACGCACAGGTTGCTGGCCACGCCGGCATAGAGCAGGGTGTCGATCTTCCGCTGGGCACAAAGGTTGAGCAGCTCGCGGCCATTGTTGGCGTCGCCGATGAGATCCTCCGGCATGATCTCCAGGCCCGGATGTTGCCGCGTCCACACCTTGGCCTTCTGTTTGCAGGGTTCATCCGGCCCGCATTCGCAGAAATCGGTCGGGCCGGGCACCGCCGGCGGGTGGAAGCCGACCGTTTTGGGAACGGGATATTGGGGGATGGCCCGCATCGCCTTGCGCTGCGGGGCGTCGCGGTAGAAATCCACGACATCCGACGGGGCGAATACGACCTGGATCCCCAACTTGCGCGCCGCATCCATCGCCCGGTTCATGCGCGGAACCATATTGGCCACCCGCGTGGTGAAGGTCGTGCACCAGTGGCGGTCCCACATGTCGATGACCACCAGCGCGGTGCGGGCTGGCTCCAAGGTCACTTTTTGCCGTACCTTGCGGCCTGCCGCGTCGCGGGTTTGGGCGGTGACCACCACCTCGGCCGCCGGCACCACCGCTGGGCCAAAGGCCAATCCCGCAATGGCAAGCGCCGCCACCGAAATGGCCAAAACGATTGGGATGCGTCGCGGGACCATCGTCGTGCCTCCCCATGTGCCCGACATTATAGCCCCCTCCCAGGACGCTGTCCGCGCCGCGCCCACCCGCTGGGCGCTACCGCACGCCTTGCTACAATCGGCCAGTGCTGGAAAACCCATTCCACACCGGGAGGAAAACCCTCATGCACCGTTGCTGGACACGCCGTGAGTTGTTCGGGGCGGCCGGAGCCGCCCTCGTCCTGGGGACAACGGCAGCCGCCCCTGGGGCCGAGCCAGCAGGCTCCAATTGCATCAAGATCCTCGCCATCAGCGGCAGCCCGCGCAAGGGAAAGACCACAGCCACCGCGCTTGGGGTGTGCCTGGAAGCGGCCCGAGCGGTCGATCCCCAGAGCATCGCCGTCGAGTTGATCGAGCTGGCCGGGCTGAAGCTCCCGCTCGAGCCGGCCCTGGACCTGCCGCTGGAGCCTGGCCAGCGCGATGATTTCCCCGCGCTGGCCGCCAGACTGACCGACCCACGTGTGGCGGGCATCATCGTCGGCTCGCCGGTGTATTTCGGCGACATGAGTTCCCTGTGCAAAGCCATGTTCGACCGCTGGCGGGTTTTCCGCAAGGACTTTGCACTGAGCAACCGGGTGGGCGGGGCCCTGGCCGTGGGATCGGCCCGCAACGGCGGCCAGGAGAACGTCCTCCGCTCGATCCACCTGGCGATGTTCGGGCAAGAGATGATTGTGGTGGGCGACGGCCGGCCCACCTCCCACAGCGGCGCCACCCTGTGGAACAACTACAAAGATGATATCCTGAAGGACGAACCGGGAATTGCCACCGCCAAGAACCTCGGCCGGCGCGTGGCCGAGGTGGCCCGGCTCATCCGGCGACTTTGATGGCTTTCCAAGGTTGCGCGCATGTACGGCTTTTTCCCCTCGGCCAGTCCCGAAAATGGCGGGCGTGTGTCCAGCCGCGACCGGTACGCAGGCCTCCGGGTCCAGGTCCAAGCAGGCGCCTCATGCAGAACCGTCCGCCGTTTAGCAAGACATGGCCTGGCCGGCTGGATCGCCGCTTTGGCCGCCGTGCTGGTTGCCTGGGCCGGCACCACGGAGGCCCCCGCCATGGACCCCGTACGCGTGGCCCGCGATGGCCGGTCGTTTGTACTGGAGCCTTCGGGCCGGCGCTTCATCCCTTGGGGCTTCAACTACGATCACGACGAACAGGGTCGGCTGATCGAGGATTACTGGGAGGCGGAGTGGCCCAAAGTCGAAGCCGACTTCCAGGAAATGAAGCACCTGGGGGCCAACACCGTGCGCGTGCATCTTCAGTTTGGCAAGTTTTTTGCGGGGCCGGGCCGGCCCAATCCCCGGGCCTTGGAGCGGCTCCAGCGGCTGGCGGCCCTGGCCGAACGCCTGGGCTTGTACCTGGATATCACCGGCCTGGGCTGCTACCACAAGCAGGACGTGCCGGCCTGGTACGACGCGCTCGGGGAGGCCGAACGGTGGCAAGCGCAGGCCGCCTTCTGGGAAGCCGTGGCCGGACGGCTGCGCGAAAGCCCCGCCGTGTTTTGCTACGACCTGATGAACGAGCCGGTGGTCCCCGGGGGCAAGCGCCCCGCGGGCGGGTGGTTGGGTGGGGCGTTTGCCGGCAAGCACTTTGTGCAGTTCATCACGCTGGATCAGGCGGGCCGGCCCCGCCCCGAAATCGCCCGCGCCTGGACCCGCACCCTGGTCGCCGCCATCCGAAGGCACGATACCCGCCACCTGGTGACCGTCGGCCTGGTCGATTGGAGCCTGGATCGCCCCGGACTGACCTCGGGGTTCGTCCCCTCGGTAATCGCCCCGGAAGTCGATTTCCTCTGCGTGCATCTGTATCCCCAAAAGGGCAAGCTCCGCGAAGCCCTGGACACGCTCGAAGGTTTCGCCGTCGGCAAACCCGTCGTCGTGGAAGAGACCTTCCCCTTGCGAACCCCGGCCGACGAACTGGAGAAGTTCTTCGAGCAGTCCGAAGGCAAGGCGGCCGGTTGGTTGGGATTCTATTGGGGAAAAACGCCAGAGGAATGTCGCCGCGGTGGCACGATGGCCGATGCCATCACACTCCAGTGGCTGGAACTGTTCCAACGTCGCAGCAAGCAATTGCTTCAGTCGCCGCCATGAGGGGTCGAGGGGCCAGAAGGAGGCGGTGTGCAGTTTCCGCTGGAGTCGTCCCGCGGCCTGAGGAATGATCGGTAAGAGGGCCGTAAGCCCGGTGCGCAGGAGACGAACCGCCTTGGGCCGCGCCACGATAGACGCTGCGGCGGAGGTGGTGCCCCAAGGGCCTTCAGGCCCCATCGGCGGCGCGAGGTTCGCTTTGCGCCGGACCGCAAGTGGGGTATACTTGCGTGGAACGTCCAAAGCAGGCCGCCTGGGCGCGGATGGGCCCGGGGCGAGCCCGGAGCGGGGGTTAGCAGCGTCTCGGACATGGCCAGTTACATCGTTCGCTTCGGCGCGATGCGCATCTTGGGAGTCTTCTCGCCCACCGACGACCGTCCCTACGGGCGAGGGGTGCGGGTTGTCGTCAAGACCGAACGCGGTTTGGAGGTGGGCGAAGTGCTTTGCGAGGCGACCCCTCGGGCACTGGCCGCCTTGTCCAATCCGCCCAAAGGGCAAATCCTTCGCCCAATGACGGCCGAGGATGCCAATGAGCTGAAGCGCATCCAAGTCCACCAGCGCCAAGAGTTCCGCGTCTGCCAGGAGTGCATCGCCAAACTGGGCCTGGAGATGGAACTGGTCGATGTGGAGCACCTGTTCGGTGGGGAACGGGTGATTGTGTACTATCTGGCCGACGGCCGCGTCGATTTCCGCGAGCTGGTGCGGATGCTGGCCGGCGAGTTCCAGACCCGTATCGAGATGCGGCAGATTGGAGTGCGGGACGAAGCCAAGCTCATGGCCGACTATGGCGACTGCGGCAAACCCGTCTGCTGCAATACCCACCTGACCGAGATGCCGCCGGTCTCGATGAAGATGGCCAAGCTCCAGAAAGCCACGCTGGACCCCACGAAGATTTCCGGGCGATGCGGCCGGCTGAAATGCTGTCTGCGGTACGAATACGAAACCTACGAAAGCATTCAGAGGGAGTTGCCCCCCATCGGGTCGGAGATCACGCTTGCCGAGGGGCGGGCCAAAGTCCTGGGCCACGAAATCCTGGCCCAGGCCGTCGTGGTCGAGACCGAAGACCGTCGCCGCCGGCTGGTCCCCGTGGTGGAACTCTCTCTGGCGGCAGCCCCTGGAAAGTCCTCTGATTCCTCGCCATGAACGACCCCTCGGACCCGCTGAGCACCCTGTTGGCCAAAGACCGCCGCTACAAACGCGAAGCGTATGAGTTCGTCTGGAGCGCCCTCTCCTATGCCCAGGAGCTTGGCATGGGCAGCGAGCGATACAGCGAACCCATGCCCGGCGCCGAGCCGGACGACGAGCCCGCCGCCCAGCGCCCCCAGCGCCACGTGACCGGCCAGGAATTGTGCGAAGCCATCCGCCGCCTGGCGTTGCGCGAGTTCGGTTACATGGCCAAGACCGTCCTGAATAGTTGGGGGGTGTACACCACAGGCGACTTCGGCGAGATTGTTTTCAACTTCCTGCGGATGGGGTTGATGCGAAAGACGCCGGAGGACCGCCGCGAGGATTTCGACGACGTGTACGACTTCGACACAGCGTTCGAACAGGAGTTCCGCATCACGCTGGCCGAATGACGCCCATGCCCCAGGCGCCGCCATGCGCCCGGTTCGGACGCCGGCCGCCGCACCCGGTCGCCCCGCCCAGTTCGTATTGTCCGTTTTATGTCCGGCCGAAAACGCCACAGCACTCCCTCCGGCCCGCAAGCGGCGGCCCAGCCCGCGACGACTGCCGCTGGCCCGAGCGCGGAAGCCCGGCGAACGCCCTTGTCCGCACCGCCCGGCTTGGCGGCCCGTTGCTTGCTAGCGCTGGCCACTCTGGCCCTGGCCGCGTGGATCGCCTTCTTGGCCGCCCTGGCGTGGATCGCCTCTTAAGCGGCATATGCCCAGCCTGCCCGGCCGAAAACGCGCACAATCGCCCTGCGCCGTGGTCGCCTGCGGCGCGAAAAACCAGCGCCCCCGTGTTCGTCGCGAAAGCGGGTATATCTTGGTGGCTTAGGCGCCAAAGCTTGAATTCGCACCTGTCCGTCGGATACGAATCCTACTGTTCGCTCGTTTCAGTTATTTTTTGGCCCGACCGCCTGCGCCGGGTGCGAATGCATAGCACCAGGCCGTACAAGCCCGGCCCGCCCGCCAGGATGGCCAGTGTGCTGGGCTCCGGCGTACAGTGGCACACGCAATCATCGACCACTTTCCACCCATCGGGCGTGCCATCGCCCAAGAAGTTCGGGGGCGTGTTGCTGGCATCCCAGCTTTCGATTTGCGTCTTCATTGTGTTGGTGATGGCGGTCAACCAGGTGAACGCCTTGAGCGTTACGTCGTCCCGAAACCCGTCTGCATCCGTATCGTCCCGGCTGTAGCCCCACTCGAAGCCCGTCAGGAATGTCATCTTCATCGTCGCGAAATCGACGCAGAACAGACCGGCTTCGAAGGTAATGTCGTTGGCCGGGTTGGCGACCGCTTGCGCCGGGGCATCGAAGAACCGCGTACCGTTCTTGCCGTCGGTGGGATCCGCGTTCTCGGGCTCGGTCCAATAGAACGGCAGCCCGTCGTCCCGATTGAAAGGATCCAGATAAGGCGGAGGGCCAATGGTATTGGTGCCTGCCGTAACCACCTGGATCCAGCGGAGGTTGGCCAAATGCTCGCCGGGGAGGCAGTACCCGTCAATCTCGGTGAAGACCGCCTCCAGAACCGCCCCGGACCAATTGACCCCGTTGCGCACGAAATTCTCGTTCCTGTAGTAATTCTCGATCGAGAGGGTGCCGATGGTGTCGGCCCCACAGAAGACCTCCTGCGGATTAGGAGTTACCTGCACTTCTACCAGCCCGGCCCTTGCCGAGGTGGATATGCCCCACAACACGACCAGGACGGCCATCGCCATCTTGCAGCGCGGACGACAGAGTGTCGCCATGGGCAATCCTCCAGAAAAAAAGGAGTGTCGCTGTCAGACGCGGAAAGCGAGAAGGCAAACAATGAATCAATACTTAGGGTCGGACAAGTGCTGACCAACAAATGCGCTTTCGCGCAACAGACTGGACCAATGGCCATGGATGATCTATGCGTGCCGGCCGGCCGGGTTCTACTCGCATGCGCGAATCGTGGTACTGCGACTCGCGAGGTGCCGGTCCTTGCGGCCGATTCGCGATTCGCGGCTTGCCGGCGCACTTGGGCAACAACTCATGCCGTACGGCACAGGCTGCCGGGCGCCGCAGGAAGGTCATCTTTTTGAAGAAACACGAAGCCCGGGAGTCCCCCCACCGAAGGCATTTGAGACACTTGGGCCGGTCGCCAGCGCGACCGGGAAACGCGCGAGGTGGCCCGTCGCAAGGCCAAGCGCCCCCAGCGCAGAAGAGCAACGGGGCTGCCAGCCGGGCGGAGGATCGATTACGGCGGGGCAAACCGCATCCGTTGCAGCGGCTCGGGCCGGAGGCCATCGCCCCGGGGTAACAGGCAGCGGACAAGGACGAACATCCGCACCAAATCGGCCACGGTGCGGGCCTTCATCTTGGCCATCACCCGGGCACGCCGCTCCTCGATGGTCCGGACACTCCGGTTCAGATCGGCGGCCATCTCGAGGTTCGACAGCCCCAGGACCACGCGTTCCAGCACCTCGCGCTCGGCGCGGCTAAGCCGCTCCAGGCGCCGCCGCACCTTGTAGCAAAGCAACAGGTCCTCGCGGTACTCGGCCTCCCAGCAGAGGGCCGTCTTCAGGACGTCGCCAAGGTCCCTGGGGGTGCACGGTTTCACGAGGTAGCTCAGCGCCCCGGCCGTCATGGCGGCGACGGCCTGCCGTGCTCCCGGCTCCTCCGATAGCGCCACAACCGGCAAATGGACCCGGCCGGCCGCCAAAGCCCGAAACAAACCGGCCGGCTCGCTGAGTTCGGGCACATCCAGGCACACGAACAGGCAGCCCGGGTGGCCTACTTCCCACTGGGCCAGGAACTCGTCCAGGCTGGAAAAGCACTCCAGGGGAAACCCCAGCGACTCGGCCTCTTTGTACAACAGCCGCCGCGTGGGCGGATCGGGGTCAACCAAATAGACCGTAGGCTCCCTGCCCATCCAGGGCGTGGTCAGGTTCATAGGTCCAACCTGCCGCAGGCCACTCCGTGCCAAACACGTCGTGCAACTTCGACGGGAAGGGCCATATCGTACTCTGCCTTGCCATGCTTGGCAAGCAAATTGCACCGCCAGCCCATCGCCAGTCGAGCCAGATGCGCCAGCATTGGCCCCCCAAAAGGCAGAAAGCCCGCCCGGTCCAGCCCCGGGCTGGGACAGCAACCGCGTGCCATTTTTGCGCCGCCATTGAAGCGTGCCAGGGTCTCCCAGTCCGGTGGCCTGTTGCCCCCGTGCCCAGAAACGTGGCTCCCACCCGCCTCCATCTCCGGCGGTTAGTTATTCGGCCACCGGCCTGGGGGCCCCGTTCACAGCCAGCAGGATGGACACCCCGCATGCACCCCAAAGCAGGGGCGCGTGGTTGTAAGCCAGCGCCCTGCCTGGCGCCACCGGGGCTTACGCCGTGCGGCTCGACGCTTGCTAGCACGCTGTACCCCTATGCCGAGCCGGACCCAGGGGCATGCTGCCGGCGTTTGCTCCTCCGAACGATGGCCAGGGCCCGCAGTGTTACCGCTCCGACCAAGGCCAGAGATACCAGTGCAATCCGCACCACGAGCTGGTCGGTCGATACCGCCGGTCCATTGATCCATCGCAAGAACGGTGCAAGGACCACGATGGTCCAGCAGAACAACTCGGCCAGCCACCAGGTTTCCGCCGGCACGTCTGCCGGAGGAGAAGTTTGGACGCTTTCGGGGCGGGTTGAAGCCTCGGGTTCCATAACGACGGCCTTTCTGCCGACCAAAGGCGAACGCCACGCAACCAATCTCGTTCGGCACGCCGCGGATGGTGCCCCGCCATTGGAGTGGACGTTTTGGCCGGGGCGATGACCCATCTTTATTATGCCGCCGCGCTTGAGGCCCGCACAACCGGCGTGCAGGCGCCGGAGGACAGGGTGCGTGTCCGGCACGCATGCCGCGCACATTTCTTCTCTTCTGCTGCACGCCCCACACATTCTGCGCGGTTGCAAGCAACCAGCCCCTGGCCTGGCGCCGGTATACCGGGCAGCCCCCTTCCGAGTCGCAAGCGCGGGACCATCTCTGTACAATAGCCCGCCGGCGGTGATTGGGGGTACCGTGTGTTTTGTTCCGGCGAGAATTGTCTTCTTTTGGTGCTCGGCACGGGCGAGAGATGAGTTCCGAATCGGCGTTCCTCCGCAGCGGCGAATTAATGTCGGTGGGCGAGACGGCTTTGCTGGTCGTCGATGTGCAGGAGCGGCTGCTGCCCGTCATCGCCCGCGCGCGGCTTCTGGTGTGGAATATTGGCCGGCTCATCGACGGCGCCCGGATTCTGGGCATTCCGGTGGTGGCCACCGAGCAGTATCCGCAGGGGCTGGGGCCGACGGTGCCGGAGCTGGCCACCCGGCTGGGCTCCATCCCCGCCAAGCTCACTTTCAGTTGCCGGGGGTGTCCCGAGCTGTTCCACGGGCTGGGGGCGCAGGGGATTCACAAGCTCTTGGTTTGTGGGATCGAGGCCCATGTGTGTGTCCAGCAAACCGTGCTGGACCTTTTGGGAGCCGGCTGGCGGGTCTATGTCGCTGCCGATGCGGTCGGATCGCGTTACCAGGTCGATTACGAGTTCGCACTGCGGCGAATGGACGCTGCCGGAGCGATCCTCACCACCACCGAGGCGGCTTTGTTCGAGTGGTGCGAGGCGGCGGGCACACCCCAGTTCCGAGAAATCAGCCGACTGGTGCGGCAATCGCCGCCGACGGAGGTGGACGGGCCCCCCACGGGCCCCTGAGGCGTACCGCTTCAGGGCAGCGAAGCCGCAGAATGGCCCAGGCGCGGATAACCCTTGGAACGCAGCCGGGAGTTGGGTATATAAGCGGGGTCATGCTGCCGGGGGCGAACCGGTGCCCCCAACGGCGGCGTCCCCAGACACCCCAAAATGCACCGGGAGGCATGGACCTTCATCTTCGGGACAAGGTGGCGCTGGTGACGGGTGGCTCGCGCGGCCTGGGGCGGGCGATCTGCCTTGGGCTGGCCGCCGAGGGCGCCCGGGTGGCCGTCAACTACCTCCGCGACCCCGCCCAGGGAATCGACCTGGGCGACGAAGCGGCCGAGCTGGTCAAAATCCTCCGGGCGGGGTACGGGGTCGAGGCGGCGGCCATTGCCGGCAACGTGGCCTGCAGCGACGACGTGCGCGAGATGTTCCGCCAGGCGGAATCGCGCCTGGGACCGGTGGATATCCTGGTGAACAACGCAGGGATCTGGCCCACCGCTTATGTCCGCCAGATGAGCGAACAGGAGTGGAACACCACGCTGGCCGTCAATCTCACGGGGCCGTTTCTGACCTGCCGCGAGGCGGTGCGTCGCTGGCTGGATTCCGGTCGCAAAGGGCGGATTGTGAACATCGCCTCCCAGGCCGCGTTCCACGGTTCGACCACCGGTCATGCACACTACGCGGCCTCGAAGGCCGGACTGGTCACGTTCAGCATCTCGCTGGCCCGCGAGGTGGCCCCGTACGGCATCCATGTCAATTGTATCGCCCCCGGCATGATGCGGACCGAGATGGCCCGCGAGGCCCTGGAAAAACACGAGGACGATTACCTCCAGCGAATCCCCCTGCGGCGGATTGCCGATCCGGCCGAGGTGGCGGCCGTGGTGGTGTTTCTGGCCTCCGAGCGGGCCAGCTACATCACCGGCGCCACGATCGACGTGACCGGGGGGATGCTCATGCGGTGACCGCCCTTTCGTCAGCCTGAACGGAAACCGAAAAGACGATGCTCGCCCGCGCCTGCGACGTGCTTGCCCATGCCCGCGCCCACCGATACGCCGTCCCAGCCTTCGACTGCGTGGAAGATGTATTTGTCCGTGCGGTGCTGGAGACCGCCACGGCCTGCCGCTCACCCGTGTTTGTGATGTGCCTGGAGCCGGACATGGCGGGCAACGGCTGGGAGTACTTTTCCGGCCTGGTCCGGGCCGTGGCCCCCCTGCACGATATCCCGGTCGTGCTCCATCTGGACCATACCACGTCGCTGGAGACCATCGAGCGGGCCATCCGGCTGGGGTTCACCTCGGTGATGTTTGACGGCTCGGCCCTGCCGTTCGAGGAGAATGTGCGGCAGACCCGGGCGGCCGTAGAACTGGCCCATGGCCACGGCGTTAGCGTCGAGGCCGAACTCGGCCGCGTGGGCGGCATGGACCTGGAAGAAACCCAAAACACCGAGAACGTGCTGACCGACCCCACCGAGGTGGCCGAGTTCGTCGCCCGCACCGGCGTGGACTCGCTGGCCGTCTCGATCGGCACCTCGCACGGTGTGTACCGGGCGCTGCCGAAACTGAACATCCAGCGCCTGAAGGAACTGGACGCGGCTAGCCCTGTTCCGCTGGTGCTGCACGGCGGCTCGGGCACGCCCGAGGACCAGGTCCGCCAGGCCGTTTGCCACGGGATCTGCAAGATGAACTTCTACGCCGACTGCCGGATCGCCATGCGGCGCGGTATGGAAAGGGCCGCGGCCGCCCTGCGGCGCCCCGATCCGCTGCCCTACGAGGTTTTCGGCCCCATGCGCGAGGAAATCGCCGCCGTGGTTCGCCAAAAAATCGCCCTTTTGGGCGCAGCCGGAAGGGTGTAGGCAAGAGCGCGCACGGAGCCTGGAGCACGGAGCCTGGAGCACGGAGCAGGGAGCACGGAGCAGGGAGCACGGAGCAGGGAGCACGGAGCAGGGCGGGA
>FWPU01005847.1_pt1 | contig 25753 bp, 22 predicted proteins | sample 2228361 | NCBI WGS metagenome assembly FWPU01 (sample SAMEA103939777, study PRJEB20133) | metagenome | reverse complement strand
CACATTCTCGCGGGAACGGGGGCGCTTTCGTCACAGCGCCTCCCCCCGCAAGAGCCGCGGCACCTCGCCGGTCAGTCCCGCCGCCTCGCGGATGAAGAAATTTTTCAGCGCCGGCGCCCGCTCCACCAATCCGAGGCCGATGTCGCGCACGAGCCTGAGCGCGTCCGACTCGTTGGAGAACAGTCGGTTGAGCCCGTCGGTTGCGATCCCCATCGCCATGGTGTCGAACCGCCGCCATCTCTAGTAACGGTCGAGCACGTCCGCGGCGCCCACGTCGAGCCCAAGCCGCGCCGCGTCCGCCACCGCCTCCGCCAGCGCGGCCACGTCACGCAGGCCGAGATTCAGCCCCTGTCCCGCGATCGGATGGATGACGTGCGCTGCATCGCCGACGAGCGCAATGCGCTCGGCGACGAAGCTGCGTGCCACATGCAGCCCGAGCGGAAAGGTGCGCGGCCGCGCCACCACGCGCAGTTCGCCCAGGTGCAAGCCGAAACGTCGCTCGAGCTCGGAATGAAACTCCGCCTCCGGCAGCGCGACGATGCGCGCGGCCTCGCGTGCATCCTCCGTCCACACGATGGAGGAGCGCCGACCTTTGAGCGGCAGGATCGCGAACGGCCCCGCCGGCAAGAAATGCTCCTCGGCGCGGCCGTGATGATCGCGCTCGTGCGCCACCGTGGTGACGATGGCGGCCTGCCCATAATCCCAGCCGACCGTCTTGATGCCGGCCTGCTCGCGGACGCGCGAACGCGCCCCGTCCGCGGCCACCAGCAGGCGCACGGAAACCCTCGCTCCGTTGTCGCACGCCACATCGATGCGTGAGCTGACCCCCGTTTCGGCGCGCGGCTGATCGTCTCGCCGCGCATATTCGAATTCCGCGACCGCGGTTGCGCGGAGTACAACGCCTTCCTGATTGGCCCGATCGAGCAACGCGCGCTGCAACAGCCCATTCTCGACCATGTGCGCGAACGGCTCGCCTTGTTCGACCTCGCCGGCAAAGGTCAGCAAAGTTGGCCGCACCGTATCGTTCAGTCGCGAGTCCGTGATCGCCATATCGAGGATCGGCTGCGCCTCATCGGCCACCCGCTGCCACACGCCGACGCTCTCCAGCAACCGCCGCGCCGCAGCCGCAATGGCCGAGGCGCGCGCGTCGTTTCGCGCCGCGCCTCCCAATGCCGGATCTGCAACCGTAACCGTAAACGCCTCGCCGAGCCCCTGACGCAGCGCAATCGCCAGGGCCAGCCCGGCGAAGCCCGCGCCGGCGATCAGCACGTCACAACGGTGCTCTGTTTGTTTTGTCTTTCGCATCGCAGGTCAGTATACCACTGCCCTATGTCCTCGGCCGTCCAAGATCTGCTTACCATCCTTGATCTCGAACCGCTCGATCTGAATCTGTTCCGCGGCCGCAGCCCGCAGGTCGGCTGGCAGCGCGTATTCGGCGGCCAAGTGATTGGGCAGGCGCTGGTCGCCGCCTGCCGCACGGTCGAGACCCGGCCGCCGCATTCGATGCACGCGTATTTCCTTTTGCCCGGCGATCCGAAGGTGCCAATCATTTACGACGTTGACCGCATCCGCGACGGAAAAAGCTTCACCACGCGCCGTGTCATTGCCCGCCAGCACGGCCAGTCCATTTTCGCCATGATGGTGTCTTTTCACGTCGATGAGCCCGGGCTGGCTCACCAGGCAACGATGCCGCTCGTGCCCAAGCCCGAGGATCTGCCGAGCGAAAACGAGATTAAGGCGCGTGTGCTGCCGCTGATGCCGGACCCGGTGCGTCGCTACTACGAGCGCGAGCGGCCCATCGAGCTGCGGCCCGTCGAGTTCGACCGCTATCTCGGCAAGAAATCCGAGAACGGCAGATTCAACGTCTGGATCCGCACCACCGACCGCCTGCCGGACGATCCTGCCGTCCACCGCTGCGTACTCGCCTACGCCTCCGACATGATGCTGCTCGACACCGCTCTCGTGCCGCACGGCCGCACGGTGTTCGAAAAGACCATCATGGCCGCAAGTCTCGACCACGCCCTTTGGTTCCATCGTCCGTTCCGCGCCGACGACTGGCTGCTCTACGCCCAGGACAGCCCGAACCTGCACGGTAGCCGTGGCTTCGCCCGCGGCCTTATCTTCGCCCGCGATGGAAGTCTCGTCGCCTCGGTGGCCCAAGAGGGATTGCTGCGCGAGCGGCGCGCCGAGCGTTGAACCTTCCCGAAGTACGGTGTCTAAAAATTGGGCAATTGCATTTGCCAAAGGCAGGACCTTGCATGACCCTTTGGTGGATTGCCACTTTCATGTGCATATCGGGCCGCCTCAACTTCAACCGAGGCGGTGTTTCGTAGTCTATTTCCCTTGGGGATCCTAGGGGGCCGCCATGAAGCTCATCACTGCAATCATTAAGCCGTTCAAGCTCGAAGAAGTTCGCGACGCCCTCAATCGCATCGGCGTGCACGGCATGACCGTCACCGAGGTCAAAGGCTATGGCCGACAGAAAGGCCATACCGAGATCTACCGTGGTGCCGAATACGTCGTGAACTTTCTGCCCAAGACGAAGATCGAAGTGGCCGTCGCCGATAACCTTGTCGACCAAGCTGTGCAGGCGATCATCGGGGCGGCCAAGACCGGTCAGATCGGCGACGGCAAGATCTTCGTTTACGACCTTGGTCGCGCCGTGCGCATTCGCACCGGCGAGACCGACAACGACGCGCTCTGATTATTCGCGAGCATGCAGCCGAGCAGGGACGTATCGGCAGACCAACATGCTCAAAAAACTAGACGAGGGGGCACACATGATCACCATGGCGTCAGCACGTCGCGTGGCGCGCCGACTACTCGCAGCCATCGCCGCAACACCGGTAACCGCCGCGCTCGCCGAAACCGCAGCGCCGGCGCCCAAGATCGACGCAGGAGATACCGCGTGGATGATCGCCGCCACGGCGCTGGTGTTGCTCATGAGCATTCCCGGCCTGGCGTGCTTTTATTCAGGCATGGTACGCAAGAAGAACGTGCTCGCCACCATGGCGCAGACCGTTGCCGCAGTCGCGCTCGGCTCGATCACCTGGGTGGCGATCGCCTACAGCCTCGCCTTCACCGGCGACGGCGCCTGGATCGGGGCGTTCGACCGCATTTTTCTCGCAGGGATGGGGATCAACGCCACCCACGCGGCGGCCAAGACCATTCCCGAATCCGTGTTCATGCTCTACCAGATGACCTTTGCCGTCATCACCGTTGCGCTGGTCGCGGGCGCAATTGCCGACCGCATGCGGTTCTCCGCTTTCCTGTGGTTTGTGGTGTTGTGGACGATTTTCGTTTACGCGCCGATCGCGCATTGGGTCTGGGGTGGCGGCTGGCTCACACCCGACGCTGCCGCCAAGAAGGACGGCATCCTGGACTTCGCTGGCGGGACGGTGGTGCACCTGAACGCCGGCATCGCCGGCCTTGTTGCCGCCTATGTGCTTGGCGCCCGCATCGGCTACGGGACGGAGAACCTGGCACCCTACAACCTGGCGCTCGGCGTCATCGGCATGAGCCTCTTATGGGTCGGCTGGTTCGGCTTCAACGGCGGCTCCGCGCTCGGCGCCGGCGCGCGCGCGGGTTACGCCATCGTCGCCACGCATCTTGCAGCCTCGGCCGGCGTCCTCACCTGGATGTTCCTCGAGTGGATGGATCGCGGCAAACCGTCTGTGCTCGGTATGATCTCCGGCGCCATCGCAGGCCTCGGCACCATCACGCCCTGCTCCGGCTTTGTGCTTCCCTGGCATGGCATCATCATCGGCATCGTGGCCGGGGCGATCTGCTACTGGGGCTGCATTAAGCTCAAGCAGCAGGTCGGCTACGACGATTCGCTGGACGTGTTCGGCGTGCATGGCATCGGCGGGGCCGCCGGCACGATCCTGTGCGGCGTGTTCGCGGTCGCCGCGGTGGGTGACACCGCCGGCCTCCTGGAAGGCAATGCTGGCCAGCTACTCTGGCAGATCTACGGTGTCGTCGCGACCTTGGTGTGGAGCGGCGTCATCACCTTCGTGTTGCTCAAGATCATCAATGTCTTTGCGCCGCTGCGCGTGCGCGAAGAAGAGGAGCGGACGGGGCTTGACCTGGCCCTGCATGGCGAGCAGCTGCAATAACAATTGCCCCGGATAGCGACTGCTCCGAAGCAAGTCGGAAACCGGACGCCTGAGCGTCCGGTTTCCGCGCGTCTTATGCTCAGAATTTGAGCAAGGCGCACCGACGCATCGCCAATTTGACTATTTCGTTCGCAGACTTCGCCGGCGTTTCCTGTATCGCTTTGCAACAGCAGCGAAAATTTCAAGCTTAACAAAAGCTTCACCGCGTCGCGGCGTCTGGCACGGGGCTTGATTCCGGAATGCCGCGGCCCGCGCGCATTCTCGCGCGTGCCTCAAGTTCAGCCTGGTCGCCTGCGGCCGGGCAGAAGGGGGTCGAACCCATGAAACTTGTCATGGCAATCATCAAACCGTTCAAGCTCGACGAGGTCCGCGATGCGTTGACCGCGGCCGGCGTGCACGGGATGACCGTCACCGAGGTCAAAGGTTACGGCCGGCAGAAAGGCCATACCGAGATCTATCGCGGCACCGAATACGCCGTGAACTTCCTGCCCAAGATCAAGATCGAAGTCGCTGTTCCAAGCGACCAGGTCACCAAGGTCGTCGATGCAATCGCCGCGGCCGCCAAGACCGGCCAGATCGGCGACGGCAAGATCTTCGTCTACGACCTTGATCATGCCGTGCGCATTCGCACCGGCGAGACCGACGCCGCGGCGCTGTGACCCCGAGAAACGCCTCAAAAATTAGGAGTTGGACCATGACGCTGAAGACGCTCATTCGCGTGGGGCTCGCGGCCGTCGTTGCCGTTGCCGTTGCCGCGCTTCTCTTCGATCCGGCGCTCGCCGAGGCGGCAAAGCCCGCTCCGCCGACGCCCAACAAGGGCGACAACGCCTGGATGATGGCGTCGACGGTGCTTGTTCTGCTCATGACCATTCCCGGGCTTGCGCTGTTTTACGCCGGCCTGGTGCGGCCAAAGAATGCGCTCTCGGTGCTCACCCACGTGTTCTATACCGTGTGCGTCGTGACGCTGATCTGGGTGATCTATGGCTACAGCCTGGCGTTCACCGGCGGTTCTTCGATCATCGGTGGATTCGACAAGCTCTTTCTGCGCGGCGTGACCGCTGAGTCCACAGCGGCGACGTTTTCCGTCGGCGTGGTTATCACCGAGTATGTCTACATCTGCTTTCAGATGACGTTTGCCGCGATCACGCCGGCGCTGATCGTTGGCGCCTTTGCCGAGCGCATGAAGTTCTCCGCGGTGGCCCTGTTCATTCCGCTGTGGGTGACTTTCGTCTATTTCCCCATCGCCCACATGGTTTGGTACTGGGCCGGGCCCGATGCCATCGACGCCGCCGCCAAGGCGGTGGCGGCGGCCACCGACGCGGCGGCGAAGCAGGCGGCCGAAGCCAAGCTCAGCGAAGTGATGGCTGACGCCGGACTGATCTACCAGTGGGGCGCCATTGATTTTGCCGGCGGCACCGTGGTGCACATCAATTCCGGTATCGCCGGGCTCGTCGGCGCGCTGGTGGTGGGCAAGCGCATCGGCTTCGGCAAGGATCTGATGCCGCCGCATTCCATGGTCTTCGCCATGGTCGGCGCCTGCCTTTTGTGGGTCGGCTGGTTTGGTTTCAACGCCGGCTCGAATCTGGAGGCGGTGGTCGGCGCGCCCCTTGCCATGATCAATTCGTTCGTCGCCACCGCCGCGGCCGCGCTGTCGTGGATGTTCGCCGAATGGATGATCAAGGGCAAAGCCTCGTTGCTCGGAGCGCTATCGGGCTGCATCGCGGGTCTTGTGGCGGTCACGCCCGCGTCCGGCTTTGCCGGTCCTATGGGCGCGCTCGTGCTCGGCCTGATTGCCGGCGTTGTGTGCCTCTACTTTGTGTCCACGATCAAAAATCTGTTCGGCTACGATGATGCCCTCGACGTGTTTGGCATTCACTGCATTGGCGGCATTGTTGGCGCGCTTCTGACCGGCATCCTGGTGAATCCCGCGCTCGGCGGCGCCGGCGTCATGGACTACGCCACCGGCAAGATCGCGGACTACGATTTCGTGACGCAGGTCTGGGCGCAGATCAGAGCCGTGGTGGTGACGCTGTTATGGTCCGGCAGCGGCTCTTTCATTATCTACAAGGTCGTCGATTACACCGTGGGCCTGCGGCCGTCCGTCGAACAGGAGCGCGAAGGTCTCGACCTCACCGACCACGGCGAGCGCGCCTACAACATCTAACCGGCGCGCTTGGAGCGGCTTCCCGGCGCTGCTCCGACCGCCAGAGAGGCCCCGGCGCAACCCGGGGCCTCTTTACTGTGCCCGCTGCGTGCGCATCGCGCGGCGTCGGCGCTCCGCCCGGCGCGACAGCATGTTGAGCGCCTCGATCCCGATCGAGAACGCCATCGCAGTGTACACGTAACCCCGCGGCACGTGCGCGCCGAAACCGTCGGCGATCAACGTCATGCCGATCATGATCAGGAACCCGAGTGCAAGCATCACCACGGTCGGATTGGCATGGATGAAATTCGCGAGCGGATTAACCGCCAGCAGCATCACCACCACCGCCACCAGCACCGCGATCACCATGATCGGCACATGCGGCGTCATGCCCACCGCGGTGATGATGCTGTCCACCGAGAACACAATGTCGAGCAGGATGATCTGACCGACCACGGCGCCGAACGTCAGCGCGCCCGGCCGGCAATCGAACATGTCCGGCGCGTGGTCCACGTCGACGCGGTGATGGATTTCCTTGGTGGCCTTCCACACCAGGAACAGGCCACCGGCGATCAGGATGAGATCGCGCCACGAGAACGCATGGCCGAAAATGCTGAACAGCGGCTGCGTCAATTTGACGATCACCGCCACCGTTCCCAGCAACGCGAGCCGCAGCAGGAGAGCGAGCGCAATGCCGATCCGCCGCGCGCGTTCGCGCTGCCCCTCCGGCAGGTTGTTGGTGACGATGGAGATAAAGATGAGGTTGTCGACGCCGAGCACCACCTCCATCGCAATCAGCGCGGCGAGCGCGGTCCAGGCGAGCGGATCGGCGGCAAGCGCAAGCAAGTTGGCGGGTGAGAAAGCGTCCATGTCGACCTCCTGTTACTCTCGCAACAGGTCCGACATGACGCCGCAGGCGCCAGAGGGGCCCGGACCTGGCATCACACCTAGGGGAGCGTCCCGACCCGTGCAAGGTCGGGCGCACGCACGCAACATCGCGGGATTTCGGCCGATTTCTCGCGCGGCGGCCGGCCGATGGTTAATCGCGCCTTAACCTCGCCTCTCTATGTTATTAAGGGCGTCTCGCGGCGGCCGCGCCTGATTCCGAAAAGCGGGAACCGGTTTTCGGACAAGATCGTGCTCGAATGAGCCCCCGTCGCCTTGTAGATGTACCCATGACCGCCGCCTCTGCCGCCTCCGCCGCCTTGCAGCCCGCGCCCCCGAAGGCAGAAGGACGTTCGCCGTTCGTGCGCACGCATGAACTGCTGGAAGGCATCAAGCCGGGGCAGCCGTCCATAAATCTTTCGGTCGGCGAGCCGCAGCACGCGATCCCGCCGTTCGTTGGCTCCGTGCTCGCAGCGCACGTCAACGAATTCGGCCGCTATCCCGCCAACAAGGGTATTGATGAGTTTCGCCGCGCTGTAGCAGCCTGGCTTGGTCGCCGCTACCAGCTTCCGCGCGCCGTCGATCCGGAAACCGAGGTGATCGTGCTGAACGGCACCCGCGAGGGGCTGTTCCTCGCCGCCATTGCCGCCAGACGCTTTGTCGGGCGCCGCGACGGCCCCCCTGCGATCCTGATCCCCAATCCGTTCTATGCCGCCTATTCTGCCGGCGCTGCTGCTGCCGACTGCGAACCCGTCTACTTGCCGGCCACCGCCGAGACGGGCTTCCTGCCCGCCCTCGACGCCCTCGACGATAAGCTACTTTCGCGTACCGTTGCCTTTTACCTTGCCTCGCCTTCAAACCCGCAGGGCGCCGTCGCCGACATGTCGTACCAGTCGCGGCTAGTTGCGCTGGCGCGCCGGCATGGCTTTCTGGTGTTTGCCGACGAGTGCTACTGCGAGATTTATCTCAAGGGCGTGGCGCCGCGCGGAATGCTGGAAGCCGCCGCTCCCGACTTTGCCAATGTCGTGGTGTTCCACTCGCTGTCCAAGCGCTCGAACCTGCCGGGACTGCGGGTCGGCTTTGCCGCCGGTGATCGCCGGTTCCTCTCCCGCTTCATCGAGCTGCGCAACATCGCCGCCCCACAGGTGCCGGTGCCGGCGCAACACGTCGCCATTGCCGCCTACAATGATGAGACGCATGTGGAGACCAACCGCGCGCTCTACGTCGAAAAATTCGACCTCGCCGACCAAATCATCGGCGGCCGCTACGGCTACAAACGTCCCGATGGCGGCTTCTTTCTCTGGCTCGATGTCAACGCCCATGGAGGCGACGAGGCGGCCTGCCAACGGCTGTGGCGCGAGGCGGGGTTGCGCGTGATCCCGGGGCAGTATCTGGCGCGCGTCGGCGCCGACGGCCGCAACCCCGGGATGGGCTATCTGCGCGTCGCGCTGGTTCACGACAAGTCAACCACCACCGAGGCGTTGCAGCGCCTCGTTGCCGTGCTCAGGTGAGCGATGTCGGCCCTCGACCGCAGTGCTGATCTGTCGATCTGGACCGACGACCTGCGCAACATGGTGCGGCGGCGCCTGCGTGAATGCGGCGGCGTGGCATTGATGACGCTCGCCGTCATGATGATGGTCGCGCTCGGCACCTGGTCGGTGCAGGACCCTTCGCTCAGTCACGCCACCAACGCGCCGGTGCGCAATCTGCTCGGCAGACCAGGCGCCGTCGCCGCCGACCTGATGATGCAGCTGTTCGGCATTGCCTCGCTGATTCTTGTGCTTCCGGTCGTGGTCTCGGGATGTCGGCTGATCGCACACCGCCGGTCCGGCCATCAGTGGTGGCGCGTCTTGCTTTGGCTGACCGCCATTCTTTCCGCCTGCGGCTTCGCCTCCGGCCTGCCGCGCACCGCGAGCTGGCCGTTGCCGACTGGACTCGGCGGCGTCATCGGCGACGCATTACTGCGGCCTCTGGCATTCCTCTTCGGTCCCTTGACCGGCTGGACGCTCATTGGCGTGACCGCGCTGTTTGCGACCCTCTCGGTAGTCGCGATCATCGTCGCCGCCGGCACGGGCCGCCGCCAACATTCGGCGGAGAACGAGAACTGGGCGGAAGCGGTCGCCGGTTCGCCGGATCAGGAATCCGAGACCGCCTCGATTTCGCTGGGCTTGATCGCCCATTCGCTTCTGAGCCTGAAGGCGCGCCTCGCTCGTCTGTTCACTGGTCGCTCGGCGCTGACCGACCATGCGCCTCCCGAGGAGCGCATCGATCCCCGCCTCACCGATGCCGAGCCTGCACCGCTGCAACGCGCCGACCCGGTTCTCGAAGATGCGCAGTCGCCTGCCCCCGCGCGCCGCGCGCGGGCGCGCACTTCGCGTCGTACGGGTGGCTACCAGCTTCCGTCGCTGTCACTGCTTGCCGCGCCCAAGCCGACCGAGCGCTTTGCGCCGAGCCAGCAATCGATCGAGGAGACCGCGGCGCGTCTTGAGAGCGTGCTTGCCGACTTCGGCGTACGCGGCACCATCATCAACGCCCGCCCCGGTCCGGTGGTCACCCTTTACGAGCTTGAGCCCGCGCCCGGCATCAAGTCGTCGCGGGTGATCGGCCTTGCCGACGACATCGCCCGCTCCATGAGCGCGCTGTCGGCGCGCGTGGCCGTGGTTTCCGGCCGCAATGCCATCGGCATCGAGCTGCCCAATGAAGCGCGCGAGAAAGTCTATCTTCGCGAGCTCCTGTCGTCCCCCGACTACGAAGAAACCGCCGCCAAGCTTCCGCTGTGCCTCGGCAAGACTATCGGCGGCGAGTCGGTGATTGTCGATCTGGCACGCATGCCCCACCTGCTCATCGCGGGCACCACCGGCTCGGGCAAATCGGTGGCCATTAATACAATGATCCTGAGCCTGCTCTATCGGCTGCGTCCCGACCAGTGCAAGCTCGTCATGGTCGACCCGAAGATGCTCGAACTGTCGGTGTATGAGGGCATCCCGCATCTGCTCACCCCTGTGGTGACCGACCCGAAGAAGGCGGTCATCGCGCTCAAGTGGGCGGTTCGCGAGATGGAGGAACGCTACAAACGCATGTCCAAGCTCGGCGTGCGCAATATCGACGGCTACAACGCCCGCATCGCCGAGGCTCGTTTGAAGGGCGACACCCTCACGCGCACGGTGCACACCGGCTACGACCGCACCACCGGCGAGGCGATCTACGAGAAGGAGGAGCTCGAGCTCGATCCGCTGCCCTACGTGGTGGTCGTGGTTGACGAGATGGCCGATCTGATGATGGTCGCCGGCAAGGATATTGAAGGCGCCATCCAGCGGCTGGCGCAAATGGCGCGCGCGGCCGGCATCCACGTGATCCTTGCCACCCAGCGTCCCTCGGTCGACGTCATCACCGGCACGATCAAGGCGAACTTCCCGACCCGCATCTCGTTCCAGGTCACGTCCAAGATCGACAGCCGCACCATTCTGGGCGAGCAAGGCGCCGAACAGCTGCTCGGCCAGGGCGACATGCTGTACATGGCCGGCGGCGGCCGCATCAGCCGCGTGCACGGCCCCTTCGTCTCCGACGAGGAGGTCGAGAAGGTCGTGCGCCATCTCAAGACCCAGGGCGTGCCGCAATATCTCGAAGCTGTGACCGCCGAGGAGGACCTCGAGGAGGCGCCCAGCGCGGTGTTCGATTCCACTCCCATGGGCAGCGAAGGCGAGGGCGACCTGTATCAGCAGGCGGTGCAGATCGTGCTTCGCGACCGCAAGGCTTCCACCAGCTACATTCAGCGGCGTCTGCAGATTGGTTATAATCGCGCCGCTTCGATCATGGAGCGGATGGAGGAGGAAGGCATCGTCGGCCAGGCCAATCACGCTGGCAAGCGCGAGATCCTGGTCGGAGGCGATGACGATGGCGACCGTTAACGCGCTCGCGTTGCGTGTTGCCTCCCCCTTGGCGGGGGCCGCGAATTCGCCACAGCCCGTGTTTAGCTTGCCGTCGATGCGCGCACGGAGGCCGAGACCAGCAGACGTGAGCCGCTTGCTCTGCAAATTTGCCGCTGCGTTGATCGGAATCGCACTGATCACCGTCGGCGCCGATGCGCAAAACCCGCCGCCGGCTTCCGGCGCGTCCCCCGCGGCCGGCGCAACGTCCGAGTCGGTGCCCAAGTCCAAGACCGCCAAGCCCAAACCGAAGCCGCAGGCGCCGCTCTCCCTGTCCGGTCCGCCGGCCGGCAAGCCTCCGCCCCGCAAGACCCAATCGAGCAAGCCGGCGCCAAGCCAGTCGCCGTCCAGCAAGCCGCCGTCCGGAAAACCGCCGGCCGCCGCGCAGCCGCAGCGACCGCCGGGCGATGTAGGCGCCGCACCGCCGCCGGCCGCGCCGTCATCAGCGCCGCCTCCTGCCCAGGCGCAACCCATGACCCCCATCATCGCGCAGCCGTCGCCGCCGCGCCCCGGCCAGCCGCCGCTCAACGCCAAGCAGCTCGCGCTGCTCGAGCGCATCAGCAACTATCTGTCCAACCTGCGCACGTTGGTCGGCGAATTCAAGCAGATCGCCCCCGACGGCAAGCAAAGCTCGGGCGATTTCTATCTGCTCAAGCCCGGTCGTGTGCGCTTCGACTACAACCCGCCGAGCCCGATCGAGCTGATCGCCGACGGCCGCTCTGTCGTGGTGCGCGACCGCAACCTCGCGAGCCAGGACGTGATGGCGATCTCGCAGACGCCGCTGCGCTTCCTGCTCGCCGACCGGATCGATCTCCTGCGTGATACCAACGTGGTCGCAGTCTACGGCGACAACGTCTTCAGCACGGTGGTGATCGAGGAGCGCCAGATTGTCCGCGGCACCTACCGCGTGATGCTGATGTTCGACGCCCGCACCATGGAGCTCAGGCAGTGGGTGGTCACCGACCCGCAGGGTCGTGACACCACCGTTGTCGTCTACAATCTCGACACGGTGACCAAGCCGGATCCCGAGCTGTTCAAGATCGACTACACCCGCTACGTTCGTTGACGCCGCGTCGGTCACGCCCCACGCAAAGCCGGCTATGCTCTGGACGCCGGCCGCGTCGCTTGCCATATCTCTGGTCCCATGCGTCTTGTCGTTTCCACCTGGAACATCAATTCGGTCCGTCTGCGCCTCGACCTCGTGGCGAAATTCATCAAGGCCGTGCGGCCGGACGTCCTCTGCCTCCAGGAAACCAAATGTCCCGATGATCGCTTTCCGTTGAAGCGCTTCAAGCGGCTCGGCTACGAACACGTCGCGCTGAACGGCCAGAAGGGCTACCACGGCGTCGCCATCCTTTCCCGTCTCCCGTTCGAGACCACTTCGGTCAAGCACTACTGCGGCAAGACCGACTCGCGCCACATCGGCATCGTTCTCGGCGAGAGGGCCGGCCTGCGCGATCCGGTGGTTCTGCACAACTACTATGTGCCGGCCGGCGGCGACGAGCCCGACCCGGAGCTGAACCCGAAATTCGCGCACAAGCTCGATTTCCTCGACGAGCTGCGCGCCTGTCCGCACCTGCAACCGGGTAACGGTGAACGCGCTGTTCTGGTCGGCGATCTCAACATTGCCCCGTTGGAGCACGATGTCTGGAGCCACAAGGCGCTGCTGCGCGTCGTCTCCCACACGCCGGTCGAGTGCGAAAAGCTCACCGCCGTCCAGAAAGCCGGCAACTGGATCGACGTCGCGCGCGCCTTCGTGCCCGAGCCGACCAAGCTTTACACCTGGTGGAGCTACCGCTCGCCCGACTGGGCGGCCGCCGACAAGGGCCGCCGCCTCGACCACATCTGGGTATCGCAGTCACTCGGCGACCGCGTCGCCTCGATCAAGATCAGCAAAGAGGCGCGCGGTTGGAGCCAGCCCTCCGACCACGTGCCGGTGACCGCCACACTGGATCTCTGAGGGCCGGTGCACGGACCGCTGTGCCGGGAGGAACCCGTTCACCCGTCAGCACGAAGGGCCGATCCATGTCTCGTCATTGCCGGCCTTGGGCTGCTGACCGTCGGAAGTCATCGAACTTTCGAGGTTTTCCGTGCGGAATCTCGGCATGGATACGCGGGTCAAGCCCGCGCATGACGGGTCAAGAAATCGCGCCGGGTATCCGTTCCAACGGCAATTGCGCTACGGCGTCGGGGGCCCGCCGGTATCGAGCTTGGCGCGCAGGGCTTCGATGTCCTTCGTTGCCTGCGTCACGCGCTGGGCGAGCTGATCACGCAGCTTCACCGCCGCCTCCGGAAAGCTCTGCAGCGTCTTGAGAAACAAACTGCGCGAGATGCGGATCACCGCCGAGGGCTCGCGCGCGATCGCCGTTGCCGGCCGCGTGGTTTCCGCCATCAGTGCCAGTTCGCCGAGCAGCGCGCCCGGCTCCGCCGTGATGCCGGGATCGTTCGGCGAGCCGTTCGGCTGGAGGCGAAACGATCCCTCCTGCACCACATAACCGCAATCCGACCTGTCGCCCGCATAGAACAGCACCTCGCCTTCGTCGACGTAGCGGTTTTCTGCGCCGATTGCCAGCACCCGCAGCGCCTCGCGTCCCAGAATCCGCAACGTCGGCACCCGTTCGAAGAAGGCGATGTCGCTCTCGATACTCACGATACGCTCTCTTAGGGCACGAGCTTATAGCCCCCGACGTCCGTCACCAGGAGCGAAGGATGGGCGGCGTCCTTTTCCACTTTTTGCCGCAGCCGGTAGATATGGGTTTCCAGCGTGTGCGTGGTGACGCCGGAATTGTAGCCCCACACCTCCTGCAGCAGCGTCTCCCGCGACACCGGCTGCTGGCCTGCGCGGTACAGATAGCGCAGGATCGCCGTTTCTTTTTCGGTGAGGCGCACCTTGTTGCCTTTCGGGCTGATCAGAATTTTTGCGCTCGGCCGGAACGTGTACGGCCCGATGTTGAACACCGCATCCTCGCTCGCCTCGTGCTGGCGCAATTGTGCCCGGATGCGCGCCAGCAGCACCGCAAAACGGAACGGCTTGGTGACGTAGTCGTTGGCTCCCGATTCCAGCCCGAGCACCGTATCGGAGTCGGTGTCGTGGCCGGTCAGCATGATGATCGGCGCCTTGAATCCGTTCTTGCGCATGATGCGCACCGCCTCGCGCCCGTCGATATCCGGCAGGCCGACGTCCATGATGCAGAGATCGATCTGCCCGGCCTTGGCGGCCTGCACGGCCTTGGTTCCGGTGTCCACCGCGGTGGCCTCGAATTCGTCATGCAGGGCAAGCTGTTCGATCAGCGAGTCGCGGAGGTCGGCATCGTCGTCAACGATCAGGATCTTGCGGGTATTCGGCATCGCGCTAAACCTTACATCCTCGATTTTGGCGAAACGCACCCCAGCGCCGCGAAATATATAGAGCACTTGGCGATGAAAAAGCGCAAGCGGCTTCCGCCCATACGCAAGAACACCGTTTCCGTGCTTCGCGTCCGTTCCAAGCCGGGCGCGCCGGCGCGCGGCTGGCTGCTTGCCGGTTCGCTGGCCGTCCCCGTGGCCCTTGGGCGCTCAGGAATTAAGGCCAACAAGCGCGAGGGCGATGGCGGCACCCCGCGCGGCCGGTATTGCCTCAAGCGCCTGTGGTGGCGCGCCGACCGCTGGCCGCGACCGCAGACGCTGCTGCCTGCCCGGCGCATCGGGCCGGACGACGCCTGGTGCGAGGATGCGATTGACCGCAACTACAACCGCCCCGTCAAGCTGCCCAAACAGAGCAAGGCCGATCGCCTCATGCGCGCCGACCGGCTCTATGACTTCATTGTCGAACTCGACCACAACACGCGGCCGCGCATTGCTGGCCGCGGCAGCGCGGTGTTCGTTCATGTCGCGCGCGAAAAGTTCGCCCCTACCGCCGGCTGCATCGCCCTCGATCACGCCACGCTGCACAAGCTGCTCGCACGCCTTGGGCCCAAGACGCGCATCGATATTCGCTAAAAGCACGGAGGAAGCGAGTCCCTGCAGACGGGAGCAGCCCGCCCTATCCTCGCTCGCCGAATATCGCCGTGCCCACGCGGATGTGCGTCGCGCCCATGGCGATCGCGACGGGAAAATCCGCACTCATGCCCATCGAGAGCAATTTCAGCCCATTGCGCGCCGCGATTTTCGCGGTGAGCGCAAAGTGCGGCGCCGGCGCTTCATTGAGCGGTGGAATGCACATCAGCCCGTGAACTTCGAGCCCCCAATCTTCCCGACATCGTCTCAAGAACGCATCTGCATCCTGCGGCAGCACGCCGGCCTTCTGCGGCTCCGCTCCGGTGTTGATTTCCACGAACAGCAGCGGCCGCCGGTTCTGCTTGGCGATTTCCTTCGCCAGCGCCTCGGCGAGACTCTGCCGGTCGAGCGAATGAATGGCGTCGAACAGCGCCACCGCTTCTCTCGCCTTGTTCGACTGCAGCGATCCCACCATGTGCAGCTCGAGATCCGGATATTTGGCCTTCAACGGCGGCCACTTGGCTTTGGCCTCCTGCACCCGGTTCTCGCCAAAGATTTTTTGCCCCTCTGCGATCACCGGCTCGATGACGTCGGCGCCGAACGTCTTCGCCACCGCGATCAGCGTCACCCCGGCCGGGTCGCGCCCCGCATCCTTGCAGGCGCGCGCGATTTCCGCACGCACCTCCGAAAGCCGCGAGGCGACTTGCACCCGGTTCGTCATGGCCGGGATTTAGCGAAACCGCTCGGCCAAGGCCAGCTTCGCGATCTCCATGCTCATGCCGCCGCTGGCAGCCTGAGCGGCAGCCGTCGCCGGCCCCATTGTCCCGGCCGCTCGTCAAACACCCCGGCGCAGGGCATGCCGCACTCGGTGCACGCCCCGCCGGAAAGATTCCACGCGGTGAGGTCGTACCAGTCGCGGCCGATCAGCGCGGCGCCGCAACCGTGGCAGTAGGTGGTCTGCCCCGCCGGGTCATGAATATTGCCGGTGTAGACGTAGCGGATGCCCATCTCCATCGCCATGCGCCGCGCCATGCGCAGCGTCGCGGGCGGCGTCGGCGGCGTGTCCATCATCTTCCAGTCCGGATGGAACGCGGTGAAGTGCAGCGGCACATCCGGCCCGAGCCGCTCCAGCACCCATCTGCATTCCGCTTCGATTTCGGCGGCCGAGTCGTTTTCGCCGGGGATGAGCAGCGTCGTGATCTCGAACCAGACGTTTGTTTCGTGCTTGAGGTATTCCAGCGTCTCCAGCACCGCGCCGAGCTTGCCGGAGCAGAGGTTCTTGTAGAACCCTTCGGTGAAGCCCTTGAGGTCGATATTGGCCGCGTCCATGTGGCGGAAGAATTCGACCCGCGGCTCGGGCGCGATGTAACCCGCGCTCACCGCCACGGTCTTGATCCCGCGCGCGCGGCAGGCCTGCGCTACGTCCACTGCATATTCCAGAAAGATCACCGGGTCGTTGTAGGTGAACGCCACGGAACGGGAGCCGCTCTGCACGGCCGCTTCCGCGATGGCCTCGGGAGATGCGCGCTGCTGGATGCGGTCGAGGTCGCGCGCCTTCGAAATGTCCCAGTTCTGGCAGAACTTGCAGGTGAGGTTGCAGCCTGCGGTGCCGAACGACAGCACCGGCGTGCCCGGCAGGAAGTGGTTGAGGGGCTTCTTCTCGATCGGGTCGATGCAAAAGCCCGAGGAACGACCATAGGTAGTGAGCACCATTCGGTCGCCCTGTCTGGCCCGCACGAAGCAGAGGCCTCGCTGGCCTTCATGCAACTTGCAATAGCGTGGGCACACGTCGCACTGGATCCGCCCGTCGTCGAGCCGGTGCCAATAACGCGCCGAAATGCCTTCGATTGATTGATCCATATCCGAACTGCATTAACCGGAGCCGCATAATAGGTGGAGACCACAGCGGAGAGACACAAGGTGCGCGCAAGCTCCCAAGGCATGAACGTCCGCCGGCCGGCCGTGGCGGGCCGCTTTTATCCCGCCGATCCCTCTCGGCTGCAGGCCGACGTGACCGAACGCATGGCCGGCGCGGCGGCAAGCGCCGCGGCTCCGCCGCAGGCCTTGATCGCCCCGCACGCCGGCTACGTCTATTCCGGCGGCGTCGCCGCCCATGCCTTTGCCACCCTGCGCGACCATGCATCGGCGGTCCGCCGCGTCGTGATCATCGGTCCGGCGCACTACGTACCGCTGCGGGGAATTGCCGCTCCCCTTGCCGCCAATTTCGAAACGCCGCTCGGCCGTGTACCCGTGGACCAAAACGCCGTCGCCGAGCTTGCGGCCTTGCCGTACGTCATTCGCTCCGACATCCCGCACGCGCCTGAACATGCGCTCGAAGTGGAACTGCCGTTTCTGCAAATGCTGCTGCCGTCGTTTCGGATCGTGCCGCTGCTCGTAGGCGATGCCGAGCCGCAGGCGATCGCCGAAGTACTGCGGCGGCTGTGGGATGACGCCGAGACGCTGATCGTTGTCAGCTCCGATCTGTCGCATTACCACGATTACGAGACCGCGCAGCGCCTTGACGCCGCAACGGCCGCCGCCATCGAACGCGGCGATGCCGCGACCCTTGGACCGAAAGACGCCTGCGGCTATCTCGCCATCGCCGGGCTGCTGTTGGAGTCGGCGCGACGCGGCCTCAAGGCCGAGCGGCTCGCGCTGTGCAACTCCGGCGACACCGCCGGCCCCCGCGACGAGGTGGTGGGCTATGGGGCGTGGGCCTTCAGGTAGCCGTAGCCATTGACCGTCAAGTGACGCGCCATTTGTCAGTTCTCGGGCCGACCCATGCCCGTTCGTCCGGTGTAGCGGCAAACGCGTCTGGCTACCCTGCTTGGATCTCTCAGCTCGTGTTGCCAAATCCTGACAACATTCCAGCCCGCAGCCTTGAGTACATTGCAGACGAGTTTATCGCGCATTCTGTTCCGGGCGATTTTCCGCCTCCAAAACGCACGATTTGTCGCCGGCACGCTTCGATGCATTGGACATCCGTGCCAAAAGCAACCATCTACAAATACCGCAACACGTGACGCCGGAAACACGAAATCTGGATTGCCAAACATTGCTACACCGCGGCGCCATCCTCTAATTTGATGATACCGAAAAATTTCGATCAACCGAATTTCCGTGGCTTTATTGCCGCGCCCTCTGATTTTCGCCATAATTTGTGATCGCTTTTTGCAGGAAAAGACATCAACCATAACGATCCTTTGCTCCCATTCCCGTATGCTGCTTGAACGCGGCGTGAACCTGCAACGCATGACGACGTACGAACTCCGGCGGCAGCGCATTGCCGATCATCGACGCAAGCGCTTCCTTCCCGACAGATAAGTCAAACTTGTATCCGCGCGGAAAGCTTTGAAGCAGCGCTGCCTCTCGCATTGTAATTGCTCTGTCTTGCTCCGGATGGAGAAAACGCCCCTTGGAGGGATTGAAGCATCCACTTGTGATGGTTGGCGCAACCGTGTCCCACGCCATCCGACCGTATATATCTCGAAATCCGTCTCTTTTTTTGTGGCACACGAGTTGTCGACTCTTCGGCAGATCGGTGCGGCTGCCGCCATCCTTTGGGATATCGCGAATCAATTTTTCTATCCGCGGGGAACGGCCCTTTTCCGAAATATTGTGCAGCGCGTCGCGACTCTTGCCCGGCACCGGCATTCTACCAATAGCATCACGTACAGACCGCTTTCTTCGTCCTTTTCGGGCAAATTGAATATGAAACCCCCGGCCTCCAAGCAGCATCAGACGTCGCCGCCGCTGTGGCACGCCATAATCGGCGGCATCCTTTATGCCAAACGTGAGACGATAGCCAAGTCGCCGCAGACCGGTGCAGAGTTCCTTGAACTGCTTTCGTCCGAGGAGGCCGGGAACATTTTCCATCATGATTGCTTTGGGCAGAAACGCACGCGCAAAGCGCAGCATGTCGTAGACCAAATAATTTCGGCGATCCCGAATCTTCCGTGCCCCGTTACGCGTCCGCAAGACCGAGAAGCCTTGGCATGGAGGACAGCCTGCCAAAAGCGCCAATTCCCCTGGCCGAAATTGCAATTCGCGCATAAGAGCGCGCGCGGATATGCGGCGAATGTCGGATTCTCGAAGAATTACTTCCGGATGGTTCCGCAGGTACGTCCTTGCGGCAGCGGCATCGATTTCGATCGCTGCAACGACACGAAAGCCTGCCCGTTTCAGCCCGAGGGTCAGTCCTCCGCAACCGGAAAAAAGATCTATTGCAGTTAATTTATTGCAGCTAGCTCGCTTCATGCCCACGGAAAGCAATTTAAGTTTTAGAGAGAGAACGCGAAAGCATATCGCCCATCTGGAAAGCGAACCTGCGGCCACCAAGCGGGATGCTTGCCCCGACCCTCTTTGGTCCTCAGCATATATAATGCGATCTTGTCTCCGGGAACCCTCTTGTATTCGCCGCCCGCTAAGACGCCGGCTGTCTCGCGCCGGCTCTCCCGCAAATCGCGATCGCGGTCCACATACACATAACCGGACGCCTGCTTGTTAAGCTTGGCGAATTGGCCCAACGATTCGGAAATTGCAGCCGAATTCCAGACAAACTCGGCCTCCGATTCGTCGGGTCTGATCAACTCAATCAACTTCTGAATTTCTGATATACTTATCTCTGCATATGATTCGTTCTTGATAGTCGCGAGCATATTGTCGATTTGAGCCGTCAAGCCCCTTATGGAATCATCACGCAGAACTTGAGCGGGATTGTAGTTGCTGCCCGCCGTATACACGCCGATCGAGCCTGGCATCAGAACATTGCTTCTCGTCGGGCTCAAGCCACTCTCAACATAAATCCCACGAAATTCTTCACTCGGATTCCTGGCGATCAGTTCTCGGAGTCCTTTTTCCATCTTGTTAATCGCCCTAAATACGACATGCAATTCTCTTGGAAGAAATAAACGCAACAATCCTAGATCCTTCCTGCGATATCCATACATCCTGGCATGTTGAAGAACCGTGTCCGCCTGAGGCTTTTTTGGATGCCGTCCATAATAACTCACCAGCAGATTCTTGATTGTGACGCCACGTCCGAGTTTGTTTCCTCCAACAAAAAGATTGTATGGCGACTTAACTGCTACATCCTCATCAGTCTCTCCGTTGACCAACTTAACGACAATTCCCGGCGAGAAGAATGCGATGCTCTCTGCAAGTTCATCAAATGAATACGACGTCAAATCGTCATGTGTTGTCCGCAAATCTTCATACGCAGTTTGTAACCTCTCGATAGTCCTACGTTCCTTTGACTTAAGCTGGGCGGCAAGATCAGCCTTATATTTTCGGAGCAACTTGACAATGTGATTGTGATCAGACGTCTTCGTACTTACATGGCATAAGAACGCACAATTTTGGTCTGCTTCGCGTAAGCGCTTATACGTCGCGCCAATCATGAATGTGTCGAGGGCCTTGAGCAGAGAGCCCGGAATCTCGTGGCGCGGCGCCGGCTGGTGCCCTGCCGCAAGAATCGAAATATCGTTCAAATCAAACTCACGCACCAAATTCGAATGATCTCCAAAAAATTCGTCGCCGCCCACGTACTCTTGACCCGGATAGCTCAACACAGTGAACTTGGGCCTGAACTCGTGGCCAGGCGTCTGGAGAAAAAGAGCTTGTGGTGTCGCCGTAACTTGAAGATATGTATTCTTGCAGAAAAACTGCCGCAACTCAGTGATCTTTGCATTTATCGCGCTCCGCGTGCCGTCAGCGCGGATCGCTCGAGTGTTCAAACTCGCTTGATCCGCCTCGTCGTCGATTATCAAACAACTCAACTCTTTGACTCGGCCCCGCTTGAAATTCTCTATGAGCGTCGTTAATCGCATAACGTTCTTTGTCGTCACAATCGCGCATACCCCACCTTCGATCCTTTTCAGAAAGGCATCGATATCCTTAAAGTCTTCTTTGCCGATTCTGTCTATGCCGGGATATGCTTCCTGAATGCGCCCAAGTGTTTGCTTATAAAGCGGATCATTGTCCGAAGTCAGTATAATTATGGTACGATAGCCTTTGTCAGCACCCAGGGCGCCCACAAGTGTTAGAACCCCCGTTTTGCCGCTTTGTATTAGGCCGTAAACGAGGCCGTTTGTTTCTTCGTGACCGCCCCTCAGTGGATCGACCCAGTTCTTGGCGACGTCACGGGCCGCCGAAGAAATCTCGCTGACTTCCTGCTCGTTGCCGATCTGTTTCTTCAGGAGCGCGATGACTTGGTCTGCGTGCTTCATAATCTCAACGCTCTGATCTCCCAAGAATTCTTTCCCAATTCGAAGGGGCTATTTTGTGCTTTAGCGTGCCATCTGGGCCGGATACCTCGTAATGCTCGCCGTGGTTTCGGTAACATGCTAGATGGATAGCCGTCGTCCTTGGAGCTGCAATGCTCAAATACGAATCATACATAATTGCCGCGACTCCATCGTCGCCGCAAACGAGTCCGACCACCGTCTCAAGTCGGTCCGCCATCACTTTTAGAGCCAACTGTTCCGAGGGTGTGAATGTGAATCCCCAGGGGCTGCGGCTCTTGGCGCAATGTTTTAGCAAGACGGACACACGATTATTAAACACAAAGAATGGCGGCTCGTGCCTGATGCCGTCGACCTGACCAGAGCGCGCCAATACATAGAGGGCCGCCCCCTCATAAAATTCCTGCTTTCTTATGGGCATTCCTACGGCGACGATTTACCAATTGGGCGAATCTGTCCTGCGGTCCAAATAATACATTTTTTGAGTGGTGCACGCTATAGTTGTTGCTATCGCAGCCGTGCAAGGCCGGAATTAAGAGAATTCGTCGTCTGTTGTCGACGATCAAAATTCGTGGCCTAGTCCAGCTGGCCTGGACAAACCTGGACACGCCGCCCCGAATGCCCTCCGACCGCTACAACCCCCGCGAAGCCGAGCCGCGCTGGCAGAAAGTGTGGGCCGAGCGCGGCATCTTCGCCACCAGGAACGACGACCCGCGCCCCAAATACTACGTGCTGGAGATGTTCCCCTACCCCTCCGGCCGCATCCACATGGGGCATGTGCGCAATTACACCATGGGCGACGTGGTCGCGCGCTACAAGCGCGCCAAGGGCTTCAAGGTGCTGCACCCCATGGGCTGGGACGCCTTCGGCATGCCGGCCGAGAACGCCGCCATCGAGCGCAAGGTTCACCCAAAACAATGGACCTACGACAACATCGCCGCCATGAAGAAGCAGCTCCAGTCCATGGGGCTGTCGCTCGACTGGACGCGCGAGATCGCCACTTGCGATCCCGGCTACTACAAGCACCAGCAGAAGATGTTTCTGGATTTCATGCGCGCCGGCCTCGTCGAGCGCAAGAAGTCCAAGGTGAACTGGGATCCGGTGGATCAGACCGTTCTGGCGAACGAGCAGGTGATCGACGGGCGCGGCTGGCGCTCAGGCGCGGTGGTCGAGCAGCGCGAGCTGACGCAGTGGTTCTTCAAGATCACCGCCTTCTCCGACGATCTGCTGGCCGCGCTGGATAAGCTCGACCGCTGGCCGGAAAAAGTGCGCGTCATGCAGAGGAACTGGATCGGCCGCTCCGAAGGCCTGCTCGTGCGCTTTGCGCTCGATCCCGCCACCACGCCTTCGGGCGAGAGCGAATTGGAAGTGTTCACCACGCGCCATGATACCTTGTTTGGCGCGCGCTTCATGGCGATCTCGCCCGATCATCCGCTCGCACAGTCCGCCGCCGCGAAGAACCCGGCGCTGAAAGACTTCATCGCCGCGTGCAAGCGCACCGGCACCGCGCAGGAATTGATCGACAAGGCGGAAAAACTCGGCTTCGACACCGGGATTAGGGCTATCCACCCGTTCGATCCGGCGTGGAAGCTGCCGGTTTACGTCGCCAACTTCATCCTCATGGAATACGGCACCGGGGCGATTTTCGGCTGCCCGGCGCACGACCAGCGCGACCTCGACTTCGTCAACAAGTACGGCCTGGGCAACACGCCCGTCGTTTGCCCGCCCGGCCAGGATCCGAAGACTTACCGCATCACCGACACCGCCTATGACGGCGACGGCACGATGATCAACTCGCGTTTCCTCGACGGCCTGACGCCGGCCGCGGCGCGCGAGGAGGTGGCGCGCCGCCTCGAGCGTGAAACCCGCGGCAACCGCCCCGTCGGCCAGCGCCAAGTCAATTACCGCCTGCGCGACTGGGGCATCTCGCGCCAGCGCTACTGGGGCTGCCCGATTCCGGTGATCCACTGCGAGGCTTGCGGCATCGTCCCGGTGCCGGAGAAGGACTTGCCGGTGCTGCTGCCCGACGACGTCACCTTCGACAAGCCCGGCAACCCGCTCGACCGCCATCCGACCTGGAAGCACGTGCCCTGCCCGCAATGCGGCAAGGCGGCGCGGCGCGAGACCGACACCATGGACACTTTTGTCGATTCGTCCTGGTACTTCGCGCGTTTCACCGACCCGTGGATCGAGACCGCACCGACCGACCGCGCCGCGGTCGATGCCTGGCTGCCGGTGGACCAGTACATCGGCGGCATCGAGCACGCGATCCTGCATTTGCTCTATTCGCGCTTCTTCACCCGCGCCATGAAGCGCGTGGGTCTCGTCGGCCTCGACGAGCCGTTCGACGGCCTGTTTACGCAGGGGATGGTCGTGCACGAGACCTACCGCAACGCCGCCGGCGAATGGGTCGAGCCGGCCGACGTCAAGCTCGAGACGATCGGCGAGACGCGGCGCGCCGTGCACGCCAGGACCGGCGAGCCGCTTGAGATTGGCTCGGTCGAGAAGATGTCGAAGTCGAAGAAGAACACCGTCGACCCCGACGACATCATGTCGAGCTACGGCGCCGACGTGGCGCGCTGGTTCATGTTGTCCGACTCGCCGCCCGAGCGCGACGTCGAGTGGACGGAGCGCGGCGTGCAGGGCGCCGCGCGCTTCGTGCAGCGTCTGTGGCGGCTGGTCGGCGAGGCCGCCGCCATTGCGCGCCCGCCCGACGCCCCGCGGCCGCCGTCGTTCGGGCCGGAGGCGCTGGCCCTGCGCAAGGCCGCGCACAGCGCCCTCGCCAAAGTCTCCGACGCCATCGAGCGGCTGCATTTCAACGTCGGTGTCGCGCACATTTACGAATTCGCTAACGCCTTGCAGGCATCGTTCAACGCCGTAACAGCCGAAGGCGACGTGCCGGCCGACTACGCGTGGGCGGTGCGCGAAGCCGCCGATATCATGGTGCGCATGTTCCACCCGATGATGCCGCATCTTGCCGAGGAGTGCTGGGCTGCGCTGGGCCACAAGGACTTGGTCGCCGAAGCCCCCTGGCCGGAGGTTGAGGCCTCGCTCCTGGTCGAGGAGACCATAACCCTGCCGGTCCAGGTTAACGGCCGGAAGCGGGCCGACGTGACCGTGGCGCGGCAGGCCGGCGAGGCCGATATCGAGGCTGCCGTTTTGGCGCTCGATGCGGTAAAACGGGCGCTGGAGGGGCGCCGCCCGAAAAAGGTCATCGTGGTCCCGCACAGGATCGTCAATGTCGTCGTCTAGGCACCGCGGCAATCTGCGCCGGCTTGGTTTGGTCCTGCTGGTCGCGCCGTTGTTGTCCGCCTGCTTCCAGCCGCTCTACGGCGATGCGCGGGTCACCGGCCGTCCAGGCCCGACCGACAAGCTCGGCATGGTGGATGTGGCGCCGATTGATGCGCCCGCTGGCCGGCCCGAGGCGCGCATCGGGGTTGAGTTGCGCAACGCGTTGCTCTTCGACCTGACCGGGGGGGCCGGTCCCTCGCAGCCCGCCTACCAGCTCAAGATCAACCTCACCACGACGCGCCAGCAGGTCATCGTCGACATTCGCACCGTGCGCCCCGACATCGAGAATTACGGCATCGACGCCACCTACAGCCTGGTGGATCTGGCCACCGGCAAGGTGGTGCTCACCGGCCAGACGTTTGCGCGCGTCTCCTATGACATTCCCGGCCAGCAGCAGCGGTTCGCCCGCGCGCGCGGCCTGCGCGATGCGGAGAACCGGGCCGCAAAGGTCATCGCCGAGCAGATCCGGTCCCGGCTTGCGTCCTTCTTTATTGCCGGCGCGTAGGCGTGATGTGTCCTCACGGTGAGGAGCCGCGCGAAGCGCGGCGTCTCGAACCATGAAGGCGCCTTATGCTTCGAGACGCGGCCCTTCGGGCCGCCCCTCGGGATAAGGCGGGAGCAGCCCATGACCGCCCTCAAATCCTCCGACGTGGATGCCTTTATCGCGCGGCCCGATCCCAAGCGCCCGGTCGTGCTCGTGTACGGTCCCGACGCCGGCCTCGTGCGCGAGCGTGTGGAGGCGCTCGTGCGCGCCGCGGTCGATGACCCGCGCGATCCGTTTTCCTTCGTGCAGCTCGAGGGGGATGTGCTGGCCGCCGAGCCTACGCGACTGGTGGAGGAGGCGTACACCGTCCCGCTGTTTGGCGGCCGCCGCGCCGTGCTGGTTAAGGCCGGCAGCCGCAACTTCGTCCCCGCGGTGGAAGCGCTGCTCGCCGCGCCGTCCGCCTCGTGCCTGGTGCTGATCGAGGCCGGCGACTTGCGCCGCCAGGCGCCGCTGCGCTCCCTCTGCGAGCGCGCGAGGAACGCCGCCGCGCTGCCCTGCTTCGCCGACTCCGCGCGCGAGCTTTCGCGCCTCATCGACGCGGAGCTACGCGCGGCTTCGCTGAGCATCACGCCGGAGGCGCGCGCCGCCCTCATCGCCAGCCTCGGCGGCGACCGGCTCGCCTCGCGCGGCGA
>FWPU01005844.1_pt1 | contig 25758 bp, 27 predicted proteins | sample 2228361 | NCBI WGS metagenome assembly FWPU01 (sample SAMEA103939777, study PRJEB20133) | metagenome | reverse complement strand
GTTTCAAGCGCTTTATCAGCCTCTTTAATCATACCTGCAGAATATAGACTAAACATTTGTTCAGGCGTTCCATGGGTAATATCAAAATTGATCCGCTTCTGAAGTATCTTACCGTCTTTGTCTACCACAAGCTTGATCCTGCTAGGGTAAAATGTCACTAAAAAGTCGCAATCTGTTGTCAAAGCCGCTTCAATTTTTGTTGAAGTAGAAGCAAGTACTTCTTTCTCAAATTTTCGTATAGCCTCCATAAGCTGAGGATGGGATCTTGGATCACGATCAATTCTACATTCATCAGCAAAAGCATTATTCACTAATATGAGACCCGTCAAGATAATTGATATTATCAGTATCATCCTTGCCATAAAAGACCTTTTCATCTTCCATGCCTCCTCTCTATATCCTATATTTCTTGCGGTACAGAACCCCATTTCTTCATGCTTTTAAATGTCATTTCTGCTGTTGAATGAATTTATATGAATCCTCGATATCCTTTGCAAGAGTCCTTGCATTTTCTATAAGCGCCTGTTCATTCTTTTCTGCTGCATTTAATTGATTTTCAGCATCAGATTTGGCAGCCAGCGCCTGCTGAAGCAGGTCTTCTTCCTGCGATTTCTTGTCTGATTTTTGGGATTGCGGCTTATTCTTTATCTCGTCTATCTTCGCATCAATCTGCTTCAGGTTTTCCTTTATAACCTCCTTTTCCTTTCTTACTTTTTTAATCTCTTTTTCTATATTCTGTAGGTCTTTAAGTTTTATATTAAAATCTCTAATAATACCTGCAAATACTTGAGGGTCCATACCCTGCTCTTCCTGTTCTTTTGGCACAGGAACTTCAGGCATTTGGGGATTGACACAAGGGACATACGCTGCCCCGCCAGACATGACCTTCTCCGCCTGTTCACTGAAGAATCTGGCATCCTCGTCATTCCCCTTTCTTGATTCTTCCATGGCGCGCGTGGAAAGATATGATGCACAGAGAAGCTGAGCCATATCATTACTTTTAGAACTCTTGAAATCATCAACTCCGATAATATTAAGCCCTTTATCAGAACCAGTATTTGCACCTCCTGCCAAGGCTATTGGTTTAAGTTCCTTACCGCCGCCTGTAAGACCTCCACCCATCTGAGCCATTAGTGCCTCTCCGCGTTCTTTTCTCTTTTTCTGTTCAATCAGTGCATCCTGAATGGCCTTTTCCTGAGCCTTTTTCCATGCCTCGATTTCAGCCTGTTTCTTAGCCTCCTCCTGCTGTTTCAATTGTTTCTCATAGGCTTTATCCTTAGAAGGAGATGAGAACAAATCATCAAACATCCCGCTGAATACGCTATTGATAAGTTAGCCGATAATGCCCATGACAATTTGCTGAGAAGGGCTTAATCCCTTGCCTGATGGTGAAAATGTGGGTGCAGAACTACAAACAGGGGGGCTATTATTACCATTACGACAGTCGCATGTAGCCACATAAGCCTGCCATGCCGGATCGTTTTTTCTTGGATCATGATATTTCCATACTTTAATAGTCGCATCACAATCTATCGTCTGCGAGAAAGAGATTCCTGTCGGCATGATTAAAGATAAGACTATTAGTGAAGTTATTAATAAAGTTCTTACTGACATATATGCCTCCTCCTTTCTAAATATATTTACTCTCTCTATGTTTTTCATTAGTTTATCTAATTAATTTTTTAATCTTTCGGCATTTTTGCATGCCTCTTCATATTTAAAAGTGTTACAGAGATAAAGATATTCTTCTCTTGCCTTTAACGGCAGATCCAGTCTTTCATATATCTCAGCCGCTTTATTAGAAGTGCTTATTGCAAAAGCATACCACCAAAATGCTTCTGCCTGCTGTTTATTTAATGCAAAAATTCTCTTTAATACTTTTATATTCCTTTCTCCTTTTTCCATTTCAGAAGCTAATAGCAGAGCTTCACTAATGCTCATCGCTTTTTCTGCCTGGGGAAGGTGTTTAACAATAATCGCTTTTGCCTTGTTTAAATAATTTAGTGCAATATCACTGTTTTCCTCCATTCCTGCTCTTTCCAGGTAAAATTTTGTCAGTAAAAGTGCATCCAGACCTTGTGGTTGTCTTTTTTCATACAAAGCTACGCCCTTTTCGAAATAATTTCTACTTGTTTGAGGATTTTCTGTAACATATGACATAAAAATATACTCTTCAGCAGAAGCAGTGCCAGTAGAAATTTTTTTGGAAATTCTTGCCTCTACTTCTTTGAATATTTTTTCTTGCTCTTCCTCATTTTTCTCTTTAAGAACTTTATCTGTAATACCTGTTGCCTTTTCTCTCCATCCCATATGAATAAGCTCGTACTCTATTTTGCCATATTCTGTATTGTAAAAATCTTCTAATAGTAGTTCTTCCCCTTCTTCTGCTCCTTGTTTCTCTCCTTTAAAATATTGTTCTTCAAATACACTTGCCTTTTGTGAAAATTTATTTCTTATCAATAAATACTCATCTACCTTAGCTGTATTTCCACTTATTTGGTAGTATTGTATTATAATTGAGTAAGCACCTGCTTTTCGTCTATTGTATTCTACTAAACACCATAAATCTTTTTCGTTGCAGAGAGAACCAGCCAGGTCAATCTCATTTATAGCTTTATTAAATTGCTCTTCAATTATCTTTGAGTCATATTTATCTTTTCTTTCCTGTTCCATTTCTATATTCTGAAGTTCTTCCAGATAGATTGTTGACCGCAAATAATACAATTTACTTTTATCCTTAGCATTCAAAGCTAATGCTCTGTTTATGTCTTTTAAAATCTTTGTGTTATACTCCTTTTCATCTTCCTCTGAATTTTCCAGCTGTTTTATCTTGTAAAGGATTTCTGCTCTGTATGCATAAGCCTCGGCATAGTTTTCGTCAAGAGACAATGCCCTGTTTAAATGTTCAACAGCATCTCTTAATGCATCAAGTATGTCCTCTTTCTCTTTATCGTCTGAAGGTTCCCCTAAATACTTATTTTCCAGAACCTCCGCAATACCTAAATAAGCCTGAGGTATATCAGGATTAAGTTCCAATACCTTTTCAAGGGCTTTAAGCTTCTCCTCTATATTCCACTCATTAATCGGTAAACTCTGCGCCCTCTCAAGCCATAAAATTGCTTTATACTTCTTCTCTTCTTCAGAAATAAGCTTTGCAATCCTTTGTTTGTCACCACCTGTGGCAATTTCAAGCTGCCTTTTTAACCTTTCCACTTCCTTATTCTGTTTTTCAAAGTCAACCTTCAGTCTATTGTAATCATCAACAATCTTCTGGTCATGCATTATTTTTTTAAGATTTGTAGCTATGTCTTCCTGTGATAAAGTGGCTTTTATTTTTACATAGAATTTTATTGCATCTAAATCACCAACCACCGTCTTCTTTTTATCTACAACCTCAATCTTCATCGAATGATTTGCGATAACCTCAATGACATCGCTTTCCAGAGCAAGATTTTTAACCTTTGTATAGCTTTTTACATATACCCCAGCCTGCTCCGCTGCCTTTTGAATTGCTATCTTTTTAGCTTTTTCTTCAGACACCTCCATACTTTCTCCTGCTCCCATGACATACTCTCCATCGGCAGAAATTATAACGACTTCAGAAGCAAAGGAACTTTTAAATATTAACAATAACATCAAAAATAGATAATTTGTAATCCTTTTTAAAAACATTTTCCTCCTCCTTATATTACATTAGCCTGTTCAACAACCCGCTAAGCCTTGAAAATCAAGAACTCACGAGCATCTTTAATTTTCGCTTACCGCATCTTACATGCGAGCCAAAGACAAAGCAATCTCTTTATTTTTCAAGATCTTTTGAGATTCAATCGTCGCTATCGCTCCTCACAATGACACCTAAAACCCCTTTAATTATTGAACAGCATCATAATAAGTAATGTCAAGCTTTTTTATGAAATTTATTGATAATTTATTGGCACTATATTTTGGGATTTTTCAGATAAGAATGTAGTAATTTCAAGGGGTTTTTAAGTATTATGGGTTGGAAACTGTAGAAGATGAGTTAAAATGATATCGTAATCTGAACGAGTATACTTAAGTGGTGGAATAGTATTAGAGATCTCATATCTCCTTTTCATATATCCTGAAGGTCTTGTAATGATTTGCACCTGCCATCTCTATGAGCCTCTGGACATCTATGTTGTCCTCGAGTATCCATGAAAACTCGACTTTTTTGTAACCCCTCTTTTTTAACTCCTTTGCTACCTCTCTCAGCATGATTGCATCGACACCCATCTTTCTGAATTCTTGCCTCACTCCCAAAAGAAGGAGCCTTATGTCTTTGATCTTCTTCATCGCTATTATCGCTTTTATTATGGTTAATGGGTTTATTCTTCCATTCATGGCTCTTAATACCTTATTGTAGTCAGGAATGATTCCAAGAAACCCTGCTGGTTCACCCCTCACTTCAGCAATGACCATTATCTTTGGTATTAAGATCGGTTTCAGGTGTTCTGCCATGAACCTTATCTCGTCATCGTGTAACGGTATGAAACCCCAGTTGTTCTTCCATGACTCATTGTATATGTTTTTAAATATCATGAGGTCTCTCTCGAGTTTTTTGATCTCGACAGGTCTTACCCTGACACCCCTTTTCTCTGCAATTATAGAGACCCTCTCTATCTTTTCCAGTGAGACAGACGGGATATCCACGATATAGGCATAAAGGTCCTTTGACTTCTTCATTCCGATTCTTAGCATAAGGTCATTGTAATAGGGTGGATTATATGGTGTAAGGAATACTGGTGGATATTCGAATCCCTTGAGAAGGAATCCTGCCTCTTCATTTGTTGACATATTCATTGGACCGCGAATAATATTCAGTCCTCTGAATCTTAATATCTCAGAGACCTTTTCTATGAGTAGAGATGCCACATCTATGTCATTTATGCATTCGAAGAGACCGAAAAAGCCTGCCTTTTCCCTGTGTATCTCTATATGCCTTTTATTTATAATGGATGCGATTCTTCCAGCGGGTCTGCCATCCTTGAAGGCAAGATAGAGGGAGACTTCCTCGAGTCTGAAGAAAGGGTTTTTATCTGAAAGATATCTCTTCTGGTCCTTTATGAGAAATGGGCTGTAGAAAGGGTCATTCCTGTAGATCTTAAATGGTAGTTCGATGAATATCTTGAGGAGTTTTTTGTCATCGACACTCCTCAGCTCTATCATCTGATAATGCCGAGTGCCCTTCCAGTCTTTTTGAATGCCTCAAGGACATAGTCAAGGTGTTCATCTGTGTGGGTCGCCATGTAACTCGTTCTGATAAGTGCCTTGCCAGGAGGAACAGCAGGGCTTACAGCAACATTTGCGAATACACCCTCTTCCTGAAGCATCATCACCATCTTAAATGCTATTTCGTCTTCACCAACGATGAGAGGGACTATGGGTGTCTGGGTCGGACCGATCTCAAAGCCAAGGGATCTGAAGCCATTTATCATCTTGTGGGTATTCTTCCAGAGTCGTTCCCTTCTTTCGGGTTCATTCTCTATTATGTCTATTGCTGCACTCACAGCAGCGATGGATGCGGGTGGAGGACTTGCACTGAATATCAATGAACGGGCAAAGTGTTTGATATAATGTATTACCTCCTTTGAACCTGCAACGAAACCTCCTATTGATGCAAGTGATTTACTGTATGTGCCCATGATGAGGTCCACTTCATTCTCGAGTCCAAAGTGCTCTGCAGTACCCCTGCCTGTCTTCCCAAGGACTCCTATGCCATGTGCATCATCCACCATGAGCCTTGCCCCGTATTTTTTCGATATCTCTAATATATCAGGTAGGTTCACTATATCTCCTTCCATACTGAAGACTCCATCCACGACAATAAGAACAGGCCTTGAATCACTCTCTTTGAGTATCCTTTCGAGGTCTTGGGTATCATTATGTTTGAATCTCTTCACCTCTCCATAAGAGAGTCTACAGCCATCCACTATGCTGGCATGGTCCATCTTATCGATTAATACAACATCATCCTTTCCTACGAGTGCGGAGATAACACCGAGATTCACCTGAAATCCTGTGGAGAATACGAGGGCAGATTCCTTTCTCATGAACCTTGCGAGTTTTTCTTCTAACTCAACATGGATATCAAGTGTTCCATTGAGGAATCTGGAACCTGCACATCCGGTACCATATTTCTTTATGGCATTTATAGCAGCCTCTTTTACCTTTGGATGGTTTGTGAGACCGAGATAGTTATTTGAGCCAACCATTATCATCCTTTTTCCATTCATGAAGACAACAGGTTCTTGAGCAGACTCTATCATCCTGAAGAAAGGGTATATTCCCTTCTCCATCAATTCCATGGCTGCTGTGAATTTATGGCACTTCTCAAAAAGGTCTTTTTTTGTTAAAGCCATCTGTGAATTCTGTACCAGTTTGCTGTCCATCTTATCCCTTCTTTCAAAGATACTTTTGGATGATAGCCCAACTCAAGCCGGGCTTTTGTGATATCGCAAATCCAGTATTTATACTGTAACTCCTTCAATCTTGAATCTATTATACTATTTTTTGCAAACTTTGTTGTAAATTTTGCGATAAAAGGTGCTAGTGATGCAGGTACTCTCAATCTAATTGGTCTCTTTTTGAGACTCTCTGATATGGCATCGATGATATTATCTGTACTTGAGACCTCTCCATCAGATAAAAAATAAATTTTGTTTACTGCCCTTTCTGATGTGGCAGAGAGTATGATTCCCTTTACAAGGTCTTCTACATATATGAAAGAAAAATATGACATTCCTGGTGAAAGACAGATACCCATATTGACCATCTTGAAGAGCACAAACATATCTCTATCTCTTGGACCATAAACAGCAGGGGGCCTTATTATAGTGAAAGGGATCCTTCCTTTATATTCATGAACTGCATATTCAGCCTCGAGTTTGCTCCTTCCATAAGGTGATACAGGGCACGCCTCTGAATCCTCATTTTTTGGAGTCCCATCCTTGCATGGACCTGCTGCTGCGAGACTGCTCAGTAAGACGAACCTCCTGATCTCAGGATTGTTCTTCTCGATAACTTCAAGGAGATTCTTCGTTCCCATGGTATTGACAAAGAAATAATCCTCCTCTCTTTTTGCCTTCGTGAGTCCTGCGAGGTGGAAGATATAGTCGAATCCTCTGATATTCTCGATGAGAGAACTTTTATCGAGGCAGTCACCATAGATGTATTTAAGGTCTTTTCCTTCAAGGTATCTGAGGTGAGAGGTCTTTCTGACAAGGCAGTAAACATCGTAATCTCTCTTTTTTAACTCTTCAGAGAGATGACTCCCTATTAAACCACTCGCACCTGTAACGAGAACCTTCATACTCATTATTTTTTTTGATGTATCATAAAATAGTCAAGTGAAGATGCACCATTGACAGTTTTTAACTTTCTTGGATATGATAATTTATGAAGATAGCCATAGGTTCTGACCATGCTGGTCTTGAGCTAAAGAGTATTTTTAAAGATTACCTTAAAGAAGCAGGTCATGAATGTATAGATTATGGTCCTGAAACTCGAGATTCAGTTGATTATCCTGATTTCGGAGAGAAGGTGTCAGAGGCCGTTTCATTGAGGAAGGTTGATCGTGGTATATTAATATGTGGTACAGGAATAGGAATGTCCATAGTTGCCAATAAATTTCCTGATGTGAGGGCAGCGCTCTGTAATGACCTTTATACCGCAAGGATGTCAAGGCTCCATAATGATTCGAATATCCTCGTGATTGGTGGCAGGGTTGTGGGCATTGACCTTGCAAGAGAGATCTTGAGGGTGTGGATGACAACAGAATTTGAGGGTGGAAGGCACATGAGGAGAATAGAAAAGATAAAGAAGATTGAGGAGAGATTTATTCAATGGAATATGAAAAACTGAAGATAGTCGATCCAGAGATATACAATGCGATAATGGCTGAGTTGAGGAGGGAGGAGGAGAAGATTCTTCTCATTGCATCAGAAAATTATGTGAGTCCTGCTGTACTTGAGGCTCAGGGTTCTGTATTCACCAATAAATATGCAGAGGGTTATCCTGGAAAGAGATATTATGGTGGTTGTGAATATGCTGATATAGTGGAGAATCTCGCAATAGAGAGGGCAAAGAAACTCTTTGGTGCTGAGCATGTAAATGTACAGCCTCATTCTGGTACCCAGGCAAATATGGCGGTTCTTTTGGGTTTTCTCAAACCAGGAGATGCTATCCTCGGTATGAGTCTTAAACATGGTGGACATCTATCTCATGGAGCACCCGCGAATTTTTCAGGTATGCTTTATAAGACAGTCTATTATGGTGTTAATGAAGATGGTTATATCGACTACGATGATGTATTGAGACTCGCTAGGATTCACAGACCCAAATTAATCATCGTTGGTGCGAGTGCATATTCAAGGATTATAGATTTCAAGAGATTCAAGGAGATAGCGGATGAGGTTGGCGCATACCTTCTTGCTGATATAGCCCATATAGCAGGTCTTGTGGCAACAGGTATACACCCCTCTCCAGTTCCATATGCTGACTTTGTTACAACTACCACACACAAGACCCTTAAGGGTCCAAGAGGTGGTATGATAATGTGCAAGGAAAAGTATGCAAAGATAATAGATAAGATGATCTTCCCTGGAATTCAGGGAGGTCCGCTTGTTCATGTTATTGCTGCAAAGGCAGTCGCCTTTAAAGAGGCACTGAGTGATAAATTCAGGGAATATCAGATGAGGATAGTAAGGAATGCAAAAAGGCTCGCGAAGGAGTTGATTAAGAGAGGCTTCAGGATAATCTCGGGTGGAACAGATAACCATCTCTTTCTCGTTGACCTGAGAGGTATGGGAATAACAGGCAGGGATGCAGAGATAGCCCTTGATTCTGCCGGTATAACAGTGAATAAAAATTCATTACCCCATGATGATACTCCACCCACTATTACTGGAGGTATAAGACTCGGCACACCGTGTGTTACGACAAGGGGTATGAATGAAGAGGAGATGGTCGAGATTGCAGAGATTATAACAGAGGTGATTCAGAATATAAAGAATCATGAACGGATAACAAAGGCAAGAGAAAGGGTGAGGGAACTATGTGCATCTTTTCCTATTTATGAAAAACGCCTTATTGAATCACTGCAGAGGTGATTTATGAGATGTCCTTTTTGCGGGCATCTTGAGGATAAGGTAATAGACTCAAGGACATCCAGAGAAGGGGATGCCATAAGGAGACGGAGGGAATGTCTTAAGTGTAGAAAAAGATTCACATCTTATGAGAGGGTTGAGGAGATACTTCCGCTTGTCATAAAGAAGGATGGAAGGAGGGAACCATTCGAGAGGAATAAGATATTGACCGGTTTGAAGAAGGCATGTGAGAAGAGGCCTGTTGGAATAGATATTCTTGAAGGAGTTGCAGATTCTATTGAAAAGAGAGTTATCAGTCTTGGAGTAAAGGAGATTCCGTCTTCCTGGATTGGTGAGAATGTCATGTACCACTTAAAGGAACTCGATAAGGTTGCCTATGTGAGATTTGCTTCTGTTTATAGGCAGTTTAAAGACATTGATGAGTTAATGGAAGAGGTGAAGACCCTCCTTGATGGTGAATCGAGGCGGTCCAAAAAGAATATTTCGAAGCCTGTTATTGCCGCCGAGTGATTGGTTTTATTTTTTAATCCTGCCATATTTCAAGAGTATCGTAAGGTGCATGTGAGAAAGAGGCAACATGCTTTTTCTCATTAAAATAAGATTGACACTCGATTAGGAGAATATACTTGTAAGGCAATGGAAAAAATGAGAAGTTATGATATAAATCATTTTAATCATTTATCTCTATGTTTTATAATTTTTTTAAGAAATAATTATTGAATGAGGAGGAGTTTCTATGGACAGGTTTGTGAAGAATTTTATTGGTGCAAGTATTGTGTATCTATTTATTTCTACTCTATTCGGGATTTTGATGCTTGTTTATCCATCCCTCTTATATCTTAAATTTGTCCATTCACACCTTAATATGCTTGGATGGGTCTCCATGATGATTTATGGGGTTGGTTATCATATCCTGCCGAGGTTTGTTGGAAGAAGGATTAAGAGTGTGAGACTGGGAGAGATTCAGTTTTACCTTGCAAATGTCGGACTTATCGGTATGGTTGTATTTTATACATTATCTCAATATAATCCAGATATAATTATATACAGGAGTATCACAGCAATATCAGGCATTATTGAGGCGATATCTATTGGGTTGTTTTTCTATAATATGATAGTGACTCTTTTTGGAAAGGGAGAATCTTAGGATTCTCCCCTCATTGATTTTAGGCCTTCAATGTCTTTGATTATGATTCTTCCATTCTTTTCTGTGATCAGGTTATTTTTTTTGAACTTACTCATGGTTCTTATCGCTGTTTCGACAGTGGTACCGACCATATCTGCCAGTTCCTGCTTCGTTAACTTCACGTCTATGAGTATGCCTTCCTTCATTGTCTTGCCATATTTTTCTGTTAGCCTTATCAACTGAGATGCTATTCTCTGGTCCACCCTTTCAAGTGCTATGTTTTTCAGGGTCTCATGAGTGGTCTTGATCCTGTCGATTACAGAGGAGAGGATCTCTTTGCCCATAGATGGATATCTTTCCACGAGTCTTTTAAACAGTTCGCCAGGTATCTTAAGAACCTCGCTGTCTTCGAGTGCAATGGCATTGGCTGGATAGGGAAATCCTCTGAGGACAGCGAGTCCTCCAAAAAAATCAGGTGCATTTATGATCTCTAAGATGATCTCCTTACCTTCATAGGAGAGTTTTGTTATCTTTAATCTTCCCTTTGTGAGTATATGGAACCACTCAGGCTGGTCACCCTCACTGAATATGACATCCTTTTTTTGATATATACTCTTTGTGGATAGTCTCTCTATCTCTTTAAGTGTTGCATCATCAATGTTTCGGAATATATTTATTGTCTTAAGCATCGATAGTATTTTATCAGATTTTAAGGTTTTAGTGACAGACGGATTAATAATTTTCTTGACTCCTGATAAATCTTACAATTATAATCAATTCTATGTCAGATGAGATAAACGAACTTATAGAACAGAGATTCAGAAAACTCAATGAATTAAAAGAGATGGGTATAGAACCTTATGGAGGTCCTTACGAGACTACCCATCTTTCTCAGGATGTCCATAGATTGTATAAAGAAAAGGAAAATGAGTTTTTTGAGAAGGAAGAGGTAGTCGTTTCCCTTGCGGGCAGAATCATTGCGATGAGGGATTTTGGTAAGGCATGCTTTTCCCATATTCAGGATTCTTCGGGTAGGATACAGTTATATTTCAGAAAGGATGTTCTTGGTGAGAATTTTACCATCCTTAGAAAGGTCGATATAGGTGATATCATTGGTATAAAGGGTAGACTCTTTAGGACAAAGACGGGTGAACTAACAGTAGAGGTGAGGGAATTCACCATCCTTGCAAAATCATTGAGACCCCTTCCTGAAAAATGGCATGGGCTCAGGGATATCGAGATAAGATACAGGCAGAGATACTTAGACCTTATAGTAAATCCGGTGGTAAAGGAGGTATTTAGGAAGAGGAGTTTAATAATAGAGTCTATCAGGGATTTTCTTGAGGACAATGGATTCATAGAGGTCGAAACACCAATGATGCATCCTATTCCAGGTGGTGCTTCTGCAAAACCATTTAAGACACACCATATAGCCCTTGGTATGGACCTTTATCTCAGGATTGCTCCGGAACTTTATCTTAAGAGACTCCTTGTCGGAGGATATGAGAGGATTTATGAGATCAACAGGAACTTCAGGAATGAAGGAATCTCTACAAAGCATAATCCTGAATTCACGATGCTCGAATTTTATATTTCTTATAAGGACTACAGATTTCTTATTGACTTTACAGAAAGACTTATAGTTAACACAGTGATGAAGGTTTATGATTCTCTTAGAGTTCCATATCAGGATTATGTTATAGACTTTACACCTCCATGGAAGAAAGTCACATGGAAGGGAGTGATGTTAGAAAGGGGTGTGCCTGAAAGGGCCTTTGATGATCTGGATTTTGCTAAGAGATGGGCTATTGATAACGGTATAGAATTGAAAGAGGGAATGTCTTACGGAAAGATTCTTGATGAGATATTTAAGGAAAAGGTGGAACCATTTCTTATCCAGCCCATATTCGTTATGGATTATCCTATTAATTTTTCACCCCTTGCGAAGAGAAAGAAGGATGACCCATCGCTTGTTGAGAGGTTTGAACTATTTATTGCTAGTAGGGAGATTGCCAATGCATTTTCTGAACTCAATGATCCTATTGATCAGAGAGAGAGATTTTTGAGTCAGTTAGAGGAAAGGAAAAAGGGCGATGATGAGGCACACCAGATAGATGAAGATTTTTTGAGGGCACTCGAATATGGTATGCCTCCTGCTGCAGGTGAGGGCATAGGTATTGATAGGCTCGTCATGCTTCTTACAAATTCATATTCAATAAGGGATGTTATATTTTTCCCCCAGTTAAAGCCTGAATCCTGATTATATTGTCAGGTAAGATGAGAGTCCCTGATTATTCATTATTTATTGCCCTGAGATACCTCAAGTCAAGGAAGAGACACAAAAGTATCTCATTTAATACTATCATTTCGACAGGCGGGGTTGCCCTTGGTGTGATGGCACTACTTACTGTTCTTTCTGTTATGAGTGGTTTTCATGAAGATCTCCAGAAAAAGATTCTTGGTATGAATGCCCATGGCGTTGTTTTGAATTATGCTGGAACCATTGAAAGATATGAGGATGTAAGAGCAGAACTCAGAAATATTAAGGGTGTGGTTGCTTCATCTCCATTTATACTTGGACAGGCAATGATAAGTTATGAAAGGTCTGCTAGAGGAGTGGCTGTTAAGGGAGTGGATCCACGACTCGAAGAAAAGGTCTCTGATATTAGGATGCATATGAAGGATGGAGATTTAGATTTTATAGATGGAGATGTACCTGGCATAATAATAGGCAGGGAACTCGCAAGGAGCCTCGGTGTATTGAGGGGAGATTATGTGAATCTCATATCTCCTCTTGGAGAGATAGGACCTCTCGGAATGGTTCCGAGGGTAAGACAATTTAGGGTGAATGGTATATTCGAGATCGGCATGTTTGAGTATGACTCAAATCTCGTCCTCATATCGATAAAATCAGCCCAAGAATTCTTCAAGATGGGAGATGGTGTTACAGGGATAGAGATGAAATTCGATGATATATACAAGGCAGACAGAATAAGTGAGGAGATACAGAAAAGACTTGGTTATCCATATTACGCAGTTGACTGGATGAAGATGAATAGAAACCTCTTTTCAGCTCTCAAGCTCGAGAAGTTTGCCATGTTTATTATATTAATTCTCATTGTCCTTGTTGCCTCATTTAATATAGTGAGCACACTCATGATGAGTGTTATTGAAAAGGAGAGGGAGATAGCGATTCTCAAGGCAATGGGTGCAAAGAATTCAGGCGTCCTTAAGATATTTTTATTACAGGGATTTTTGATAGGTTTTGTAGGGACATGTATTGGCATCATTGGAGCCCTGATACTCGGTTACATAATAAATAATTACGAGGTGATAAAACTTCCTGCTGATGTTTATTATCTTAGCAAACTCAGTGTTAAGATGAAGGTCTTCGATTTTGTTCTTGTCTCCATATCATCTATACTTATAAGTCTTGGTTCAACGATCTATCCTGCCTATCAGGCATCGAGACTCGATCCTGTTGAGCCGTTAAGGTATGAGTAGGTATGTTTAGATTTATATTCAGGATGTTCGCGGCGTTTGTTATCCTCTCTCTTGTATTTGTATCACTCTCCCTTTGGAAGGGCGGAGGTTGGTTGAGATATATCGGTAATGTCTCATACAGTGTTTCGATGAAACTTTCGGATCTTTCTGATAAAATCTATAACTGTCGTAAGAAGACAGTGCATCACTCTAAAGGACTCATTGAGAAGGTGTTTAATAAGGATGAAAAAAGAGATAGTAAGGACAATTGATCTTAGAAAATCCTTCTTTACACCAGGAGGAGAATTGAAGATCCTTAAGGGTATAGACCTTGTGGTGTATTCGGGTGAGATGGTCGCTGTTGTTGGGGCATCTGGCACAGGAAAGAGTACCCTTCTACATATTCTCGGTACACTCGACAGGCCGACATCAGGTAAGGTGTATATAGATGGTATAGATGTATTTAATCTTCCAGATGATAAGTTATCGAGGTTCAGGAATCTCTCAACAGGATTTGTTTTTCAGTTCCACCATCTTCTTCCTGAGTTCACTGTAAAGGAGAATATACTCATGCCATTTCTTATACAAAGGTCTTATGATTCAGAGAAGATGTCACTCACTGAGGCAATAGAGAGGGCAGATTATTTGATGAATGAACTTGGGATATACGAGAGAAGAGATCACAGGCCTCAAGAGATCTCAGGCGGTGAACAGCAGAGAACTGCCGTGGCAAGGGCCCTTATGCTCAATCCAAAGATTGTACTTTTAGATGAACCAACAGGAAATCTCGATATCTTAGCGGGCAGGATATTATTCGAACTTCTCATAAAACTTAATATTAAATATAATATAACATTCATAGTCGTTACACACAATATGGAACTTGCAGGATTATGTTCAAGATTGTTGAGACTCGTTGATGGAAGACTTATGGAGGAGAAGACATGAAAGGACTTTTTATTACAGGAACTGATACAGGTGTCGGAAAGACAGTTGTTTCAGGGATAATTATTTCACTCCTCAAGCCAACAGGATTGAGTGTGGGTGCTATGAAGCCGTTTGAGACAGGATGTTTGAAGAGAGATGATCTTCTTATACCATCAGATGGTCTTTTTCTCAAGAATGTTTCCCATATGGATGAATCTCTGAACCATGTAACGCCTTTTGCACTGGAAAAACCCCTTGCTCCAATGGTTGCTGCTCATCTGGATGTGATAGAGATTGATATAAAGAAAATCTGGAAGATCTTTAATAAACTGAAGGAGAGGTACGATGTTATTATTGTAGAAGGGGTGGGTGGTATTATGGTTCCAATAAAAAGGGATTATTTTGTTCTTGATATGGCAAGGGACTTTGGATTTCCTGTGATTGTGGTATCGAGACCAATTCTTGGTACCATAAACCATACATTACTGACAGTGAATTATGCCCTTGAACATGGCCTCGATGTAAGGGGTGTGATAATTAATTATTCAAGTCCTCCTCAAGGAGATCTGGCAGAAGAGACTAATCCAGGTGTTATCTCTGAACTCTCTTCTGTTCCCCTTCTTGGAGTTATACCATATATTGATAGATTCGATGATGAATCCTTACGAAAGACAGCTCTCAAATACCTTGATGTGGATGCCATAAAGAAGATTGTCGGGATTTAAAGAATTAATCCTAACTTAATTAGTTTTCTTACTTTAACAGGTTTCGGGATTTTTATTGACACTTTATATTATATTTTGATATTTTTAACCATAATGAGAAAAACAATATATTTCCTTTTAATCCTTTTAATGGTTACTAATGTAACCGAGGCTATTGATTCAATGCCAGAACCTTTTGCTCCATATGGTCTTTTCGATGTCTTCAGTGCAGAGACATTGAGTGAACGAGAGAGTGCACACAGTCTGAAGATGGAAAGGTCCATTGAGCCTGATTATTATAGATTCATTGTCCAGTATGCCTTGGGTATTACTGATAAAATAGAATTCAGCATACTGTTTCCATATGTTATATCAGACCCTGTTGATGGTATAGATGACATCTCGATCGATCTGAAATATAGATTTCTTAATGAAGGCAGGCATGGTCCATCTGTAACAAGTATCTTTTACATTACACCACCTAGTGGAAAAGAGTCATTGACATCAGAAGGAAAGTTCGGTACGGGTGTCTTTATTACAAAAAAGGTAGGCCCTGTTACAGGTCATCTGAATGTTATATATACTAAACCATCAACTGCAAGATTAAAGGATGAGATTATTTTTGCAGGTGGATTTGACTTTAAGGCATCCCATGCTTTCGATGTCATCTGTGAGATATATTCGAGAAAACCTTATACAAAAGATTCATTCGATCTTATTGAGGGAAGACTTGGTTATCGACTGAAGACGACTGAATCTATCTATACAACAGTGGGCATAGGGACGGACTTCAAGAACAGAACACCTGAATATAGAATATTCTTTGCGGTGACATTTATTTCGGGTAGAAAAGCGGTAGAGGAAGAGTTTATAGAATTCATAAAGGAGACTGAATAATGTTCGATATAGGTTTGCAGGAACTCATAGTTATATTCATAGTTGCACTCCTTGTATTTGGAGCTAAGAGACTTCCTGAACTTGGAAGGACAATAGGAAAAGGTCTCAGTGAAATCAAAAGATCAATAGAAGAGGCAAAGGAGCAGGTTGACAGGGAATTAAGGGAGGCTGAATACCAGGAGATCCTGAAAAGGCATGATCTCGGGATAGATAGAGATACCAATCAGGATTCATCTGGTATTAGACCTGAAGACCCTTCTTCTGAGAGGAAGGACTGATGAGTGAGGATACAAAGAAGATGCCTCTCACAGGGCATCTTGATGAATTAAGAAAGAGGGTTTTTAAGTCCCTTATTGTCCTTATCGCATTTTTTTTATTATGTTTTAATTTTTCAGAGAAGTTATTCAGTCTTGTTACCTTTCCTATGAAGAAGACTATTTCTATTATAAAAGAGCCACCTTATTTTACCTTTGTTAATACTGATATAAAGAATCCCACGCTCGTCTTTCTCGCACCTGCTGAGGCATTCTGGATGCATCTTAAGATATCACTCATTAGCGGATTGATACTTTCATTGCCTTTCATATTTTACCAGTTGTGGAAGTTTGTTTCTCCAGGGCTTCTCGAGAAAGAGAAGAAGTATGTGATTCCTTTTGTTGTGGTGGCATCATCTCTTTTCATGATTGGCGTTACATTCTGTTTTTTAATAGTTCTGCCTTTTGCGATGAATTTTCTTCTCAATTATAAGACCAAATCGATGGTACCCATGATCTCTGTCGAAAGGTATGTGGATTTCTGTCTTAAATTCATACTTGCATTTGGTGCTGTCTTTGAGTTGCCAGTTGTTATCCTCTTTCTCGCAAGGATGGGTATTGTGAGGCCGAATACCCTTGCACGCCACAGAAAGTATGCTATCCTCGGTGCCTTTGTTCTCGGTGCAATACTTACACCAACCCCTGATGTCTTCAATCAGTCTCTCATGGCTATACCCATTATACTTCTTTATGAGGTTGGTATAATTGTGGCAAGGATATTTGTAAGGAGGAAGGATGGGTAATATAAGGGGTAAGAGTCTTCAGGTAATAGCAAATGATATAGCAGAGGGTTATGTGACTGTAAATCCAATATTCCTCAAGGGTCTCGATGATGAACTTATAAAAGCACTCTACCATGCCATTCAAAAGATACAGTCTGAGATACGAACAGAGAAGTTTCCTTACAATGACACAATGGCAATAAGGACAAGGAACATGAAGCTACAGAGACTTCACCTCTCTCTTGTAATAATAAAGAATTATGCAAAGGAAAGGAAGATAATACTCGTTTAAGATGAAAGATTCATTAATAGCAGAACTTGTAAATCTTATAGTAAAAACAAGGAAACTTCTTAGGATGTATCCTGAGAACAATCCCATGTACATAAAGGCTCTCGATGATATATACGCAAAGTTTACAGATGTTTTTGATAAAATTGGCGGAGATATTAAACTCGATATCAGACAGTATGAGATATATTATGGTGATGAAAAGGTCTATCAGAATTTTGAAAAAACTGACAATATAGCGCTCTATTTCTTCAAGGATGGGATAAGGGAGCTCACTTTCAAGAAAGGGATTCCAAAGGAGGAATTAAAGGATTTTTTCCATATTATCGGTCTCGACGAGAAAGAACTCGTTGAGGAAGATATTGTATCCCTTATGTGGGAGAGGGATTTTCAGTATATAAAATATGTTGTTGATGAATCTGTTCTTGCAGAGGATGAAGAGTATGAAAGGGTTGCAACGAAGAGGGTTATGGAGAACACTACATCCCAGGAAAGTATACTCGAGGCATATAATGATGCCATTCAAACTGAAGATATTAAGACCACTACCATAATTCCGATTACAGAGCACGATTTGAAGATGCTCCTTAATGAACTCGAAAAGGATTCTGAACCAAAGACAGGTAAACTTGCAGATATCCTTTTTGAGATTCTTTATAATGCTACCCAGAGAAATGAATTTGAGGAGTTAGTTTCCATTATAAATTCTGCACTGGATTATTCCATACAGAATGTGGATATAGATAATGCAATAAATATACTTAAAAGAATAAAGACCATATTAGATGATAAGGGCACTCCTCATGATGTGAAGGTAATTCTTAAGAAGGTGATAGAGCATGCAGGTTCTTCTAAGTTGATAAAAACACTCGGCAATGTTATAGACAGCAGAGTTGAAATAGATGAAGGTAAGATTAATGAATTTGTGAATTATCTCGAAAAAAATTCTATTCAACCGCTCATAGAGATACTTGGAGAATTAAAGAATTTTAATTCAAGGAGGATTATAATCAATGCCCTCTCTGTTATCGGCAGAAAGGATATCCACAGTCTTGCAAGGGGATTAAATGATGAAAGATGGTATGTTGTTAGAAATGTTATATATGTTCTCAGGCTTATCGGAGACAGAAGGGCTATTGAGTACCTCACAAAGGTTTTGAGACATCCAGATATGAGGGTAAGGAGGGAGGCAATAAGGGCAATGGGTGAGATAAAGTCTCCTGTGGTTGTACCGATTCTTAAGGAATTTTTAAATGATTTTGATCCCCAGATAAGGATAACAGCTGTAAGGGCGATAGCAAATACGAAGACAGAATCTGCAAGGAGATTGATTTTACAGGAGATTCAGTCAGGTGACTTTATAAACAGAAAATTTGAGGAGAAAAAGGAATATTTTGAGGTCCTTACCTTCTGGAAGGATGAGGATATCATGAATTTTTTGCTGAAGGTTCTCAAAAGGAATACTATATTTAAAAGAAACAAAAATTTTGAGAACAGGGCATGTGCAGCGTATGCTCTTGGACTCATGGGGATGAAGGATGCCTTGCCATACTTGAAAAAATATGCTGATATAAAAAATCCTCTTGTGAGGGAATATGTGAGGTCATCAATAATGAAACTGGAGTCGATTCGATGAGTGAAAAACTTATTAAATCATCAATGGATGTACTGAATAATCTTGCCATCATGCTCAGGACATCGCAGGTACATGACCCTGAAAATGTGGCTGTAATAAATCAGATGGAGAAGGTTATATCGTTGATAAATAACATCCTTGATGAGGAGAAGATTATCCAGATAGATATTGTTGGAGAGTTTTTCTATATAAATGATTCGAGGGTGAAGTATACAGTTGAATATCTTCTGAATTTTGATTTTCTTATGAGGGAATTGAAGAAGAGGGGTGTGGGCACGATAATATTCAAGAATAAACTTAATATTGCCGACATAAAATTATTTACGAGATCTTTTATATCTGCAGGGTTTTCTCAGGAGCCTTTTGACATCTTCTCAAAGATGCTTACGGGTTTAAAGAATATAATTATCGCAAGATTGAAGAGGGTGAAGGAAGATGAGTCCACTGATATGAGAAAGATTGTCAAGAAGACATATTTCAATGCGGTTTCTTTCACAAAAGGGGTAATGAACAGGTTGAAGACAAATGAGGCGGTTAATGTGAAGAAGGCAAAAAGGATAGTTGAGTCGATGGTTGATCTGATTCTTGAAGAAGAACAATTACTTATCGGTATGACAGCTATAAAAGATTATGACGAATACACATATCACCACTCTGTAAATGTGAGTGTACTCTCGATTGCACTCGGGCAGAGAATAGGCCTGAACAGAAAGGCACTCAATGAATTAGGTCTTGCTTCACTTTTCCACGATACAGGGAAGGTTAATGTTCCTCATGAGATCCTGAATAAGCCAACCTCATTTACTGAGGAGGAATGGAGTATAATAAAAAGGCATCCGGAGTGGGGCGTAAAGGCGCTTACAAGATTGAAATCCCTTGATCCAATTCTTATTCGTTCTGCAATAGTTGCATTCGAACACCATCTAAATTATGATTATACAGGCTATCCAAAGGTGAAAAAAACAGGTTCCCAGGATTTATATTCAAGAATCGTTACTATAGCTGATCAGTATGATGCCATGACATCCTCGAGGGTGTATTCCAGGATACCATTGCCACCTGATAAAGCTCTGAGTATCCTCATAGAAAGGAGCGGTAAACAGATTGATCCCCTTCTTTTGAAGTTTTTCATAAATATGGTGGGAGTATTTCCTATCGGTTCACTTGTGTATCTCAATACAGGAGAACTGGGAATAGTTTATCAGAGTAATCCTCTCTTCGTGGATAGGCCGAGGGTTAGGGTTCTGATTGACAGCAGAGGTTTAAAGACAGATTATATCGTCGATCTTTCTGAAAAAGATGAGAGTGGCAGATTCATAAGAAGCGTAATGAAGACACTTGATTATAATAAATATAAGATCAACCTTGCAGAGTACTTTATGTGAGCAATTCATGTCTCAGTCTCTGAAGTATCTCTTCATGTATATTCTCATCCTCAAGACATTCTCTGCTTTTACATGTAAGAGGAAAGCACGGAGGACAGAGAGAAGGTCTTATCTCTAGAATGTCTCTGCCAATGGGCTTCCATATCACCGGATCAGTGGGACCGTAAATGATCATGGTCTTTACACCGAGATAACTGCTCAGATGGCTCAATCCGCTATCAGCTCCTATAAAGAGCCTTGCAGATCTGAGTATCGATGCGGTTCTGATTATATCTTTATCGAGTATAAATATATCATCATAGATATCTCTGAGCCATTCATCCGCCTCTCCTGCAACCACCACAGGGTTATTTAATAACCTAATGATCTTTATTATTAATCTCTCAGGCAGATTCTTTTTCTTCGAACCACTCGATGGATAAAAGAGGATCTTATCGCTCAGTTTACTATAAGTATCTTCAAGAGGGAGTATCCTCGAATAATCATAACCAAATAGCTCTGTCTGTGATAGATAATGCTCCACTATCCATTTCCTTTTTTCAGGTAAGAGATTTACTGTTCCATTAATGCCGATCAATATCTTTTTATCAAATTCTTCCTGAGGTATCTCACCTAATATCCTGTCTGCCCAGCCAGTATGTTTTGCGAGGATAATGTAATCTCTGTTTCCTATCATTGTAACATGGTATCCTTTTTTCTTCAGTATTTCAAGGATGGGAAATGTAAGGAGTGTATCACCGAGTCCGCCCCTTCTATAAACCAGTGCTTTTTTCATTCTATTAGTATTATATTATATAGAATATGAAGAATAGGGTTAAGGGCGCTAAAAGATATGTAGAACTGTTCATGGGATATCTCTTTAGCGAGAAAGGAATATCAGGTCATACACTGAGGGCATACAGGAATGATCTGGAGAAATTTATAGATTTTATAAATATGAGTCCTATTAATGTGGAAATAAAGGATATCAGGGGATATATATCATTTTTAATATCAACTGGTTTGAAGAGGTCATCTGTGAGTAGAACACTCGCCACATTGAGGTCATTCTACAGGTTTCTTTATTCTCAGGGTTTTATAAAGAATAATCCTGCAAGATATGTCTCCTCCATAAAGGTCGATAAGACACTGCCCAATTTCCTTACACTCGATGATACTATCTTATTGATTGAATCTCCAAAGGATGGAGGATTTCTTAGTTTAAGAGACAGGGCTATACTTGAACTTTTGTATGGAAGTGGTCTGAGAGTAAGCGAGATCTCTAATCTTGATATGGAGGATGTAAATCTCAGAGAAGGTGTCGTGAGAGTTAAAGGTAAAGGGAAGAAAGAGAGGATTGTTCCTCTTTCAGGTAAGTGTATTGATGCGATGAGGTCTTATCTTGCCCAGAGGATACAGATAAAGAAAAAAGAGGGAGAAGTTTTTTTTATAAATAGATCAGGAAAGAGATTGACAGACAGGACGATTAGGAGGATAGTCGTGAAGTATGCGAAAGAGAAAGGCATACCATCAAGGATCGGACCGCATACCCTCAGACACACATTTGCCACACATCTTCTTGAGTCAGGTGCTGATCTCAGGGTGATTCAGGAGCTACTCGGACATTCTTCTCTTTCTACAACACAGAAATATACACACATCGATGTCAGGCACCTTATGGATGTTTATGATATGGCACACCCGCTTTCGGGTTTAAAGAAAGATGTGGAGGAAAAATAGATGTTTAGGGGCACAACCATTTTATGTGTTAGAAAGGATGGAAGGGTAGTTATAGGTGGAGATGGCCAGGTTACAATGGGAAATACTATCATCAAGCATAATGCAAAGAAGATTAGAAAGATGTATTCAGATAAGGTTGTAGCAGGTTTCGCAGGAAGTACAGCAGATGCCTTTACTCTCTTTGAGAAGTTTGAATCCCGACTCGAATACTCAAGGGGCAATCTCACAAGGGCTGCTGTTGAGCTTGCAAAGGACTGGAGGACGGATAAGATTCTCAGAAGGCTTGAGGCACTCCTTATTGTTGCTGACAGGGAACATACACTTATTATATCCGGAAATGGAGATGTGATAGAGCCTGAGGATGGTATTGCCGCCATTGGCTCTGGTGGACCTTATGCCCATGCTGCAGCAAAGGCCCTAATGGAAAATACAGGACTTTCTGCCTTCGAGATAGTGGAGAAGTCTCTGAGGATTGCAGCATCCATATGTATATACACAAATGATAAATTTATACTGGAGGAGTTATAGTGAAGGAAATTACTGTAAATAATAATGTCGAAGAGGAGACCCTTTCTCGAGACGAACTCACACCGAGAAGGATCGTTGAGGAACTCGATAAATATATCATAGGACAGTCGAGGGCAAAAAGAGCTGTTGCTATTGCATTGAGGAACAGATGGCGCAGGCAGAGACTTCCAAAGGAATTGCGGGATGAGGTTCTGCCTAAGAATATAATCATGATAGGTCCAACAGGTGTCGGAAAGACAGAGATAGCAAGAAGACTTGCGAAACTCACGAATGCTCCATTTTTGAAGGTGGAGGCATCAAAATTCACTGAGGTTGGTTATGTGGGAAGGGATGTGGATTCAATAATAAGAGATCTTGTTGAGGTTGCGATGTCCATTGTTAAATCTGAGCATATGAAGAAGGTTCAGGAAAAGGCGAGATTGCATGCAGAGGAGAGGCTTCTTGACCTTCTTTTGCCTGTGCCACGCCTTTCAAGGAATGCTGATGATGCCGAGAAAGAGAGATTTCGTGATACAAGGGAGAGATTGAGAGAGCAATTGAGAAGAGGAGAACTCGATTCAAGGTATGTCGATATAGAGATAAAGGAAAAGGTGATGCCTTTCGGGATTATCTCGAATGTTGGACTTGAGGAGCTCGAGATAAATCTCAAGGAAATGCTTGGTGGTTTTCTTCCTGAAAAGACGAAAAGAAGGAAGGTGAAGGTCTCGGAGGCGATTAATATTCTCACACAGGAAGAGGCGAATAAATTGATAGATATGGATAAGGTCACGAAGGAGGCTATAGAGAGGACTGAACAACAGGCAATAGTATTTATAGATGAGATAGATAAGATAGCATCGAGGGGGACAGGTTATGGACCAGATGTATCGAGAGAAGGTGTTCAGAGAGATCTTCTGCCTATTGTTGAGGGTTCTGCAGTGAATACAAAATACGGCATTGTAAGGACAGATCATATACTCTTCATAGCAACAGGTGCATTTCATATTTCGAAGCCATCTGACCTCATACCTGAACTTCAGGGAAGGTTTCCTATAAGGGTTGAGCTTAACCCACTTGGAAAGGAGGAGTTTAAGAGAATTCTTACAGAACCATATAATGCATTGATAAAGCAGTATACTGCACTCCTTGAGACAGAAGGTGTGAAAGTTGAGTTCACAGAGGATGCTATAGATGAGATAGCCCTTATTGCTCAGACAGTCAATGAAAGGACAGAGAATATAGGTGCAAGGAGGCTTCATACAGTGATGGAAAAACTCCTCGATGATATCTCATTTGAGGCGCCAGAGAAGAGTGGAAGGACATTTGTTATAGATAGAGATTATGTAAGGGAAAAATTAATGGATATAGCAGGCAATGAGGACCTCAGTAGATATATTCTTTAAAGTATCTTTACTCCTTTTTTTAAGTTCCTGTGCCTCTACGGGCATACTCGAGGGAGATTATTCCAGATTAAAGAGCTCCTCAGTGGGAGTTGCATCGTGGTATGGTCATGATTTCCACGGAAGACCCACATCTTCAGGAGAGATATTCAATATGTATGCAAAGACATGTGCTCATAGGGAGTATCCATTCGGAACTATCCTCAAGGTCACAAATCTTTTGAATAAAAAGTCTGTAGAGTGCGTTGTGAATGATAGAGGACCTTTTGTGAGAGGAAGGGATATCGATCTATCATATGGTGCCGCAAAGGAGATAGGACTTATAGGTCCTGGAGTGGCACAAGTGAGGATCGAGTATGTGGGAAGGAATAATTCATATATTAAAGAAATTAAAATTCTTGCCCTATCTGGACCATACACATTACAGATAGGTTCCTTCAGGGAAAAAGAGAATGCCATGAGATTAAAGGAGGCACTTGGACTGAGATACAGTGATGTCTATATAAAGGAGTATGCAATTGGTAATATAGTGTATTACAGGGTAAGGATGGGCAGGTTTATGAATATGGATGATGCAAGAATGGTCGCAGAACGTCTTGGCAACGAAGGTTATCAGGTGATAATAGTACAGAGAGATGACTCTATCTAAAAGAGATTTAGAAAGGGATATATTAGAAAAGATTTAGACAGATATTACTCCTTGGAGGGATCTCTTTACATATCCTGCTCACCATTTCCTTATCAATTATCTCCTCGGATCTTTAAAAAGATGGTTTCAGGAGAGGGTTTTTCGGTCTTTCTCAGAACTCCTATGTAGATAAGGCTATCGTTGAAAGCACGATAGCCCTCTGTAAGGCACTGGGAATAAAGACCATCGCAGAGTCTGTTGAGAATGAGAGGGTTCTTGAGATGTTAAGGTATGCAGGCGTTGATTATGCCCAGGGCTATTACATTTGTAAATCATCAGAGGAATTTGTGCGGTAATAGTTTTTTATTAATGACACTATGCAGTCCAAAATTTTATGGAATTATAGGGATATGTCCGTCTTTCCTCAAAATAAAATCTCTTTGAAATTAGATTAAGATTAAGCATTATTAAATCTCCTGAGTTTGTTTTCATAAACAAGGGAGAGTTCTTCACTCAATCGTTCAATCTCCTTTGAGAGGCTCACAATATCTATATGTTGCCTCAATGCTTTAAGATGCTCCTTTGTTTTTTCATCCTCAGTAACCCTTAAAACTCTGTTTAATGGTGTATTATCTCGTATTGACTTATGAATTTACCCCTCCACCCTCTTCCTGTAAGGCCTTAACATCGTAAATCCTATCCCATTTTCACAAAAGAATCTCTCTACATGTCCATTTATGAATTCAGAACCATTGTCAGATGGTTGCCTTTTTTGGCAATTATGAGGAAACAATATTCTTTCGAAGTGATTATTTTTCTTGACTTTATCAGTTAATTTTTTTAACCCATTGAAAAATAAGCATTCTTATTTTTAAAACCATCATCTTTTGCACAAC
>FWPU01005843.1_pt1 | contig 25759 bp, 18 predicted proteins | sample 2228361 | NCBI WGS metagenome assembly FWPU01 (sample SAMEA103939777, study PRJEB20133) | metagenome | reverse complement strand
ACAGTTGACCATAATGCTGCCCTGATCAACCAGGCCAGGTGACTTTTCAAACCGTTTTGCCGTGGAAATTAGATAAGAGTTTTCAGGATCAGCACCCAGGTTAAACATCGATGAGGAAGCGATCATCTTCATGGTTGGTCTCCGTCTTCTACACTCAAGCCCAGCTCAGATCATTGAAAATGAAAAAAAAATGAAAGTTCTGCCGGCAACGATCCGTCGTATTTGACGATATGGCTCCTGCACCCGCAGCCAGGCCCGGCGGGGAAAGGGGCTCGGGAGAAGCGCGGAAGAGAGGGCCTTGGGAGGCTCCGATTGACACCTTTCTCAAAGTCGAAGATAAGGGGATTCTCTCGCCGGAAAAGCGGGCCGGCGTCGCAAGAGACCGGGAGGAATCGAACCCATGCTGGATGTGGCGGGTCCCTCGATGGGGATGAAACGGTTCTGCCTGGGAAAGAGGACCCTCTTGTCTCCTTTTTCCCGTGTGATCGGGACGCTGACCGTTGCGTTCCTTGTGTGGCTTGGTGGAGCTCCGTGTATCGCCCACGGGCAGGAATCTGGACCCGAACCGGAAGGAGGCAAGGCCGCCCCGGCTATCCGGATTGCGGACGACATGGGCGAGGCCGTGCGAAAGGAAGCGGCCAAAGTGGGCAAGGAGTTCCGCAAGGAGGTTCGTCCGCTCTTCAAGCGGACGCCTCTGGGCTTCGATCTGGAGACGATCGGCCGGGTCCGGGTCGAGGCGGTGAACCTGCCCCTCCGGGTGCCTGAACTCGTCGACCACATCGTCCGCCAGAGCCGTTTGCTGGGGTTCGTGGGTTCCATGGTGATGCTCGCGTTCCTGGCCGCCGTCTTTTACAGCCTCTTCGGTCAGAGAAGGGTGCTCAAGCGTCTGGAGAGAGGGGTGGATCCCTTGCGGCAGCGGATCCCTGCAGAGTTCCAAATGTATTTTCTTTCCGCCCTGAGAATCCTGGCAGCCTCCCTGATTCCGCTGCTCCTGTTCGGCGTCTTCAGCCTCATCCAGGCTTTCATCTCGTACAGGGAAGGGTGGTTCTGGCTGACAGGCCAGCTCCTGAAGCTGTGGGCCGCGGGCGCGCTGATTCTCCACCTCCTTCGGGAAACCCTGACCCGGCGCATTCTACCGGTATCCGCCGAGCACGGCCATGCGGTTTTCCGGGTCGCACGGCTGGTCGTTCTGTACATTCTCCTGAGCGTGGCCTTGTTTCAGGCCGCAAGGGCCTTCCGCGTTCCGGAAGACTTCTTGGCCCTGCTCAAGTTTCTCTTGAGCCTTTCGATCGTGTTTGTCTCCTTGCTGCTGCTCTTGAAGAAAAAGGCGATCCTGGGCCTGCTGCCCGATCTGCCGTACGGCAGCTACCGAAAGTTCCGCGAGGGGCTGGAGCGCTACTACTTTCCCCTGATGGTTCTCACGTTTCTCACCGGCCTCCTCTGGTGCGCGGGGTACCAGAGGCTTTCGAAGGTGATCTGGACCAAAACCTGGGCCGTGGCCGGCGCCTTTGTGGGCATCCTGGTCGGTTATCACTTGCTCCGGCGGCGCCTGGAGGCCTGGATCGAGAAGAAAGGCGCCGCGGACGAGGCCGCGCGATTCCTCTACCGCTCCCTCCGTTCCCTGCTCCTTTACGCCGCGATCACGACGGTCACCGTGGTCACGCTGGACCTGCTGGGGCTCATGGGCCCGGTCGAGCGGGTTCTGTCTTTCCCGATCGTCAGGGTCGGCGACACCCCTCTTTCTCTGTGGACCCTGTGCAAGGCGGTCCTGATTCTCCTTGCGGTCGTTCTGTTCTCCGGTTTCGTCCGGGCCTGGCTGGACTACAAGGTCTATCCCTCCGTGGGCGTGGACGAGGGGCTTGGGTACGCGATCAACACGTTCCTGAGGTACCTGCTTCTCGCCGTGGGCGTTCTGATCTCGCTGAACTCGGTCGGACTCGACCTTCGGGTTCTCATGGTCTTCGCGGGCGCCATGGGGATCGGTCTCGGTCTGGGCCTCCAGAACATGTTCGCCAACCTCGCCGCCGGGTTCAGCCTGGTTTTCGGCCGCCTGATTCGAAAAGGCGACTGGATCCAGGTGGGGGACAGGGTCGGGCTCGTGCAGGAGGTGAGTCTGAGGTCGACAAAGGTGCGGACCCGGGACAACGTGGAGTACCTCGTTCCCAACGCGGACCTGACCTCCCAGACGATCGTCAACTACACGCTGTCGGATCCTCTGGTGCGTGTGCACGTGCCCGTGGGCGTCTCCTATCGCTCCCGTCCGAGAGAGGTGGAGAGGATCCTTCTCGAGGTGGCGCTGGCAAACGAGAACGTGAGCCGCCAGAAGAAACCCGAGGTCTGGTTCCGCCAATACGGGGAAAGCTCGATCGATTTCGAGCTTCTCGTGTGGATCGACGCCCGCAAGGTGAGCGAGAACCGGGTGAAGAGCGACCTGTACTTCGCGCTCTTCGACGCCCTCGAAAAAGCGGGGATCGAGATTCCTTTCCCCCAGCGGGACATTCATATCCGCTCGGGCCCGGCCGTGCCGCCTGGCGCCTCACCGGAAAAACGGGCCCATGAGGGCGGGCAGGGCGCTCGGTGAAAAGGGGGGCCGGAAAAGGAGGCAGGGATGCTGGTTCTGGTCGAAAAGAAAGGGCCTGTGACCACAATCGTCATCAACCGGCCCGAATGCAGGAACGCGGTGGATCGGCCTACGGCCGAGGCGTTGGCAGAGGCGTTCCGTTCCTTCGAGAAGGACAGCGAGAGCCGGGTGGCTGTCTTGACCGGCGCGGGAGGCTGCTTCTGCGCCGGGGCCGACCTCAAGGCGATTTCAGAAGGGCGGCTGGCAAATCGGATGGAAGCAGAAGGGGACGGACCCATGGGGCCCTCCCGGATGTTCCTGCAAAAGCCCGTCATCGCCGCGGTTGCGGGCTATGCGGTGGCCGGAGGGCTAGAACTGGCCCTGTGGTGCGACCTGAGAGTCGTGGAGAGGAACGCGATCTTCGGCGTTTTCTGCAGGCGCTGGGGTGTGCCGCTCATCGACGGGGTCACCGTGCGTCTGCCGCGCCTGATCGGCCTTTCCCGCGCCCTGGACCTGATCCTCACGGGCAGGCCCGTGGGCGCGGAGGAGGCCCTGCAAATGGGGCTCGCCAACCGGGTCGTGGAGCCCGGCGCCTCCCGCGCCGAGGCCGAGTCCCTCGCAGCCGCGATTGCCTCCTTTCCGCAGAACTGTCTGAGAAGCGACCGCCGATCAGCTTACGAACAGTTCGACCTGTCCTTTTCTGAGGCCATGCGGAACGAGTTTCGTCTCGGCCTGGAGACGGTCCGGAGCGGAGAGACCCGGGAAGGAGCGTCGAGGTTCGCGGCCGGTGCGGGCCGGCACGGATCGTTCGGGCCGGAGTAGGCGGCAGGGACCTGCCTGCAGGCCGGTCGCCCGGGTGCGGCCCGTCGTCAGCGGATCCGGGGCAGGACGTCCTCCTCCAGATAGCGGAGCACGTGGTCCAGGTACTCCTGGCAGCGGTCGTGCCAGTGGCTCCTGTGGCCGGCGTCCCTGAGCCTGCCGTGGCAGGCGCCGAGAGGGGTCAGAACGGGCTTCATGCCGTCGGGCAGCTCGTCCGGCAGATCGACCCGGTTCATGAGTGCCCAGGCCAGGGTCCAGCACCTGGCCACGTTGCCCAGGTCGTATCCTCCGCCGCCGAGAGCGACCCAGGCAGGAGCCTGGTCGGTCAGGTATTCGACGACCCTCGAAAAGCCGTTCGTGGTCAGCTCCAGGTGAGCCAGCGGGTCCGACTCCAGCGTGTCTACGCCCAGCTGGGAGACCACCACATCGGGCCGGAAAGCCTCGAAGAGGCGCGGGACAACGGCCTGAAAACCCCTCCAGAAGACCTCGTCGTCGGTGCCGGGGTACAGAGGCACGTTCACGCAGTACCCGAGGCCTTCGCCCCGGCCTTTCTCCGACGCAGCGCCGGTACCCGGGAAGAGCGTGCGGCCGTCCTGGTGGAAAGAGACGGTCAGCACGCGGGGATCGCCATAGAAGGCCCATTGAACCCCGTCGCCGTGATGGGCGTCCACGTCGAGGTACAGGACGCGCCTGCCTCGATCCAGGAAATGGTAGATCGCCAGAACGACGTCGTTGACGTAGCAGAACCCCGAGGCGCGGTTGGCGGCGGCGTGGTGCAGGCCCCCGGCGATGTTGAAGGCGATGCGAACCTCGCCCGACGAGACCAGCCTGGCGCACTGCAGGGAAGCTCCGGTGTGCAGCAGGGACCATTGCCACAGGCCCGGGAACACCGGGTTGTCGCCCGGGCCGAGTCCGTGGGCGTAGTCGCCGTCCGAAAGTCCCTGTTCGGCCCGCTTGAGGACTTCCACGTACTGCGGCGTGTGGAAGCGCAGGATGTCGGTTTCGGCGGCCGGCTCGGTTTCGATGAGCCTCGCGCCGGGAAGGTCGAACAGTCCGTAGGCCCTGCAGAGATCGTAGGTGAGCTGGAGCCGTTCGATTTTCAGGGGATGGCTGGCGCCGTAATCGAAGGAAAAGTACCGCTCCGTGTACAGGAAGGCCGTTTCCACTTTTTCATCCCCGGAACCGGCCGCCAAGCCGCCCTGGGCTCTCGTTCCGCCCGTTTGCGTCGCATCCACCCACTGGATGCGCACCAGGAACCATTGTACTCCGGCCAATGGGAATAGCAACCGGGAGGGAGACGGCGACCGCTGCCTTGTGGCCCGCAGACTCATCGGTCCGGGAGATCCGAAGGGTCGATTCTCCGGGCGAGGAATCGGTCCAGGGCGTCGGCAAAGGCCTTGCGGTCTGAGGCTTTCATGGCGGGCGGGCCCGGCGTCTGCATTCCGGCCCCTCTGCACGCGTCCAGCCAGTCCCGGACAGAGAGCCTTTCGCCCACGGTTTCTGCCGTGTGAAGGATCCCCCTGGGGTCGAGGGCGAAGGCGCCCTTGGCCGCCACGGCCGCCGCCAAGGGGATGTCGGCCGTGACCACGAGATCCCCGGCCCGGGCTTCCCGCGCGATGGCCCGGTCGGCCTCGTCCAGCCCGCCGGGCACGAGAAGCGCCTGCACATGGGGGTTCTTTCGGAAGCGGAGGGGGCGGTTCGCCACAAGGGTGACAGGGATCCGCCTGCGCTCTGCGGCCCGAAACAGGATCTCCCGGATCTCCCTGGGGCAGGCGTCCGCGTCGACCCAGATTCGCATGGACGCCTTCGGCCCGACCGGGTCCCTACCGGATGTCGGCATGATATCTCTGAAGGGATTTCACGCGGCCGTGCCCTTGCCGGCGGGCCGCGATTCCCTTGGCTGCCGCGACGGCGGCAGCCAGCGTCGTGATGTAGGGCACCTTGTGCTTGATGGCCGCCTTGCGGATGTAGGAGTCGTCGTACTGGCCCTTCTTGCCGCTCGGCGTGTTGATGATGAGGTGGATTTCGCGGTTCGTGATGGCGTCGAGGATGTTCGGCCGGCCTTCGTGAAGCTTGAGAATCCGCTCGGAGGGGATGGAATGGTCGGCCAGAAAGCGGTGGGTCCCCTCGGTCGCCCGGATCTTGAATCCGAGATCCTGAAACCTTTTGGCCACCTCGAGAACCGCGGGCCGGTCCCTCTCGGAAACCGTGATGAGCACCGTGCCCTCGGTGGGGAGCCGCTGGTTCGCGGCCTCCTGGGACTTGAAAAAGGCCAGGCCGAAGGAATCGGCCATGCCCAGGACCTCGCCCGTCGAGCGCATCTCGGGCCCGAGCCGGGGGTCCACCTCGGGAAACATGTTGAAGGGAAAGACCGACTCCTTGACGCCGAAATGAGGAATCGTCCGGGGCCGCAGGTCCAGATCCGAAAGCTTTTCTCCGAGCATGATCCGGGTGGCCAGGCGGGCCATGGCGATGTTGCAGACCTTGGAGACCAGGGGCACGGTCCTGGAGGCCCGGGGATTGGCCTCGAGCACGTACACCGTGTCTCGGGCGATGGCGTACTGGATGTTCATGAGGCCCACCACGCCGAGCTCGACAGCGATCCGGCGGGTGTAGTCGTAAATCGTCTCGAGGTGCCGCGAGGGGATGCTGACCGGAGGAATGACGCAGGCCGAGTCCCCGGAATGGATGCCTGCCAGTTCGATGTGCTCCATCACGGCCGGCACGAACGCGTCGGTTCCGTCCGCGATGGCGTCCGCCTCTGCCTCGATGGCGTTCTCCAGGAACTTGTCGATGAGGATGGGCCTTTCGGGCGTCACGTCTACGGCCGCCGCAACGTACTGCCGGAGCATTTCCTCGTCGTAGACGACCTCCATGCCCCTGCCGCCCAGAACGTAAGAAGGCCTGAGCATGAGGGGATATCCGATGCGCTCCGCCACGCGCAAGGCATCCTCGAGGGTGCTCGCCATGCCGGCCTCGGGCATGGGAATGCCGAGGGCCCGCATCCTTTGCCGGAAGCGGTCCCGGTCCTCGGCCAAATCGATGGCCTCGGGGCTCGTGCCCAGGATCTTCACGCCCGCCTCCGCCAGTTCGGCCGCGATGTTGAGAGGCGTCTGGCCGCCGAACTGGACAATCACGCCTATGGGCTTTTCTTTCTGGTAGATGCTCAGGACGTCTTCCACGGTGATGGGCTCGAAATAGAGCTTGTCAGAGGTGTCGTAGTCCGTGGAGACCGTCTCCGGGTTGCAGTTGACCATGATGGATTCGTACCCGAGATCCCGCAGAGCGAAGGCCGCGTGCACGCAGCAGTAGTCGAATTCGATCCCCTGGCCGATGCGGTTCGGTCCTCCGCCCAGTACCATGACCTTGGGCCGCTCCGTGGTCGAGACCCGGTCCGGGGCGTTGTAGGTCGAGAAGTAGTAAGCCGCGTTCTCCACCCCGCTCACCGGGACGGGCTCCCAACCCTGAACGCATCCAAGCAAGATGCGGCGTCTGCGGATCTCGGGCTCGGGGATCGAAAGAAGCTTGGACAGGTACCGGTCGGCGAAGCCGTCGCGCTTGGCCCGCAGCAGAAGATCGTCCGGCAGGGTCTTGCCCTTGTATCGCAAAATCTCCTCTTCCAGGTCCACGAGCTCTTTCATCTGCTGGAGAAACCAGGGCTTGAGATAGGTGATCTCGTACAGTTTCTGGATGTCCGCTCCCTTGCGAAGGGCCTCGTACAGGATGAACTGGCGCTCGCTCGACGGCTCCCGGAGCAGGTCGAGAAGCTCCTCGAGGGATTTTTGATGAAAGTCCTTTGCGAAGCCGAGCCCGTACCGGCCGATCTCAAGGGACCGGATCGCCTTCTGGAGAGCTTCCTTGTAGGTTTTCCCGATGCTCATGACCTCGCCTACGGCCCGCATCTGCGTGCCGAGCCTGTCCACGGCGTCCCGGAACTTCTCGAAAGCCCAGCGGGCGAACTTGACGACCACGTAGTCGCCCGAGGGCGTGTATTTCTCCAGGGTCCCCTCCCGCCAGTAGGGAATCTCGTCCAGGGTGAGGCCGCCGGCGAGCAGGGAGGAGACGAAAGCGATCGGGAACCCGGTCGCCTTGGAGGCCAGGGCGGAGGAGCGGGACGTCCTCGGATTGATTTCGATCACCACGATCCGGCCGGTCTTCGGGTCGTGGGCGAACTGGATGTTCGTGCCGCCGATGACCTCGATCGCTTCCACAATGTCGTAAGAGTGCTTCTGCAGGACCTTTTGAAGTTCCGGCGCGATGGTGAGCATGGGGGCCACACAGAAGGAATCGCCGGTGTGGACGCCCATGGCGTCCACGTTCTCGATGAAGCAGACGGTGATCATCTGGTTCTTGGCGTCCCGCACGACCTCGAGCTCAAGCTCCTCCCAGCCGAGGACCGACTCCTCCACGAGGATCTGTCCGACCATGCTCGCCGCGATGCCCCGGCTGGCCACGGTCCGCAGCTCGTCGACGTTGTAGACGAGGCCTCCGCCCCATCCGCCCAGCGTGTATGCGGGCCGGATGACGACCGGGTAGCCGAGATCGGCGGCGATCTTTTCGGCCTCTTCGACGGTGAAAGCCGGGTTGCTCCTGGGCATCTCGATGCCGAGCCGCTTCATGGTCTCCTTGAAGGCGATCCGGTCCTCGCCGCGCTCGATGGCGTTGACGTCCACCCCGATCACCTTCACGCCGTGCCTCTCGAGCACGCCCGAACGGGCCAGTTCCGAAGTCAGATTGAGGCCGGACTGGCCTCCGAGATTGGGCAGAATGGCGTCGGGCCGCTCCTCCTCGATGATCTCGGCCATGGTCGGAGCGTTCAGGGGCTCGATGTAGGTGGCGTCTGCCATGCCCGGGTCGGTCATGATCGTGGCCGGATTGGAGTTCACCAGCACGATCTTGTACCCGAGTTTCCGCAGGGCCTTGCAGGCCTGCGTGCCCGAGTAGTCGAACTCGCAGGCTTGTCCGATGATGATGGGACCGGACCCGATGATCATGACCTTGTGGATATCTTCCCGTCTCGGCATAGGGGAACCCCTTTCAAATACCCGTCGTTGTACGTTTCAGGGCGGGTCGGACCGGCAGGCGGTCTCCGCAGCGGAGAGAGCCTGAAAGGCAGCGGGCATCTCGTTTAGGAATTCTTAAGTACCGGAAGGGCGAGGCCCTGTCAAGGCGGGCCTGCGATGTGTCCGGGATGTGCCCGCGGCGCTCGGGCGGCTCTGTCCGAGGGGAAACGGGGACAGGCGCCTTCCCTTGTCAAGGAGGCTTTCGTCTCCTAGAATGCCCTTTGCCAGGCGGGCTGGCGATCCCTTTTTCAAGGAATCACGACCGGTTTCGCGGCTGCCCGGGTCGCGCGCCGGACAAAGGGAGGAGGCCGAAATGACGGATCCGAATCGAGTCATCCAGATCATGCCCTGTCTGGACATGAAGGAAGGTCGGGTGGTCAAGGGCGTGCATTTTGTGAACATCCGCGACGCCGGCGATCCGGTGGAAAACGCGCGGTTCTACCAGCAGGAGGGAGCCGACGAGCTTGCCATGCTGGATATCGCGGCGACCGTGGAGAACCGCAAGACCCGGCTTGCCTGGGTAAGGGACGTCTCGTCGGTCATCCGCATTCCCTTGACGGTCGGAGGCGGCATCGGGAGCCTTCAGGATATCGAGGAGGTCCTGAAAGCGGGCGCCACCAAGGTCTCGATGAACAGCGCAGCTGTGAAGCGGCCGGAACTGGTTCGGGAGGCCGCTAGGGTCTTCGGCTCGGACAAGATCACGATCGCCATCGACGCCAGGAGGAACCGCGCGGTGCAGAGCGGGTTCGAGCTGGTTGTGGCAGGCGGTACGAGGCCGACCGGGCAGGACGCCGTGGAATGGGCGAGGCGATGCCAGGATCTGGGCGCTGGAGCGATCCTTCCCACCAGCATGGACGGCGACGGGACCCAGGCCGGCTACGACATCGAGTTCACCAAAGCCATTTCGGATGCGGTTGCGCTGCCGGTGGTGGCTTCGGGAGGGGCCGGCAAGCTCGAGGACTTCTACGATGCGGTCGTGCGGGGCGGAGCCGCGGTGCTGCTTGCGGCCTCGGTCTTTCATTTCCGGATTCTCACGATCGGCCAGGTCAAGGAATACCTTCGGTCCAGGGGGCTGAAGGTGCGATCGTAAGGGGGAGAGCGAACCCGGAGCCGTCGAGAGCCGTGGGACCAAAGATCGAAGGGAGCGCGTCATGCCGCCTGTCTCGGGAGCCGGAGGGCCGATGGAAAAGCTTCGGCAGTTGTTTCTCGGGTTCCAGATCGATGCGGTCGGGCCCGAGGCAGCCTCTGTGCTGGAGAAGGGAATCCCGGCCCGGCAGATCCTCGAAGAATGCCGCGGCTGTATGGCCGAGATCGGCAGGGCCTTCGAGGAGGGCACGTACTACCTGCCCGAGTTGATCGTGGCAGGGGAGATGTTCAAGAAGGTGAGCGAGCGGATTCGCCCGGCTCTGGCCGTCGGGACCGGCGGCGGGGCGGGACGGATCGTTCTCGGCACGCCCAAGGGCGACATCCACCATCTGGGCAAGGACATCTTCTGCATGCTCGCCGAGGCGTCGGGGTATGAAGTCCACGACCTCGGCGTCGATGTGGCCCCGCGGGCCTTCGTCGACAAGGTGGCAGAGACCGGCGCCCAGATTCTGGGGATGTCGGCCCTCGTGACGGCCGCCTTCGATCCCATGCGGGAAGTGGTTCGCCTGCTCGAGGAGCGGGGCCTGCGAGGCCGGGTGCGGGTGATTCTCGGGGGAGGGGTGACCACGAGAGAGATGGCCCGAAAACTGGGTGCCGACGCTCAGACCGTCGACGCTTACGAGGGTTTGAGGATCGTGCAGTCCCTGCTTCTTCGGGCCGAGGTGGTGGCATGAAAGAAGGGGCGAGGAAGATTGTCGCGGGAGACAGGCTCACCGCAGAGGAGCGTCTCGAAAGGGTCGTCCGCCTGGAAGAGCCCGACCGCGTGCCCGTTTCCCTGATGATTTACTACTACGGGCCCTTCCACGCCGGAGCCCCCATGAGCGAGTACATGAGGCGGCCTTCGGTCTATCGGCGGGTGAGTCGCAAGGTGTACGAGGACCTCGGCCCCTGGGACATCTATTACAACATCAATCCGGTCTCGCGGCTTCTGTACAGCTTCGTCCTCATGATGAAGTACCTCTACCCGGGCGACGAGCTTCCGGACGATGTCATGGCGCAGGTGGAGGAAGCGGAGTACATGAAGCCCGAGGACTACGACGCGATCCTCGACGGAGGCTTCTACCTGGCGGATTTCGCGTTCCGGATGCGGCTGCTGCCCCGGTTTTGCAAGGAGGCCCGCGGGGTCGGGTCCGCGAGGCTTCTGGGCCGGCTCGCCCGCGACATCGTTCGACAGAAGCTCTTCTGGGATCAGGATCGCAGATGGTGCCGCAGGCAGGGCATGGTCATGCAGATCGGGTTCCAGGCCGAGATGCCGTTCGACGTTTTCTCCATGGCCCGCACAGTCGTCCCGTTTTCCCTGGATCTTTTCCAGAGGCCGGACAAGATCCGGCGGGCGGCTCTCAGGCTCGCTCCGAGCTTTGCCGAGACCTGCGTCTGGGCGGCCCGACTGATGGGCGTGCCCCGGATCCAGCTTTACTGCCACAGGACCTCCACGAACTTCCTGTCCCCACGGCAGTTCGAGGATCTGGCCTTTCCGAGTCTGGAGGCCGTGGTGTGCCGGATCCTGGACGCGGGCATGACGCCGATTCTTCACTGCGACGGCGATTGGAGGAAGAATTTCAAGACCCTTCGGAGACTGCCGGCCCGCAGAGTGATTCTTCAGCTCGACGGGCTGACCGACATCTTCCGGGCCAAGGAGGAGATCGGCGACCATATGTGCCTGTTCGGAGACGTGCCTGCCGAAAAGCTCGTCCTCGGAAGCCCAGGGGAAGTGGAGGAATACTGCCACCGGCTGATCGAGGAGGTGGGAAAAGGAGGAGGCTTCATTCTGGCCGCGGGCTGCGAGGTCCCCTACAACGCAAAGCCAGAGAATCTGCGGGCCCTGGTCCGGAGCGCCTTCCGGTACGGTGTCTACGGCTCCTGACCCTGAGAGCGGGCGGGCCTCCCGAGGGCCATGGGCCTGCCGGCGCCCGGAGGCCGGCGGGCAGGCGCTGGCTGACGCGCCCGGCCGCGGAACGGGCAGGACCGAGCCCTCCCGAAGGGCTCTAGAGACCGCCGACGCGCTTGCCCGTGAAGGGAAGCGCAAGATTGACGATCTTTCCCTTGCCTGGCTGGCCCTGGGGACCCTTGCACGCCACAGTGAGCGTGAGATTGACCTCGCCCTGGAGGGGGGCCCCGGCTCTGGGTTCGGCAAGCCGGGCCGTGATGTTCTTCGTGTACAGAAAGAAGCAGGCTCCCACCGGCTTGAAGTTTCCCTCGATATGGATCAGGAATTCCTTCTTGTCCGGATTGTAGATGCCTTTCTGGGGGGGCTTGTTCGGATCCCGGGCGTCGGAAACGTACACATGGACGTCCTTGACCTCGACCCGAACGGTCCCGGAGAGCGCCTTCAGATGCTCGGGGAGGTTTTCCGGGACGGGCACGGCTTCTCCCCACTCGTTGGCAAGTTTTTCCTTCTGGAAGCTGTCGAGGGGGATGACCTTCCTCTCTTTGCCCGAGCTGAGGACAAGCTGGTTTTCCTGAAAGGCGATCTCGTAGCGGCCGTTGATTTCCGAGGCTGCGGACTGGAGAACCGCGATTTCCACCGAGAGGCTCCCCTTGTTCCCGACATAGGCGGAAAGCTTCGACTGGGTGTTCGCGGTCAGGAAAAGCTGGCCGGACGCGTCGAAGGTCAGTTCGGCCCGGGCGCCCACCAGGTACCGCTTGCCGGAGACGACCGCCAGAAGGGCTCCCACAGGAGCTCCGGGCAGCTCGTAGCCAGCCGGGGCAGAGGTGCCGGCCTCTCCCTCGGGTCCCACCATGAGGTTCTCTTTGGGTTTGACGGTCCACTGGCCGCTGGCCGAGAAGGACACCTTGTCCCCGGCCTGCACGAAAATCCTGGTGTCGTTCAGGGGCACGTTGGCTTGGACCGTAACGGTCTTCTTGACGGTCTCGGCCTGGAGGGCGGCTGGCTGCAGGGTAAGCGCGGTCCAGACCAGGACGAAGGCGAGAAGGGGTTTTGTTTCCACGTTCTTTCCTCCCTTTGCTCTACAGACGGTGTTTGCCCGCCAGGATCTCCCGGTATCGGGCTTCCGTGAGAGGTTCGTACGCTTCGTGGTCGGGCAGGAGAACGTAGAGAGGATCGTTGACCAGTCCGGGATCGAACCCCTGGTCTCTCAGGACGCTCTTTTTGATCTTGTGGGTCGATGTGGTTTCAAATTCCCTGCACACTCGCACGAACTTGGGCACGGCGTACGGGGGCAGGCCCTTTCGCACCGTTTCGGCGAGCTTTCTCCAGTCGAACCTTTCCAGGGGCGCGGCCGGGATGATGGCGACCATGCCGGCTCGTCCGTCGGCGCCCGGGATGCGGACTCCGTAGGCGGCTGACTCGGCCACCTGATCCAACGTGTTGACGACCTCCTCCACCTGGGAAGTCGAAACGTTCTCCCCCTTCCATCGGAAGGTGTCGCCGAGCCGGTCCACGAACTGGATGTGCCGGTACCCCTGGTTGAGAACAAGATCTCCGGAATGGAACCAGGCATCCCCTTTCTCGAAGACGTCCCGGAAAATCTTTTTTTCCGTTTCCTCTTTCTGGGTGTAGCCGACAAAGGGCATGCGCTCGGAAATCCTGGCCAGCAGAAGCCCGGTCTCGCCCCTGGAGACGCGCTGCATGAATCCGTCCGGGCCCCGCACGGGCGCCTCGGCGTCCACGTCGTACCGGACGATCGCAAAGGGCGTCAGGCAGGTGCCGACCGTGCAGTCCGCGTTGAGAAGGTTCGAAAAGATGAGCGGGGCTTCTGCCGCTCCGTACAGCTCGTAGACTTTGGAGATGCCGAAGCGCTTCTTGAAGGCCTTCCAGATGTCCGGCCGCAGGCCGTTGCCCACCATGGCTTCGACCGGGTTGTCGCGGTCGTCCGGCCGAGGGGGCTGATTCATCAAGTAGCGGCAGACCTCTCCGACATAAATGAAAGAGTTCGCCTGGAACTTGCGCGTGTCCGCCCAGAAATGGGTCGCCGAGAACTTCTTTCGCATCGCCAGGGCCGCGCCCGATCCGGCTGCAGCGGACCAGGCCACGTTGAGGCCGTTCGTGTGGCAGAAAGGCAGAGGGCAGTAGTGGACATCGGTGGGCTTCATGTTCATGACGATCCGGCCGAACCAGTACATGGCGCTGAACCAGCGCCGATGGGTCTGAATCGAGGCCTTGGGCAGACCGGTGGTGCCGGAGGTGAACACATAGGCAAAAGGGTCGCCGAGCTTGACTGCCCGCGTGGCTGCGGGGTTTTCCGTCGGCTGGTCCCGGACGGCCGCCGCGAAGTCGACATACCCCTTGGGCGCTTCCATGCGGCCGGACTCGGGGAGATAATACAGCCGGTCCTCCGGAGTCAGAGACAGCTCCCCGCGGATTTCCTCGAACGCGTCGAGGAGTTCTTCGCCCACGAGGTACGTCCGGCCGGGCGTGAGGCGGATGCTGTGCAGAAGCACCCTGCCCCTCTGGTTGGGATTGATCAGGGAACCTACGGCGCCGAGTTTCGACAGGGCTGCGACGAGCAGGAGAAGTTCGGGCCGGTTGTCCACGAGCAGGATGGCGGTGTCGCCCCTGCCCACGCCCTGGCCGGCCAGGTAGTGGGCATACTGGTTGACCCGGGCGTTGAAGTCTCGGTGGGTGAACCGGGTGTCCTCGTAAAGCAGGGCGGGCCGTTGCGGATCTTTCGCCGCATTCCGTTCGAGAACGGCTCCGAGCGACAAGGGTGTGTCGTCGCGGAAGCGAAGAATCTGCCTCATCGTCGAGACGACCGAGGGGAGGCGAAAGGAGAGGGACAGGAGGCCCGGCAAAATGTCCCTGAGGGTGAGAAGATTGCCGGTCTGCAGGTTCTGGGGGGTGCCCATGGGAATCCTCCGGCGGAGCGGCATGACCAGGGGGCAAGGGCCATCTCAGACTCTAGTGACGGTCGCGCGGTTCTGTCAAATCTCGGGCCCGGGCGGTTGGCTTGCTTTTGACAGCTCTGCGAGAGGGGAACCATAATTCTCCCGTTTGGCGCGGCCGAGCCGCGATAGCGTTGACAGGCATGCTTGAGATAACCGGGCATGGAGGCGACCCGTGGCTGCAAACGCCATGACCCGCAGGGACTTTCTCCGCGTGCAGCTCTACGGAACGCTCTGGGCCGCTCTGGAAGGAGTCGGGGTTTCGGCGTGCGGCCCCCGCTCGCGCCGCGACGCTCCCCGGGTGATCGTCCTCGGTTTCGACGGCATGGACCCGACGATTGCGGCCAGGATGATGAGGGAAGGAAAACTCCCTGCTTTCGAGAGAGCGGCCAGGCTGGGTTTTTTCGGGCCTCTGGGTACGAGCACGCCTCCCCAGAGCCCTGTGGCCTGGTCGAACTTCATTTCCGGGACCGACCCGGGCGGCCACGGCATCTTCGACTTCATCCACCGGGATCCCTCGAACTACCTGCCGTACCTTTCCACTTCCAAGACCGAGCCGTCGGCCAAGCTTCTGCGGATCGGCGATATCCTGATCCCTCTCGGCCGGGACAGGGTCCTGGACCTGCGCAAGGGCAAAGCCTTCTGGGAGATCCTGGAGGACCACGGGATCCCGGCCACGATTCTCAAGATCCCTTCGAACTTTCCGCCCACGGCCACCAAACAGAAGACCCTGAGCGACATGGGCACGCCGGACATTCTGGGGTCTTACGGGATCTTTTCTTACTTCAGCGACGTGCCCGTGGAGCTGGATCCGGACATCGGCGGCGGAAAATTCCGGCAGGTCGCCGTCGAAGGACACACGGTCCGGGCAGCCCTGGCGGGACCGAAGAACCCCTACCGGGCAGGCCGGCCCGACACCGAGGTGGGCTTCACGGTTTATGTAGACCCCGAGTACCCGGTGGCCAAGATCGTGATCGCAGACAGGCAGATCCTCCTGAACCAGGGGGAATGGAGCCCCTGGGTCCAGGTCGCTTTCCGGATGAGCCCCGGTATTCAGGTGAAAGGGATCTGCCAGTTCTACCTGAAGGATGTCCATCCCCATTTCAATCTTTACGTGACGCCGATCCATCTGGATCCTTCGGACCCGGCGCTCCCGATCAGCACGCCCGAGGATTACGCGTCGGAGCTTGCCCGCAGGTTCGGCCCCTTCCATACCAAAGGCCTTCCCGCGGATACCAAGGCCCTGGACCAGGGGATTCTCGACGAAGAAGAATTCCTGGCCTTTGACGAGACGGTCCTGCACGAGCGGGAGAGGCTCTTTGATTTCGAACTCGACCGGTTCGAATCCGGCTTGCTTTTCTTCTATGTCTCAAGCACGGATCAGCGCTCCCACATGTTCTGGCGCTTCGGGGACCCGCAACACCCGGCCTATGACGCACGAGCCGCCGGACGGTTCGGCATGGTCATGGAGGACGCATACCGGCAGGCCGACAGGATCCTGGAAAAGGCGCTCGCCAGAGCGGACCGGAACACGCTGGTGCTGGCGATTTCGGACCACGGGTTCCTGCCCTACTACCGGTCGTTCCACCTGAACGCATGGCTCAGGGCGAACGGTTATCTTTGTCTCCTGGAAGGAACCGGGCAGGGGGATAAGGAGTTCCTTCGCGGGGTCGACTGGGCCAGGACCCGGGCCTATGCGCTCGGTTTCAACGGCCTGTACATCAACCAGAAAGGTCGGGAGGCCAGGGGGGCTGTCGGGGCCTTTGAAAAAGCCCGCCTAGTAGAAGAAATCGCAGCCAAGCTCGAAAGCGTCACGGATCCAGCCAGCGGACGAAAGGACGTCTTCAAGTGCTATCCTGCGGGAAGGTGCTACTCAGGGCCTTACCGGGACCAAGGGCCGGACCTCATCGTGGGATACAACAGGGGATACAGGGCTTCGTGGCAGACTGCGCTGGGCAAGGTGCCGGAAGGGTTTTTCGAGACCAACCGAAGAAAATGGAGCGGCGACCACTGCATGGCTGCGGATCTCCTGCCGGGCATGGTGGTCGTCAACCGCAGCCCTGCACGTCGACAGGGCCTGCGCCTGGAAGACATCACGGCAACCGTGCTCGCAGCCTACGGCATCCCGAGGCCGCCGGGATACACGGGCGAGTCGATCCTCTGAGGGGGAATCCCCTGCGAGAGGGTTTACCTCTTTCCCGCCGCCCGCTTCCTGCCGGCGGCCGGTTGGGCCTCCTCTGCCGGCAGGATCCGGAAGGAGAGCCCGCCCCGGTCTGCCTCGATCTCCACGGCCGAACGGTCCGGGATTTCGCCTGCCAGGATTTTTCGCCCCAGTCTGGTTTCCACCTCTCTCTGGAGGTAGCGCTTGAGCGGGCGGGCACCATAGACGGGATCGTAGGCCTGGCGGGCAATGAACTCCTTGCAGGAGTCCGACAGGCGAAGCTCGATGGACCGCTCCTGGAGCCGCTTGCGGATCTGGTCCAGCAAAAGCTCGATGATCTTTTTGATCTCTTCGATCGTGAGAGGCTTGAAGAGCACGATCTCGTCCACCCGGTTCAGGAACTCCGGCCGGAAGCTGTTCCGCAGGGCCTGCAGGACCGCGGCCCTGGCCTTCTCGTCAATCTCGCCCCGGTCGTTCACGCCTTCCAGCAGATAGGGGCTGCCGACGTTGGAGGTCATGATGATCACGGCGTTCTTGAAATCGACCGTGCGGCCGTGCCCGTCGGTCAGGCGGCCGTCGTCCATGATCTGCAAGAGCACGTTGAAGACGTCGGCGTGGGCCTTCTCGATCTCATCGAAAAGGATCACGCAGTACGGCCTCCGTCGGACCGCCTCGGTGAGCTGGCCTCCCTCCTCGTATCCCACGTATCCCGGAGGCGCCCCGATGAGCCTCGAGACCGTGTGCTTTTCCATGTACTCGGACATGTCGATGCGGACCATGTTCTCTTCGGTGTCGAAGAGAGCCTCGGCCAGGGTGCGGGCCAGCTCGGTCTTGCCCACGCCGGTCGGCCCGAGGAAGATGAAAGATCCGATGGGCCGCTTGGGGTCCTTGAGGCCGGAGCGGGCGCGGATCACGGCGTCGGCCACGGCCTGAACGGCTTCATCCTGCCCCACGACCCTGCGGTGTAGAATTTCGTCCAGTTTGAGGAGCTTCTCCCGTTCGCTTTCCAGGATCCGCGAGACCGGGATGCCCGTCCACCGGGAGACGATTTCCGAAACCTCCTCGTCCGTCACCTCTTCCTTGAGGAGCTTCTTGCCGGTCCTCTGCCGGTTCATCTTTTCTTCGGCCTCCTGGAGCTGCCTTTCGAGCCCCTGGAGCTTGCCGTAGCGCAGTTCGGCGGCCCGGTTGAGGTCGTACTGCCGCTCGGCCTGCTCGATGGCGATCTTGGTCGCCTCGATCTCGGAACGGAGGAGCTGAAGCTTCTGGATCTCGGCTTTTTCGGCCTCCCACTGAGCCCTCATCGCGGCTGCCTTCTCCTTGAGATCGGCCAGTTCCTGGTCCAGCGCGTCTCGTCTTTCCTGGGAGGCGCGGTCTTTCTCTTTCTTGAGCGCCTCCCGCTCGATCTCGAGCTGCATGATCCTGCGGGTGATTTCGTCGAGGTCGCTCGGCAGGGAATCGATCTCGGTCCGGATCATCGCAGCGGCCTCGTCGATGAGGTCGATGGCCTTGTCGGGCAGGAAGCGGTCGGAAATGTAGCGGTGGCTCAGCACGGCCGCGGCGACAAGAGCGCTGTCCCGGATCGCCACGCCGTGATGCAGCTCGAACCGCTCCTTGAGTCCTCTCAGGATGGAGATCGTGTCCTCGACAGAAGGCTCCTGGACCATGACGGGCTGGAACCGTCTCTCGAGGGCGGGGTCTTTTTCGATGTATTTCCGGTATTCGTCGAGAGTGGTGGCGCCGATGCAGTGGAGTTCGCCCCGGGCCAGCATGGGTTTGAGCAGGTTGCCCGCGTCCATGGACCCTTCGGCCCTGCCGGCTCCCACGATGTTGTGGATCTCGTCGATGAAGAGCAGGATCCTTCCTTCGCTCGCTTCGACAGCCTTGAGGACGGCCTTGAGCCTCTCCTCGAATTCGCCCCGGTACTTGGCTCCGGCGACCAGGGCGCCCAGGTCGAGCTGGTAGATGGTCTTGTCCCTGAGCCCCTCCGGAACGTCGCCCCGGACCACCCGCTGGGCCAGGCCTTCCACGATGGCGGTCTTTCCCACCCCGGCCTCCCCGATGAGGACGGGGTTGTTCTTGGTGCGGCGGGAGAGGATTCGGATGACCCTGCGGATCTCCGCATCACGGCCGATCACCGGGTCGAGCTTTCCTTTCTGCGCGAGTTCGACCAGATCCCGGCCGTACAGTTTGAGGGGCTCGTAGGTCCCTTCGGGCGTGGCGCTCGTGACGCGCTGGCTTCCCCGGATTTCGGTCAAAGCCTTGAGGAACCGTTCCCGGCTGAGTCCGAACTGCTGGAACAGACGGCCCAAGGGCGTTCTGGGCCCCTCTTCGAGCAGGGCGAGCAGGATGTGCTCGGCGCTCGCATACTCGTCCCTCATCCGTTTCGCCTCTTCCTGGGCCCGGACCAGGACCTGGCTCAACCGGGGCGTCACGTAGATGCTTCCCGGCTGCGCGCCCGGGCCGGACACCCTGGGCAGCCCTTCGAGCAGGCGCTCGAGGCTGGCGGCGAACGTTTCGTTCAGGATTTCCATTTGTTGGAAAAACCGCGGCAGGAGGCCCTCCGGCTGCCGGAGCAGGGCGAGCAGCAGATGCTCTGCGTCGACCTGCTGATGGCCGTACTGGACCGCGAGGTTCTGGGCTTCTCCCAGGGCTTCCTGCACTTTTTGGGTAAACGAATTCAGGTTCATGGGGACTTCCTTTTCGGAGCAGGCTTTATGGCCTGCGCATGCTTTGGTTGTTTCGACGTTAAGGTAAGCACCCGGGATGCACGGTCAAGGGAAACGGCGATGCGGGCCCTGTCGGCGCGACGGCCGCAGAGCCTGTGAAAAGACGGGCTCAGCCGGCTTCCGGGTCCTTGAGCACGGGCAGATCCTCGAAACGGCCGCAACCGTCGTTCCACCGCACCAGTCTGGCCTGGCCGCTTTCCACGAGCAGCGCCGGCATGTGGAGCACGGGTCGAAGGATACGGTTCTCCGCATCCAGGACCGGCGTCCAGGTCCCGGTGTTGAAATACCAGGTGTCCCGGCCCGGCACCTTCCAGATATCCTCCATGTGGGAGTGACCGAAGGTGACGTAGCGGGCCGGGAGGATCTCCGCGATGCGGGCCGCAGCCCGGCGCAGCACCTTGGGATCGCTTTCCCGGTACAGGACCGCTTCCGGACCGGGCCGCAGGGAGAACAGGAACCACAGGATGCCGGCGAAGATAAAGGCGTAGTTCAAGACCAGCGAGGCCGTAGAGCGCACCAGGAGGCTTGTCGATGAGCCGAGAATCCATTCGGCCAGGAAGCTCCACAGGAAGCTCAAGCCGACCAAGCCGGCCACGGTGACCAGAAGCTTCTGCAGTGGCCTTCTCAGCATGCGCGAGAGAAATTCGCTTCTGCCGCCCGCGACCGGCCTTTCGTGCAGTTCGGCGATCCGGGCGAACGCCTCCGGCATCTTGTATTCTTCGCCTGTTTCCTGCACCAGCCTGCGGTTGCGGCTCTCGATGTCCCGGTAGCGGCCGTCGCGACGTTCCCGGGTCTTCCGCCAGGTCCGGGTGAAGGAGGGAAGGTAGTTGCGGACCACGTTCCATACCACGTAGAACTGCCTTCCCAGCAGGGTCGAAAAGTACGAAGACGGCCGGATGTAGTTCGCCGCCGTGGAGTCGTGCGCCTCGATCTTGTTGAAGAAATACCGAATGAAGAACGATCCGAAGGGCAGGTCGATCTCGTAGCGTCCCGCAGGGCATTCGGGGTCGAGCAGCACGGGATACAGGAAGTTCCGGAAGGCGTTGACAGGGTCATACTGGTTCCCGTGCTCCACGTAGAGGAGGTCCCGGACATAGTAGACCCAGGGGCGGATCTCTACGCGATCCAGGGCCTGGGCGATCGATTCCTCGCCCTGCGCCGTCCGCCCGTTCCGGTTCAGGCGCCGCATGCAGCCCTCGAGCAGTTCCAGAAAGCGGTACCGGACCTCGGGCCAGAACCAGTTCACGTCGTGGTTTCCCTTGAGGATGACCAGATGATGACCCGAGAGAAGGAAACGGGCCAGGGCGTCGAAAAAGACGCCATGGCCCTCGAAGATTCTCTCGAGCTGCCATTTCGACTCTCCGGGAGACGTGCCGAGTCCGTATCGCGCTTTGGTGGGAGAAATCGGGGGAACGCCGGGGGGCAGACGAGACGGATCCGGGACCTGGGTGACCCGAAGGAAATCCAGGAAATCGCCGTTGACAACGAGGACCCAGTTCTTGCCCCGATCCCGGGCAAGGTCCTGAAGATGAGAGAGCATTCTCTCGAACGGTTCGTCCAGGAAGAAATTCTCAAGCCGGGAGATCCGTTGGGAGGCGGGGTCCTTGCCCTCTGCGAGATGGAGGTCGCTCAAAACGACGAAGTCGCAGGCGGTCATGGCGCGCGCCCAGGGCCTTTTCGGGGGAGATCTCCTGGATAGACGAAAAGCGCAAAAGATGCAACAATGGCAATCGACAAGGGCAACCGACAGCGCCCCTCCCGTGGACAGGTGAGTCGACGGGGGGCGGGCCCGCGCCGGGGCGGTTCGGCGCGGGACGGAACTTTTTGGCTGCCGACCGGTCTATTCATATGACTCGACCCTGGAGGAACCCGGAAGACATACGGCCGGCCTGGCATCGGGGAAAAGGCTCAAGCGTTGTCCAGGGCAGACGACATTCTCGTGGCTCGATGCCAGGAAGGAGACAAGAAAGCCTTTGAACTGCTCGTCAAGAAGTACGAACGCAGGATCTTCCACTTGATCTACCGTATGACCCAGGACCCTTCTGCGGTGGAGCCTCTTGCTCAGGAGGTCTTTCTCAAAGCCTACCGGGCCCTGCCGTCCTTCCGCGGCCAATCCCAGTTCTACACCTGGATTTACCGAATCGCCATCAACACCTGTCTCAGCCATGCCAAGCGAGGCCATGCGGAGGAGGCCTGCGAGGTCGAGGCAGACGTGAATACCCTCGCTCCTTCCGGAGAAGCCTCCGGAGCCCACCTCGAGGACCCGGAACAGCACTTGATGCGCAAGGAGTTTTACGCGCTGGTCCTGGAAGCGGTCCGGAAGCTTCCGGAGGAGCTGCGGGTTTCGATCATTCTGAGGGAGTTCTTGGGCCTCAACTACGAAGAGATCGCCGAGGTGGCCCAGATCCCCCTGGGGACCGTGCGGTCGCGGATCTTTCGGGGCCGGGCCCGCCTGAGAGAACTCCTGGGGCCTTTCCTGGACAAACCTCTGGCCTAGTCCTTGCGCGCGGCGCGCGCGAGAGGACGACAAGCGTCGGCGACGGAGCCAAGCCATGGAATGCAGGGAGTATGGGCTGCTGGTTTCCCGCTATGTGGACGATGACCTGGACGGGCCCGAGGCTGAAGAACTCCTGCGCCACTTGTCCGGATGCCCCGAGTGCCAGTCGGAGCTGAGTGCTGTGGAGCGCCTGCGGGGCTGGCTTCGCGCCGCGGATCTTCCTCCGGCCGTGCTCGAGATGCTCGACAGGACGACGCTGGTGGACCGGGTGGAATCGTGGGAAGCCCCGGCTCCTTCTTTCGCGCCGGCGGTCTCCCGTCCGCGGCGGCAGTGGGGCGCGGCCATCGCCTCCCTCTGGCAGAGGCCTCTCGATGCGATAGGACGCTTCACCTTCGGCCCCGCGAGCCTTCGTTTCGCCCTTCCTCTGCTCCTGCTGGGAATCGGAGCGGGCCTCTGGCTGGCCCGCAGTCCTGGAGCCGGCAAGACCGTCGACGTGCGTCAGTTGCCTTCGGCGGTCGCCCTGCAGACGCCTCTCGTCGAAGGAGACCGGGAGCCGGACGGCTTGTATGTCCTGGAGCATGTTTCCCAGCAGCCTTGGGTGCGATACGGGGATGAACTGCCCATGATCCAGCTCGTATCGGAAGGCACGAGATAGAAGGACGCCTTGTCATGACGATGCGGCTTCCCGGCCCCCTCGTTTCCTTTCTCCTCTTGTTCGGGGCTTTCGCCCGTTCTTCCCTCGCCCAGGACGAAGATCTTTCCGAGCTCAACCGGATCCTGTCCGAGGCCCGGGAAGCGCGCATGCAGGTCCGCTACGAGGGCGAACAATCCGTCTATGCTTTTCTGAAGAACAAGACGGTCGTGTCCCGGTTTCAGGTGCGCTATGCATACCCCTGTCTCAAGAGGGAGTCCCTCGGGGAGAGGCCCGAGAGATCCTTCGTCCTTCTCGACGACGGCACCTACCGCTGGAGATACTTCCCCTACCGCAAGATCGTGTTGAAAGAAGCGTCCCGGGCCGGCACAGAAGGCTTCTTCCCGACCGACCTGCCGGCCAACACCGCTCTGATCCGGGAAAACTACGACTTCACGATTCGGGGGCCCGTCCCCGCAGAGTCCGGAGAATGCCGGGTCATCGAGTTCCTGCCCAAGTGGCAGGACAGACCCCGCAGGGAGATCTGGCTCCAGGGCAAATGGAAGATCCCTGTCCGGGTGTACGTGTCCTTCCCGGACGGGCGGACCTCGTACATGTCCGAGCTCCGCAAGCTCTCCTGGAACCCGGACTTGAGCTCGGAAGTCTTTGAGCTCCGCGTGCCGGAAGATACCCGGGTCTACGAGATTCGGGAAGAGGGGAATCTGAGCCTGGAGCAGGCTCGCGCGCTGTTGGGCAGGCCTCTTTTCCTGCCCAGGCACGTGCCGAGGGGATTTTCGCCCTTCAACATCCTGCTCAGGCTGGAAGGGGGCAGCAAGCGGATCCAGGTGGTGTATGCCGACGGACTCGCCAGCTTTTCCATGTTCCAGGAATGGGCAGAGACCGGGGAAGAACCATCGGCTCCGCCGGACGTCGTCGACTCCCGTCCCGAGCCCGATTCCGGCGTTCCCGCGGCCGGGACCGGAATGAAGCCCCGCGTGCGGCAATACGGTCTCATGAACGTCCTCACGCTGGATCTGCCAGGACGGAGGACGGTTTTCGTTGGAGACGTGCCCGAGGACAAGCTTCTCGAAGCCGCCCGTTCCTTGCTCCAGGAGTCGTCGCCCGCCAGGTAAGCCATCCGACTCCCAGAGGATCTGTGCTTGCCCCGGCCTTCCCGCCCGGCCTTCCGCGCCTTGACAGAGAAAACGCCCTTGCATTACCGTCGCCCCTTGCTCGATTCGCTTGTGCCCAGGGACCGGTTCTCCTGCGCGCAAGCGAGACAGAGGATTCTTTGACCCAGGAGCGAGGAGGCCTCATGCCGGCGGACCGACTTGCCCTTCTGGAATCGCTGTCCTGCGCCTTCGGAGTTTCCGGAGCCGAGGGCGAGGTGATGGAGCTTCTCGACGGATTCCTCAAGAAGAAATTTCGCGGGGCCCGCGATCGTTTCGGCAACCGGGTGTTTCGGACCCGGGGCGGCCGCAAGAACGCAGGAAGGATCGTCCTGGCGGCCCATGCGGACGAGGTGGGGTTCCTCGTGCAGGCGATTCACCCGGAGGGGTTCCTCTCGTTTCTTCCAGTAGGATCCTGGAGCCCCCTGGCGGCGGCAGGCCTGCCGGTCCGCATCAAGGCAAGGGCGGGCTTTGTGGACGGCGTGATCGGGGTCGCGCCGCCCCACCACCGGACGGAAAAGGCCGGATCGGCCCTCCCGGACTGGCCCGATCTTTGGATGGATATCGGCGCCCGGAGCGCTCAGGAGGTTCGGGATCTGTTCGGCGTGCGGCCCGGAGACCCGGCCTCGCCTGCGAGCGGCTTCAAGGCTCTGGGCGGCGGCCGCATGCTCATGGGCAAAGCCTGGGACGATCGCGCGGGCTGCGCTCTGCTCGTCGAAGCGTTGGAGGAACTGGATGCGGCTCCGGGCGGAGTCCCGAACGAGGTCTGGGCGGTCGCGACGGTGCAGGAGGAGGTGGGATGTCGGGGCGCCGGCGTGGTGGCGGAGCGGCTCCAGGCGGACGTGGCGCTTGTCCTGGAAGGGGCGCCGGCCGATGACTTTCCTTCGCGGAGCGGCTGGGAATCCCAGGCGCGCATGGGCAAAGGCGTGCAAATACGCAGCTACGACCCCAGCATGATCGCCAGCCCGGGCCTGCGGGACTTCCTGATCGAGATCGCTGAACAGGAGGGAATCCCCTGGCAGATCGCCGTCCGGAGAACCGGAGGCACGGACGGAGGGCCTCTGCACAGGAGCCGCGGGGGCGTTCCTGCGATTGTCGTTGCGGTCCCGGTTCGATACGCCCACGCCGGAACCGGACTGATCGACTTGGCCGACTATGAGGCCTGCCTGCGCCTGGTCGTTTCGGCGTGCCGGCGACTGAGCCGTGACGTGGGGAAGCGTTTGTTTCCGTGAGAGGAGTTTCAAAACGCGATTGACAATGAGAAGGTACTGTTTTAGAGTCATCAACCCGTGAGCGGTAAGTATAAATTTCTTTTCCCATGAGACCGGATCGAAGGAAAGACGCGCAGCTCCGGCCCGTGACCATCCGGCGCGGCTGCCTGGCATTCGCAGAAGGCTCGTGCTTCCTGCGCCAGGGCCGCACGTGGGTTCTGTGTGCGGCCACGGTCGAGGAAGGGGTTCCTCCTTTCCTGGCGGGCCGGAACTCGGGATGGGTGACGGCCGAATACAACATGCTGCCCCGGGCCACGCGCACGCGCACGGAGCGTGTGAGCGGAAGCGGCAGGCTGCCGGGCCGGAGCGCGGAGATCCAGAGGATGATCGGCAGGGCCCTGCGGGCTGTGACGGACCTCGAGGCTCTGGCAGGGATCACGGTCCGGGTGGACTGCGACGTGGTGCAGGCGGACGGCGGAACGCGGACGGCCAGCGTGACCGCCGGATACGTGGCGCTCGCCGAGGCCCTCGAAAGGCTGCGCAAGTCGGGGCGTCTGGCCGGGAGGGCTCTGCGGGACCACGTGGCGGCCGTCAGTGTGGGCATGGTGGACGGGCGGCATTGTCTGGATTTGTGCTCCGAGGAGGACGCCAGGGCTCAGGTGGATCTCAATCTGGCGATGACGGGCAGGGGGGAAATCGTGGAGGTCCAGGCAGCGGCGGAGCGGTTCCCCTTTGCCAGGGCGGATCTGGACAGGCTCATGAAGCTGGGCGTCAAAGGGATTCGGGAGCTCATCCGGGCGCAAAAGCAAGTCTTGCGTGCAGGGGTTTCGGGTTCTTCCTAGGGAGCGGGTCGGGTGTCTGGAAACCGGAGGTTGCCATGGTCCGGAAGCGTCGGACGGAGGAAAGGGTGGAAGGGGACAAAGGGGCAGTCAAG
>FWPU01005842.1_pt1 | contig 25760 bp, 23 predicted proteins | sample 2228361 | NCBI WGS metagenome assembly FWPU01 (sample SAMEA103939777, study PRJEB20133) | metagenome | reverse complement strand
AAGTGCGAAATCAGTCATCTCCTCTCACCTCAATGAGCATTGATGACTAATTATACCTTGTCAAAGAACTTTTTTGGTTTTACTTAGCCCAGTCGATTTCATAATAAAAAGGTAGAAGCGGGTTCATCCGCCCGGAGCGTTCGGGCTGGCCGAAGGAGCTAATCGTGAAAGGAAAAGCATCGGGCAGATATTTTTCACCTCCCTCGCAGATGAAGCTGAACTGGGAGGGCAATCGGTGGAAGGTCAGCCTGAGCGTGGCGAAATTGGCCAGCCTGCTCGCGGCCCTTCGGATCGTCTGCCGCTGTGCATCGATATGCTTTGCATATTCGGCAGCCTGAGCCCGGCGTCTGCTGGCGCCGACGAATGCCCCCAGGCCGAAGAGGACAATGGCCAGAACGAGCACTGTCAGGAAGCGGAAATCCAGTATGTGGTCGTGCAGTTGGCGCTTGATCAGGGTGGCCAGGACCGGCGTATAGTTCTTATCTGACATCATATCTCAGCACCGCGGCATGGCAACAAACCAGGAGGACAAGGTTAAACAGGATCAGGGCCGTTGCGCCGGGGAGCGAGCTGTCCAGCCTCCTCTCCATGTCATCGGGCCTCCGGTCAGGCCGGGGAACTACGCTGGTATCGATCGGCTCGACGCTCTCCTGAAGCCGCCGGATGGCGGTAAGGTCCTGGCTGAAGAAGATGCGTTTGATGGTGTCTTGCGCGAGCATGCCGGCATCGCCGAGCTTGGAGAAATACCGGGAGGATTCGAAAACGCCTCGTCCTTTCAGGTTTGCGATAAACCGATGGCGAAATTCCCTGGCCCGGCTCAGGTGTGACCTGGCCGTGCCCGCATCTGTCGCGGCTATTTTAGAAGAGAGATTGAGGTAGACCGACGCCGGCACAAGGTATCCGAGCCTTTCTGCCAATCGGGCCTGAGCGAATAGCTCGTTGAAGCGTTGCATGTGGAGGTCCCACAGCTTGTCTCCGTATTCGATATATGTCGAACTATAGGTCGAAAAGTATTCCTTGAGCAGCTTGAAATTTTCCGGGGTCGAGACCAGCAGGTCGTATCCGCCCCCTTGATCCAGGCCAGAACTTCCCAGCACGAACCTGATTTGGGGGAAGGGCGCTGCCCTGTTTCGTTCCTCGAGCAGCCGCCTTTCTCGCTCCGCGAACTCCTCGAGCGGCGTGATCGGAACCAGGTTGGCCGCTATCACGTTCGCAGCGTTGGGCAAAACGACCAGGCTGACCAGCCACAGCAGGATCGAAAACCCCAGCGCGGCGGAGGCGCGAGCGGTGAGGCTGGATATCAGGAGCCCGGATAAACAGTAGAGGGAGACGTAGGCGACGGAGGCGAGAAATAGAAGCGAAATCGCGAGCAGCTCGGCGGACCCTAAAGATACCCTTGGCCCCCCGGTATATCTTATGACGATCATCGCGACCGCGAAGGCGCTGAGCAGCGCCAGGAGCATCGTCAACATACAGCCGGCGTACTTTGCCCCGAGCAGCTCGAACCTGGAGAGGCGATTTGAAAACAGCGCCCGCAAAGTGCCGGCCTCCTTCTCGCCGCAGATGGCGTCATAGGAGATGCTCAGCGCGAGCAGGCTGAACAACAGGGCAATGATTCCGGTCAGGTCCAGGGACGGGAGGCTCGCCAGCAGAGGATTAGAGCCAGGGCCGCTCGAGGCAACCTGCGGGCCGAGCCCTACCGAGACGAATAGCGCGTTTCCGGCAGCGCCTTCGACCCCCTTGCTGAAGATGCTCGGCAATGAAGGGGGAAAGAAAAGCGCCGGGCGGAGTTTGGAATAGACAGCGGCCGCGCTCAACTCCCTCCGGCTCTCCTGCTCGAGGGCCTGGAGGCCATCCAGCCTCTCCAGGTAGTTTCGGGTAAGAACACGGGCGCTTAATGCTACCAGTGCCAGCGACAGCAGCAGGCTTATTAATAGACGTCCGTTAAGGAGGCTCGAGAGGAATTCTTTTTTGGCTATCAACAGCACAATCAACTTATAGGAAAAAATCAAGGACTTGGTCACCAGGGCCCTCTCAAAATGGCCGAAGGTCGAGGTAAATAGAGATCCTTTCAACCAGGTTGCCGGGCTCGCTTTTCAGGGGATGAACTCAGCAATAACTCGACAAAAGGTCTCTTCGCTCAGCTTCAGAACAGGTGCCGCATAGCAGTGGCCGACGCAGGCTGACGCCGTTACCTCGCTGAGGCTATCACCGATAAGCGATGGCTCGGCCTTGAGGCGATCATAGATTTCCTTTGCCCCATTGAGATAGCACGTCAAATCGAGACACAAGGCCGGGCAATGCTCATTTTGACGCCGGAATAGAGGATAGTACTCGATTATGTTCTTTATTGTAACCAAATCAACCTCACATAGTTCGGCCAAGGCTTTCAGCATATCATCAGTTGTCTCCTCTTCAGCCTCGAGCAGGGCGTGAAGGAGTGGCACCAATGCTGCCCGTGGGCGAGGATACGTCTCAACGAGCGGTCCGAACCGATCTCTAAGTTCTGATGGATTCATACGCTTCCGTCTATTTATGATTACATTGAGCATTGGCTCTATGATGCTCAAATTCATGAGCGAATCGTGATAGTATGCTTTGAATGACGTTTGCGGCTTCGGTGCTGTGGTGGCAGTCGCCCCTGTACTTGTAGAATTCACACAGGTGCCGAATCTTATCTAATCCCCTAACCGTATCAGTGTAGCTGATGCCGCCAGGGTTATCGAGGACTTTGAGGCTCGGCGTTCTCCGCGATGGCGGAAGCATCCTGTGAGCGATATCGATGGATTTTTCATCGAGGCGATCGAGCCGGTTGAGCATCACCAGCGTCCGGCCTGTGCCATCCTTACAGGGCTGGCATTTGCCGCAGGAGCTATCGTGAAAGAACTCGGCCAGGCGACGGGCCACCTGAACCATGCACGTCCCCTCGGCAATGACAATGACAGCTCCCGAGCCAAGCTCGGATCCCGCGTCACGGAGAGAGTCGAAGTCCAAAGTCAGATGGAGCGAATCAGGCCCAAGGACAGCCGAGCTAATACCGCCCGGGAAGATTGCTTTCAACTCCCGCCCGCCGAGTAGTCCTTGACCATACTCAAAAATCAGTTGGCGAAGAGGGGTGCCTAACGGCAGCTCATAGAGGCCCGGCCGATTCGCGTGACCACTCAGGCTGAATATTAAGGTGCCAGGAGCGTGGGGCAGACCAACCCGTCTGTACTGCTCTGCTCCAACCTTGAGAATGTAATAGGCGTTCATTATTGTTTCGAGGTTGTTAATCACTGTGGGGGCGCCGAAGAGCCCGCGCGCCGTGGGCAATGGTGGCTTGCCGCGTGGGAGAGCCACCTTGCCTTCGATTAGCTCCATTAAGGCCGTCTCCTCGCCAGCGACATAGCCACCGAGGGATCTGTAGACCACCACGTTCACGTCTAACCCCGAGCCAAACACGTTTCTGCCCACAAATCCATGCTCCCGCGCTTCCCGTAGTGCGTCTTCTAAGAGCCGCGACTCGTTGGAGAAGTGATGGGGTAGGAAGATAAAAGCCGTTTTCGCGCCCACAGCGTAAGCTCCAATTAGGACCGCTTCGATCACTCGGTGCGGGCTGGCTTTTAATAGGAAGCGTTCCTTGAAGCTGCTGGGCTGGCCAGCGTTAGCATTGCAGATAAAGTATTTCTCAGGCTCTGGCCGCCGAGACACAATCCACCACTTATGGCCCGTCGGGAACCCCCCGCCTGCTCGTCCGCGAAGGCCCGCTTCATCCAGAAGCAAGATGACTTGCTCGCGGGTCACCTCGCACAGAATGCGGCGAACAACCTCGTATCCCCCCGCTCGCACATACTCGTTGAGAGTCTTTGACGCGCTGGATAATAGCTCAGCGATTAATGGACCGGCGTGCACGTAGGGCGTGATTCCGCTACTGCTAATTCTCTCCAAGATAAGTTTGCCAGTCATAAGCCGCTTTTTCCTGATCGCCATACCCAACAACAACAGAGTTGACTTTGAGCTTCACGTTAGGATCGAACTTAACCCAGGCTGGTGCCATCGATTTGCTTAAGATTTGCGATGATGATTCGACTTTGACGTTGACGTCGTCCAAGCGGAACGAGAGAGTGTGGCCTTTAAAGCTTCCGCTCCGGCTGGCTCCATCGAACTGAGCATCGGAGATGATAAAAAGTCCATGCGAGGGAATGTAGAAAAACAAGTAGCGAAAATGATCCCGTATAACCGAAAAACCCTCGTGAACTTGCTTTTCATTGATGAAAAGCCGCCCGTTAAGCAGGCGAAGCTTTTGAGGCTGGTTTGCTTTCTGAGCGGCCGAACCTGTCGGCATGGCTGATGTGCTCATGGCCAGCGTTGTGATGAGAAGCATAGCTAACCCTCTCATGCCCCGTCTCCTTTGCTGATTGTGCCTCATCAGCGGGGATCGTAGTTGATGCTCTTCACATAGGCCGAAACGAATAGCACAAAGTTGAAGAGCACTAGCACCAAAGCTGGTGTCAAGCTTCTATCGACCCTTTCCTTCAGGCTGGGTTGCGTCTGAACAAAACGCGGGATTCGCTCAAGCTCTACGGGGACAAAGAGCATTTGGACCCCAGCGTTCGGGATCTGATCCCGGAACCCCTGGCTGTAGATTACACTCTCGATGGTTGAGTAATATAAGCTCACATCGTTCAGCAGTCGAAGAAGTGTTGAGTGGCCAGTATTCGTCACCTCCGTTACTGCAATGATAAACTGAGCGGTCGGCGAGAGGCTGGCCAGTAGCAAGGCCAGCTCTTCCTGTCGCCTCCGGCTTCGCATATAGTCGGTTTCGAGTTTGGTTAAAGCCCTCGTTAACTCCTGTTGGTAACGTTGGGCGATAGGCTGGCGCAACTGAGCATAATCAGCCCTGCCGAATATTTTCCTTAACTCCCGATTCTGTTGATCTTCGATGGACTTGCGGATCAGCTCCTCTTGCAGGCTAAGGGTCCTCGGCGAATCCACGGGAGCCAGGTTTTCTGCCGCCAGCATCCCAAGCCGGGGTACCACCAGTACAAACAACATCCAAAGCGTAATAGCCACCAGCAGCGAATTACTCGGCCGATGTGTGAATGTCGAGACCACCAACCCGAGCAGTAAAGCGGCTGAACAGTAGAGCACCGCCAGGACAAAGACGGCGAGCAAGACCACGAAAAATTCCTGGCTAAAGGGAAAATTCGTCAAAGTCGCCAGCAGGGCCAGGCCGGCCAAAAACCCTGTGAGCAGGCAGGCCCCGGAAGCCAGCAATGCCCCCAGATATTTGGCCAATAAGAAGTAAGACCTGGGCACGGGATACGAGAAGACCAATCGCAGCATCCCCTGATCTTTCTCGCCAGAAACCGCGTCATAGATGACCAGGACCGACAGCAGGCTGACCAGCACCGAGATCACAAAGAGGAGATCAAAGTGGCCAAACATTTTCTCGAACAAACGTGGTGGAACCTTTCCCATTTTAATCTTAATCCCTTCGTCGGCTGATATGATGTAGCCCTCCGGCATGTAAGGGGTCATGTCCCGTGATAAAATCATCAAGCTTGTGGGTTGGTACAGGACTTGCGGGCTCACGTCGAGCGAACCCTTGGATCCCTTCAGGCTGTTTTCGTAAATGCTGAGCGCTTGCTGGTGACTGGCCAGCCTTGCTTCGTAGTGCTTCTCTCCAGTATAGAGAGCAAGCGGGATCAAGATCACGTAAGCGGCAAACGCGACAATAAACTTCGTGGTTTTGAATGTATCCTGTATCTCCTTTTTAAGCAAGCTTCCGAACATAACAGAACTCAAGCAGTTACGTGCAGGCCCTGCGCCTACTCTTTGAACTGAACTTAGCCATCAACAATACTTCCGTCACCGTCCTTCTCGTTTGATCCCGTGATTGTTTAGTTGGCAACGATGGAAATATTAGGAGCATTATTCTAGCCCCTTGAGGCCCGTTTGTAAAGACCTGTGGTGCGCTAACCGGAAGTCGGCAGATCAAGCAGCTTCTGTAAATTGAAGCGGCGAGCTTTAGCACGCCAGGATGGGACAGGGAACGTCGTACACCTGGAGGCCGCCGCCACATTGCCCTTCTCCACCGATTTATAGTTGCCGCGCTGGTGGCTTACCAACTTTCAGTTGGCGCACCAGGTGCGAACGCAACTGTCTAAGCCCTGCATAATGAGGAGGATGGATTTATGTTTGTTCGGACGAGCCGCCACAATCAACAGGAATTTTCCCAGCCCTTCACTAGAAGCGTAAAGATATTGCTGAGACATCTTATAAAATTAGCCGATCATCACGCTTGAATAGGCCAAGCGTGGCTTTATGCCCGCTATCCAGAATAGGGAGCATAAAGCCATCGCAGAAATGTATCGTTCTCATCATTCGCCTGCTAAGCCGGTACCAGATCCAGCACCAGCGCCAGCGCCTCCAGAACACCTACATGAGCAAGCGCAAGTGACGGCTGTCGTCACGAGGTCCGACAACCCAACATACGCAAGCGGCTCAAACATAGTGTTTACCTCCTTTCTTCAATTAGCCATCATGCTCGGGTAGGCCGAGGATGGCTTTATACTCTCTGTTAAGGCACTAGAGCACAAAACCGCCTTTATTGAGTTTTTCATAAAGAATAGATATGCGAATCCTACTTCCGAGGCATAGGCTGGAGACTTCCCGGTTTTTCTTGATAAATGTTAGCATGCCTCTTTTATAGCAAATCTTTTTGCAAAACTTAATAAATAGCATTGAGTTGGAGCCCTCACATTGACCGCTATCGACGAATGTTCCGTTCCAGACTCGGAGTGTAGTCGGTCGGGTAAGGGAGATGCCTCACAGCATCCCCCTCCCCTAAGAACCGTGCATGAGACTTTCGCCTCACACGGCTCAAGCACCTACCAGTGAGTCTTCCTGGCTTATCCACCCCTTTTCCAGGGTCAGGCAACAGACCATCACCGAGCTTTCGGGTCTGCTTTCGCGTGTAGTTTTCCGCCAGAGGCTCGGACTCCGGCATCTGGAAAACTATTCTACGCTCAGCCCTCATTTTACGTGGTTCAGCCATTCGCCTCACCTTTGGCACCAGCAGGAAGTCTGCCCGCTTTCGCGTGGGATGATGTTGCCTTTCGGCTCAATCCCTATCCGATTCATTACAAACCGGCATTCGCTTCCTCCTGCTTCCTCTTCCTCCTGCGCTTGCGGAACATCCTTACGAATGTCCTGGCCATATTTCTCATATGGCAGCGCATGAGGCTTACCACGTTCACGACCGGCAAGATGCGATGGAGGAGGAACTCCCCTCTCCCCGGGCGGATATTCGCTCCATTGATGTGAGGATCTGGCAACCCCACATCCTATCCGCGTGCCATTTTGGCCAGAGCCTGACAGCCGCTTTGGCTCTTCGACAGTTACCGGGTTTATCAGGGATTCAGCCTGCGCTTGTTCCTCTCCATCTTTCCCTCGCCCGCTTACCGGATGCGGCTTCCAGAGGCGGATACTTTTCCGAACTGCTTCAGACCCCGATGTTGCCATCGACGCCCGGTTCGGATGGGGGCACGCCAGCAGGAAGGCGTGACCATTTACATGGCACTCATTCAGGTCAGCTTCGTGTCGCACAAACACCTCTCATATGCCGTTCTATTAAACGGGTTGGGCTGAAATCATGCTTGACCCCCAAAGTTTACCCACAGCTATCGTTTCCAGGTGCTTGCAGTAAATCTCGTTGTGGGCATCGAGATGTCGATACACATTATAAGCTGTCGCGCGGCATCCGCCATTGCACAGATAGCGCAGATCGCAATGCGAACATACCGCAACCCTATCTACTGTAACCGACCGGAGCTTCTTCATAATTGGAGATTCGTTGAAGATTTCCTTGATATCCTTCTGACGAACATTGCCACAAATGAACTCGCTGAAGTGAAGCGATTGGCAGGGATAGACGAAGCCAGATGGGTCCACACTGATCTCGCCGTGGCCGACGCCGCAGTGATTTCGGGGATGTATGGGATGAGGCTTAGTTTCTGCTGGCAGGGCAAACTTGGCAGCGCGCTGGGATAAATATTCATTAGTGCGATTCATCGCCTCAAGGTAGACGCCAAGTTCCGGGATCTGTGTTGTATTTAGTTCCTGATGGTCGCCAGCTTGAAAGATAATGGGCGCTAGCCCATCCGCTCCCAGTTCCTCAAGAGCGAATTCGAAAATCTCCTTCAGTTTAACTATGTTTTTGTTAGTTAAAGTGGGAACGATACAAACGAATGGTTTTTGTTGATTCAGCTGTTTCCGCTTGGCAATGAGCCGTTTGATGCCGCGCACGGTTGGATCGAAAGTGCCCTTGCCCCGATAAAACTCATGTATATGCTGCTCGTGGCCATCAAGGCTGATCGTAACTGTATCCATGTGCCGGCACATTTTCTCCGCCACCCGATCATCTATCTTGATCGCGTTCGTGAGCATCTCGAGGTAAACTGTCTCGCTCTTAGACCGAGCGAATTCGATTAGCTCCATTATGTCAGGACGCATCAAAGGTTCACCACCCGTAAACACAATGCGGCGGACGCCATAGTCGATGATACGGACAATCAGGTTTTTGTATTCCTCCGTGCTCAAGGGCGACGCAAGCTCTCCTTTCCGTTCGAGCTTAAGCTTCATTTCCCGGTCGCCTTTGTTATAGCAGTATGGGCATTTCAAGTTACACTTATTGGTAACGTGCAGGTAAATATCATGTGGGAAATCGAGCTTGGGGAAGATTGCGCGGTCCCGCTCACGATACTCATTAATGTGAAGGAACCCGGAATTCACTAGCCCGTTGACAAAGATGCGAATGGCACCCTCGGCTTTCTCATAGGTCAATCCGTAAGTCTTTACGACATAGTCGGTCATTTGGGCAATCGTCATATATTTGCGCAACATCTCAAGTAGTAAGCGGCCCGAATTGTTCACCTTTATCCAGACGAAGTTATATGGGTCGAAATAGATATGCCAGTTATCCCTAGACCAAACACGGATCCGAGGTGGAACGAGCACCCTCTCCATAGCGCTCCTCCTTTATCTGAAAACTACCTTAAGCAAGGAATGTGGCCGAATCGGCTGAATCGGGCTTGCTAAGCCGCGGCTTGAATTGTTCATGAAACAGTTTGGCGTATCTGCCGTCGGCCTCCATCAATGCCGCGTGGGATCCCTGCTCAACCACTATGCCTTGGTCTAAGAGAATCACCCGGTCGGCCAGGAGCAGCGATGAGAGCCGATGGGCGATGATGATGGTTGTGCGATTTGGCAGTAGCGACTTAAGTGCCTGGCGGATGTATTGCTCGGACTCAGAATCCACCGCCGAAACGGCTTCATCCAAAATCAGAATCTTAGGATCCTTTAAGAACATGCGTGCCAGTGCAATGCGTTGACATTCACCACCCGAGAGGCGGACGCCTCGTTCGCCGATGCGAGTATCATATTTCTGAGGGAGATGTTCGATGAATTCGTCGGCATAAGCCAGTTTGCTAGCGGCCACGATTTCATCGAATTTAGCATCAGGCTTACCAAAGCGTATGTTATCAAGAATGGTCCCGCTGAATAAGAATGTGTTTTGATCCACCATGCCGATGGCTTGGCGCAATGAGTCAAGCGATATATCACGGATGTCAATATCATCGAGGAGCACATGGCCCTGTTCCGCCTCATAGAATCTGAGCAGCAGATTAACTAGCGTGCTTTTGCCAGCCCCCGAGCGCCCCACAAGTGCAACCGTTTCTCCAGGTTTAATGGTTAGACTGACACCTTTGATAACTTCGTTCCCACCAGGGTAAGCGAAGAAGACGTTGCGGAATTCTATCTTTCCTTGAACATGACTCAGCACTATCCCCTCACGCCTCTCTTGTCGCTCTATCAGAAACTCGTAGATCCTTTGGATCGCCGATGCCGATTGCTGAATGTTCAGGTTAGCTGCTACAAAACTGTTGATCGGGGTATACAAAAAGTTAAGCAGCGAGAGAACGGCTACCACTTCGCCAAGCGACATTGACCCAATGATAACTGAGCGCGAACCGTACCAAAGCACGAAGGTGATACAGAGGGTGGTTAGAAAACTAGCCCCGACGGTACTGATGATGCCAAACCAATTTGTCTTGATATAGATGTCTCTAAGGGATTTGAGCCGCTCGCCTATAATTGCTTTCTGAAACTCCTCACGCACATACGCCTTGATCGTCCGAATGCCCGCGAAACTCTCACTCATCACAGCCGAGGCAACCGCTTGTGCCTCCTGCATGTCTCGGCTGAGCTTTCGCATTCTGTCATTAGCGTAGTATCGAAGGTAAGCGAATGGCAACAAGAACGCAAACAGCAGTAGCCCTAACTCGTACTGGATCATCATGATCACCACAAGCCCAATAAAAAAGGTCAGCCCATCAATAGCGATGGTCACTAAAGTTCGGACTAGAGCCCCTTCGATTGACCGCGAGTCATTCATGACCCTTGTCTGGAGATAGGTAGAATGCCTGCTGGAAAAAAAGTTTAACGGAAGCCGCTGTATATGGTCTACAAGTTTCTGTTCTATATCGAGAATGACGCTCTCTTTGACGCGAAGGGTCAAAGTCTCATTGAGATAGCTGAAGGCGTGCCTTGTCACCACTAAACCGGTTAACATGAATGCTAGGTTTGTTAACAAGTTCATATCTCTGGCAATCGCTGCCCGATCAATAATGTACATGGTCAGAATAGGCACTGGAAGCAAGAATAAGACGCTGAGTACCATTAAGAGACCAACCCACACGAAGCAAGCGGCGTAAGGGCGCAGCAGATCTCTAGAGAATCGTCTTATGAGCAAAACGGCTCCTGCGAACTCTTCCGATTTAGATTGCATTTTTAACAGATGTGTTTAAAACCAATACATACGATTTCTGGTTTATCCACCAACTGGTGAATATAACAGGTACTTAGGGCATTTAGCTGCCATCTCTTCCTGTCGATAAACTAATCATTCGCGCCAGCCAAACTTCTGAAAGCCCGCTTAAAAGCCATAGCAATTTGCATGCCATTTGTGCCGATCGAGCCGCCCGCCACAATTAGGATGGTAAATAACCGCGTAAAATGAAGGGCGAGCCGCTGCGCGAAGGCCTCGAACGGTAATCAGCTGCATACGATCGGACGCGATGTGCTAATGCAATTAGGCAGTACTGCAAACGAGCGTTTGCGCCCTTGGCAGCCGTTAAAGCCGCGCACGGCCCGAGCCTTGTTGGCTATTACGGTCACAGCCTCTCTGAAATGCGGCGGAAATCGGCTTGGGACTGGAAGGACGAAAGCTATCTGTCTGTACCAATGCGTTGAGATAGAGCCGGTGGAGTTATGCGTTCACCTGTGGGCCGAAATGAGAGCGATTACGTAGAGCCAGAAACGGATGTGGCAGGTGGTCTCTCGCGCCTCTCCGGCAGCGCTTCCCTCAACCGGTGTCTCCGCATCTTCTTTTGAAGGCCTTGTCGCGTCAGGCCGAGAACCTTGGCGGTCCTGGATATGTTCCAATTGTTGGATTCCAATACCTGGAGGATATAGTCCCTTTCGCATTGTCTCAACTTATCGGCAAGCGGCATGAAATCGCGCTTGGCCTCACAATCGGCAGCGGGGCGTGGGATGCTGGCGCTCCCATCCTCTCCCCGATAGCCGCTGGCATCTCGACCCGACCATATTTCGGCCGGCAGGTCTCGAAGCTGTATCTCCTGACTATCGCTTATCAGCAGGGCATAACGGATGGCGTTCTCCAGCCCGGCAACATTGTCAGGCCAATCGTAGGAAAGCAGGGAGGAGAGAGCCTGCTCGGAGATGGCTCTGGGCATGAGCTTGTCCTTTCTTGCGTATTTTTCGATGAAATACTTAACCAGGAGCGGTATGTCCTCTTTTCTATCCTTCAGCTGCGGTAATCCCACCTCCACTCCTTTCAGCCGCGAGTAGAGATCCTCGCGAAAATATCCTTTTCGGCTCAGCTCCTTCAGATCCTGATTGGTTGCCGCGATGACACGAACATCCACGCTTCTCTTCACTGCTCGGTCGCCCACTTTTTGGATCTCGCCATAGCGCAGAACGCGGAGCAATAAAGCCTGCATTGCGGGCTTCATACATGAAACTTCGTCTAAAAAGATGGTCCCGCCGTCGGCCAGCTCGAACTTGCCGGGTTTGTCGTATTTAGCGTCCGTGAACGCCCCCTTGGCGTGGCCGAACAACTCGCTTGCCAGAAGATCGTCCGAGGCGAAAGCGCCGCAGTTGACTACCACAAACGGCTTGTTATTGCGCGGACTGTAAAAATGAATGGCATGGGCTATCAGCTCCTTGCCGGTGCCGGTCTCGCCGCTGATTAAAACCGGACAGTTTGAGCGCGAGAACCTTTGTACGAGATGCTCGATCCTTGTCATGGCCGGGCTTTTGCCGATGAGGCGCAGCTCGAGCCCCCTGCCTTTCATCCATTCGGCAAATTGCATCCGTTTGATCAGCCTTGGCGCTTCGCGCGCCAATGCCCTCAAGCGCTCTTCATCCTGTTCCTGAAGCTGGCCGCCGCCAGTTTTCCTTACGCAAATAGTCCCGATCGGCACGTCCAGGTGAACAAGGGGCACCGTAAGGTCCGAATCCCATTGCGCCTGCGGGGCGCTTCGCGGCTCCGCCTCACCGAACGATGGCGATAGGCTTCGCCCTGCTAAGGCTTCCGCCTCATCGACGGTCTTAAGGTCAAGCTCGGCTTGGCTTATCGCCACCTCCTCCAGGGATGTGGATTCGAGCAGACAGTGATCGAATATGTAAACCGATCCCGCGGCTGCGCCGGTAAGTTCCAGGGCCAATCGAATAAGAGCCCTCAAAAACGCCCTCAGGTTGGCGCATTCGATGTGGGGCGTCCTCTAGACGCTTGACGATCAGAGCATTGTTGACCATATGATTGGCTTAACGGCGCCCCTAGACTCCACAGATTATAGTTGTATCAGTTTTGGCAGGTCAAGCGAAAAATTGCTCATTGCGATGCCGCTTGCTTGTGCAAAAGGTCAATTGCGAGTTCGGGCGGACGTGTTAGCTGGGGCGGGGATAAATCTGCCTAAACCTTCCCCTTTCGCCACAATTCTCGGAAGGGCTGGCGCGCCGGCGCCGGGAAATCGCGGCTCTCGGTCCACTTTATTAAAGGGAGCTTTCGGATCGCGCCGTTCGACATGAAGAGCCGCAGGGCAAACCGGGCGAGCGCGGTGGCGGCGCGGTAGCGCTTCTCCCCGGACATGCTCCAGGCCCAGAGCTTGAAGGCCATCCTCTGCCAGAGCGGCGCGAGCGGCCGGCCGCCGTCGCCCTGGGAGATTTGAGCGCGCAGGCGGAGCAGGAGGTGCGGGATGTCGATCTTGACCGGGCAGACGTCGCGGCAGGCGCCGCATAGGGTGGAGGCATAGGGAAGCTGGTGTGCCTTTTCCAAACCTAAGAGGGGCGGGGTTATTATCGCCCCTATCGGGCCGGAATAGACCCAGCCGTAGGCGTGGCCGCCGGCCTTGCGATAGACCGGACAGAAATTCAAACAGGCGCCGCAGCGCAGACAATAAAGCGACTCGCGCAATCCCTCGTCGGCCAGGATTCGGCTGCGCCCGTTGTCGAGGATGACCAGGTGAAACTCCTCGGCCCCGTCGGCCTCGTTGCTCCGGCGCGGGCCGGTGATGAATGAGACGTAGCTGGTGAGCTTCTGGCCGGTGGCGCTGCGCGGCAGGACCTTTAGGAACGCCGCCAGGTCCTCCAGCGTCGGGACGACCTTCTCCATCCCCATCACCGCGACGTGAACGCGCGGCAGCGTGGTGCTGAGCCTTATGTTCCCTTCGTTCTCGACCAGCACCACCGTGCCTGTCTCGGCAACTGCGAAGTTCACGCCGGTCACCCCCATCTCAGCGCGGGCGAAGCGCTCGCGCAATTCGCGCCGGGCGATGGCGGTCAGGCGCTCGATCTCCTCGGAGCGCTCCGCGCCCAGCTCGCGCGAGAAAAGCTCACCGACGTCGTGGCGCGATTTGTGGATCGCTGGCGCCAGGATGTGCGACGGGCGCTCGCGCGCCAGCTGCACGATGAACTCCCCGAGGTCGGTCTCGATGGCGCGCACGCCGAGCCGCTCGAGCGCTTCGTTTAATCCGATCTCTTCCGTCACCATCGACTTGCTCTTGACCACGCTTTTCGCGCCACGCTCCAGGGCGATTCGACCGATGATCTCGCAGGCCTCTTCGGCCGTTCTCGCCCAGTGCACTTGGCCGCCGAGCCGCAAGACCGAAGCCTCGAGCTTCTCCAGGTATTGGTCGAGCCGCTCGATGGTATGGCGCTTTATCTCGCGCGCCAGGTCGCGCAGGCGCTCCCCTTCGTTGAACTCCGCGAAGGCGAGCCGGCGCCCGAGCATGAAGCGGGCCAGGCTCGCGCCGAGCGCGCGTTGCAGCTTCTCGTTGCCCAGGGCGGCGGAGGCATTCTCCGCAAAGCGGTTGCAGCTTATCTCCATTTATTTACCAGCAAGCACCTCGGCCAGGTGCAGCGTCTTGACCGGCAGGCCGCGCCGGCCGATGCCGCCGGCCAGGTGCATCAGGCAGCCCATGTCGCACGAGACCACAACTTCGGCCCCGCTCCGCGCTATCTTCTCGATCTTGTCGTTCATGATCGCCGTCGAGAGGTCGGGAAATTTCACCGAGAAGAGGCCGCCGAAGCCGCAGCATATATCGGATGATTCCAGCTCGACCAGCTCCAGCCCCGCGACGCGGCGCAGCAGCCGGCGCGGCGCATCGTGGGTCTTGAGTTCGCGCAGCAGGTGACAGGAGTCGTGATAGGTCGCGCGCGCCTCGTAGCGGGAGCCCAGGTCTTCTATCCCCAGCCGCTCGACCAGGAACTGCGACAGCTCGTAAACGCGCGCCCCTAAAGCCTCGGCGCGCCGGCGCCAACCGCCGTCGAACAGCTCCGGATAGAAGACCTTGACCATCGCAGCACATGAGCCGGAAGGGGCAACTATGGCCTCGCTCGGCTCGAAGACTTCGATGAAGCGCAGCGCCAACTGGCGCGCTTCGTTCCGGAACCCGGAATTGAATGCCGGCTGGCCGCAGCAGGTCTGCCCCATCGGGTAGTCTACTTCCAGGCCGAGGCGCCGTAAAAGGCGCGCGGCGGCGACGCCGACCTGGGGAAAAAGCTGATCGACCAGGCAGGTGGCGAAGAGCGATACCTTCATCGCGCCCACTTATTTACCCAGCGCTGCCATGAGCGCGTCGATGCCGGCCTGCGCCACCTCGCGGTCCTGCTCGGCGCTGCCCGAGCTGCAACCGACGCCGCCTACGATCTGGCCGTTGTAGAAAATCGGCAGGCCTCCGCCGAAGATCATGAATCGACCCTGGTTGCTGGTGAAGATGCCGAAGGCCGGACCCTCGGGCCCGGCGATCTGGCGGTACTCGTGGGTGGCGCGGCGCGCGCCCGCCGCGGTGTAGGCCTTGTTTATCGCGATGTCGACGCTCGTGACCTTGGCGTTGTCCATGCGGTAAAAGGCGAGCAGGTTGCCGCCGTCGTCCACCACCGCGATATCCATATCGACGCCGATCTCGCGCGCGCGGCGCTCGGCCCCTTCCAGTATTATCTTGGCATCCTCTAACGTCAATTTCGGAACGGTTTTCATAGCCTTTATCTCACATGTTTTTCACTGCAGAGGCAGCGGCGCGTTGCAACGCGCCCCTACCTCTGCGGTGAATTAAATCTCGATCTTGTAAATATCGATCCGGTCACCGCCGGCCAGGGCCAGCAGCCCCTTTTCGTGGCAGAAGCTGGCGGCGCGATATTCTATGTCGACTTTGATCTCACCGACGCGCTTCAACCTCTCCATCTCCCAGACGAAAAGCAGGTTGTTTTCGACCCACTCGTCTTCCTTCGCGCAAACTAAATACTGCGAGCCGCCGAAGTCGAAGAAGGGGAGCGCATCGGCCTCAAGTTCGAGCAGGTGCGCGCCCAGGCCGGTCTCGATATCGTAAACGGAAATATTGCGCTCATCTTTTTCGAAATCGACCGTTTCGACCGCCAGCAGCTTGCCGTCGGGGCTGAGCCTGGACAGGCCGGCTCCGGCGCCGATATCCAGATCATTTATCGCCTTTCCGCCGGGAAATTCGAAGCAGAGCAGCCTGAAGTGGCGGTAAGTCAGGTGGGTCCCCTCAACGGTCAAATCTGTCCCGAGCGCTTCCTGGCCGAAACAGGCAAGCCGGTTGCCGCCCTGGAGGAAGTTCAGGTTCCTGGCGCCGAGGTCGGGCGGCACGATCGGGTCGAGCCGTTTTCCTTCAACCAGGTCGTAGACTTCCAGATAGGGCTTCAGATACGTTACCCCCTCCTCGCGTCCAGCCTGCTCGAAGTTCTTCCAGACCAGGTAGCGGTCGTCGTGGCTGAGCGCAAAGGTCTCGCAGGGGCGCGCCGCCTCGGCCTGATAGGCCAGCCTGCCGGTCGAGAGGTCGAAGAGGGCCACTTTGCCGCGCGTGAAGGGGTGGTTGTCAACGTAGTTAGCGCATCCGATGTAGCGGCCGCTCGGACTGAACTTCAGCTCCGCCAGGAACTCGCCGTAAGAGAAGCGCTGAAGCTGCTTGCCCGTCTCTACTTCGTAAAGGGCAAAGTCCTTGTGTCCCGAGGCCAGGAGGCTCCCGTCTGGGCTGAGCACGCATCTGGTCAGAAAATAATATTCGATCGGAATAGTGCTTATCTTTTCCAGCCTCATTATCGGCCTCGGCAGCAGGCTGCCGGCTCCTCGGCTCAAACGAAGGGGGTGCGCGCGACGCGCGCCTTAGCCTCGAACGCCTCGCCTCTGACAGCGACCTCGGTCCCCTCGGCCATCGCCTCGCGCCTGACGTATGCCAGGGCAATCGGCCGCCCCAGGCTCAGCGAGCGCACCGCGCTGGTTATCCACCCCACCTCGCGCCCATCTTTAAAGAGCTTATCGCCGCGGCGCGGCACCTCTTGGGAATCGATCTCGATGCCGACCAGCTTCTTATTGACGTGGCCGCGATAGTGGAGGCGCGCCACAACCTCCTGGCCGAGATAGCAGCCTTTGGTATAGCTGATAGCCCGGTCGAGCCCGGCCTCGAGGGGGAGGTTCGATTCGTCCATATCTATCCCGATAATCGGGAGAGCCGCTTCAACGCGCAGCACTTCATATGCCGCCATTCCCACGGGCTGGAGGCCGAGGGGCGAGCCTGCATCGAGCAGGATATCCCAGAGGCGGGGCGCATCCTGCGCCCCGGCCCAGAGGTCGAAGCCACCCGACCCGGTGCGGTCGATCGCCACGATGCGCGCTTTAATGCCCGACACTTCGCGCTCGAAATGCTGGTAGGGGCCAGAGGAGGGGGGCGGCTCGTCGAGCAGCCTGGCCAGGATTTCGCCAGCCCGCGGGCCCTGGAGCGAGAGTATAGCGTAATCGTCGGAAACATCTCTAAAATCGACCCGGTCGGCTATGATGTAGCGGGCGAGCAGCTCGCGCGCCTTGCCCTTGACCTGCGGGTCGAGTTCGAGCAGGATGGTTTCCGGCAGGGAGTGGACCACGATGTCGGCGATGAGATGGCCCTTGGCGTCGAGCAGCGCGGCATAGCAGCCCGAGCCGGGCGCCAGCCCCTGGATATCGTTCGAGAGCATGTTATGCAGAAAGCGCACGCGGTGCCGACCGCTCGCCTCGAGCTTGCCGCGGAAGCTGAAGTCGATCAGGCCCGCCGCCCGTCGCACCGCCGCATGCTCGCTTGCCAGGTCGCCGAAGCTTTCGGCAAGCTCCCATCCGGAATAGTGCGAGAAGACAGCGCCGCGTGCTCGCTGTGCCTCGTAAGCGGCCGATCGCTTTATGAGCTGCGCATCCCTGTTCATAATAATATTCAGCGCAGAACCCGCCGGGAGCACGGCGCCTCCATGCTGTCTCAGCGCGCTCTGCGGTGAATTATAACGCAGGTTAAACCTGTTGTGATAAAATATGGATGGAATTAGCTCTTCGAGCCGGATTTGGGGAGGTGGCCCGCTTGGAAAGCTCCCGAAAAGCTCGAGCCATGAGGCTATTTCAAGCTGCTTACGAACATCAGATGCGCGGCGAGCTTGCTGACGCCGTCTGCCTCTATAAGAAATCGATCGAAGTCTATCCGACGGCCGAAGCTTATACCTTCCTGGGCTGGACCTACAGCTTTATGGGGATGTACGATACGGCGATCGAGCTGTGTCTCAAGGCGATCGAGATCGATCCGGAATTCGGCAACCCTTATAACGACATAGGCGCTTATCTCATAGAAAAGGGAGAATACGATCAGGCCATCCCCTGGTTAGAGAAGGCGCTGGTCGCGCCGCGCTATGAGAGCTATGTCTTTCCCCACTTTAATCTCGGTCGCGTCTGGGAGCGAAAGGGGAAATGGTTCGAGGCGATCGAAGAGTACAGGAAAGCATTAGAAGAGAGAGAGGACTTTGTCGCGGCGCAGCGCGCTATCATCAGGCTGAGGTCGCTGCTCTGCTGATGCGACCCGGCCCGAGGCTTGACCTTGTATGTGATTAAGAGGAGGAGAGATGAGACCGATTCCAAGAGAGCATCCGCTGGCTAAGCTTTTCGCGGAGTTGGTCGATAGGAATTTCACCGCCAAGGTTGGGCTGAACGATCGGGAGGTCATTAACTATATCGCGGGACTTTTAGTAGATTTCACCCATACCGATAACCTCTATCGTATCCGTGACGCCCGCGGCAGACGCCTCGAGGACGTCGGAGAAATGCTGCTCGAATCCCATCCGCTGCTTCTCGCCTCGAGCTTCGACCGCGAGCGCGAGGTGCGCAAGCACATCGGCGATTACGCGCTGTTCATGACCGGAATGTTCCCGGAGAGCCTGCGCCGCCGTTCGCCGATGCGCCTGGAATACTTCGTCGATTATATAAAAGCCGGCAAAGAGTCCTACCGCATAGTCTCGGAATTTAACCTGTTCGAGTACGCCGAGGCGGCGCCGCTCTTCCGCAAGCTATCGGAGAGCTTCGACTATTGCGTGGTCGGACTTAATTTCGTGCGCTCTGACATGGAGCTGATCCAGAGCGCCTATTACGGGAAGATCAAAGAAATAATAGGGTAGCAGCCCGAGGCAGACCCGAGGAGGTGTCAGACGGAATGAAGATTTCCTTCAATTATGCTCCGCTCTCGAAAGTAAAGGCCGACCTGCTGGTCTTGGTGCTTGATGAAAGGAAGCTTTACGAAAGCGACAGCGCCGAAATCAGGCGCATCGCCGAGCAGGCCGGAAAGGATTTCGCGGAAAAGAAGCTCAAGCGCGAGTTCTACCTCAACCTGAATTCCAAGCTGGGCGCCAGGAACCTGGTGGTCTATTCCACTTCCCAGGTCCCGGCCTACGACTTGAACGAAAGCATCAAGATCTTCACGGCGCGCGCCCTGCGCCTGGCCCGCGACTACGGGCTCAAGCGCGTCGCGATAGCCCTGAACGGAGAGGGCGATGGCCTGGCCGGCAAAGCTGTGGAAGGGGCGCTGCTCGGCAGCTACAGCTTCGACCGATACAAAAAAGAGAAAGAAAACTTCTATCGCGACCTCGATTTCCAGATCGTATCGCGGCCCGAGCGGCGGCGCAGCGACGCCGAGGAGGTGCGGCGCTATACGGTCATTTCCGAAGCGGTAAACGAATGCCGCACAGCGATCAACGAGCCGGGCTCGGTTGTCTATCCCGAGGTGCTTGCCGAAACGGCGCGCCGGATAGCGCGAAAATATGGCCTGAAGTGCCGCGTCCTGGACGAGAAGCAGCTGGCGCGCCATGGCTACAACGGCCTGGTCCAGGTGGGCAAGGGGAGCATTCATCCGCCGCGCCTCATCGTGCTCCGCTATACTCCGCCGCGGCCCTCGAAAATCACTCTGGCCTACGTCGGCAAGGGGATCACCTTCGATTCGGGGGGAATCTCGCTCAAGCCGGCCGACAAGATGTACGAGATGAAGGGAGACATGTCGGGCGGCGCGGCCACGATATATGCCCTGAAAGCCATTGCCCGGCTCAAAGCGCCGGTCAACGTGGTCGGTATCGTGGCAGCGGCTGAAAACTTACCTGATGCCAAGGCGCAGCGGCCGGGCGATATCTTCATCGCCAAGAACGGCAAGTCGGTGATGGTCGATAACACCGATGCCGAGGGGAGACTGGTCCTGACCGACGGCCTCTACGAGGCGGGACGCGAAGGGGCGACCCATATCATCGACGTCGCCACGCTGACCGGAGCGGTGGTGCGCGCCCTCGGCCCGAGCGTCGCCGGCATATTCGGCAACGACGAGAGGCTGGTGCGCGCCGTGATACGCGCCGGCGCCGAGCACGGCGAGGTCTACTGGCAGCTCCCGCTGGTCGAAGAATACAAGGAAATGCTCAAAACTCCTTATGCCGATATAAACAATATCGGCGGCAACCTGGCCGGCGCGGTCACCGCCGCCCTCTTCCTGCGCGAGTTCGTCCCGGAAAAAACCCCCTGGGCCCACCTCGATATCGCCGGGCCTTTCCTAAGAGATAAGGAGTGGAAATATTACGAGGCCGGAGCGATAGGGTTCGGCACGAAGACGCTGATCGAGCTGGCCCTGCGCTTCGAACAGCACATGAGGGGCTAGATGAGCAAGAAGCTTGCAGCGGTCGGCGACCTCTTCTTCTCCGCCAGGATCTCGGAAGCGGCCGGCCATCTCGGTGTCGAACTTGAGATCGTCAATAGCCTGGAGCAGTTGCTGGAGCGGGCGCAGAGCGAGCGCCCCTCATTGATCATCATCGATCTCAACTTCGCGGCGCTGCGCCCCGTCGATGCGGTGCGCGCGCTCAAGGCCGATGGCGAGACCGCCTCGATCCCGATTGTCGGTTATCTGTCGCACGTGCAGGAAGCGCTCAAACGCCAGGCGGAGGAGGCCGGCTGCGACCTGGTGCTGCCGAGATCGGCTTTCTCACGCGATTTGGCCAAGATCCTCCGGAATAAGGAGCTAGAAGCTAGGAGCTAGAAGTTAGAATATATCTCGATGAAGCCACCGGGGTGGTGGTGTGGCAATGGGTGAAATGAGAGGAGCAGAGGGCTCCTCTTGCCCCTTACACGCCTCGCCTTGCAGCATATGTATTTATTCTAGCTCCTAGCTTCTAGCTCCTAACTTCTAGCTCCTCTCTTTGGCTTTTTACATGAACCGAATCAAGATCCTGCCTCAGGTTTTGGCCAACAAGATCGCTGCGGGCGAAGTGGTCGAACGTCCGGCCTCTGTGGTCAAAGAGCTGATAGAGAACTCGATCGATGCCGGCGCCGCGCGCATCGAGGTCGAAGCAGTTGCCGGCGGGAAGCAGTTGATCAGGGTGCGGGACGACGGCTGCGGCATGTCTCCGGATGACGCGATATTGGCCTTCGAGCACCATGCCACGAGCAAGATATTTTCGGCAGAGGATCTGGCCTCGATAACCACGCTCGGCTTTCGCGGCGAGGCCCTCCCTTCGATCGCCTCGATCTCCTGGCTTTTCCTGCGCACGGTTGAGCCCGGCGATGGGCCGCGCGCCGGGACTGAAGTGGAGGTCAGGGGAGGGATCATGCGTCAGGTGCGCGAGACCGCCTGGGAGCGCGGGACCGAGGTGGAGGTGCGCCAGCTATTCTTCAACGTCCCGGCGCGCCGCAAATTTCTCAAATCGGTGGAGACGGAGCTTGGCCATATCACTCGATTGGTAACCCATTATGGGCTGGCGCGGCCCGAGATCAGCTTCAGCTTTTCGCACCAGGGGCGCGAGCTGATCAACTGCCCGAAGGCGGAATCGGTGGCCGAGCGCGCGGCGCAAGTTTTCGGATCCGACTTCATGCGCAACCTGGTCGAGTTTGCCGCGGCGTGGCGCGACGTCTCGGTCTACGGCTTCGCCTCGCGGCCGCACGAGCAGCGAAGCACCCCCTATTCGCAATTTTTTTACGTGAACAAAAGAATGGTGCGCGACCGTATAATCTCGCACGCCGTGGCTCAGGCCTACCGCGCGGTCATTCCCTCCGGCGTTTACCCCGTCGTCCTGCTCTTCATAGAGCTACCCCCCTCTGAAGTGGACGTCAATGTCCATCCGCAAAAGCTCGAAATAAGATTCCGCGATCAGGAGACGGTGCACGGGCTGATTCAGGGAGCAATAGAGCAGGCGTTGCTGCGCGCCCGCTCCGTCCCCAACTACGCGCAGCGGCCGGCCCGCGAGCCTGAGCCTTACACCCTCAGCGCCGCGCCTGTTCTTCCGCAGGGGGACCTCGAGTTCGCTCCGCCTCCCGCCGAGCGGTGCGATACAGCGCCGGCGCAAATCGGGCCGCACGAAGCGGGGGGCGATGAATATTACTCCGTGCCGCTGAGCTTCGCCGCGGGCGGGCTCAGGCCGCTCGGCCAGTTGCGCGACAGCTTCATCGTCGCCGCCGACAGCCAGGGGCTTTTGATCGTGGACCAGCATGTGGCCCACGAGCGGGTGCTGTTCGAAAAGGTGCTGGCGGAAATGGAAGGCCAGGGCGTGCTGGCGCAGCAGCTGCTGGTGCCGGAAGTTTTCGATCTCACCCCGGAACAGGAGGTGCTGCTCGGGGACTTGTTCGACGAGCTGAGGCGCAGCGGCTTCGAGCTGGAGCGCTTCGGCGGGCGCACAGTGGCGATCAGAGCAGTGCCGGCGATGGCGCGCGAGGTCGAGGCGCGCCTGCTCCTCACTGAAATTCTCCAGGGCCTCGAGCGCGAGCAGCGGACGCGCGATATCTCGGCGATACGGCGCAGGATTGCCGCCGGCGTCGCCTGCCGCGCTGCCATCAAGATCAATCACCCTTTGACCGATGAGAAGATGCAGTGGCTGCTCGACGAGCTGGCGCGCGCCCGCGTGCCGACCCACTGCCCGCACGGCCGGCCCATCGCATTGCGCCTCAGCCTCCGAGAAATCGAAAAAAACTTCAAACGGCCTTGATTATTTTGTAAGCTTTCAGCCGTCAGCCTTCAGCAAGACCAGAATAGCAACGGATAATGTACAAAACATCATCTGAGTGATATTACACCAGATCTAGCCTCTCCCCGTTTTGCTGAATGCTGACGGCTGATAGCTGAAAGCTTATATGCTTTTTAAGCGCCCGGCGCTCTCTGCGGTTAATAGCTATTCCTTTCTACGGTAAGTCCCGCTTTTACCGCCGCGCTTTTCGAGAAGCTTCACTTCGGCTATCATCATTCCCTTGTCCACCGCCTTGCACATATCGTAGATGGTCAGGGCGGCGACGGCGGCGGCGGTCAGCGCCTCCATCTCGACGCCGGTCGGACCCGTAGTTGCGGCGCGCGCGGTTATCTCGACTCCTTTATCTTTCAACGATATATCGACGTCGACGTGCGAGAGGAAGAGAGGATGGCAGAGCGGTATCAACTCGGCGGTGCGCTTGGCGGCCATGATGCCGGCCAGCCGCGCTGCCTCGAAAGGGTCGCCTTTAGGAACCTGCTGCCGCCGCAGCAGTTCGAGAAGTTCCGGCGACATGCGGACCGAGGCGGCGGCCGTAGCCGTGCGCTCGGTGTCGGGCTTGGCGGAGACATCGACCATGCGCGCTCGCGCTTTTTTATCGAGATGGGTGAGCTTCATCTCTTCCTCCTCGGATGGTCGTCGAGCAAAATCACCTCCACCGTATCGCCCGCCCGATAGCTCTCGCGCTCCGCCGGAAAGATGAGGAGCGAGTTGGCCCGCGCGAAGCCTATGATGTCGGCCGAGCCCTTCCAGGGCAAAAGCTCAGTCTGGTAGCGGCCGTTGGAGAACTCGGTCCAGGCGGGGAGGAGCGCGGTGCGTCCGGGCTTTTGCCGCGCGTCGGCCAGGAGCAGGGCAGTCGTGCGCGCCGGCTCCGGACCGGGTGAACCCATGAGCTTTAAAATGGCCGGCTTGACGAACCATTCGAAGGTGACGTAGGCCGAGACCGGATTGCCCGGCAGGCCGAATACCACCGTTTCGCCCCGCCGGCCGAAGACCGCGGGCTTGCCTGGTTTAATCGCTACCTTTTCGAAATAGACCCTGAGGCCGAGTTCGGCAAATACCTGTTCAACTAAATCGTAAGCTCCCATCGAGACGCCGCCGGTCAGTATCGCGATGTCGCGCTCGAGAGCCCGTTCGATTTTAGCCCGCAGGTCATCGAGATGGTCCCGCGCTATCCCGAGATAATCGGGCCGCAGGCCGAGCAGCGCGAGCTGCGCCGCCAGGGCCGGAGCGTTGGAGTTGCGGACCTGTCCCGGGCCGGGCGCCTGTTCGTATTCCACAAGCTCGTCTCCGGTCGAGAGCAGGGCTACGGTCGGCCTGGCGAAGACGCTGAGGCGCGCGCAGCCGAAGGTGGCGAGCACGGCGATTTCCGCCGCTCCGATATAACGGCCCGTCTCGAGCACAACTTCGCCGGCGCGCGCTTCGCTCGCGCGCGGCGAGATGTTAGCGCCGGGCTCGACCGCCTCGAGCACCCGCACCAGGCAGCTCCCCTCCAGCTCTTCGGTCTTTTCGACGATTTGGACCGAATCGGCGCCGCGCGGCAGCGCCGCGCCGGTCATGATGCGCGCCGCCTGCCCGGGCCCGACCTCCACCTCGGGAACCACGCCGGCGCGCGCTTCGCCGACCACCTCGAGCAGCGCGGGGAGAGAAGCGAGATCAGAGGCGCGCAGCGCGTAGCCGTCCATCGCCGAGCGGTCGAAGGGAGGGATGTCCATATCTGCCCTCACCTCGCGCGCCAGGTAATGGCCGAGCGCCTCAATTAAACTGACCTCTGCGACGCGCGGCGCGGGGAGATTCTCGAGGACTATCTTCTGTGCTTCGTAAATATCCAGCATAAGCAGGAAGTTTACAGCCTACCGCTCGGCCTCAACAAACGCTTCTCTCGCTCAGTTCCCCATTGCCATCAACGCCCGCTTTGCTTCCTCCGGCAGGTCAACAGGCACGAACATTGACGCCGAATAGAGGTACCCCTCGGGCTCTGATCTGTCTTCATCAATGATGCGGATCATGTTGTGCGATTCAGCTTCTGGGTCCGGCAACCTGCGGTACACCTTACCTACAATCAGGCTCGCCGGATTGCTGTCGTTATTAATACAGATAACAAATTTGCTCATCTGTACACCTCTCGACCTGATGCAATGGTCTCAATATCCCTGATCTCGCTGAGGATTTTGAATCTCGGCCTCACCCATTACACTCACGTGCAAATTCGAATCAGACCTGCCCGCTGCTTGTGCTCTTCAATAAGATAACGCACCCTCTTGGCTCTGGCAAGCCGCAGGCTTCGAGGGGTCGGGTAGGAAATCGGTGTGCGGCAACTAAATAGCTTCCCACGAATTTGGAACAAACTTGCCGGGCTCTGGCGCATAGAGCGGTTTTCATCTGCCTTTACTCTCTGCCCCGAAGGGGCTGCCGAGATTAGCCGGCAGCGAAACCGCCGGACCAGAGCAACCAGGATGAGCGCGCCCTGGCAGGGCGCCTGCATGATTTTGCTCTCAATCCGGCGGCCTTGCCGCCGGCTAATCTCCCTCGCTCCTTATAGGTGTTCTGAAAGGATGAAACAGGCTGATTGGAATCGAGAGGCTTATGGTAAAGTAGAGGCTGTGAAACAGGCATCGCCCCGCTACGAATCTTTCGCTCAAACCGTTCAGACGGTTTTCCGAAGAGCTTCGAGCGGGGCGAGGCGCTTTGGCTCCAAACGCATGCTCTGATGTTGTCCGTCTCCGGACTCTGCTATAAGGGATGCGCACGGCCAAAGCAAGCCTGTTCCAGAGAGGTTAGCGGCTTAAGGGCTGCTGCCGGCTATAAGGGTCTTGACAGACCACCTCAGATGTCTTCGGAGCGAAAGAGTG
>FWPU01004357.1_pt1 | contig 25771 bp, 17 predicted proteins | sample 2228361 | NCBI WGS metagenome assembly FWPU01 (sample SAMEA103939777, study PRJEB20133) | metagenome | reverse complement strand
ACTCTTTTTTGACCTAAACCGCATCGCCATCTGACCGGCAGTGAGGATTGATCTCTAAACCGTATTTGATTGGTTTTTGACACGAACAGAAAGGCATCCCTCGCCTTCCACGATGAAGCGCCGCCACCCCCCGGGCTGTTCCAAAACTTTGTTGCCTTCCACCTTCCATTCCGGCGGCAGGTGAATTTCCGCCGTAAATCGTGCCGGTGCGGTATTCAGTACAATCTCATCCGCAGTGCGCCGCAGTCCGGTTACTTCAGCCGTCAGGTAATGCAAGATCAGCCCATCAGCCAGCCGCCATTCCAGCGGCAGAATCAAGCCGCGGCGCGCCTCCACCCGCAGCGGACGTCCGCCAAACAGCACCTGCCCGTTCAGGCGGATGACCGATTCAACCGGATCATCCTGGTAGTTGTTGACGAACAGGAACGAGCCGTTTTCGCCTTCGCTCAGGCGCAGGTCGAGCCACTCATCCACTTCAAACAGGCGCGGAATGCCCATCCTCAACGCCATTTGATCCACCACGGCCAAATCTTCGAGCGAGCTGATTGGCAGCGCCGCTCCCAGCAGCATCACCCTGCCGCGTTCCAACTGCCGAATCACGCCTGCCGTTTCCCCCTCCGGGGTGCGGGCAAACACTTCGTCAAAGTCGCCGGTGTATGTTTCCACAAATCGCGCCGGCAGATGCGGATGGTCAAACACGCTGATCTCGTGAGTCTGGTGGGCAGGGAGGGTGCGCACAGCCTGGATGCCGAGGGCTTCACGAAGCAGGAACGCCGGCTGACCTTCGTCATCTTCCACCGGCAGGCGGCCGATCATGATCAACCGCCCTCCGCCCCGGACGTAGGCAATTAACTTCTGCTGAACTGCCAGCGGACAGCGCCGCTCAATCATCATCCACAGGCTGGGGCAGGTTTGGGCATCTAACTGCGCCCGGCTGATTTCCAGCGCATCGAACGAACGGTGTGTCAGCGCCAGCCCGCGCCCGATCTGGTCAAACAAAATTGTCTCGCGTTGATGGGTGATTTCATCCAACCAGCCGGCTTCCTGCGGGTGGTGAACCTCGCTCATGAAGTCGTCCAGCCGGAACCCCACCCGCGTCACCCTGTGCGGATGGGAGAGCAGCAGGTCATCCCCGTAAGCCGCCAGCACCCGCGAAAGGTGCGGGTAACGATGATAGTGGCGGCGCAGAGAACCGTCCTTGCGCACCGGGTGGCCCCAATCATGACGGCGCACCGGGCTGAGCAGCGGGTCGTTTTCGCCGTCAAAGAAAAGGTAGTGGTTAATGCCGCGCATCCCGCAGGAGAGGCACAGGCGGGTGTGCAAATCGTAAAACGAGGTTTGACCGTTGCCAAAATCGGGGTTGCCGCCCGCCTGAAACTCGATGGAAAAAAGCGGCTGCGCCGGGTTTTGTAAGGCGGCAGTCATCTCATTGACCAGCAGCAATTGGTGGAAGTTGCCCTCCCCGATGAACAGCGGATACACATCCGTGGCACTGATGAAGCCCGGGCTTTCCATGACCTCCACCAGTTGCGAAAGACCAATCGGAAAGGTTTTGCCGCCGTTGGCAAAGCCGTGAATGTTGACTACCGGAACAACCTCCATGCCGCAGTCCTCTGCCTCCCTGTGCAAAAAGGCGGCGTACTCGCGCAGGTAAGTCCGGTAAAAACGGCGGTAAGCGGCTGCCACCTGCGCACCGTGGGGACTTTGCGGATCGCGGAGCGCCTCCTGCAAGAATGCCGGTAGATTCTCCGCAGCATTGCGGTGGGTGAAATTCTCCCCCGCCGCCCGCACCAGAAAATCGGCAAACCGCTCCACTGTGTGCGGATTAAGGTCGAACAGATTGCGCACCCAATGCGGCATGCCCATCTCGTTGTCCAGCTGAATCAGCAGGATGTTGCCGCCGCGCGTAACCTGACGCGGCGCCAGCACCTCGAACACCGCCCGGTACCACCCCCGCACACAAGCCAGAAAGTCGGGGTGCAGGTAACTGGCGATGTTCTGCACCTGCCCGTGTTGATTCACCACAGCCGCCTGCGGGTAACGCTCGAAGAACCACGGCGGAATGCCCTCGTTGATCGTTTCGGCCATGATATAGGGACCGGGGCGGGGAATGATGAACAGACCCATCTCCGCCGCCAGATCCAAAAAACCGGCCAGATTGCGCATTGGATGCGTCCTGCCGGTCAGGTCCGGCTGGCCGGGTTCGACCTCGTGCCACAGCCAGGGAATGTAAGAAGCCACCGCGTTGAAACCGGCGCGTTGCAGCAACGTCAGTCGCTCAGCCCACTCCTCCACCGGCGAGCGAAAGTAATGAAATTCACCGGCCTGAATCAGCAGCGGTCGGCCGTCGTACCAGAACTGCCCGGAGTGAATTTGAAAATCAGCCATGGGGATTTATCCTGTGGGAAGGGAATGAACCGCCATGCGGCGGGATGATTCGCGCACGATCAAATGGGTGGGAATGCGCCGATGCTCGAACGGCTGTCCCTCTTCCAGAAACCGAATCAACTGAGCCGCAGCCTGAGCGCCCCACTCAAAGCGTGAAGCGCCCACCGTGGAAAGGGAAGGCTGCATGTAACGGGCAATCAAAATGTCATCAAAGCCCACCACTGCCACATCCTGCGGCGCGCGCAGTCCGGCCTCTTTGAGCGCCTCGATGAAGCCAATTGCCATCTGATCGTTGGCACAAAAAACAGCTTCTGGCAAATCACCGGCGGCAATCATCATCCGCCCAATGTCATAACCACTCAGGCGGGTAAAGTTGCCCTGATACACCGGCACGCTCAGCCCTTTTCCGGCGGCTTTTTCCAAAAATGTCTGACGGCGCTCGGTGTTATCCAGCGAGTCCACCGCCCCGGCAATGAACGCCAGCCGCCGGCAGCCCTGCTCGTAGAGATGATCGAAAGCCTCAGCGGTTCCCATGGCGTTGTCCAGCAGCAATGGCAATATGCACTCATGTTCGATGTAGCGGTCCATCACCACAATCGGAAATCGAGGCGAAACCAGTTTGAGCAGAATGTCGCTCTTGACTTTGTAGTCGAAGACAATTGCCCCATCCACCTGCCGCGAGGTGAGCATCTTGCGCAGGGAACGCGCCTGCGGGCAGACGATCAGCTCGTACTCGGTGTTCAACACCGTCTGGTGAATGCCCTCCAAAATCTCCTCGTAAAACTGACCGCCAAAACTGGTGATGAACACACCCAGGGTGAGCGTTTTACGCTTTTTCAGGTGACGGGCAAAGGCATTGGGGTAGTAATTCAGCTCGCTGGCGGTTTTCAGCACCCGCTGGCGGGTTTCTTCGCTGATTGTGCCGGTATTATTCAGCGCATAAGAAGCCGCCGTCACACTGACTTTGGCGCGTTTAGCCACATCGCGGATGGTTGTCATGCGTTCACTCCTCCACCTGCACAAATTCCAGACGCTGTAAACCCTTTTGGATAATCTCGCTGTTCATCACCAGCGGGTAAATCCAATTGTTCTGGTAATTGGCCAGCATCAGCAGCGAGATGCCCTTGTCAATGCCAATCACATCGCTGGCGTACCAGTTGCGGCTCAGGTTGTAGGCATCCTTGAAGCCGTAGCGGCCTCGAAGCGGCTCAATGGCGTAGTAATTCCGCATGGCTTGTCTGGCTTCTTCCGGTAAAAAGATGATCGAGCCAATTGCCCCGGCCGGTGCAACGGTATCATCCACGCGGTGGACGGTGTTGTCGTAACCGGAAGGCGGCGCGCCGTAGCGACCGTCGTAGCCATCCGGGCCATCGCAGGCGGTCAGCCCCCAGGCGTTCGGGCCAATCGTCTTGAATTTGTGCTGCATGCGCACCGCATAATTGTAATGCGCCCGCGAAGCCTCAACCGAATTTTGAAACCAGTTGACCCCGTCCCGATCCACCAGATTGCGAAAGTCAATCCAGGCGTGACTGAACTGGTAGGTAAAGATGGAATGGAACCACGAGTGAATGAAGGGCTGACCGTCACCGTAGGTCACATAATGACGGGTGAAGGCGTAATACACATCCGCATCAATCGGGTAAGTCTCCGAACCGGCTGCCAGAAGGTAGAGCATCAACTGCTCGGCGTAGAAATCCCAGTGACCTTCAAAACCCCGTTCTGGGTAATAGCCCATGTAGAACAAATCGCGGTTGTCATCCACAAACCAGCGCCAGTTGATGCCATCGTAGATGCGGCGGGCTTTTTCGGCAATCTCGCCGCCAAAGTACTCCCCTGCTGAAAGCACCCCCATCATCAGGATGGCGGTGTCAATGTTGGATACTTCACTGTTCCAGGCTCGTTTGCCGGTGCGGATGTTCAGAAAGTGGTAGTAAAAACCCTCCACCCGGTCGAGATTGAGGAGCGTATCCAGCGTGCAGTTGACCCGCTGGGCGGCTTGCTCGCGGGTGATGTAGCCCTTCTCCACGCCAATGATGTAGGCGGTCAGGCCAAAACCCACCGAGGCAATGCTGGCAATTCCTTCAGCACCGGGGTAGCGGTCGCGAATCAGTCCGCAGCCGGGGCTGGCTGGATCGTCGTTGACCTGTTCCCAAAAGAAGTCGAACGATCCTTTCATCTCGTACTCAATAATCTCTTCGATGGATGGAAGGGGGATTGGGGAGGGTGTCAAAGATGGCATGATGATCTCCGTTGAAGTTGGGGTAAACAAAGGGATAGTGGGAGTTGTCGGCGGTGGGGTTGAGGCAGCCGGCGAGGCCGTTGGCGAAGGTGCAATTGGCGACTGACAACCGGTCAGCATGACGATCAGAATCAGGCTAAACCGAATTACTTTACTCACCGGTCACCCCCGTCCTCTCCACCGATTCAACGAACCAGCGCTGCAAGACAAAATACAAAACCAGCAGCGGCACAATGTTCAAAAAGGTACCGCTGAGTTTGACCGCCTCATTGATCCGATCAAAAATGTTGACCACCCCCGGCGGATACAGATTTTCATACGCCTGCACGAACTTGCTCAACTGCATCGGCAGGGTTTGGATGCCGCCTTCCAGAAAGATGACCGTCAGGAAGGTCTCGTTCCAGTACCAGACGGTTGAAAACAGAAGGGTCACCACATACGCTGGCAGGGCGTTGGGCAAGGCAATTCGCAGAAAGATGGTCAATTCGGAAGCCCCGTCAAGGCGAGCCGATTCTTCCAGCACTTTGGGGATGGTGCTGAACGACTGGTAGAAAATGAGGATGAAAATGGCACTCTTGAAACCCTGACCAACCGCTGCCGGCAAAATTAGCGAGTAGATACTGCCCAACAGACCGTAACTGCGGTAGGTGAGCATTTGCGGCAGGACGGTATTCTGCGGCGGAATGATAAAGGTGGCCAGCATCAGCGCAAAAATCAGGCGTTTGCCGGGAAAGCGAAAACGTGCCAGCCCATACCCCACCAGCGAACACACCGCCGCCTGAATCACCGAGGGGATGATACTGGTCAGCACCGAATTCAGAAAGGTCTGCGGGTAGTTCAACACCCGGAAAGCCTTGATGTAATTTTCCAGGTAGAACTGAGTTGGCACCCACTGCACCATGGGGTTGAGCAGGTCTTGCGGGCTTTTCATGCTGGTGATGAACATATACAACAGCGGGTAGAGATAGACAAAGGCAATCACCACCAGCACAATGTAGAGAATCAGCAGAAAAACCAGCCCGTAATGGCTGCGGCTGCCCAAAAAGAATGCACGAATGCGGTCGTAGTTCACGTGCGGCAACCAGCGGTTCAGCATGGCTTTACCTCCTCCCTCCCCCACGCAATACCGTGTAGGTAACCAGCAGCAACAGGATCAGCACCCCAAAGTAAATGAAAGCCATGGCGCTGGCGTAGCCGATTCCACCCTGCACCGCATAGGTCTGCCCATAAATGTAGCGCACCACCTTATTTTCAGAGAAATGTGAGAGGGTGATAATCGTGTACACCGCATTGATCACCGTCGTGGTGGCAAGCGAGGGCAGGGTGATCTTCCAGAAGGAAACCCACGCCGAAGCGCCGTCCATGGCGGCAGCCTCGTACACGCTGCGGTCAATTTTTTGCAGGCTGGCCAGATAGATGAGAATTTGCACGCCCGAAAACCAGAAAATGATGATGAACGAGGTCAACAGGTACTGAATCGGGTTGCGCAGGTAGACCGGCAGGTCTTGCAGGAATTGCGAAACTGCCGCCAGATTGGCAAATTCCGGCACCGAAGCCACCCCCTGGGCAATCAGCTCGCGAATGACCGGCCCGCTGGTGATGATCACCGGCAGAAAGAAAATGGTGCGGAAAATCCCTTTGAGAGGAAAATCCAGATTGAGGAAGAGAGCGATGATCATTGCAAAGATCAGCACAATCGGCGTGGAAATCAGCGTTTCCAGTGCGTACTCAATGACCAGCTGCACAAAGGTGGGGTCGGTGAACAGGGCGCGGGTGTAATTCGCCCAGCGCACGAAAGTCAACTCAATGCCGGTAGCCGTCACGGTGACCTGATGCAGACTGTACCGGAAGGTCTCGATCAACGGGAAGAGAGTGAACAGCGCAAACCCGGCTACCCAGATCAGCACAAAACCGTAACCGGTCAATGCCTCCCGTGCCGAAGGCGGAATTTCGTTGCGCAGCCATTTCCTCAAATTCACGGCTGACCTCCCGCTATGCCGCGCGCATCCCGCGCCGGCACAATTAACCCACCCTCCATTACAAAAGGTTGGGTGGAGTAATTGACAATCACCCGGTAGCCGTTGGCGTAGGTGGTGGCGAACACCCCTTCCGCCAATTTTTGCCGGGTGTTGATCGGCTGACCCAGCGCCGGGGCAAGCAAGTTGTTCAACCAGCGGTAGGTTTCTTTGACCTCGTCTCCCCACTGAGCATAGGCAGAGGTGAACACCCAGCTGGACGAGGTGTTGAGGATTTTGGCGGTCACCTCATGCGAGAGGAAAAAGGACGGATAAACACCGTAATCGGCGTGGCGCAAACGGTCACCCTGCGGGTCCGATGAAAAATTGAGCGGCGGCCCGTAAAACGGCACAATGCCAGCCAGCACAATCGGCAAAAATGGCACACTTTCGGCAGTGAAGATGTAACCGCTGTCATCCAGCGGCATGTCAAAGTAAGCCTGCATCACCCCAAAGACATACGCGTTCGGATTGTAAAAAGCCAGCGGAGTGGATAATTCGTCCAGCAATTGCTGGTAGCGGCGCAGGGTCTGCTCACGGTTCAGTGCCGGCGTGGTGCGAAAATCACTGTACAGCATCGTCCCGATTTGGTCCAGCGCCAGACCGGCAGCCAGTTTTTCGTTTGTCTGAACGGCCAGACGGCTCAGACGATCACCGAGTGAATCGGCATTCAGGTAGTACGAAACCTTGTAGCGATTGTACCCGATCATGTAGACGCCGGTAATCGCCATCGCCAGATCACGGCGCGGCGAATAGCCACCTTCATCGCGCAGCGCAGCCTGCGGGTCAGCATACAGATACAACCGCCCGCCGTTTGCCGCAAGGTCTTCCGAAAGAATGTGCAAATCCGACAGACTGCCCAATTGCCGGTCGAGCCGCAGCGAATCCGGCAGCATGCTGGACGCTCCCAGCGGCTGCCAGCCGTAATAGACTGCTTCCACCCGTCCAATTTGCAAATCATCGAGAATGGCTCGCATTTGCTCCACCGTCGTCATCGGAATCATACGGTTCCACAGCAGGACTTTCTCCTTATCACCGCCCAAAAATTCCAGATGAATGCCGATTTGATCATGAGTTTGAGGAACCGGCTTCAGCCAGCCCTTTTCAACCAAAAACTGCCGGTAACTGCGCGCCATGCCAACGTAGTCGCTTTCGTCGCCGGTCAAAAAGCGGTAGCGCACGCGGATATCGAAGGCGTTGGTCTCTTTTTGCAGGGTGGTCACACCCGCTCCGGCGCGGTTGGTTGCCTGAAAGTAACTCTGGTTATAAATGAAGGCGTGGTAGGCAAAATTGAAATTGGTGATGATTCCCGCTGGATGCACATGTAATTCGGCATAGGCGGATCCGTCCTCAACGATGGAGAGGAAGGCATTTTGCCCCTCCCCATGCACCATGCCCATCACCGGCAGACTCAGGCGGTACGGGCGGTTGAGGTTGGGATCGAACGGCAGTTGGGCAATCATCCCCAGGTCGGCGCCGTAGTAGCGCCCGTAGAACATGGTGCGGGCTTTGGTCGTGGCTGTACACTCTTTCAAACTGCCGCTGCCATCCGGAATCAGGATGTAGCCGCTGACCTCATCGGCGCGGGTGGCCCCCATGAAGGGATACAGGTACACCAGCCCCAGTTTGTAGGCCGGGTTTTCCTGCCGGATGGAAGCGAAAGGAATCTCCACATGAACACCATCCGATTCGAGACCGACGCTCAGCCTCATTCCAATTCCAAAATCGGCGAACAGCACCGCTGCCTCAAATCCCCGCCCGTTGGGGCGAAAATCCTCCACTGTACCGCCATTACTAATGGAGATGCGCTTGTTGACCGCCTTCTCGTCGAGATACTCGATGCTGATGGCGCTGTCGGCAAACGCCGTCCACGAACGGTTCAGGCGGTCGCCGGGGGCTGGCGCATCGAGGTTGGAGTGCCACAGATAACCGCTGCGTTTATCCAGCACCTTGAAGGCAAGCGTGGAGGGATTGGCGTAGAGAATAAAGGTTTCGTTCTCTCCTACCTGCTGGAATTGCGGGGGAATTTCGGTCTCACCAACAATACTTCGGCTATGCGCATTGAACGCCGGCCAGATACCGGCTGCTACCCTCCCCTGCGGACGGCCGATCAGTCCCGCCGCAAGCACACTCACCAGCACCACCAGCCACACCCGCCGCATCCGCTCAGCCACGCAGCCCCACCTCCTGAATGATTGCCTGAATGAAATCCACCAGCTGGTTGAACAACACAAAGAAGATATAAGCCGTCAACAGGAACATCAGCATGGTGAAGAGCGTCAGGGCGATATTCCGCAGCGTCTCGCCAAACGAATAATTATGGATTTCCATGACCATGATCACCAGCATCAGCGCACACCAGGCGTAAATCACATCGCGGCTGAATGTGTAAATGAAAATCTCGTTGAGGGTCAACAGGTTGGAAAACAGCGCCAGCGGCAGGGCAAACAACGCAAAGGGAAATAAACTGTACGCGCTGCCAATGAACACATCCCGAAAGCGCCCCTCCCCGTCAGTGATGGTCGAAACCAGATAATTCGCCGCATTCCACAAACCCAACCCAATCAACAAGCGGAAGATCTCATCGGCTACCGGTACATCTGCCGCCGAAGCATACGGATTGAAAATGAAACCTGTCCAGTAGAGAGTGAGCAGGCGTACGACAATCACCCACCCGTAAATCAGCAGGGCAAAGGCAACACTGCCGCGCAGGTTGCGCTTGATGTAGTAGAAACTATCCGCCGGCTGGCGGATGAAGCGGAACAGGAACACAAAATCATCCACCAGTCGCAAGTTCGCCATCCGCACCGCCGCGCGGCGCAGCGGATCCAGCCAGCGGTAGCGCCGCTCCAGCCGCCGCCCAAACCCCTGCACCACCCCCAGCAAGACCAGCGCGCCCAAAACCTGCGCCAGATGGCGCTGCAAGACCGCGTTGCGCAATTCCCAAAATGCCTCCGAGTAGCCCTTGCGGTCTTCGGCATAGCGGTAGGCGGTGAGTGCCTCCGCGTAATTGCCTTCCTTAAAGTAGGCATCCCCAATCGCCTGATAGGTCATGATGAACGAGCCGTTGAAATTGAGGACCTCCTCAAAATAGGGTTTGGCGTCGCTGTAAAACCCCTCCACGTAGCGGCGCACACCCTCATGTACCAGCCGGGCAAAGGCCGTCGTCCGAAAGACGCTCAACGCGTTTTTGTCCTTATCCAGCACGTACAGGTTTTCGCCATAGCGGGCAATGCCGGTCGGGTTGCGCAGTGTGCCGCGCCGCTGCTCACCCTGATCGGGTGCTCCAAACAGGAACAGGAGCATCCCATTTTCAACATACTCGTAAATCACGCCGTTGGCATCCACTGCGGTCAACAATCCCTCATCACTGATATGCACATCCCGAAAATTTTGGGAGCCAATCGTATCCGGAAAAATGTTCTTGCCGGCTATGGTGAACTTGCGGATGCTCTTGCGTGGGGAAGTGCCGGCTGTAACGGTGTAAATTAACGAACGGCGGTCAATGGCAATGTTGGAAGGCGAGGCCGCTTCGTTTTTGATGAACTGCTCCAATTGCTCGCGGGTGAGGAACATGCGCTGCAAGATCATTTTCAGCGACATTTCGGCAGTGTTGGCTGCAAAATAGCCGATGAACTGACCAACATTGTTCATCTGCACCACCCCATTGACCGAGGCTTCGCTGATCACATAAATGTTCTTGCGGGCATCCACCACCAGTTTTCGCGGCAGAAATTCCGCCCGCCGCCCAAAAAGCGGCTCGACGGGACGACCGAACTCACGAATGAGCGTGCCATCCGCCCCCAGAATGACCACGTGATTTTTACCGGCATCCGCCACGTAAATCACCCCATCCTCGTCCACAAACACACCGGTGGGCTTTTCCAGCAGTCCCTTGCCGAACTCGCCGGTGACCGTCTCATTTTGCACCCGCAAAATGCGCCCATTGCCGGTATCGGCGATGTAAATCTGCCCGTCGGGGGTGATGAACAGGTCTTCAGCAGCATTGATCGGCAGTTCGATCTCGGTCAGCGGAATGTAGGCATCCTGCGTCAGGTAAAGCCGACCGCGCGGACCAAGCGCCCAGGTGCGGTAAGGCGTCAGCGCCTCGGCTGGCCGCGGCAGACTGCCCGCCAGCACCGCAACCATCAGCCAAAGCAGCACAACCCGCAGCAGCCGTTTCATTTCAACCCCGAATGCGACATGGTGCTCATCACCTGACTTTGCAAAATCAGGAAGATGATCAGGTTGGGCAGGAACATGATCAACGAAGCCGCCGCCGCAATCCCCTGCCCGGCAACCGGGTTTGCCCCGGCGGTGGTAGCCGTCAAAGTGGTCAGGTAAAAGGCAAAGGTTTTCAGGCTCTCCTGCGTGATGTAGAGGTTGGAAATCTCGGCGTTGTTCCAGGTAGCCTGAAAGGTGAGGATGGCAATGGTGGCAATCGCCGGGCGAATCATTGGCAGGATGATCGTCCAGTAGAGATTGAAATCGGAGGCGCCGTCAATTTGTGCCGCCTCAACCACCTCGTTGGGGATGCCGTCAATGAACTGCTTGATCAGGAACAAGCCCACCGGCATGGCGAGCATCGGCAGAATATGCACCCAAAAAGTGTCCAGCAGGTTGAGCCGCTCGATGACCAGAAAACGCGGGATGGTTACGGCAATGGGAACGAACATCAACGCCAGGGTGTTGACGGCAAAGAGGGTCTTTTTCAGCCCGAAGCGTTTTTTGGAAAGCGCAAACGCCGCCATGCTGGAAACAAAAATGGAGATGGAGACCGTCACAACTGTAATCAGAATGCTGTTGAACAGGTAGCGGGTGACCGGCACACCGGATGTGGAAAAGCGGTTGAACAGGTCAGCAAAGTTTTTGAAGGTGGGGTTGACCACAAAAAAGCGCGGCGGGTAGGCAAACAACTCCTCCGGCGGTTTGAACGCGTGGGAGAAGATGAAGATGATCGGCAAAATCATCAACGCCGACAGCGGCACGAGGATCATGTAAAACGGCAACTGGCTGACGTGGAAACCGCGCGGGTTGATGCCGCTGTTGCGAATGCCAAAAAACTTCCGCCGCCACTTTTTCAGCATTCCTCAATCCTCCGAGGCAAACAGGCGGTTTGCCACCCGTGCAAAGAACCAGACCATCAGGAGCAACGCAACCGAAACGGCGGCGGCGTAACCCATTTCGTAGCGCAAAAAGCCGTAATCTTCGATGTGGTTGACAATCAACTGACCGGCGTACTGCGGCGTGGGGTTGCTGCCGGAAAGCGTCACCCCAATTGCGCCGGCCTGAAAGGTGGAGACAATCGCCATCACCGCACCAAACAGCATTTGCGGCTTCATCGAGGGTATGGTGATGTAGAAAATTTCCTGAAAGCGGCTGCTCAAGCCATCAATGGCGGCGGCTTCGTACAATTCCGGGTTGATTTCCAGAATGCCGGCCAGCATCGCCAGAAATCCGATGCCCATGCTGCTCCACAAGGTGACGATGATCATCACCGGCATGAGATACTGCGGCGATTGCAGCCACTGCACCGGCTCCTGAATCAGGTTGAGTTGAAGCAGAAAACTGTTGAGGTAGCCGTTTGGGTCGCCGCTGAAAAAAGCCTGCCAGACCACGGTCATTGCCACCCCGGAAGTCATCGAAGGCGAGTACAGAATCAACGCAAAGACCGCCCGCGGGATGCGCGGCAGCTGCGCCAGCATCCACGCCAGCAGGAATGCCAGCGCGTAGCCCCCCGGCCCGACGATCACCGCAAATTGAATCGTGTTTGGCAGGACATAACGCATGAAGATGTCATCCTGAGTCAGCAGGACGATGTAGTTCTTCAACCCGATCCAGCGTGGAAATTGAATGGTATCGAAAAAGGTAAAGGAAAGCAGAGCAGCCATCACCACCGGGGCGACGATGAAGATGAGAAACATCAGCGCATAGGGAGAGAGAAAGGCATATGCCCCGCCTTCTTTGACCGCCCAGCGCTTCAAAGGATGTTCCAGAGGGATTGACCGGTTACTTTGCATGGGCCATCCATCCCTTCACGGTTTCCAGAGTAGGCACCTTGAATTCTCTGACCCTCTGCCCGTTTTGCAGGTAGCCAAATTCTTCCATCTTGCGGGTAATTTCGCGGTTGATGGTCAGAATGGCCGCATCAATCGCCACCCGCGGGTTGACCCCGTCGAACACGATCCGGTTCCAGGCGTTGCTCAATTCGCGTTCCTGCATGTAACTGCCGGGCAGTTTGACCGGCTCTTGCAGCCACTGCCACTGCTCCAAAATAACCCGCTTGTGGTCATCGGGGATTGGCAGGTACTGGAAAGCTTCCAGATTGGCTGTGTTCCACAGGTACTCGATGCCGTAATTCAAAATCAACTGCCGTGCAAATTCCACCTGTGTGGGGGTGGACATCCACCACTTTAAAAATTGCCAGGCTTCGGCAGGCTGGTCGCTGGCTTTAAAGAGAATACTGGCTTGCGCCGAGCCGGCGGCGTAACGGTTCTGCCGTCCATCCGGCAGGACGGTGGCAGGATAAAGGTCAATCCCCCACAGACCGCGCAGTTCGGGGGCGGCGGTGGTCAGTTTCAGATAGGTTTCAAAATTGGAGATGCCAATGGGCAAACTTCCCTGCCGGAAACTTTCGTAGAAACTGGATGTGGTCAGCGGCATGCCGTAGATGGTAAAACACTCCGCCATGAAGCGCACGGCACGGATGGCTTCCTCACTGCCCAGCCCGGAGGAAAACCCGTCCGGGCTGTACAGTTGCGCCCCAAAGTTGAACAGAAACGGGGCAGTCATCAGGTAGCCCTTGAATCCGCTGCCGCTGGAAAGGGGTGTGTTGTAATTCAACCCGTAGCGCTGCAGCTCCGGCAAAATTTCCAGCACCTCGTTCCACGTGCGCGGAACCGGCAGGCCAAGTGAGTCGAGAATATCCTGGCGGTAGAAGGTCACCCAAAAATCCTGTGTTTCGGGAATGGCATAGACCGAATCGTTGATGATGTAGCTGAGCAATGCCCCCGGCGAGTAAATCCGAATGTACGAGTCGAAATCTTCAAAACTGCGCAGGTCGTAGAGAGCGTTGCGGATGGCCAGCTCATAAGGGATGTGGGTGCTGACCCCCAGCGCCACGTCCGGTTGAATGCCGGCGGCGTTGGCCAGCACCAGTTTGGATTCATCCGGCATGATGGCAAACTTGACGCGGATGCCGGTTTGGGGGGTGAAAGTTTGATCGGTGAGGGTTTGCAGCAGGTCCACATACTGGCGCGGGCGATTGACCCACACTTCCAGCTCATCTTCACCCGCGCCGGGAGTGTAATACGGATTGGGCTGAAAGGACTGCCAGAAACGGCGCACACTTTCCAAAAACGATTCGAGCGGGTCAACCCGCACCGGCGGCGGATTCACATCGGCAGTGTGGATGAAGATTTTATCCAGCACCAGCGGCTGGCTTTCCAGCGAGGATTGCAGACTGCTCAGCCGTTGGGCAGCCGAACTGCTCCCCTCCGAGAGCCGCCCCATGTAGAGGGGGATTTTATCCACATCCTCCGCCAGAAACGAGAGGTTATCTATGGCAATCTGATACGAGAGTATCTCCTGGGAGGCACGCCCTTCGTTGAGGCTTTCCAAAAAGGCCTTATCCGCGCGCAAATTTTCAAGGATGCCCTGCAATCGCTCGCCAATGTTGGGGATGTAATCCGAAAGCACCCATTCTTTGTAACGATCCACCTGATTGCCGGTCAGCCTTTTGATTTCCAGTGACAACTGGTTGATCTGGCGCAGTTCCTGCTGGATGTTCTCGATGGCACGACCGTAGGGCGAGTGGGTGGCTTCAATGCCCAGCACATGCTCCCCGCGGCTGAGGAAGAGACGGTAGGGCTGTTCCCCGCCCAGGGTGATGTTCTGCCATGCCGCAGTATACGGAAAAGGAACTTCGTTCAATTCGGCAAACGGCACTTTCCCGTCCATCCAGATACGCCGAAAGACGGTAAAGTTATTTTTGGTGTTTTGCATGGCGCGCAGGGTGATGAAGTAGTAACCGTCCTGCGGCACCGTAAAGCGGTAATACACGGTGCTGCCGCTGCGCTGCCAGCTTTCGCCGCCCAGCGTGTTGAGCAGCGGACGGTAGGTTTCATACGGACTGACCGACAGGCTGCGGCTGTTGATCGGCCGGATGGCGGTATCATTCTTGTAGGCCGGCAGTTCGGCTTCCAGGGTGATCATCACGCCGTTGGCTTCGGCAGCCGGCTGGGCGTTGAGGTATTCCTCGTAAGCGGGCAAGCCCAAGAACCGTTCCAGATAAATGCTGCCCAGATAGAGCGACTCTTTGGTGATTTCCAGCGAAAGCGAATGCCGTCCGGCTTCCAGAAAGAGCGTCACCGGCAGACTGCGGCTGAAGGTCACATCCCGCAGCGGCATGCGGCTCCACTCCATCAACCGCTGCTGAGGTATGAGAATCGGGTTGCCGTAGCGGTCGAGCGGGAACTGGTCGCTCTCGTTTTGGTAATAGACCGGAAAAACCACCCGCGGCACGTCGGCAGCCGGAAGTTGACCATCTACTTGCAGCACACCTTCCGGCGCGCCAATCAGGTCAGGTCCGGCCAGCACGTCCATGAACAGCAGATAATCGCCGTACTCCTCGACCTGAAACTCGACTTCAATCCGCTGGCCGCGCTCCAGCCGGATGGCAGGTTTGGGGTAGGCGGCAGTCCACTCGTCGTTGTGCAGGGGCAGGCCATAGGTTTCGGCGCGGATTTCAATGGTGTTTTGCGGTTCGCTGACCTGAGCCGGTTGAGGAAGATGAGATGGCTGCCCAAAGGCGGATGCTCCGCGCGTGCCTGCCGGCATCAAACCCGCCTGCACCAACGCCAACCCCACCCGTAGAATCACACCCGCTTTCTGCCAAAACACGCTCGACCTCTGCCTCGATTAGGTTTTTCCCTCGGTTTTTCTTCCGAAAACGGCTTCTTCTAAATTATAGAACAGGGGGCGCTGCAAGCCACAGCGCCCCCACCATGCTACTTACTGTCCCAGTTCGGCGCGGGCGTCCGCCAGTATCTTGTTGGCAAATTCTTCCAGTTTGGCGGCGTAATCTTCGTACTTGAAGCGCCCGTCCGCGGCAAAGTTGAACATGTACCACATGTTGACGTCTTTGTCTTCGCCGATGTCAATGCCGGGTTTACCCTCCCAGCGGGCGTTGATGTAGCCGGGGATGATCTTGGCAAGCGATTCGATCAGGCTGTTATCCAGGTTTTGCAGGGCGGCATTGACGCCCGGTTTGTCCACAAAGGACTGGTACAGTTCCAGCGAGGCTTCGTCCATGGCTACCGGTAGTTTGGGGGCGGAGCCCATCGCCCGTGCCAGTTCGGCTTCTTTGGCATAGGCTTCGGTGGAGAAGGTCATCCACTTGGCAAATTTGTAGGCTTCTTCCAGGTTGCTGGCCGTCTTGGAAACCACGATGATGTCCAGCACCAGCGCCTGATTGCCGCCGGGGATACCGATGAAGTCCCAATCAAAGGTGGCATTCTGAACGTAATTCGGAACATTCCACGAAGCATCCCAGCGCACCCCAACTTCCTGATTCAGGAACAGTTCCCACGGACCCACTGATTTGAAGTTGGCTTTCTGCTCATCGGTCAGACCCTGCCAGGTGTAGGGTTTGAGTTCGATCAGCTTCTCGATGGCAGCTTTGAAAGCCGGGGAATTGTAATTCATCTTCTCGCCATCAAAACTGAACCATTTCAGGTTGCTGTCCAGCGTGCTGGGATACCAGCCGAGGACAAATTCCAGTTCATCCAGGCCAAGGATGCCTTGCGGTATGTTGGTGAGCGCTTTGGCGGTTTCAAAGAATTCATCCGGGGAAACACCGTACTCCGGCGCATCCAGATTGGCCGCATCGTACAGTTCTTTGTTGACAAAGTAACCCATGATGAACTGCGCCGCTGGCAGGCCCAAAACCTGACCATTGTAGGTCACCGCGTCTTTCATAACCTGCGGCACTTTCTGCCAGTCGGTATCCTGGCTGACCAGCGGGGTCAGATCGGCCAGCCAGCCGTTTTTGACGTACAGCGGCACATTATTGGCCATGAACACATCCGGCAACTGGCCTTTGGCGGCGTAGTTGGTCAGGTTGGCTTCCCAACCGCCCTCAGCGGACATGTCCACAAACTCAATGGTCACGTGGGGATTGGCATCGGTGTAGGCTTTGATCAATTGCCGCTGGATGTTGTTTTCCTCCTCGGTGCCGAGGTTCCAGTTGGCGTAGCGCAGCGTGACTGGTTCGGGGGCTGTGGTTGGTTCGGGGGGCGCGGTCGGTTCAGGGGGTGAGGTGGGTTGTTCAGCCTGCGTTGGCTGCGGTGGGGTAGTCGGCTGGGGCGGCGGGGTGGTTGCCGCCGGGGTTGCGCAGGCAGCCAGGCTGAGGGCCAAAACAACCACGAACAACACATTCAACAGTTTTTGGTAGGTTTTCATCCTCTTCTCCTTTTGATCGGTTGATTTTACGGATCCAGTTCAGTGGAAGGGGAAATTGTGTGATTTCGTTTCTGCCGGGTGCCTCCTTTCCTGTTCGGATATTCAGCCCATCACTGCTTCGACAGAATGGGTACGCCCATCCCCGAAAACGGGGATCCGATTGGTGTGAAAAGGTTGCCCATCCACGCGGAGCGAGACAATGCCTCTGCTAACATGCTGGGGGTTGTGAACGATGATTTCGTAAATGGCATTGCGGAACGGACGCCGCACGCGGTAACCATCCCACTCGGCCGGGATGCACGGATCCAGCCGCAAACCGTCTTCTTCGGGGATGATTCCCAGCAGCCAGTGGGTGGCCGCCCGCTGTAACCACTGCGCCGAGCCGGTGTACCACGTCCACCCGCCGCGCCCGTAGTACGCGGAGAGCGGCCCGTCTATGTTGCCGGGGGTGACATACGGCTCGGCCTTATAGGTCTCGATGTCGGCGCTGCGATTCGGGGGGCAGATTTTGCGGTAAGCCTCATACGCCCGCCGGGGCTGGCCAGCCAAGCGGTATGCCCACACCGCCCAGACCGCCGCATGGGTGTAGACCCCGCCGTTTTCGCGCAAACCGGGTGCATAACGGGTGACATAGCCGATGTCGCTTCGCGGGCAGGTAAATGCCGGAGAGTGGAGCAGGGTGCCGTAATTTTTCATCAGGTAGTCGCTGACAGCCTGCATGGCCTGGGCGGCGCGTTCACCTTCGGCCACACCGCTGATCACAGCCCATATGTTGGGCATGAGGAAGATGCGCCCCTCCGCGTTGCTGTGCGAACCGAGCGGCTGACCCTCGTCGGTGGTGGCTTGCAGGTACCACGCCCCATCCCAGCCATGGCGGTTGACCGCCTCTTTCAGCTCACGGCGCACCTGCGTACAGCGCCGTGCAAAGGCTTCATCCCCTTTTCTTCGCGCCAGCGGGATGAAATCCCCCAAAATCAGGTAGAGGAACTCCCCCACCCAAAAACTTTCCCCTTTCAGGCGAGTGCCGACGGCATTCAAGCCGTCGTTCCAGTCGTGGTCACCCATCAGCGGCACACCGCGCGGTGAAAAGCGCTCAAAGGCGCGTTCAATGGCACGCCGGCAATGGGCGTAAAGCGGTTCAGGCGGGGCGTTGAGGTAAGCCACCGGTTCATCCAGAATAGCGTAGTCACCGGTTTCTTTGAGATATTCCCCCAAAATGAAGGGCAGCCACAACAGGTCATCCGAGCAATTGGTGCGCGGACCACCCCCGCGGATAGAAAACCACCAGTGCAGGACATCCCCTTCGATGAATTGCTGGGAAGCATGCAGCAAAATCTGCCGGCGGGTATAGTCGGGTTGGCTGGAAAGGAAAATCAGGCTGTCTTGCAGCTGATCGCGAAAGCCATAGCCGGCTGAAACCTGATACGGCCCGGCTTTGCCCCACAAACGGCAGGAAATGGCCTGGTATTTGAGCCAGAAATTGGTCATGAAGTTGAGGGCATCATCGGGGGTTTGCACCTGCTCGGGTTCGATGAAAGCAGCCCAAAACCGATGCACAGCTTCCAGGGTTTGGTGCGCGGCTTCGGGATGGGTGTAACGGCTGATCAGGGTGTAGGCGTCCTCTTTGCCATCCTCCGCGGCGCCGAGGGTGAACACCAGCGTCTGGCTTTCGGCGGGCTGCAGGGTCACCTCCACCTGCAAAGCGGCAATGGCATCCCCAAAGCGGCCGGTGCGCCCGGCTAACCGGCTTTCCTGCATGGCCTGGGGTCGGTCATCGTTGCGGTACAGGCCAAGGAAGGATTCTTTGTCGCAATCGCAGGATTTGAGCGGTCGGCTGACGGCGTGGAAGGCGGTAAACGGCCAGGAAAGATTATTGTGGCGGCCGAGTTCATCGGGGAAGCCCCACAGGTGTTTGCGAGCAAAAACCGCGCTGAGGGTGGGTTCGGCGCGGGTTTCGATGAATAATTTATGAAATTCGCGGTGCTCTTCTTGGGCAAAGCCGAGCAGCCATTCCAGGTAAGAAGTCACATCCAGAGTGCGCACCCGCTCGGAGCGGTTGGTCAGGTTCAGTTCCCAAATCTCCAGCGGGTCGTGCGGGGCTACAAACACGGTCAGCACGCTGTGAATGCCGTGGATTTGCTGGGTGAAACGGGAATAGCCAATTCCGTGCGCCACCTGGTAAAAATCGGCCTGCACCATGACCGGGCGGTAAGTTGCCGACCAGAACTGTCCGCTTTCCAGATCGCGGATATACAGGTACTTCCCCCAGTTATCGCGGATCAGGTCCTGAAAGGAACGGGTGATGCGGTTTTGACCGGCGTTGCCGCGCCAGCTATAACCAGAGCCGGTCTGGGAGACGATGAGGCTGTAGTCACCGTTGCTGATGACATTGCTCCACGGGCGGGGGGTCAGTGGATTGTGGATAAGGTACTCGCGTCCGTCATCGGAAAATGCGCCGTAAGGATTGAGGAATTTGGGGGACATGGGCAGACAGAGTTTATGGGGAGAGTGGACAATATCAAAATATGAAACGTTTCATATTTTAACAAAAGAAAAAACACATGAGACAAAATAAATATACAATACGCCTGCACCTCTGTCAAGGATGAAATTTTCCCCGTGGGGTTTCGGTTTGGTTGGGTGTGGGCAATGACGACACCCTGCCGTCCACCCCTTCTACCCGGCTTCTTCGACCGCTTCGAATGCCAGCGAAACGGTCGTGCCTTTGCCCACCGCCGATTCAGCCCACACTCTGCCCCCCTGGGCCTCCACCAGCGCCTTGACAATTGCCAGCCCCAGCCCGCTGCCGCCGCTTTCGCTGTGACGGGAGGCATCCAGCCGGTGAAAGCGCTCAAAAATGTGCGGGATTTCTTCCGGTGGTATGCCGCTGCCGGTATCCGCCACCTGTAAGATCACCTGCCGCCCCTCCCGCACGGCGCGCAGGGTTACCTGACCGCCCGCCGGTGTGTAGCGCAGGGCATTGCTGATCAGGTTGTCCATCACCTGCATCATGCGGTCTTCATCCACGCGAATCTGCCCGGTTTCCCCACCCTCTTCCACCCGCAAGGTGATTCCGGCCTGTTCGGCGTGGTGCTGGAACAGGGATGCAGCCCGCCCCAGCAGAGCAAGCGGCTGTATTGGGCGCGGATACAGATTCAGTTCACCCGCATCCGCCTGCGAAAGCATGCGCAAATCACTGACCATCTTTTGCAGGCGTTCAATTTCCTGATAAATCAGGTCCAGCCGCTGGGGGGTGGGTTGAAGCACACCATCCCGCATGGATTCGATGTAACCGGCAATCACCGTCAGGGGGGTGCGCAAATCGTGGGCAATGTCGGCGGTCATCTGGCGGCGCAGCTGATTGGCACGGGCAATCTGCTGACTCATCCGGTTGAAAGCCTGCGCCAGTTCGCCGATCTCATCCTGCGAACGCACCACAACCTGCTGTTCCAACTCGCCTTCGGCCATACGTCGGGCAGCCGAAGTCAGATCCTTGATCGGACGGGTCAGCATGCGCGCCAGGGCAATACCAATCACCAGCGCAATCATCAACGCTCCGCCCCCGCCGATCACCAACGCCTGATTGACTCGCCGCAGAAAGCGGTCTTCCTCCGGTCGAAATCCGGTCAGACGGCTCGGAGATAGCAAATAACCAACGGTTTTCCCATCCACAATAATGGGACTTCCGCCTTTCAGCACATCCTCATCCACCAGCGAACCCGGCGGCAAAGCAGGCATCCCCGAAACCAACACCCTGCCCTCCCCGTCCGCCAGCGAAAACAAACCACGCCTTTCCAGAGCCTGAGGCGGGAACGGTTCGCCGCCCTCGCCCTCACCGGGTGGACGCTGCCACTCGTCCGGCAGGGTTTGCTGTTCAATCTCGCGCCAGCGCTGGTCAATCCCCTGCCAGTTTCCCTGTGCCTGATAGTACTCCGCCAAGACCTGGGTCAGTTTGGTGCGCTGCTGATCAATGACAAACTGCATCAACCGGTCTGCGCTGGTGATGCGGATAAAAATGGCAAATAAACCGGCGGTGGTAAAAGCCGCCAGCAGGATCGCCAGAGAGAGTTTCCAGTATAGCGAGCGAATCGCCATGGTTCAGTCCTGGGGTTTGCGGAATCGGTAGCCAACCCCAAAAACGGTCTCGATGTAACGCGGGCTTTTGGGATCGGGTTCAAGTTTCAGGCGCAGGTTGCGCACATGCACATTGAGAGTCACTTCCAAACCGGCAAACCCGCTTTCACTCAGCCGCTCCACCAGTTCGGTGCGGCTGTATACCCGCCCGGGCGAACGCATCAGTATCGCCAGCAAATCAAACTCAATGGGCGTGAGCGCCACCGGCTGCTGGTTGACCGTGACCGTGTGGGTACTTTCATCCAGTGTAATCTCCCCGGCACGGAGAACTTCCTGCCGGTTCGCCAGGTTTTCCCCCCGGCGCAGCACGGCGCGAATGCGAGCGGCCAGTTCGCGCATCCGAAAGGGCTTGATCACGTAATCATCCGCGCCCAAATCCAGCCCCAGCACCGCGTCGGTCTCCTCTTCGCGGGCGGTGATGACGATCACCGGCGTTTGGCGTTCCTGCCGGAACTGGCGGAGGAACTGGTAGCCATCCATGCGGGGCATCATGATATCCAGCAGAATCAGGTCCGGGTTTTCGTGGCGGGCGGCGTAGAGGGCGTTCTGTCCGTCCGCCGCCGTGACCACCCGGTAGCCCTGTTCGCTCAAATACTCTTGCAGCAATTGCCGCACACTGGATTGGTCATCCACAATCAAAATGGTTTTCGTCATATTCACCATTTCATCCGCTCGTTTGGTTTTTCATTGAAGATACCACAGCGTTCCTTAATTCCGATTCAGAAGGAATTTAAATTCGATAAAGAATTCCCGCTCAACTTATATCACAAATTTATTTTTTCTAAATCATTTCTGAACACGCGCTTGCTATGATGAGGACAAAATTTCACCCAGTTGGAGAAGGAACTTCCATGAAAACGAGAAACACCGATCAAAAGAAAAAGCGCTTTTCAACCTGGTTGTGGACGGCACTGGGAGTCGTGCTGCTTGGCGCCGGCGCTTGGGCATACTTCAACCTGTGGCTGCCGCGCACCCAAACCGCCAGCGCCGAAACCACCACCCAAACCCAAACAGCAACGGTACGGCAGGGGAATCTGGTGGTCTCCGCTTCTGGCAGCGGCACGCTGACCGCCGGGAGAACCGCCGAACTGGCTTTTCCGGTTAGCGGGACGGTTGGGGCAGTTTATGTCACCGTCGGTCAGCAGGTGAGTGAGGGTGAGGTGCTGGCGGAACTGGCCGATCTCACCGCGCTGGAAGCGGCAATGAAGTCCGCCGAGGTCAGCCTGCTACTGGCACAGCAGGAACTGGAAACGCTCAAAAACAGCGGCGAAGAGAATCTGGCAAATGCCCGCCTGGCGGTTGCTGAAGCCGAAAAAGCGCTGCAAACCGCTCAGGCCTCGCTCAAACAAAGCGGGCAGAGCCGCTGCTCGGCAGAGACCACCACCGCCTACTACGACAGTTACCTGAAAGCCAAAGAGCGCTACGAGGATCTGAAAGCCAAAGGGGCTGATTACCTGACTCAGGTGCTGCCCGCCAAGCAAAGCATGGACCAGGCTTACGCCAATTACAAGTACTGCTCCGGTTATTACGATTACGAGATTACCGCCTCACAGGCGGAGTACATCGTCGCGCAGGCGAATTACGAAAACGCCAAAGCCACGCTGGCCACGCTGGAAGCCAACAACGGGGTTGACCCGGTCACACTGGCGCAGGCGGAAAGCAAAGTCCTCAATGCCCAGGCTGCCTATGAACAGGCTAAAACGAACTACGAAGGGGCGACCCTGCGTGCCCCCTTTGACGGCACGGTGCTTTCAGTTGCCGGTGAAGCCGGCGACACGGTGAACAGCGGGACGTTCATCACCCTGATTGACCTGCTGCACCCCTTGATTGATTTTGCCGTGGACGAAACCGACGTGGACAAAGTGGCGGTCGGATACCCTGCCGAGGTGGTTTTTGATGCCCTGCCCGACCTGACCTTCAAAGGGACGGTGAAGCAGGTTTCTCCCAGCCTGCTCAGCGAAGGCGGCTACAAGGTGGTAAGCGGGGTGATTGCCCTTGACCTGAGCAACACCACCCTCGAAAGACCCCTGATGGCCGGGCTGAATGCGGCGGTGGACATCATCGCCGCCCGTGCCGAAAACGCCGTGCTGGTGCCAGTTGAAGCCCTCCGCGACCTCGGTGACGGCACCTTCGGCGTTTTCGTGGTGGATAGCGACGGCAAACCCCGCCTGCGGGTGGTGCAGGTGGGCATTCAGGATTCAACCTATGCTCAGATCCTCGATGGATTGAGCGTGGGCGAAGTCGTCACAACCGGCGTAGTGGAGACAAAATGATGAACGAAGCATCCCCCCTGATTCAAACGGAGCAGCTGGTGAAGGTGTACGGGTCGGGGGAAAACCAGGTGGTAGCACTGGCCGGCATTAACCTGATCATCCAACCGGGCGAATTTGTCGCCATCATGGGCCCCAGCGGTTCGGGCAAAAGCACCCTGCTGAACATCCTCGCCTGTCTCGACCGCCCCAGCGAGGGCAGGTACATTCTGGCCGGCGAAGACGTGAGCGATTACAACCGCGCTCAACTGGCCGAAATCCGCAGCCAGCAACTGGGCTTCATCTTTCAATCCTACAACCTGCTGCCGCGCCTGACCGCACTGGAAAATGTGCTGCTGCCCCTGATCTACCGGCGGGACGAGCGGCTGAGCCAGTCCGAGCGGCAGGAAAGAGCCATGAACGCCCTGGAGAGTGTGGGGCTGGTCGAGCGCGCTCACCACTACCCCAACCAGTTATCCGGTGGTCAGCAGCAGCGAGTAGCCATTGCCCGCGCCCTGATCAACGATCCCATTCTAATCCTGGCGGATGAGCCAACCGGCAACCTCGACAGCCGTTCCAGCGAAGAAATCATCGAATTATTGCTGGGGTTGAACGCACGCGGGCGCACGATTGTCATGGTCACCCACGAACCGGACATGGCGCGCCACGCCCAGCGGGTGTTGACCATACGGGACGGTCGGCTGGCGCTCGACCAGCGAAACGGGCATTCCTCCCCCTCCAAAATCCTGCCGACGGTTGAAAGGAGGACGGCATGATTCTCAGTGAAGTTTTCAAAATTGCCTGGCAGAGCATTCTCGCCAACAAGTTACGCTCATTTCTGACCATGCTGGGGGTGATCATCGGCGTTGCGGCGGTGATCATCATGGTAGCCATCAGCGCCGGCACCGAAGCAACCATCTCCGAAGCCATCAACGGTCTTGGCAGCAACCTCGTTTTCATTTCATCCGCCTTCACCCGCGGCGGTCCGGCGGGCGGTCCGCAAATCTCCGGTGGTCTGGTTTACGATGATATGCTCGCCATCCGGGAACGCATTTCTGGCGTTGCCGGGGTGACTGTGGAACAGCAAACCTCCGTTACCGTCAAGTACGAAAACACCTCACTGGAAAGCGTGATGATGGTCGGCGCCACACCCGATTTTCCGGTGGTGCGCGATGTGCGCGTGGCAGAAGGCCGCTTCTACAACGACACCGAATTGGAACGCGCCTCCAAAGTAGTTGTGTTGGGTAAAACAATTGCCGAAGAACTGTTCGGCGAGAACGATCCCATCGGGCAAACCGTGACGGTCAATTCGATCAAGCTGACCGTCATCGGCGTCATGGCCGAAAAGGGGCTGGTAGCCGGGGTGGATTTTGATCAGCAAATATATGTGCCGATCACGCTGGTGTTCAAAAAGTTCATGCCCTCGCAATTTGCCCGCTTCATGGGCGACCGAGTTCGTCAGATCATCGTCTCGGTGGACCCAAGTGCCGATATGGACCGGGTCATCGAGCAGATCACCCTGCTCCTGGCCAACCGGCACGGCGTTTCGCTGGATTCGCTCGACTTTACCACCCGGACGCAGGCAGACATCATCGCCACGCAGGCCTCCACCACCGAGTCCTTCCGCACTCTGCTGGCGTGGGTCGCCGGCGTCTCGCTGATTGTCGGCGGCATTGGCATCATGAACATCATGCTGGTCAGCGTGACCGAACGCACCAAAGAGATTGGACTGCGCCAGGCAGTGGGGGCTGCACCGGGCGACATTCAGGTGCAATTTTTGACCGAAGCCCTGCTGCTCAGTCTGGTCGGCGGCTTGCTGGGAATTCTCGCCGGGGTGGGCGGCGCCTACCTGTTCGAGCAGTTCGGCGGGATGCGCACGGTCGTTTTGCCCTATTCGATTGGGATTTCGTTTCTTTCCGCGGCACTGGTGGGCGTGTTCTTCGGCTTCTTGCCCGCCCGACAGGCCGCCAATTTAGACCCGATTGTGGCTTTGCGCCACGAATGATTGCGAATGGATTATGGAGGAAACAAGGTCATGAAAAGGTTCTGGAAAATAATTTTCGTCATTGCATTAATGGCCACCTTGAGCGCTTGTGCGGCTCCGGCATCTGGAAGCACTTCCAGCAGCAGTGGTTCCTCTCAACCGGCACAAACGACCCCCCAACCGGGGCTGAATGCGGATGCCGGGCAAATGCCGCTGGAAACCCGGCTGGCGCTGGGTATTTTGCAACTGGAAGAGGGAAATCTGGCGGTCACCCCGCAGCAGGCTCAAACCCTGCTGCCTT
>FWPU01005834.1_pt1 | contig 25783 bp, 22 predicted proteins | sample 2228361 | NCBI WGS metagenome assembly FWPU01 (sample SAMEA103939777, study PRJEB20133) | metagenome | reverse complement strand
CAGCCTGGCTGGCCGCGGCCCCACCAAAGTACTCTGCCTGAACGGGGTCGTCTACCCGAGTCGGCCGCCCTATTCGTCGATGTAGTACTGTTCGGCCCAGGCGTCGGAGTCGTGCAGCACGCAGTAGTTGACCTCGGGTACGTTGCGGAAGTTGTTCTTGACGATCTTGATGTTGGGGCCGGGCCCCACCGTCAGGATCTCCCAGACGTTCTCCAGATTCAGCCGTTCGATCTCCTCCAGGATCTCCATCTGGCGGGCTGAGTCCACAGTGACCTTGGCCTCATCGAAAAGGAGTTGGGCCTTGCGCGCGGGGCTGTCGGCCGGTGGCTCCACGCCTTCCGTGCCGCCACTGCTGTACCAGGTTCCCCAGGCCGGGGCCCAGTAGGTGCTGTTGGAGACCGGGGCGTAGGAGCGCAGGTAGGTGTAGCGGGCCAGCCCGCCGATGCTGTCCTTCACGTAGGCGGTGAAGGGATACTCGAAGGAGAAGATCCGGGGCCACCAGAGGTCGTAGCTCACCTCCTGGGGCGAGACCTGGATGCCGATGTCCTGCCAGTAGCTGGCGATGAGCTCCACCGCGTCCACGAAGGTCTGGCCGGAGAAGACATCCACGTTCAGCACGATGGGCTCGCCGTTCGGGCGCAGGCGCATGCCGTTGGCATCCTTCTCCAGGCCGATTTCATCCAACAGCTGGTTGGCCGCCTCTGGATCGTAGCGGTAGACCTCGAAGAGCTCGGGCTCGTCCTGGAGGTTGGGGAAGGCCACCTCGATGGGGGCATTCTCGCCCAGGTAGACCAGCTCGTTGAGCTCTTCCCGGTTGATGGCCAGGTTCAGGGCCTTGCGGAAGCGGATGTCGGTGATGAGGCTGTAGATGAACTCATCGTCCCCCACGTAGTTCTGGTTGGGGAAGATGGTCACACCCATGGGATGTTCGGCCATGGCCTTGATGACCCGGTAGTCGCCCTGCTCCCGATTCTGCATGAAGAGGGGCAGGTCGCTCAGGCTGATGTTGCGGCTCTGGTAATCCAGCTCGCCGGCGATGGCCTTGAGGGTGACCATCTGGCGGTCTTCCACAGCCTGGAGGCGGATCTGGTCGATGTAGGGGAGCTGGCGGCCCTGGGGATCGATCTTGTAGAAGTAGGGGTTGCGCTCAAAGATCCAGGGCGGCCCGGCGGCGGTCAGCTTCCAGGCCCGCAGCACCGGCAGGTCCGGGTTGATGGCAATGCCCAGCTTATCCTGGAAGAGCTGCACCCAGGATTCCAGGCCGGCCTCGTCCACTTTCGCCTGCAGCTCGTCCGGGTCCGCATAGTTGGGGTGGAACTGCTTCAGATAGTGGGCCGGCGCCTTGCCGATGTCCCCACCCCAGACGTAGGCCAGGTTGAGGAGGAAGAGGCCGTTGGGTTGGGCAAACTTGACTTTGAAGGTGTGGTCATCGATGCGCTCGAAGACGGCGGGCTCGCCGCCGGCCATGATGATGGTGGGCGGCGCCGGCGACAGCTCCGGATTCATGGCGATGTCCTCATACCAGAACATGATGTCCTCGGTGGTGAAGGGCTCGCCGTCGGACCACTTGTGGCCCTTGCGGATGGTGAAGGTGAACTCGGTGCCGTCTTCGGAGACTTCCACCGATTCGGCCAGGTTGGGACGCCACTCGGTGCAGGTCTCGTCGTAGAGGACCCACGGTTCTATGGAGTAGCCGCTGGCGCCGTTGGCGTCGGCCTGGCCGGTCACGGCCATATCCCAGATGCCGCCGTACTTGCCGGGCTGCTCCAGGGGCTCCACCACCAGGGGCGTCTCGGGGAGTCGCTCTTCCAGGGGGGGCAGTTCACCGGCCGCTACCTTTTCGGCCAGCATGGGAGCCTCGTTGCCCGATTCCACGGGAGCGGTGGCCACGGATTCGGTGCTACCGGCCGCTTCCTGGGCGGGGGCTGGTTCAGTGGCCGAGGGCGCAGCAGGCGGCGGCGCAGTGGGGCCGCCACAGGCTGCCAGCAGCGCGGCCAACACCAGGGTAGCCAGCAGCGGGAACAGATGGGTTCGTGCAGACGCGTTCCAGTGCATGGGACCTCCTTTGATGGACATGCGATTGAATAGCCAAAGAGAGATGGCGAATGACCGATGGCAATCAACGATGGCAATCGAACGGTGAATGACAATCGAATGACAAGAGCTGTGTCCGGCGGTCCAGGTTCATGGGAGGGACCGCCTGGCGTCGGAGGGGGCGACGGACAGCGGTATGGAATACCCGGGTAGCCCGGCAGTCGGCGGCGGTAGCCGATCCTGGGCTGGCTCTGGTCGCGTCGTTATTTTGTTCGTGCGCAGAACTAACAGCCTGGGTGTATTGTAGCATACCCATGGGGTGGCGTCAACCGCCATTTTTCGGCGGCATTACACATCACACGCATTACACCGCCTGTTTTGACACCCGTTCTCCTTCATGTTAGGATAGATAGGTTGCGACATTATTTCGACCCATGGAACGGTGCAGGCCACTGGCCTGGGCTACCCAATGAGTCAGTCCGGAGGATGTCAACATGGCAAAGTGTGAGCATTGTGGCCGGGGACCCCAGTTTGGGAACAACCGCCCGTGGTCCAAAAAGGCGACCCGTCGGCGCTGGAACATCAACATCCAGAAGGTCAAGGTGCTGGAAGCAGGCCGGTTGGTCTCAAAACGGCTCTGCACCTCTTGCATTAAGACACTGGAAAAGGCCTGAACCCGGCGGCCCGACCGGAGCGGCCTGTCAGACCCTGTCGCCCATCCCATGGGGTACGCCTCCCAGGCGATCCCCGCAACGATAAGCGCCAACTCCCACATGGAAGTTGGCGCTTTGTCGTTCCGGTTGTCGTTTCCGTAGTCGCCCCGTTGTGGTTTCAGGGCATTGCTCAGGCGGCCATGGCCCGGCGCAACTGACCGCACCCCGCGTTGATCTCGATCCCCCGCCGCAGACGGACCGTGGCCGGCACGCCATTTTCGTTCAGGATTTGTACGAAGCGCCGGGTCTCTGTATCGCTGGTGGGCTGGTATGGGCTGTCGGGAATGGGGTTCAACGGGATCACGTTGACATGGCACAGGAGCGGCTTCAGCTTCTGGGCCAGCTCCAGGGCCAGCTCCGGCGAATCGTTGATGCCCCGCATGAGCGCATACTCAAAGGTGACCCGCCGGTGGGTCTTCTCGATGTAGCGCTGGACCGCGGCCAGCAGTTCGGCCACGGGGTAGCGCCGGTTGATGGGCACCAGCTGACTGCGGATCTCGTCGTTGGGCGCGTGCAGGCTGACGGCCAGGCCGATCTGAAGGCCCTCTTCCGCCATGCGGTCAATCATGGGGATGAGCCCCACAGTGCTCAGGGTAATGTGCCGGGCACCCAGGCCAAAGGCCTCGGGGTCCGTCAGGCGGCGCAGGGCTGTCCAGACATTTTTATAATTGTGCATGGGTTCCCCCATACCCATGAGCACGATGTTGGTCACGTGGGTCGGCCGGTCCACCTCCATGGCCGGTGGAGCGTGGGGGGTGGCCAGGTAGCGGGCAAAGTAGAGCACCTGGGCCACGATCTCGCCGGCGGTCAGGTTACGGGCCAGGCCGCCCTGGGCCGTGGCACAGAAGGTGCACCCCATGCCACAGCCGGCCTGGCTGCTGATGCAGAGGGTGCGCCGCCGCTCATAGAGCATGAGCACCGCTTCGATGCTCTGCCCATCCGGCAGCTGGAAGAGCACCTTCTGGGTGTTCCGGTCGGCGGAGACCACCTCCGCGATCGGTGTCAGCGGGCTGACGGTGGCCTCGGCGTCCAGTCGGGCCCGTAGCGCGGCTGGCAAGTTGGTCATGCTGGCAAAGTCTGCCGCATAGCGTTTGTAGATCCAGTCCCAGATCTGCCGGGCCCGGTAGGCCGGCTGGCCCAGGGATTTGACATAATCGGTCATCTCCTCCTGGGTCAGTTCCAGCAGGGAGCGCTTTGGGACCTGTTCCCGGGCTGCGCCTGTCTGGGCCGGATGGGTGGTGCCGTATAAAGGAATGTGGGTCATGCCCTGATTGTATCCCAGGCCCACAGCCCCGGTCAACTCGACGTGACCTATGGACCGATGGACCCATGTGGTGGGTGGGCCTATTGCCCATCGTTTGGGGGTGGGGAAAATTTGGCCGAAAGCCGCGGAAACAGGTATCCTGTTCAGGATAGGGAGGGAAACCATTGGGACAGCTTCCCGGGAATGCTGTGCCCCGCGCCGGTGTGGGAACCGGCACCCTTCATGACACCAAATCTGCCAAAATCGGCCAGCCAGTTTACAGGGCCGGGTGGCACGCCTGCCCGCCAAAAGTTAAAGCACAATGGGTAAAGTACGCATCGTTACGGACAGCAACGCCTATTTGCCGCCGGATGTCCTGGAAAAATACCGGATTGAGGTCATTCCACACCGGATCAAGGTGGGGGGCGTCCTGGTGGAAGAGGACGGCACCTTCACCGCCGACCAGCTCTTCCGCCGCCTGCAGGAAGCCCAGGCCCGGGGCTCCAACCGCCTGCCCGACGTCCACCCGGCGGATGTGAATACCATCCTGGACGTCTACCAGCGCCTGGGCAGGGAGAGCGAGCAGATCGTCTCCCTCCATATGAGCAGCGCGCTCAGCGGCATGTGGCAACAGGCGCGTCGGGCCGCGGAGATGCTCAAAGGGCGCTACTCCATCCGGGTCATCGACAGCCTCAGCACCTCTTTCGGCCTGGGGCTGCTGGTGGAGCAGGCCGCCCGGGCCGCCGAAGAGGGCGTCTCCATCCACGAGATCGCCCGGGTGGTCAACGGCGCCATCCCCCACCTCTACGTCACCATCTTCGCCGAAAGCCTCCACTTTCTGGAGCGCAGTGCTCGCCTGGGCCCTTCCCAAAGCGTACTGGGCACCATGCTGGGCATCAAGGCCATGCTCATGATGGAGGAGGGGCGCCTCATCCCCCTGGAGAAGGTCCAGACCCGGGAGGAGGTGGTGGACAAGCTGTACGAGTTCGTGGCCGAGTTTGCCCACGTGGAACGGGTGGGGGTGCTCCAGCACAACTACGAAGCCCCCCAGGAGGCCCTGCTGGAGCGGCTGCAGGAGCTCCTGCCCAAGGTGACCATCAGCCGCCTGACCTACCCGCCCAGCCTGGCCAGCTACCTGGGCCCCAACATGATCGGTGTTATCGTCTACGAAGGGACTTTCTGACCTGTGGCAGTGTCTGCATTTCAACGGCTGCTTCGTGTACTGGAACTGGAAGAGAAGCAGGGCTGGCGCAACCGGGCCGTCATTGGCGGCCTGGCTGCCATGGGCCAACGCTGGGCCGATGACGCCCGCCAGGAAGGTGCCGACGCCCAGGTGGTGGAGATGGTGCTTCTCCTGATGGTGAACTACCAGGAGGCCGACCAGGAAAATCGCCCCGATATCCTGGAGGCCATGCGCCAGGCCCTGGGCGGCCTTTTTTCGGATCTGGACGAACTGCTGGCCCAGACGGGCATTCGCCTGGGCGATGAGGTGGCCCCGGCCGGCCAGCCGGATGAAGGGCCGGTGGCTGCCCCGCCGCAGGAGGCTGCGGCCGTCCCCCCGCCGGAGCCCACCCACGTGGCCGAGGCCCGCATCCGGCAGCAGCAGGCCCGCCGCGACCCCGCCCAACTGGAGGCGTCGCCCCAGATCCTCGGGGGCGTGGGCAGCGCCACCGCCGAGCAACTGGCCCGGCTGGGCATCCGCCGGGTGGTGGATCTCCTCTGGCACCTGCCCACCCGCCACGAGGATTACAGCACCCTGCGCCCCATTGCCCAACTGGAACCCAACGAGACGGTCACCATCATTGCCAACCTCTGGGACATCCGGGAGCGGAAGGTCAGCATGAATCGCCACCTGGTGGAGGGGATCCTGGCCGACGCCAGCGGCACCATCCGCGCCACCTGGTGGAACCGCTTCGTCCGAAAACAGCTCCAGGTGGGCAGCACCATGCGCTTCAGCGGCAAGGTGGGCCTCTTCCTGGGGCAGAAGACCCTGGAGAACCCTCTCTTCGAGGATGTGGACGAGGAGATGGTGGCCACCGGGCGCCTGGCCCCGGTCTACCGCCTCACCGAGGGGCTCTCCAACAAGCGGCTGCGCCACATCATCAAAACGGCCCTGGACGACTATGCGGACCTGTTGACGGATCCCCTGCCCCAGTCCATTCGGGACGAATATGATCTGCTGGATCTGCCCACGGCCCTGCGCCAGGTCCACTTCCCAGACAGTCCGGAGCAGCTTCAGCAGGCCCTGCGGCGGCTGGCCTTCGAGGAGCTCTTCTACCTGCAGTTGGGCGTGGCCCAGCGGCGTTACGCCTTGCGGCAGGCCACGGCCCTCCCCATGCCCGTGGACCCCCTGCGGCTGCGGCGCTTCAGCGAGGGGCTGCCCTTTGCGCTGACCGGCGCCCAGCGTCGGGTGATCGACGAGATCGGGGCCGACATGGCCCGAGCCGTACCCATGACCCGCCTGGTCCAGGGGGACGTGGGCAGTGGCAAGACGGTGGTGGCCGCGGCGGCCATGGCCATCGCCGCCGCCCATGGGGCCCAGTCCGCCCTGCTTGCGCCCACCCAGATCCTGGCCGAGCAGCACCACCGCAGCCTGGGCAGCCTGCTGGCCCATGTGACCCGGCCCGACGGCTCACCCCTCCGGGTGGCCCTGCTCACCGGCCGGGTGACCGGCGCCGAGCGGGAGGCCATTGTGGCCGGCCTGCGGGAACCGGACCACCCCGACACCATCGACGTGGTGGTGGGTACCACCGCCCTGATCCAGGAGGCGGTGGAGTTCCACAACCTGGGCTTCGTCGTGGTGGACGAACAGCACCGCTTTGGCGTGGAACAGCGGGGCGCCCTGCGCAACAAAGGAGCCCAGCCCCACCTCCTGGTCATGAGCGCCACGCCTATCCCCCGCAGCCTGGCCCTGACCCTCTACGGCGATCTGGACGTGAGCGTGCTGGACGAGATGCCGCCGGGGCGAACGCCGGTGAAGACCAAGCGCTTCTACCCCCGGGAGCGGGAACGCCTCTACAGCTTCATCCGTCGCCAGGTCCAGGAAGGGCGCCAGGCCTACATTGTCTACCCCCTGGTGGAGGAGAGCGAGAAGTTGGCGGCCGGCGCGGCCACGGCTGAGTATGAACGGCTGCGGACCGAGATCTTCCCTGACCTGCGCCTGGCCCTGCTCCACGGCCGCATGAGCGGCGCGGAGAAGGACGAGGTGATGGCTGCCTTCGCCGCGGGCGAATACGACATCCTGGTGAGCACCACCGTCATCGAGGTGGGCATCGACGTGCCCAACGCCTCCATCATCCTCATCGAGGATGCGGAACGCTTCGGCCTGGCCCAGCTCCACCAGCTGCGGGGCCGGGTGGGCCGGGGGGAGCGCCAAAGCTACTGTGCCCTCATCAGCCGGGTGCCCGCTGGGAGCGAAGCCGAAGAGCGGCTGCGGGCCCTGGAAGAGATCGACAACGGCTTTGAGCTGGCTGAAAAGGATCTGGAACTGCGGGGGCCCGGTGACTTCCTGGGGACTCGCCAGTCTGGCCTGCCGCCATTGCGGGTGGCTCAGCTCAGCGACATGGCTACCCTCAGCGCCGCACGGGAAGCGGCCCAGGCCCTCATTCGCCAGGATCCCGAGCTGATCGCCCATCCCCAGCTGGCCCAACAGGTACAGCGCTTCTGGCGGGGCCATGGGGATGTGAGCTGAAACAGCGCTTCTGCACGAAACCCAACTGGCTCATCTACCACGAAGGTGCGCTACCCACCCCGGTTTCGCAGGGAACCAAACAGGTTCGCACACATTTGGGAGATGCGCCAACCCAACTTCCCAAATCGAAAGGAAACACCATGAAACTGGGCTGTTTTCAGAGCAATCGGGGTTTGCGCCAACTTGCCTTTGAGCATTTTGTGGAGCGGGCCAAAACCCTGGGCTATCAGGCCATCGACGCGCCGCCCAATAACGGCGAGGCGGTGGCCCTCTGTCGCCAGCATGGCTTGACCGTCCACGCCACCAGCGCATTGGTGCCGCCCGACCTGAGCCGGGAGAGTGCCCGCCAGGAGGAGATCATCAACCAGGTGAAGGCAGCCATCGACGCGGCCGCAGCCAGCGGTGTGGGCGTCATCACCCACCTGATCGGCCGGGATCCTGCCCTCAACGGCGACGACAACATCGCCCTGTTCAAGGAGGTGTACACGCCCATCGCCGCCCACGCCGAAGCCCAGGGGGTGCGCCTGGCCTTTGAGAACTGGCCCCGCAACGGCACCATGCTGGCCATCACGCCGGAACTGTGGGGCGCCATGTTCAACGCCGTGCCCTCGCCCGCCCTGGGCCTCTGCTACGACCCCTCCCACCTCTACTGGCTGGGCATCGACTACATCCAACCCATCCGGGACTTCGGCGAGCGCATCTACCATGCCCACGCCAAGGACACGGAGATCCTGGCTGCCGGCCGTGACCAGTTCGGCATCTACGGCCGGCAGTTGAGCCGCACCAGCCCGGCCAACTGGTGGCGCTATCGCCTCCCCGGCTACGGCGCCATCGACTGGGCCCGCTATCTGGATACCCTCTACCAGGTGGGATATGATGGCGTGTTGAGCGTGGAACACGAAGATCCGGTGTGGGACGCCACCCCCGAACTGGCCTTCCGCGGCCTGAAGCTGGCCCGCCAGTTCCTTCTGCCGTTCCTGGCGTAGGAGATGTAGGTCACCCATCCCTGGGTGGCAGGGACGCAGGGAACGCTCTGGCCCCCATGTCCGGCTGGGAGGCCGGACCTACGACGCGGGCGAGAACCCACCGATGCATCGCGCACCGTCTGACCCCTGTGTACATGGACGTCGATACTCTGCGCTGTTTTTGCGGTGAAGTCACAGATGATGGCAGGTTGGCGGTTGATTCAGCCAACGCCTCCACATCAACCGCCAACCTGCCATCTCCCCAATCTTCGACCTTCAATCTTCAATCGAACGCTCACCGCTGGTCCAGGGGCACGTAGTCCCTGGCTTCTTCGCCCAGGTAGATCTGGCGGGGGCGGGCGATGCGCTGCTCCGGATCGGTGACCAGCTCCACCCACTGGGCCAGCCAGCCTGGCGCCCGACCCAGGGCGAAGAGCACGGTGAACATGTCCGTGGGGAAGCGCATGGCCTTGTAGATGATGCCGCTGTAGAAGTCCACGTTGGGGTAGAGCTTGCGGGAGATGAAGTACTCGTCGTTCAGGGCCACCTCTTCCAGCTTCAGGGCAATGTCCAGCAGGGGGTCGGTGCCGGTCACCTCGAAGACGTCGTAGGCGATCTTCTTGATGATGCGGGCTCGGGGGTCGTAGTTCTTGTAGACCCGGTGGCCAAAGCCCATGAGCCGGAATTCCCCCTGCTTCACCCGCTCGATGTAGGCAGGCACATTCTTCACGTCGCCGATTTCGGTCAACATGCGCACCACGGCCTCGTTGGCGCCACCGTGGAGGGGGCCGAAGAGGGCCGCGGCCGCACCGCTCATGGCGCTGTAGGGGTCGGCCTTGGCCGAGCCGATGCTGCGCATGACCGACGTGGAGCAGTTCTGCTCGTGATCCGCGTGGAGGATGAAGAGCACGTCCAGCGCCCTGGCCAGCACCGGATTCACCTCGTAGGGGGTCTGGTTCATGTAGTCCAGCATGTAGAGGAAGTTGGTGGTGTAATCCAGTTCGCTGCGGGGGTAGTTGTACGGCCGGCCAATGCGGTGGCGGTAGGCGAAGGCCGCCACGGTGGGCAGCTTGCCCAGGATGCGCAAGATCTGCTTGTTCCGCACCGCGGGGTCATCCACATTCCTGGCTTCCGGATGGAAGGTGGAGAGGATGGAGAGGGCGCTGATGAGCATGCTCATGGGGTGGGCGTCATAGCGGAAGGCCTCCAACATGCGGGCCAGGTTTTGGTGGACGAAGGTGTGGTGGAGGACGTCGTACACCCACTTTTCGTACTGCTCTTTGGTGGGCAGCTCCCCGTAGATCAGGAGGTAGGCCACTTCCAGAAAGGTGCTCTTTTCGGCCAGTTGCTCGATGGGGTAGCCCCGGTAGCGCAGGATGCCCTTCTCGCCGTCGATGTAGGTGATGGTGCTCTTGCAGGAGGCGGTGTTGGCATAGCCCGGGTCGTAGGTCATCAGGCCAAAATCTTCTGGGTCCATTTTGATCTGGCGCAGGGCCATGGCGGGAATAGTGCCATGCTCGATGGGGATTTCGTACGTCTTACCCGTGCGGTTATCAGTGATGGTCAGGGTATTCTTACGCATGAAATGACTCCTGGTATGATGAACCTTTTGTGAACGTTTTCAGGATCCATCGTCCACCCGACCGGGGACGATGGGCACCGGGCATGGTGGGCCGTCGACCATAGAAATGGCCGGCCCAGTTCACTGCCCACGGCGCCTCAGGATTCATCCTCCACCGGATAGGGGAGGGGCTTGCCCTGGACGCCGGCGATCAGGTTTTCGGCTGCGATCAGGGCCATCCGGGTGCGGGTGGCTACCGACGCGCTGGCAATGTGGGGTAGGACCACACAGTTGGGCAGCTGGAGCAGGGGGTGATCCACCGGCAACGGCTCGGGCTCGGTTACGTCCAGCCCGGCGGCCAGGATCTCTCCGTGGACCAGCGCCTGGTACAGGGCCTCCTGATCCACCACCGGGCCCCGGCTGGTGTTGATCAGGATGGCTGTTCTCTTCATCTTGCGAAATTTCTCGGCGTCGAACAGGTGGTAGGTGCTGGCGTTGAGGCGGGGATGCAGGGTGATGAAGTCACATTCGGCCAGGAGGGTGTCCATGTCCACGTAGGTGGCGCCCAGCTCATCGGCCACCTCGGGACGGGGGCGAACGTCGTGGTAGAGGATCCGGCAGTTGAAGCCCCGCAGCCGGCGGGCCACTGCCTGGCCGATCCGTCCCAGCCCCACGATGCCCACCGTGCTGCCGTGGACGTCCTGGCCCGCCATCCACATGGGCTTCCAGGTGGTCCACTCTCCCCGGCGGATGGCGTCGATGGCTTCGGGGATGCGCCTGGCCGTGGCCAGGAGCAGGGCCACGGCCAGGTCCGCAGTGGTGTCGGTGAGGACCCCGGGGGTGTTGCCCACCGCGATGTTGCGCCGGCGACAGGCGGCCACGTCGATGTGGTCGTACCCCACGGACAGGGTGCTGACCACCCGCAGGTTGCTGCCGGCCGCGTCCAACAGCTCTTCGTCGATCCGTTCGGTCAAAAGGCAGTAGAGCCCGTCGATACCCCGCACCCATTCCAGCAGCGTCTCCCGGGGGATGGGTTCGTCCGAGTCCCACTGGCGCACCTGACAGACTTCCTGGACCCGGGCCAGGCCCGCCTCTGGAATGCGCCGGGTGATGACCACGTTGGGCTTGCTCATGATCGCTTCCTGTCTCGTTCCCTGTGAATTGGCGTTGGGTGTGGCTCAACCATCCACGACCTATCCGCGCCAGGCTGTAGGTTACGGCGGACCGCGATACACGGAGGCGCAAATAGGCCCATGGTGGGCGGTATCTCGATTGTCTAATCAAGGGGCGTAGGATGCCCTTTTGAAGCTCCTTTGATTCCAGGGCGATTTCACGCCGCCTGGTAATAGTAGTCCCGCAGGCGGCCCGCCAGCTCCACCGGCAGACGCCCCACCACCCGGGTCCCCTCGGGCCGATGCTCCTCCTGTTCCACAAAGCCATGGGTATGGATCAGGGCCACCAGTTCCCCCTCGCCGTAGGGGATGAGCACATCCACCGGAACCATACGCTGACGCAGGACCTCGTCGATGGTCTGTAGCAACTGGTCCAGTCCCTCGCCTGTGCGGGCGCTGATGGCCACGGGGTTGGTGTATTCTAGCCGGGCGCGACGCAGCCGTTCGCCGGCCTCCGGATCGTCGAGGGAGAGGCGATCAATCTTGTTGAGCGCGGTGACGATGGGCTTTTCCCCCGCGCCCAGATCTTCCAACACCTCCTCCACGGCCGCCTCCTGCTCGTCGGCGTTGGGGTGGGAGATGTCCACCACGTGGACCAGCACGTCCGCCTCGGTGACCTCCTCCAGGGTGGCCCGGAAGGCCGCCACGAGCTGGGTGGGCAACTTCTGGATGAACCCCACGGTGTCGGTGAAGAGCACCACGTGGCCGCTGGGCAGCTCCACCCGGCGGGTGGTGGGATCCAGGGTGGCGAAGAGCTGGTCCTCGGCCCGTACGCCAGCATTGGTGAGGGCGTTGAGCAGGGTGCTCTTGCCGGCATTCGTGTAGCCGACCAGGGCGACCACCGGCGTGGCGGAGCGTCGGCGCTGCCGCCGGTAGTGGCTGCGGTGTTTGCTGATTTCGTCCAGCTGGCGTTTCAGGAAGGCGATGCGCCGGCCGATCTCCCGGCGGTCCACCTCCAGCTGGGTTTCACCCGGACCACGGACGCCTACTCCGCCACCGGCGCCGCCGGCCCGGCCGCCCACCTGGCGGGCCAGGTGGGTCCAGGCCCGGGTGAGGCGAGGCAGCCGATACTCGTACTGGGCCAGCTCCACCTGGACGGCGCCTTCCCGAGTGCGGGCGTGGCGGGCGAAGATGTCCAGGATCAGGGCCGTGCGGTCCAGTACCTTTACTCCCTCGCCCAGCACCTTCTCCAGCTCCCGCTGCTGCCTGGGCGAGAGTTCATCGTCGAAGATGACCACGTTGGCACCCAGTTCCAGGACCAGGGTCTGGAGCTCCTCCACCTTGCCCTTGCCGATCAAGGTGGCGGGGTTGGGGCTCTCCAGCCGCTGGGTGATCGTGCCCACCACCTGGACATCGGCGGTCCTGGCCAACAGGGTCAGCTCCTCCAGGGAGTCTTCCAGGGGCAGATGGCCCGGGTGCCCGGCCAGCTCGACGCCCACCAGCACAGCCTTTTCCTGGGGCGGCGCGGTGGGCACCAGCCCTGCTTCGTCCCGGGGCACCGCCCGGGGACCGGCACCTGTGTTGGCCCCGGCGTTTCCCCGCCTGGGGGGCTGTTGGGCATTGGGTTGAAAAGATTTCGGGTTCGTCATGGCTTCTCGCGATCTGGCAGAAATGCCCTCTGCCATCATGGGCACGGGCCGATGGGGCTTCGTGTCCCTGTCTCCATCTTCCTGCGTCGTTATCCGCCTATCTGGACATAGGCGGCAAAGATCCAGCCAGAAACCGGCTCGATGATCTGGAGCCAGCGGCCGTCCCTGCTCACGGCAATGGCCGTTACCTGGCTGCCCGCCGTCAACACATCCGTCTGGGGGTAGGCGACGTCCGGCCCGCTGCGCACATTCAGGGTGGGGGTTGAAACCTGGTATCGGCGCACGGCCAGCCGCACCACCGTGTAGGGCGGGGCATCTTCCCGAAAGTACAGGTACTCGTTGTTGACCCAGCCCTCCGCCGGCGCCTGAAGGTGGGACCAGGTGCCGTCGTCGGTAAAGTCGTCCACCGTCACCGGTTCGCCCTGGGCCAGCAGGGCCACCTGGGCGGCCTTTGGATCTGGCTGAGCCCGGACCCACAGGGGGCCGGCGCTGGCCCACGCCTCCCGGGGGAGGGGGTAATGGCGCCGCAGGTGGGCGGCAGCCTCCGGTTCGAAGGGCAGAAGCCAGCCCACGCCACCAAATCCAGGCCCCTGGAATCCTGAGATGAGCATCCAACCCACGGCCAGGCCCGTCAACAGCAGGGCAGCGACCAGGGCCAGCGGCACGGCCCACCGTCTCCGGTGCAACCTGCGGCCCAGGTCCGACGCCCGAGCCAGGCCTTCCTCCACCTGGGCCTGCCAGGGAACAAGAATGGGGAAAGGGCCGGCAGGCTGGCGGATCGACCTAGGGGTTCCTGAGCGTCTTCCGGCCGGCGTCCTCTTTTTTAATTGTACACCAACTTGGCCCAATTGTCCCCCATCCGGCCCGGCCGTATCGCCTTTTCCCGCATGCTGGCGGGAGCTGATGGGATCAGAGCGGGTGGGCATCCATCCGAGCAGCCGGCGCCAGACGGAATGGGGCGGGGGCGTCCCATGGCCCAAGGCCAGGGCCCAACTCTCCACGGCCCAGGCGGCTGCCTCTGGCGCCAACGCCAGGTTCTCCTCCAGCCGACGGGCCAGGCGGGTGTGGAGGGTCTCCGTCGGCATCCAGCGGGGGGCGGCCAACAGCTCCCCGGGGATGCGCTCCCGCTGCGCCTGGACCAGGACAAAGATTTCCCGACGACAGTGGCCACAGTAGTCGTTCAGGAGTGCCTGGGTGCGGCGGGGGTCGTGGGCCAGCTCCATGCCGTGGCGCTGGATGAGCTGGCGCAGGATGCGGCGTGGCTGCTCATGCATGGTGGCTCGTCCGGTGGAGGAGCAGGGTCGAACCGGGACTGGCTGGCGGTTCCTCAGCCATGGGCCAGGCGGATCGTCCCTTCACTGGCGCCAAAGTGGATGCGGGTCCCTTCGGCCAGGGTGAAGATCTCCGGCCGGCGGCACGGTATGCACCGCGCCACCGGCCGTGGTTGCGACCCAGGGCTCCGTCCCCAGGTTCTGGAGGCCCCAGATGCGGGGATCCTGGGGATGCTGGACCACCGCCGCCACCGGCTCCTGGAAGTCGAAGGCCCGTTCCGGGTCCACATGGTGAGGAAAGAGGCGGGCGTCGTGGTTAAGCACCACCGTGGCCATTCCCCCGCCCGCGGCTGGCCGCCTCCCGGCGATGCGGATGCGGGGCGGCAGGCGCAGGCCCTGGCCACAGGACCAGCAGGCGCTGGCCCGGTCCGCCGGGTTGCTGGCCGCCTGCATCCTGCGGCCATCGTAGAAATTTTCGGCGCCACAGTGGCTGCAGGGAAAGATGGCATCCCGCAGGCGCACCAGCGCACTCCGCCATTCGCTCTCCCGCACCCGGCCGTGGCCCGGGTCCCGGATGCCGTCGGTGAAGGCCCGGGTGAAGAGATCCCGCAGAAATTGGGGGTAGATGGGCCAGAAGGCCAGGGCGTTGTCGTGATAGCCGGGCAGGGGGCGATTGCTCTCATCCGCTGGGTCGAAAATGAAGATGGGATGGGTGCCGTAGAGACGGGTCATGGCAGGCAGGTCGAAGCAGTGGAGGGCCGCCTCCTGGCGTCCTTCCAGGGGGTGGTGGTTCATGAGCAGGTAAAAGAGCAGGACGGCCAGGGAAAAGAGATCCGTCTCGGTGCTGGGGGTGGCCTCGCCCCGGACCAGCTCGGGCGCCATAAAGCGGGGCGTGCCGCCGATGGCCCCGGCCTGGCCGTCGATGTCCACGTTGTCGTTGTCGCAGATGCGGGTTTCGCCGGTAGTTGGGTCGAAGAAGACGTTGCCGAAGGAGATGTCCCGGTAGCAGAGGCCCCGGGCATGGAGCTGGAGATAGCTATGGGCCAGTTCGAAGCCGATGGTGGCCAGCACCCACAGGGAAGGCGTCACCCGCCGGGTGACCAGGTCCACCATGCCCCGGAAGCGCTCCTCCCGCAGGGGCATCAGGTAGCCGAAGCCGGGTACGCCGGCCGCTTCCACCAGTTCCAGGGGCCAGAGGAAGCGGTCGCTGGGCGGCCCGGACTGAACAGCCCGCTTCAGCCGTTCCCGTAGACGGGGGTCCTGACGCAGGTAATGGGGGAAGAACCACTTGAGGGCCATGGGCTGGCCGTGGACCGACACCGCGTAGACTTCCCCCTGGCCGCCACTGCCCAGGAAGCGTTCAACGGCAATGGCCGGCCCTGGGGACTGGCTCTGGAGGGTGGTGCCAAGGGTGAGGAGTTGGTTCATGGCTCTCTATCCACCGGGCATATCACCGAGTATGTCGGAGTCGAAACAGGGCACTCGCAGGCACCATCTTAACACCGGCCTGGAGCATCTGACAACCGCAGGGCACGACGGGCAATATCAAGGCGGATCGGGTCATGGGGTGATTTGGGTAATTTTCTCACCGACGGAGCCATCCCAGGGCGCGATACTGGGGTGGATGCCCTTTCGCGGTTGGCGACAGCGGGCGGGCACAGAGGCCCGCCCCTACGGGAACGGGCACCCCGTCGTAGGCGCAGTTCGTAGCTGCGCAGCCGTCGGTACCCGTTCACGTGCCTGGGGTTGGCACCATCGGGCGGCTGGGAGCCGCCCCTACCGCAAACCGGTACCCTTTCGCGGTTGGCGACAGCGGGCGGGCACAGAGGCCCACTCCTACGGGAACGGGCACCCCGTCGTAGGCGGGGCGAATCATGATTCACCCCTACATACCGGACAAGGAGCGAAGCTCGTGAACCCATTTTGTCTGTTCTTCGGGAACCCCTTCCGGGGGAAGGAAATCCGTGGCGGCTGAGCAGGACTTTCCGGATGGCGTTGCAGGCAGCCCGGACGGACAGATGCCCCGGACGGGCCTGGCGCAGCTGAACCAGCAGATCATTACCTGTCGGCGTTGTCCCCGGCTGGTGGCCTGGCGGGAAGAGATCGCCCAGACGAAGCGCCGGGCCTACCGGGACTGGACCTACTGGGGGCGGCCGGTGCCCGGTTTCGGAGACTCCAGGGCCCGGCTGCTCCTGGTCGGGCTGGCGCCGGGTGCGCATGGGGCCAACCGGACCGGCCGCATGTTCACCGGTGACGGCTCGGGCGATTTCCTCTACGCGGCCCTCCACCGGGCCGGCTTTGCCAGCCAGGCCGTCTCCCGCTCTCGGGACGACGGCCTGCAGCTACGGGATTGCTACATCACCGCAGTGGCCCGCTGTGCGCCACCCCAGAACCGGCCTACAGCGGCGGAGATCGCCAATTGTCGGCCCTTTCTACAGCAAGAAATAGCCCTCCTGGCGCAGGTGCAGGTGGTGGTGGCCCTGGGCCAGGTGGCCTTCAACGGCTACCTGCGCGCCCTTCAGGAGATGGGACACCCCCTGCCCCGCCTAACCTTTTGCCACGGCGCCCACTATTCCCTGGCGGAGCTGGCTCAGCGCCCCGGCCTGCCCCATCTGGTAGCTGCCTATCACCCCAGCCGCCAGAACACCCAGACCGGCCGCTTGACTGCCGCCATGTATGATGAGCTATTTCTCCAGGTGAAACGTCTGTTAAGCTCCGGTGACGGGCCGTCCTGAGCCCCGCGCCGGGTATGTCCGCGCCGGGCACGGGGCCACTCCCTTCCTTTTTCCCTTTTGTGATATGCTATCATGACTTCCCCGGATGTCCGGGCCATACCGGGGCGCTGCGCCCCCCCGGCTACCCATGTGGCAGAACGAAAGGAAAAAACCCACATGCAGAACTCTCCGAGACTCAAAATCACCGACATCCGCCTGGTCAGGCTGCGGACGGTGCAGGAAGTGGGCGTGCTGGAGCCGGCCTGGAACCCCGGCGGCCAGATGTCCTTCACCGTGGGCGGCGGCTCGTATGTGGAGATCCACACCGACGGCGGCCTGGTGGGCATCGGCCCCGGGCTGGATCTTGCCCTCCTGCCCGCGGTCAAGGCCCAGCTGGTGGGCCAGGATCCCTTTGACACCGAGCGCCACCTGGCCGCCCTGCGTTACTACGCCACAGGCCCGGCCTACCGGGGCAGCGCCGGGGTGGACATCGCCCTCTGGGACCTGATCGGCAAGGCATGCGGCCAGCCCCTCTACAAGCTCTTCGGCGGCGGCCGGGACAAGGTGCCGGCCTACGCCAGCATGGTGCTCCTCTCCACCCCGGCAGAACGGGCCGAGTTGGCTGCCCACCTAGCGGATGAGGGCTGGCAGGCCATCAAGCTGCGTCTCCATCACCCCACCATGGCCGAAGATATCGAAACCGTGGCCCGGGTGCGGGAGGCCGTGGGCGACCGCATGGCCATCATGGTGGACGCCAACCAGGCCCAGTCCAGCGGCAACTGGCAGCCCGGCGTCCTCTGGGACTACCGTCGCGCGCTGGAGACGGCCCGGGAGCTGGACCGGCTGGGCTGCTACTGGCTGGAAGAGCCCCTGCCCCGCTACGCTTTCAAAGACCTGGCCCGCCTGAACCAGGCGGTGGCCATGCCCCTGGCCGGCGGCGAGAACAACCGGGGCATCCACGAGTTCGTGCAGATGCTGGAGGGCAACGTCTACGATATCCTCCAGCCCGAGGGCATGGTTGGCGGCGGCCTGACGGAGCTGCGCAAGATCGGCGTGCTGGCCGAGGCCTTCGGCAAGAAGTGCGTGCCCCACCACGGCGGCCGGGGCCTGGGCACCATCGCCCACCTGCACCTGGTGGCCTCCTGGCCCCACGCGCCCTACCTGGAGCTGCTCCATGACCCGCCCATCGGCGACTATCGCCACGGCTTCTCCATTCTCCTGGATCCGCCGGTGGTGGACCGGGAGGGTTTCATGGCCGTGCCCCAGAAGCCCGGCCTGGGCGTGGAGGTGAACCCGGATCTGGTGGAAGAAGTGATCACTGTATGAACCGTGGAACCTGGTACGCCCTGGGCGCTTACACCGTCTGGGGCGTGTTGCCCATCTTTTGGAAATGGCTGCAGCATCTGCCCGCGCTGGAGATCGTGGCCCATCGCATGGTCTGGTCCTTTGTCTTCCTGGCCCTGCTCCTGACCGTGCGTCAGGAGTGGCAGGCCCTCTGGCGCGCGGCCAGACGCCGGCGGGTGGTTCTGGCTTTCCTGGGTACTGCCACCCTGCTCACTGCCAACTGGCTGGTCTACGTCTGGGCGGTCAACGCGGGGCACATCGTGGAGACCAGCCTGGGCTATTTCGTCAATCCGCTGGTGAACGTGCTCCTGGGCGTCATCTTCTTGCGGGAACGGCTGCGCGCGGGGCAGTGGGCGGCCATTGCCGTGGCCGCGGCCGGGGTGCTCTACCTGACCGTCAGCTACGGCGCCCTGCCCTGGATCGCCCTGGCCCTGGCTTTCACCTTCGGCTTCTACGGCCTGTTGAAGAAGGCCACTCCCCTCACCTCCCTCCAGGGGCTTGCCCTGGAGACCAGCGTCCTGTTCGTGCCCACGGTCCTCTACCTGGGGGTATTGGGGTGGACGGGGGCAGGCTCCTTCGGCGCCGGGAGCTGGCGCACCGACCTGCTGCTCATCCTGGCGGGCCTGGTGACCACCGGGCCGCTTCTGCTCTTTGCGGCGGGGGCCCGCCGGGTCCCCCTGAGCATGATGGGGGTGCTCCAGTACATCGCGCCGACCCTGCAGTTCCTGATCGGCGTTCTGCTCTACCACGAGCCCTTCACCCCGGCCCGGCTGGTGGGCTTCTGCCTGATCTGGCTCGCGCTGCTCATCTATTCTGTGGAGGGCGTGATGGCACACCGACGTCCCGCGCCCGCGGCCGGCAGCGCATAGTGACGTGGTGTGTAGTATAGTGGCGTGGCGTGTGGCGTGTAGCGTGTGATATGTGGTGCGTAAGGAGTGTTCGCTGTGAGTTTTGGCATTACCAAGACCATCCCCGCCCGGGAAGGCATGGAGACCGTTGACGCGCTGTACGACGGCTCCATCCGGGAGTATGAATTCCACATGGCCGGCAAGCCGTCCCGGCTGAAGGTGGGCGACTATGTCTATACCATCTTCAATGATCAGCTCATCGGGCGACTCCGCATTAAGGAGCTGATCCCCGGGGCGGTCAACCCCAAATCGGGCAAGCCCCGCACCCTGATCATTGTGGAGGCGCCCGGCGAACGGCTGCCGGTGCCCATCCCCAAGAAGGGGCATCAGGGCACTCGCTACTACGATGGCGCGGAGTGGCCGGCGTGAGCGAGGCAGGGACGGAAGGACAGGGTACGCTGTGCTAGAGTTTTTCCTCTGGTTCCTGGGCGTGCTGCTGGTGGCCATCGTCACCCTCAGCTTCCTGGGCAAGTGGGCCTCTGGCGTTATCCAGCGTCACATCCAGGAGCGGATGGAGGCCCTGGACGCCATCGTGAACAGCGGTCGGGTGCCGGATAACTGGCTGAAGCCCTACCGGAAACGGGCTGTCGGGCTGCTGGCCCAGGGCCATGACCAGGCCCGGCTGGAACGGCTGGGGCGCAAGGCCCAGAAGCACTGCCTGCGCCAGGTGGACGGGCTGATCAAGGACTTGAAGGATGGTTCGTTCACCCAGGATCCCAAGACCCGGGAGTTTCTACTGCGGGAGCTCCAGCGGCGCCGCCGCCTGTGGGAACGGGCCGAGTGGTCGTCCCTGCTGGTGGAGCTGGCCCGCCAGCAGGGACAGGACACAGCCGGCGAGGAGTAGGTCACGCATTCCTGCGTGACGGAGGTGTATGGGAGCCTGGCGCCCATGTCCGGCCAGGAGACCGGACCTACGGCGAGGTGGGTAGGTCACGCACCCCTGCGTGACAGAGGTGCCTGGAACCCTGGCACTACAAGATCCGCTGGCCCAACAGGGAGGCGATGAGCTCCACGGCCAGTTCCGCGGTGCGGTTCCCCTCGTCCAGGATGGGGTTGATCTCCACCACATCCACGGAACGGACCTTCTCCGATTCGGCCAGGATCTCCATGAGCAGATGGGCTTCCCGGAAGGTGAGGCCACCGGCCACCGGCGTGCCCACTCCCGGCGCCACCCCGGGCTCGATGGCGTCCATGTCGATGCTGACGTGGATACGGGCCAGGCCGCTCAGGTGGCTCAGGGCGCGGCGGGCCACCGTGGCCATGCCCAACTCGTCGATGTCCCGCATGGTGTAGACGTTGATGCCGCTGGCCGTCAGGCCCACCCGCTCCTCCGGGTCCAGGGAGCGCACACCCACCAGGACGATGTGCTGGGGGGGTAGCTTGGCGCCCGGATAGCCCAGGTCCACCAGGTCGGGATGGCCCCGGCCTGTGAGGACGGCCACCGGCATACCGTGGATGTTGCCGGAGGGCGAGCTGGCCGGGGTGTTGAAGTCCCCGTGGGCATCCACCCAGATCAGGCCCAGGGGGCCTCCGGTGGCCATGCCGCTGACCGTGCCGATGGCGATGGAGTGGTCGCCGCCCAGGAAGATGGGGATCTCCTGGCTGGCTGCGGATGCCTGGGCTGCGGCGAAGATCTGCTGGCAGGCCTGCACCACCGCCGGCAGATGGTGCAGGCCTCCCTCCGGAGTCGCGGTCCAGCTGCGGGCCTGGACCGCGGCTTCATGGCGCACGGGGACAGGCACGTTGCCCGCGTCCTCCACCTGGTGGCCCAATCCCCGCAGGCGTTCATACAGCCCGGCATAGCGGACCGCGCTGGGACCCATGTCCACCCCCCGGCGCTGTTGGCCCAGGTCCATGGGAATGCCCAGAATGCGCAGTCGGTGGCGCAGAATGTCCGCCATGGTTCTTCCCCTTGATGCCTGTCTACGCTTGCTGCAGGGCCAGCTGGCCTGGGGTCACCAGGGGAGCTTTGGGCTCCCGCTGTACCTGGTTCAGATGCCAGTAGATGCCCTTGCGGGCCATGAGTTCCTGGTGGGTGCCGCACTCCGCGATGCGCCCGTCCGACAGCACCACGATCAGGTCGGCGTTGCGGATGGTGGAGAGGCGATGGGCGATGATGATGGTGGTCCGCCCTACCATGAGCCGCTCCAGGGCCTGCTGGATGAGCCGTTCCGTCTCTGTGTCCACCGAGGAGGTGGCTTCGTCCAGGATGAGGATGGGCGCGTCTTTGAGGACGGCCCGCGCGATGGAGAGGCGCTGCTTCTGGCCGCCGGAGAGCTTCACGCCCCGTTCGCCGATGATGGTGTCGTAGCCGTCCGGGAGGCGCATGATGAACTCGTGGGCGTTGGCGATCTTGGCCGCCTCGATCACCTCAGCTTCGGTGGCGTCTTCCCGGCCGAAGAGGATGTTGTCCCGGGCGGTGCCGTGGAAGAGGAAGACATCCTGGAGGACGATGCTGATCTGCCGGCGCAGGCTGGTCAGGGAAAGATCCCGCAAGTCGTACCCGTCCAGGGTGATGGCGCCCTGGGTGACGTCGTAGAAGCGGGGAATGAGGCTGGCCAGGGTGGTTTTGCCCACCAGGGCCACGGTGGCGTGGGGCGGGATCTCCAGGTTGATGTCCTGCAGCACCGGCTCGCCGGGGATGTAGCTGAAGCTGACGTTGTGAAAGCGGATGGCCCCCTGGGCCCGTCCCGGCAGGACGATGGCGTCCGGCCGTTCCTCCACCTCGGGCTTCTCTTCCATGAGCTCGGCCACCCGCTCCGCGCTGGCCAGGGCCTCCTGGATCTTCTCCCAGGCGTCGCTCAGGTGGTGCAGGGGCTGGTAGAATAGCTCCAGGTAGAGGAAGAAGGCCACCAGCTCTTCCACCGCCAGCACCTGGTTCAGGATCAGGCGACCACCGAAGTAAATGATCACGATGGTGCCCAGGGCCGAGGAGAACTGGATGAAGGGTTGGAAGATGGCCATCATCTTGAGGGCATGGAGCAAGGAATCCCGGTAGCGATCGATGCGCTCCCAGATGCGGCCCAGCTCACTCTCCTCTCGGGTGAAGGTCTTGATCTCTAGGATGCCCGAAAGGTTGTCGGCCAGGATGGCGTTGAGCTCGCCCAGCTCGTGCTGGCGTTCCCGGAAGGCCGGGCGCACGTAGTGGGCGAAGGCCCGCAGGGAAAGGAGGATCAGGGGAATGGGCACCATGCTCAGCAGGGTGAGCTGCCAGTTCATGCTCAGGAGCACCAGGGTCACCCCCACCAGGGTCAGCGCGTTTACCAGCACATCGGGCACCGCGTGGGCGATGAGGAGCTCGAACTTGTCCGAGTCATTCACCACCCGGGACATGAGCTGGCCGGTCTGTTTATCTTCGTAGAAGCGCAGGGAGAGGCGCTGAAGGTGTTCGTAGATGAGCTTGCGGGCGTCAGCCACCACGCCCCAGCCGGCCACGTGGGCCATATAGCTGCGCAGGAACTGGAGGCCAGCCCGGGCGATGTAGACAGCCAGGGCCAGCAGGGCCAGGCGGGTGATCAGGGCCTGGGAGATGGGGGCGCCGTCGGCGTTGGTCACCGCGCCCACCATGGTCTTGATGATCCAGGGGATGAGCAGCTGGACGCCCACCAGCAGCAACATGCTGATGACGGTGATGATGAGGGAGCCGGTGTAATTTCGGGCGTACAAAAAGAGGAAACGTAGGGGCTTCATGGTCTGCGACTTTCTTCTCTTTGGATCCACAGATGACACGGACTGCACAAAGAGCACCCAAGAAAATCTGTGGTCATCTGTGGAATCTGTGGATCGAATCCAATGACAAAGATAATATAAAAATTGTAGCGGGTGGCGGCCAGAATCGCAATTCAGACCGGGTGTAGGGGCACGACTTGGGCCGCGTTTGCCTTGGACTTGAAATACACCCACAGGCCTGGCGAATTTGACATGCCAGGAGCTCCGTGGTATAGTTTCTATCGTCAACGGCGCCCGTTACACTGGCGAGCGCTGTGGACAAAGCCAACGCCACCCTCAACCGTGAGGGTTGACCATGGCTACGTTGGCCGTAAACATGCCGCAGTGGCGGAACTGGCAGACGCGCTACGTTCAGGGCGTGGTGGGCGCAGGCCCGTGGGGGTTCAAATCCCTCCTGCGGCACCAAATCAACCCCTTGTAGAGGCTGCAGCAATTTCTCGCGTTGCGGTTTTTTCAAACTGAGATTGCACTCATCAGGAATGGGGAATGAAGAAATTCGTTCCCCATTTTTGTTTCTGTATTTTTTGAGTATACTGTAGCCCATGGCGGCGAACCCTTCTCCCAACCCACCTTCTCCTCCGGCCAGCACCCGGGCGCGGGTCATCCTCCTGGCGCTCATAGCCCTCTGCCTGCTGTTTGTGGTCAGCTATACCGGCCGCCTGGTCCAGCGCAGCCGGCTCCAGGCAGAGATCCAACAATGGGAAGAGCGCCTCGCCCAGGAACAGGCCCGGCAGCTGGAGCTCCAGGCAGAGCTGACCTATGTGAGCAGCGCGGACTACGTGGATGAGGTGGCCCGGGAGGAGTTGGAGATGGTGCGCCCGGGAGACACGGTTATCGTGGTCTTGGAGGGCACGCCGATACCCACGCCCACCGTTACCCCCACCCCGGCACCGGCCACCATGGCGCCGGAAACGTCATCCGCTCCCCCCTGGAAACAGTGGTGGGGCCTTTTCGTCCAACAGGAGGTGCCATGAAAATCAAATTCTACGCCCATGCTTGTTTTCGCCTGGAGGGCGACGGTCTCTCCGTGGTGACCGACCCCTACACGCCCGGTCCCGGCGCCTCCAACTTCGACCCCATCCACGAGCCGGCCGACCTCGTGATCATGAGTTCTGTCACGGATCGCTTTCACAGCGACCCCAGCCACGTAACCGGCGATCCGGTGGTGGTCAATGCCGTGGAGATCCCACCCGAGGGAAAGACGGTCAAGGGGCTCCACATCCGGGCCTTCCAGACCATGGAGAGCCTCACCTACGACTTCGGGGATCGAGGGCCAGAGGCCAACGCCATGTACACCTTTACCCTGGACGGGATCCGGGTGCTCCACATCGGTGACATCGGGAATCCCATCTCGGAGGAGCACTTGCAGGCGTTGGAGGGGCAGGTGGATCTCATGTTTGCCCTTACCGGCGGCCACGCCACCATCGCCCTGGACGACCTGGACGCGGCCATCCGGCGCATCCAGCCCCGGGTGGTAATCCCCATGCACTACTACAGCCCCAAGGGCGTGCTGGATATCCTCCCGGTGGAGGAGTTCACCCGGCGCTACCCGCCCGAAACCGTCACCCACGTGGGCAGCAGCGAGCTGGAACTGAGCCGGGAAACCCTGCCCGAACGGCTCCACATCTACGTGCTGGAGCAGTCCCGGTAGGCGAAGGATCCCTACATCGGGAGGTTTTCCCCATGTTTGAACTGATCCAGGAACTCACCGAACTCTCCGGCCCGGTGGGCCAGGAGGGCGCGGTCCTCGAGCGCATCGAGGCCCTCTGGCAGGAAGCCGGCGCGACCGTGACTCGGACCCGCCTGGGCAACCGGATCGGCCGGGTAGGCGGGGAGGGCCCCCGGGTCCTCCTGGTGGCCCATGCGGACGAGCTCTGCTACCTGGTGCGGGCCATCCATCCCGACGGCTTTCTCTGGCTGGCCAACGGCCAGGCCTGGCAGCGTACCACCTCCCTGCGCAATGCCTTCACCATCGGCCAGCGGGTCCAGGTCCTGGCGCCGGATGGGCCCATCCCCGGCGTGATCGCCACCGTCACCGGCCATCTGGCTTCCCTGGCCCTGCCCGAGCTGAACGAGCTGAGCTGGAAGGATTTCTGGGTGGATACCGGCCTCAGCCGGGACGAGCTCTTGGCCCGGGGCGTCGCGCCGGGGACGCGCGTCATCTGGGATGGGCCGACGGTGCGCCTGGGCCGGGATCTGGTCATGGGCAAGGCCCTGGACGACCGGGCGCTGCTGGCGGTGCTGACCGAAGTGCTGCGGCGGGTCCCCGCGGCGGAGCTGGGCTGCCAGCTCACCGTGGCTGCCACCGTCCAGGAGGAGATCGGCCTGGTGGGGGCCTCGGCCCTGGCTGCGCGGGAAGCCTTCGACGCGGCCGTCATCCTGGAGGTGGGCCTGGCCGGCGACGTGCCGGGCATCGGCCTGGAGACCATGCCGGTGCGCCTGGGCGGTGGGCCCATTCTGGTCCACAAGGATTCCCTGGTGCACTACGACCATCGCCTGACCACGGCCCTGGCCCGCACGGCCGCCGAGGTTGACATTCCCCTTCAGCATGCGGTCTTCGGCTCCTTCGGCAGCGACGGCGCTGCCTTCATGAAGGCCGACGTCCCTGCCGGGCTGGTGGCCTTCCCCACCCGTTACACCCACACCCCCTTCGAGACGGCCCACCTGGGCGACATCGAAGCCCTCACCGCCTGGATGTGTGCCTTCGTCCGCCGGGCCCGGGAGATCCTTGTCTAACCGTGGCGCCCAGCCCATGCGGATGGCTGCCCTCGCCGTAGGGGCGGGTCCCCGTGCCCGCCCGCTGATGCCAATCGCGAAAGGGGACCGGTTTGCCGTAGGGGCGGCTTCCA
>FWPU01005833.1_pt1 | contig 25786 bp, 21 predicted proteins | sample 2228361 | NCBI WGS metagenome assembly FWPU01 (sample SAMEA103939777, study PRJEB20133) | metagenome | reverse complement strand
GGTTTGAGGGTGAAGCGTCCGTCTGGGGGGCTATGGCCATTACCGAACCTGGTGCTGGGTCGGATACCGCTGCTATTACTACTACAGCAGTCCGTGATGGGGATTTCTGGATATTGAATGGGGAAAAGATATTTGTCACCAGTGGCAAGAGCGCCCTGGAAGACTCCAAAGGATTTGTTGTAGTTTGGGCCACTGTGGATAAGAAGGCGGGCCGGGCCGGGATCAAACCATTTGTTGTCGAGGCAGGTACACCGGGCATACGTGTTACAAAAATAGAGGATAAGCTTGGGATCAGGGCCTCCGATACTGTTGCTATTATCCTGGAAGACTGCCGGATTCCCTTTGAAAATATTATAGGTAGTCCGGAGGTAGTGGATACGACCAGGACTGAAGGATTCAAGGGAGTCATGGCCACCTTCGACGCTACTCGGCCCCTAGTCGCTGCAATGGCGATCGGTGTGGGACGGGCCGCCCTTGATTTTGTAAAGGAGGAACTTGCCAACCGAGGGATAGAAATCCGGTACGGGTTGGCACACAACCGGTTGACCGCATTGGAACGGGACATAATAGAAATGGAGGCCAACTTGAAAGCAGCCCGTTTGCTCACCTGGAGGGCTTGCTGGATGCTGGACAACGGTCAGCGAAATAGCCTTGAGGCATCCATGGCCAAGGCAAAGGCAGGCCTCGCAGTTACAAAGGTGACTCAAAAGGCTGTGGAGTTGATGGGACCGCTGGGGTACTCCCGGAAATATCTTCTGGAGAAGTGGATGCGAGACGCTAAAATCAATGATATCTTCGAAGGGACTGGCCAAATCCAGATGTTAATTACTGCGCGTCGGATCTTTGAGTTTAGCCGAGAGCAGTTGAAGTAATCCCAAAAATTTTTCTGGTTTTCCCAGTTTTTTGAAAGAAAGGAGCCCTTTCACTTATGCCTCGCCCGCTTGAAGGCATTCGCGTAATCGAGTTGGCTCAGTTTCTGTCAGGGCCACGGACAGGACAAATCATGGCTGACCTTGGGGCAGAGATCATAAAGGTCGAACCTCTGAATGGGGAAGCAATGAGAATGCTTATGGGACTGCTCAAGGATGGAGAACGAAGCTTTTCGGTGTTTCATCGGAACAAAAAGGCCATAACGCTGAACATAAGGACCGAAAGGGGCAAGGACATACTGAAAAGGCTTGCAGCCAAGAGTGATGTATTTATTGAAAACTATACCCCGGGTACATTAGATGACATGGGCTTAGGCTATGAAAACCTTATGGAATACAATCCAAGGCTCATATACGCCTCTATCTCAGGTTTTGGGAAGACAGGGCCCTTACGGGAAAAAACTTCCTTTGATCTTATTGCACAGGCTACGGGAGGCATCCTGTTCGCAAATGGGCACCCTGATGAACCCCCCGGCGTCTTCTTCGGAGACTTGGTCAGCGGAGCCTATGCAGCCCTTGGAATCCTCGTAGCTTTATAAAGGGGGACATATTGATATCTCTATGGAGGATGTTATGTATTACCATAACTTCAGAGCCCTCACCAAACGAGCTTTAGAGCCAGTTTGGAGAGAGATTCAAGAAATGTTGGGACGATCCCCCAATGTCTTCCTACAAGAGCGAAAAAGGATGCCTTTCTGGAACTGCTTCCGTGCCCAGGATGGTTATGTGGCCATTGTAGCTCTCACCGACAAGCAGTGGGATCAGATGATGCGGATTCTGGGCAGAGAAGACCTTCGCCACGATAGGCGATTTTCAAATGTGATTGAACGAGTGGTTCACGCTAATGATGCGATTTCTGCAGTTGAGGAATGGACTAGTCAGAGGACTGTAGCAGAAATCGTCAAGATCCTGGATGACAACCGGATCCCCTGTGGTCCGGTTCAGGATTATGACCAGGTGAACAAGGATGCGCAACTTGAGTCTCGCGGTATGCATTCAGAGGTCGAGCACCCTCTTTTTGGTAAAATCGGGATACCAGGATTCCCTGTCAAGATTTCCGGCTATGACGACCCTTACTTTCGTCCGGCTCCGGAACTGGGCGAACACACGGAAGAGGTACTGCTAACTATGCTAGACTTCACCAAAGAAGAGATTACAGAGTTACGGAAATCAGGGGTAATTCGCTAGGAAAACAAGTTGAGCTTTACCCCGTTTTGTAGACAAAGAGAAAAGCCAGTATCTTCTATGCAAAGAAAGGAGAACTGGTTATGGAAGGACGCGGGGAACGAAAGGTCTATGACTGGCGGTTCAAGATCGATGCGGTGAACCTTGTGACGAAAGGAGGGCGAAAGGTCAAGGACGTCGCCCAGGAGCTGGGGATCGATGCCAATACGCGGTATCATTGGAAGAAAGAACTGCTCAGAGAAGGAGAAGAGGCATTTCCTGGGAAAGGGAATCTGACAGCGCAGGAGGAAGAGATCCGGCGACTTCGACAGGAGTTGAAGCAGGCCGAAGAAGACCGTGAGATTGTAAAAAAAGCCCTGGGATACTTCTCCAGAGGCGGGAAGTGAGGTATCGGTTTGTGGAAGATCATCGCAGGCAGTATCGCGTGGGGCGGATGTGCTGGTTGCTCGCTCTCAGCCGCAGCGGGTAGTATGGGTGGCGAAGAAGGCCACGGAGTCGTCGGCAATTGGAGAATGAACGCCTGGTCTGGGAGATTCGACGCGTCTATGCCCAGGGGCGTGGTGAGTATGGCAGCCCGAGGATTACTGCGGCGTTGCGAGAGGAAGGGTTTCTCGGGTGAATCATAAGCGGATCTCGCGTGTGATGCACCACATGGGCCTCTTCTCGAAGGTGGCCACGAAGTTCAGGCGAACCACCAGAGCCTGCAGAGATGATCGTGCATCTGCGAATCTGGTAAAGCAAAAGTTCACGGTGACGGGACCGAACAATGTCTGGGTGTCGGATATGACGTATGTCCGGACGATGGAAGGATGGTTGTATCTGACGAGCAGCAAGGACTTGTGGTCGCGTCGGGTGATCGGGTATGCGATTACCGATCATCTGCGAGCTGGGGCGGTGGTAGAGGCACTCCAGATGGCCTTGCGTCATCGGCCGAGTGCTCCAGGACTGATTTTCCACTCCGACCGGGGGAGACAATACGCCTCGAAGCTCGTCTGCTCGATGCTGAGCAACCACGGCGTCCGGCAGCGCATGTCGAGCACGGGCAACTGCTACGACAACGCACCGGCGGAATCGTTCTTCGCCACGTTCAAGAAGGGTCACCTGTTCTGGCAGCCGTTTCTGACCAAAGCACAAGCTCGACGCATGATCGTTGCGTATGTGGAAGTCTTTTACAACTGCGTGAGGCGCCACTCCTCACTCGGTTACAAATCACCTGTGGCATACGAACTATCCCGACAGGTGGGGACGACACTGGCTTAACTTGCTGTCCAAAAAATGGGGTGAACTCCAAGTGCGTAACAATTTTCTTCGTAATCACATGTGTGCAACTCTGTTAGCTTTTGCTGTTGGATTTGTATACCTACTACCCCACTTACTTTTTATCATCGAAGCAGGTACAAGTTATTGCATTCCCTTCTTGGCTATGCCTGATGAGAGACATTATGCTTCTAGGATTCGTGAGGTATATGATGCTCATTATACAATTGCCAATCCTGATCTAAGAGAATACAAGGACTCACCATATTTCTGGCAGCCCCTCAGCGAGATTATTGTTGGTAGTATAGGAAAGCTATTTGGCTTAACGCTCGAAGAGCTGCTTGTAGCATCGGATTTTGTATTCCCTTGTATTCTTTTTGTCATTATATATGGCTTTGGATGTTATGTAACACAGTCAAGAAGCATTGCTCTTCTGGCGACATGTGGTATCATGATGGTAAGTATTTTCATTGTTGGCCCGCCACAGGCACTTGTCTATCTGATTGCGCGCTTTTCCTTTATTAATATCCCGGCGATTTTTAATCCCAAGTCATCCTTCCTGTTTACGCGTAGTATAAATCCACAGATAAATAGCATCTTATTTTTTTTGTTCATGATTGAAGTCTATAGGAGCATATTTCGTGAAAGTAAACGTGATGCTCTCTTTGCGGGGATACTACTGGGTGGTTTCTTTTATTGCAGCTTCTATTATTGGAGTTATGTAATTGCAGGTTGTAGTATTTATGGTATCTATGCCCTTTTGACAAAAAAGCATGCATCTGTTTGGAGGCTTGCACTCATAATCACAGTGGGTGCCATTTTGTCCATCCCTTACTGGATTGGCTTTTATCAAGTGCACGCTTCTCCGGTTTATGACGAGGTTACTAAGCGGTACGGTTTCTATTTTACTCATAAACCCTATTTACCTAAAATTGAGCTGTTGCCGATACTTCTATTTCTCGTTGTGTGTCCAAAAAAGGAGGGCCCGTATCTTTTCCTTGCCAGTTTTTTCTTGGGAGGAATCATCTGTGAGAACCAGCACATTCTGACAGGCAAACGGTTCCACCCATATCACTGGAGCATATATTGTCAGGCCCCCCTTATATGGATTGCCTTTGCTTTGATTGTGAGCACCACGGCCAAGCTGTTGGCCAGCAACAGACTTGTCTGGCGTATCAGACAGAGAGGCGCATTATGGACTTCCTTGCTTCTCCTGTGCGTGTTCCTTAACGCCATTCATACTCAAGTTGTATACGTATATGCCACAGACCGAGAGCAAGGCCCAAGGTCATTTTACGAAGAATCGTTACCCATGTGGATATATTATCAGAAGCTGGGCCCAGTGATCCGGTGGCTTAATGCGCACGCGGAAAAAGATAGTGTAGTCCTAAGCGCTACGTGGCCGTCGGAGTTGATTACTGCTTTCACTCACTGTAACATCCTTGTTGGGTGGCACACCCAAGTGTACCTCGTTTCAGACCAGGAATTGTGGGAGAGGTGGCTCCTGAAGTGCTATTTTTTCGGTGTTCCAACTGATAAGGTATTCGATGTACTACGTCCGAACCTCGATGGCATCCTATTTTTACCTCCTTGGGGGCATCATGGCGAGGTACCCACGGACTTCCGACTGTGGTTGGAAACTCTATACCGTGGAATTACACAACAACCCCTGCTGAGTCTCCTAGCTAAATACAATGTAGATTATGTGCTGTTGTCTAGGTCCGAACGCGAAGAATATCACATCGAAGAAACAGGATTCACTATTAACCGATATCCATTTCTTACCCAGGTTGTAAGCACCGGAGATATTGCACTTTACAGAATAACGAGAGAAAACACTATAGGTTATAGCAAATGATCAACCGTATCGATGTAGGGGAATGTCTTATCTGCGGGAAGAGGAATCGCTACCGTCGAATATGTAACCTTGATGAAGGCAGGTTACAGGTAATCTCATGCGAATGTGGACATCAGTTCGTGTTTCCTGTTCCGACAGAAAAAAGACTAGCTGAAATCTATGGACTAGAATATTATGATTTTATGGGGTTCAATAACAATTTCCAACACGTCTTCAATTTAAAACTCAAATCTTGTGAGAGGATAATACGACAAGCGGATTCACTAATTTCCTGTGTATCTGATGAGCGGCGTCATCTAGATATTGGGTGCGCCTTTGGATATATGATTAAGGCAGCTCAACGAGCGGGATATGTATCCCAGGGTTTGGAAATATCGGCAGCTGCAGATGAGGCTATAAGGCTCGGTTTTAATATGAAGAAAGTTCCCTTGGAGAAAGCCGGATTCACTGATTCATATTTTGACCTGATTACAGCTGTTGATCTAATTGAACATCTTCTGGACCCCAAAGAGTTTTTAGAAGAGTGCAACAGAATATTGAAAAAAGGGGGAGTATTGCTGTTGGTTACACCTGATTGTTCCTCAATTCCGGCGCGTATAATGAAAGGAAGATGGCCTCATTATAAGGTGGAGCACCTCCATTATTACACGCCTTATACGTTGAAGAAATTACTGTCATCCATTGGGTTTGGGGAGATTTGGAGCGGAATTGGAATGAAGTGGCTAACCCTAAGATATATAACTAACCATTACGAAAAATATCACCCTCATAGTATTGAAGCAAGGATCCTAAGAGTGCTTGGAATACTCTCCCCTCGGAAACTGTTCGAGTATCCTTTGCCGTTTCCTACAGAGATGGTGGTTATGGGAAAAAGGATGTGAAGTAATTGTTTTCACTCTCATGGCCATCCCTTAGCTTTTCCCAGCGATCATATTCCTCGGAGCGATCCCACGCAGTGCCTCGGCAACGGTCTCGTATGCTTTCAGATACACCTCCTCGTAGTTCAGACTGCACCAAAGACGTTCTTGCGTTATCGGCCCTCATCGACACTGTTCCGGAGCAGCAGACCGCTGTAATGCTATCAAGACTACTGATCATACGTGCGTCCGTCCAAGGACATTGCTCATAAACTTGCTTCCCGCCCAACAGCATGCTGGGCACCATCTCTTACACGCACACACGGATCCTTTCTCCCACTTGACGGAGGTTCCACAGGGCATGTCTTATCCGGCGGTCTCTGCTTCCCTTCGACCATCGAACACAGATACAACATGGTTGGGTAGTGTACATAGTTTTGTGTCAAGATATGATACGCCACCCATGGTTGCCCTCTATTGACTTCATATCCCACGCGGTGTAGGTTTGAGATGAGTTGGGAGGATTGCCTCCCTTATTACGAGGTCCGACCTTTCCAGCTTCGTTGTTTTCCTCCCCCTATGGACACAGCGGTGGGATTCCAGGTACACTGTGGAAACTCGCACGGCAACAAAAACAAAGGATCTATCATCTTACCTTTCGAGCTATTGCACACACCGTATCCGTTATCATGACATCGGTTTTTTGCTCGCATTGCTCGCAGGGGTTGTCTATTCAATTCCCAATATCCTTTTTATCATGAAAACCGGTAAGGAATACGGCCATCCGTTCCTCGGTATGCCCGATGAAAGTCATTATGCGTCACGGATCCGAGAGGTCTACGACGGACATTACGCAATTGCCAATCCCGACTCGTATCGCTTCCTTGCAAGCTTCCCCGGTGCAGGACTCGTATGTGATAACCAGCAGATCATTACTAGTATACGCATGCATCCCTACGACTGGAGTCTCTATTGCCAAGCCCGCTTCTTAGATGCCTGAGGACAGGAGATGTCGTACTCTACAAGGTACAGAGAACATCAGTTCAATAACGTTCCTAGCATGTATGAAAGTTCAAGAACACAAGACACCTCCCCCCACGTAAGGTACCCCACAGATAGGAGCGGCCCCACATGGTAAAGGGAGTCAAATGGTCCGAGTTTATGAGTCGCAATCCTAGAGCTGTGCTCAAGTTGCTCGAGGTAAGAACACTCGGTCCGTTTGCCACCTCCCATTGTTACAACTATCCGTCTGCCCTTCAAATAGAGGTGACAAACAACTGTAATCTCCGTTGCAAGACATGCCCGAGACTGGAGGAGCTACGCACAAAAGGATCCAGTATTCGTGACATGGATTTTACCACCTTCAAGCTGATTATCGACGAGATAAAGGACCTTTTCTGGTTGTATCTATGCGGCAGAGGGGAACCTCTCCTCAACAAGGAGATCTTTCGCATGGTCGACTATGCAGTGCGCAAAGGAATACCTGCGGTTCTCGTAGCGACCAATGCGACACTGCTGAAGGGAACCATTCTCGATAGCCTCATTACAGCTCGTCCCAGGGCACTGGCAGTAAGCATCGATGCTCCAGACAAAGAGAGCTTTCGGACGATCCGTTCAACCGATCTTGATGCTATCTTGTCCAACATCAAAGCGTTTTCCATGCGTACTCAAATTCCCGTAGCGATCACAACAGTCCTCAACAAGGAAAATCTCCACTCTATCACAGAGATGCCCGCGCTGTGCCGGAGCATAGGCGCTTCGTACTTTCGAGTACTTTCCATGGTCGAGTACGATGCCGATCATGTGCAGTCCATCCGACTGCACGAGTTCAGCCAAAAGGACTATGCGCGGCTCCGCACGACGCTCATGCGTCGATGCGAGCAGGAAGGGGTTACCCTGATCATGCAAAAGCGATTGCGTGACAAGCTATGCCTCACGCCGTTCAATTTCGCAAATATTGACGTAGAAGGGAACCTCACGGTATGTTGTACGCTCCCAGAGGTTGTCATCGGGAACGTACTCCAAGAAGGGTTTCTTCCTTTGTGGAATAGCAAGAAGATGAAGTCATGGCGTACTATGCTCCTTTCCGGCAACTACCCGAAGAAATGCGTGGATATCAATTGTTTTCGTATTGACCCTGCATCCTCCGGGCTTCTGTTTGGCACAGCCCGGTTTTTGAGACGCAAACGTCATGGATCGTAAAACGACGTGCGTGTTGTTGATCCTTATAAGTATCGTCTGGGTATGGTCCCACTCATCCATAGCTACGTGTGCTGAACACCATGACGGATCCGAGCGCACGTCTTTAGGGTCGGTCTCTAGCTCTCTACCGAGTACAGCGGTCTCGTGTGCTCACAAGCTGCACCAAACGACCGTATTAAGCCGTGCCCTCGTTACCATGGAAATCCTCATCTTTGGTGCGCTGGTAGCCTACGCGTATGTTACTCGTATCAGATAACATAGTGGTTCACTACCTTTTTCACAAAGGCGTATCCGCCGTAGCAAGTGGCATCGATACGATCTTTGCTCAGCACTGCTAAAGGACAACCGCCTATGCTGCTTGATCTCCTCGTACGTCTGTTCCGAATCCAGCATTGGACGCTGCCCATGATGGTCACCACCTTTCTTGCATATCCCCATATGGATTACCTCATGGCGATCGTACTGCCCATCGTTTTTTGTCAGCAGGCATTCCTTTTTGCCTCAAACGATTACTTCGACAGAGAGATCGATGCAAAAAGCCCTCACAAGATACACAGAAACGTCATCTCTTCAGGTCGTATTTCCCTGGTACAGGCACGCATCATACTTGCAATTCTGGTTGCAGTCGCAGTGGTTCTGTCCAGTATGATTGGGACCGTTGCCTTTGTGGTGAACCTGGTATGGCTTCTTCTGGCAGCGCTGTACACTGCTCCTCCCATACGATTCAAGAAACGGATCGGATTCGATCTTGCTGTCCATGGGATTACGGTACTTTCGTTTCCCTTTGTATTCGCAATGATCGCATCGAATACCTATACGGCACGAAACCTCACGATTTCTGCGATCCTGATATTGATCTCTATATTTGCGCAGCTTCTCCAGGAGTTTCGTGACTACACGACTGATTCCTTGGTGGAACGAAACTCGGTGATAGCTATGGGCCTCGAAAAAAGCTATGCAGCACTGCTTGCAACCCTTGTGATGGCACTAGTGCTCTCCTCTTTCCTGGTGTTGACTCATAGGATTTCAGCTCTGTTTTCAATTGTCAGTGCATTGTGCGTGTGCTGGATGTATGACGTGCTACGCACATGGAGAAGCGGCAACCTCACCGAGGTGAACGTAAATACGTTCAGTCACATTTTGAGAAAGACAGCCGTGTGTTCGATCCCTGTGCTTTTTTTCTGGATCCTTTCATGACGAGGTAAGGTATGCTCGTCTACCTCGCGTTGTCCTCATTGCTTGTCGGCTTCTACGGACTCTGGGATGGCAAACACACCATAGCCGCCGTCCTGCTCGCAACTGGGGCGCTCGCCTTAGCTATCCATCGCATGAGGAACAATAATGACAACCGCGCCTCCTAGCCCGGACGTATCCGGTGGTCAAGGCACTAGCTTGCAGGGACCGAGGCAATGGATCGCTTTGGCCTTGTGTGCCACTGTGTACATAGTCAGCCGTCTGCCGCTCATTTACGCGGGGTTCGGAAGTGATTATGATTCATTGCTTTACGGTCAGGCAGGAAAGCACATCCTGGAAACAGGGGTGTACGAGATTTCCCGGTTTCCTGGTTTTCCCCTCTACGAATACCTATGCGCATTGTTGCTACGCTTCGGGGACTGGCGACTTATCAATTGGGTGACCTCCCTCCTTTCGTTGCTCTCAGTGGTGCTTTTTTACTGTGTCATGACCACGCTCGGCTATAGCACCACAAAAAAACTGCTCTTTTCGTTCTTCCTTGCCCTGTTCCCCACATTTTGGATCAGCAGCGCCACTGTCATGGACTATGCCTGGGCCTTTTTCTTCATCCTGGCCTCGTATCTCGCACTCTGTCACAAGCGATGGGAGCTCTCGGCCCTGTGTCTTGCCACAGCATGTGGCTTCAGAATTACCTCAGGCGTATTCATTATTTCTTTCCTCTACTATCTCATTCGGCACAAAGGCATACGAATCCACCTTTTCCTGTACGTACTCATCGTGGGAATCCTACTACTTGTCTTCTATGCCCCAGTACTACTACGATACGGCAACGACTACCTCAAACATGCCTCGTACTTCGAAACCAAAATCATATATCTTCGATTGTATTTCCTCATCTACTTTGTCCATCGGATCGTAAAGTTCCTTGGATTTTTTGGATCTGTGTTCCTTGCGTACTGTCTCGTACGCTCCTGGCATCCTTTCATACAGTACCTACGGTCACACGATATTACAGCCCGAACACACGTACTCGCTACTGGATCATTGCTTCTCTTTTTTCTCATCTATCCCGGTCAGCTAGGGTATTTGCTCCCTGTAGTTCCCTTCGCCTTGCTTGTGCTGGAAGCCATCGTTCCCTTCCGCCGCATGATCATCATGTGCGCTCTCATTGTGAGTTCCAATGTTGTCGATGTAAGCATTTTTGACTCGAACGAGAGAAAACCGGAGTTCGCCATTCGGAAAGGCGCGATCTTCTCTGACATCGAAATGCGCTCCCGTAGGCTCGAATATCCCCATCGGCTAGCTCGTGTTGCCTTTCCCAACAAAAGCCTCGTCATTATTCAAGGGCTACCAATGGCGTTCGGCTTCGATGAACAGCTCTTTGAACTCGTCTATCGTCAAGTCGGGGAACATCGTCTTCCAGTCGGCAAAAGGCTCGGTACGTCTGAGGACATCTTTTTCCTCAATGCTGTTGCACTGAGTGTGTTCCCGAATGCAGAAGAGCTTATCGACGAGTTCAAACGATCAGGCTATACAATCTACATGCAGAAGGAACCGTACCTTACCTGTAAGCAGGTTGGAGATCTCTTCAAAGTCAAATTGAAGGACGAATGGGATATCAAGGTCTTCGAGCTCGATAAGGAGTCTTTAGAGATCAACATCCGTGAACGCGGGCTGTAGTACTGCATGTGTGAGATGTAGGATCCTCCTAATTACCCACTTGCTACAGTGTAACAACGTGTAAGGCACATAGGTCGAGTAAGTTTCCTGCTATCTATCTATCGGCATCGGAGGTGCATACGGCCTCACAAGCCCAGCACCCATTTTCCGAACACCGCAGCCAGGAGCCCCAAAGAAAAAAAGCCACCAGCAGTTCTCGTCCACCATATACACCACACCACGTACCAAAGCGGCCACAAAGGATAGGATTCAAGAGGAAGGGATGGATCGAAACGCTTCTTAAAATGTGCTGGGATCACATCTTCGACAAGAGAAAAGGCCTCTTGGGTCGTAGTTGGCAACGGCTGCGCTAAGGCCACGATGAGCCGATTTGCGCGAGGTAGCGTAACGAGTGTAATCAAAACAGGCCAGGGAAGTGCACCTAAAACGACAAACGCTGTCATCGAGAGATAAAATCCCCACACCATTAGTTGCATCGCTTGTATGGCTGACTTTTGTCCGAGCACCACAGGGAGGGTCCTTACACCTTTTGCCTTGTCTTTGTCGAACTTGTCCATATGCTTGCCCATGAGCGCCATTGCAACAGCGAGCCCATACGGAAGAGAGGCAAGCCATATCTTGGCAGGGATCGTCCCAGCCATTACAAAATACGTTCCTCCGATCATCAAGGGTCCCCAAATAACCAGAAGGGCAAGCTCGCCAAGCCCGCGATGTTTGAGCTTTAACGGAGGTGCGACATAGAATAGGCTTGTGAGAAACCCTGCAATAGCGAACGCCATGACCGGCCAGCCGGAACGCTTCGTAAGGTACACTGCTATGGCAAAGTCTACGAGGACACATACTGCTATCGCCGTCAAAAGGGTGTTTCTTGTCACAAGGTTGTCGAGGATCGGATGAGGCGCATAGTGGGCACGGGGATAGTCACCCGTATCCACCCCTTCGATCGTGTCAAAGAGATCGTTTATCATGTTGTTTGCAGCATGGGCCAGGATCAACCCGACGACTACTAACAGCCAGTGGGCAAGCGAGAATGAACCGTCAAAGGCGGCGAGCAATCCTCCCAGAGCCGCCGAAAGAACCGTTATGGAAAATACACATGACCGAGTTATGATAAGCCACTTGCTTACGAGATCCATGTGGCGGTCCTGTGGCAGATTGCACGTACGAAGTACCTCTATCCAGTTTCCAATCATAGGTGTAATCCTCTTCGCTAAAAGGCTCATACAATGATCGTCATTCTGACACGGAGTGCACGCCCTTGGCAACGTACCGGGCGGCGGCCTGACCGCCCAATGCACCGTGCGCGCTCGGACCGCTACCTGAAAAGCACCGTTCGCATCGAATAAGTAAGCTTCGAGCGCTGTGGGCTATGAGAGGGGTATTTTGCACCGTAACAAAGGAGATTGAACATCAATGCTCATGCATAAAGAGACAGTGTATGGTCGAGGGATAGAAGTACAAGGGACAATCCTTTCCAGCTTTGATAGGATTCTGACTGCCGACGCCCTTGACTTTATTGCAGCCCTCCAGAGTACATTCAGTGGGCGCCGAAGAGAGCTCTTGCTGCTACGCAAAAAGATCCAATCCAGCATCGACGAAGGTATCAATCCGAGGTTTCTCGAAGAAACTGCATCCATACGCACAGGTGACTGGGAGGTCGCACCTGCCCCATTGGATCTTGAAGATCGCCGTGTGGAGATAACCGGCCCGGTCGATCGAAAAATGATGATCAATGCACTCAACTCAGGTGCCAAGGTATTTATGGCGGACTTTGAGGATGCAAACGCACCCACCTGGGTAAACGTCATCACCGGCCAGATCAACCTGATCGATGCTGTCGAAAGGACGATTGCCTATACCAGCGAGGACGGTAAACAGTACCGTCTCAGCAGCACGCCCGCTACACTCGTAGTCCGACCACGAGGTTGGCATCTGGAGGAAAAACACGTAACGATCGATGGCACACCAGTAGCGGCCTCGCTTTTCGACTTCGGTCTGTACCTCTTTCATAACGCCGAACGGCTTCTCGAACGAGGAACAGGGCCCTACTTCTATCTTCCCAAATTGGAAAATCATTTAGAGGCCAGACTCTGGAACGACGTGTTCATTTTTTCCGAACGAGTGCTAGGGATACCCCACGGCACGATAAAGGTCACGGTCTTGATCGAGACCATCCTTGCTGCCTTTGAAATGGAAGAAATCCTCTATGAACTACGAGACTATATCACTGGCCTCAATGCTGGCCGATGGGACTACATATTCAGTGCGATAAAAAAATTCCGCAACCGGGCAGATGTTGTCTTTCCTGACCGCGCTCAGATCACCATGACCGTGCCATTCATGCGTGCCTATACAGAATTGCTCGTGCATACGTGCCACAAACGGGGCGCCCATGCTATTGGAGGAATGGCTGCATACATCCCCTCACGCAAGGACCCACAAGTGAATGAGGCAAACCTGGCACGAGTCCGAGAAGATAAAGAACGCGAGGCTTCAGATGGATTTGACGGTACTTGGGTAGCCCATCCAGACCTCGTACCTGTAGCCCGTCAGGTGTTCGACAAGGTCCTGGGGAAACGACCTCACCAGAAATCACGTCTCCGGAGCGATGTACACGTATCAGCACAACAGCTTCTGGACTTCAGGGTCCCCCAAGGACGGATTACCGAAGCTGGCGTCCGGAACAACATCAGTGTTACCTTGTACTACCTCGAGTCATGGCTTAGAGGAAATGGAGCTGTTGCAATCTATAATCTCATGGAAGACACTGCAACGGCCGAGATCGCTCGAAGCCAGCTTTGGCAGTGGCTCCACAACCCTTCTGTGTGCCTTGAAGACGGAAGGTCGCTAGGTCTGCCTCTTTTCCAAGAATGGACCCAGCAGGAACTTCGCAAGATACAAGAAACCATCGGTGACAGAGCTTTTGCCAGAGGGAAATTCAATGAAGCCGCAACACTCCTGCACAGATTGGTCGCTGAAGATACGTTTATCGATTTTTTGACAGAGATTGCCTACGACATGCTCGATTGACAGTCGGATAGAAGAAGTTCTGTGAGGATGTTGTAGCTAGCAGTAGACAGGAGTAATTGGTATGCACCTAGACCGAGAGCACATCAATACCCTTGCCCGAATTTGGTACGAATCCGAGCGCTTCAAGGGCATACGGCGGCTCTATGCACCTGAGACTGTTGCAAAACTACGAGGGACGATTCAGGTCGAATATACGTTGGCCAGGATGGGAGCAGAGCGGCTCTGGCATCTCCTCCATACTGAGCCTCACGTCAAGGCGCTGGGAGCGATGACAGGTCTCCAGGCAGTGCAACAGGTTGCCGCCGGGATGAAGGCCATCTACGTCAGTGGGTGGCAGGTCGCTGCTGATGCCAACAAGGCACTGCATACCTATCCCGACCAAAGCCTTTACCCGGTAGATAGTGTCCCAGCCTTGGTCGAGCGAATCAACAATGCACTCCTTCGGGCCGACCAGATACATCACATGGAGGGTCGCAACGATACCTACTGGTTTGCACCGATCGTGGCTGACGCCGAAGCTGGCTTTGGGGGGCCTCTGAATACCTTTGAACTGATCAAGGCACTGATCCACGCTGGTGCTGCAGCAGTCCACCTGGAAGATCAGCTCTCGTCGCTCAAGAAATGCGGTCACATGGGTGGAAAAGTACTGGAGCCATCGACAGTGTTCATTCAAAAGCTCAACGCGGCCCGTCTCGCGGCTGACGTGCTTGGCATTCCCACGGTACTGGTCGCGCGGACCGACGCCTATTCAGCAAAGCTTGTACGCAACGATTACGACCAGGTAGACCAACCCTTCATCACTGGAGAACGGACTTCTGAAGGGTTTTTCTACGTGAGAGGCGGTGTGGAATATGCGGTGGCAAAGGCCCTTTCCTACGCACCGTATGCCGATATGCTCTGGTTCGAAACCTCGATACCAGACATCGGTGAGGCACGTGCCTTTGCCCAGGGCGTCCACGACCAGTACCCAGACAAACTGCTCGCCTACAACTGTTCTCCTTCCTTCAACTGGAGAAAATTTCTCGACGAAAAAGGATTGCGGTCCTTTCAGGACGAGCTCGGAGAGATGGGCTATAAGTTCCAATTCGTTACACTCGCAGGTTTCCACACCTTGAATGCCTCCATGTTCGAGCTCGCCAAGGCCTACGAGCGAGAAGGTATGCTCGCTTATGCACGGCTTCAGGAACGAGAATTCGAACTCGAACGTATGGAAGGCTTCCGCGCTGTAAAACATCAAACGTTTGTCGGCACAGGCTATTTCGACGAGATACAACTGGCAGTGACCGGCGGTGAAGCGGTGACTACTGCCCTGACAGGATCTACAGAAGAAGCTCAATTCACTTGATGTAGTTCCTTCGGAACATACCTTCTCAAGCAAGGTGAGAGTGGTCCATCGACCGTTGTCATTATCATCTTTCAGCGTTCAGGGAGTATGTGTGTGAGAATGCCTCGTGAGATAAGAAATTTTGATGTCCTTGTAGTCGGCTCTGGTGGAGCGGGTCTGTACGCAGCACTCGAGGCCAGCAAGACTGCTCGAACTGCAGTCCTCTCTAAGGTCCACCCCATGCGCAGCCACACTGGAGCTGCCCAAGGAGGCATTAGTGCAGCCCTTGGCAACGTAGAGGCCGATCGACCAGAGTGGCATGCCTTCGATACGGTCAAAGGCGGCGACTACCTCGTAGATCAGCACGCAGCATGTATCCTTGCAGAGGATGCCGTTGCCGCAGTCTATGAATTGGAACATTGGGGATTGCCCTTTAACCGCACGCCAGCCGGTACCATCGATCAAAGAAGATTTGGTGGCCATACGAGAGATTTCGGCGAAGCACCAGTACGAAGGGCCTGCTATGCAGCAGACCGGACAGGTCACATGATCCTTCAAACACTCTACCAACAGTGCATCAAGCACGATGTCGCCTTTTTCAGCGAATATCACGTACTCGATATAGTGCGAGACGACAGACGTTGCTTTGGGCTGATAGCCCTCGAGCTGGCCACCGGCGATCTTGTGATCTTCACGGCCATGGCCGTACTCTTTGCCACTGGTGGTTTTGGCCGTATGTTCAAGGTTACTTCCAATGCCTATGCAAACACAGGCGACGGACCTGCTGTACTCGCCAGAAGAGGCATCCCCTTGGAAGACATGGAATTCTTTCAGTTTCATCCTACAGGAATCAAAGGATTGGGTATCCTCATTTCAGAGGCAGTGCGAGGTGAAGGGGGAATCCTCTACAACAGAGGACACGAACGGTTCATGGAGCGGTATGCACCGAGACTGTTGGAGTTGGCACCTCGCGACCTGATCTCCCGTGCGATCATCACTGAACTCAAAAATGGCAACGGTATACGAGGCGATGGCCGTAGTGACGATTACGTGTATTTGGATGCCTCACACCTGGGAAGAGCCCGTATCCAGGCAAAGCTCCCGGACATTACGGATTTTTGCAAGACCTACCTAGGCATCGATCCCTCAAGCGAGCCAATACCAGTTCAACCAACAGCCCACTATGCTATGGGCGGCATCCCCACTGACGTCGATGGCAGGGTATGTATGGACCAGTACGGCACACCCTGTGAAGGCCTCTATGCTGTGGGCGAGTGCGCCTGCGTTTCTATCCATGGGGCAAACCGCCTGGGTACCAACAGTCTGGTGGATCTTGTTGTCTTTGGGAGACGTGCTGGCAAGCACATTGCCCGCTATGTCCGAGAGGCACCGGCAATTCCTCCTGTCCCTTCTGGGTCTGTCGACCAGGTGATGGAGTGGCTGCAGCTCCACACGTCAGGAACAAAAGGACCTTCTGCGCACACCATTCGACACCAGATGCAGGTCGAAATGATGGATCACGTCGGCATCTATAGGAACGAGCAGGATATGATGCGTGCGATCGAGAAGCTCCAAGAACTTCGCGGGATGTATCTCCAGACGCGCGTGTCAGATACGAGCAGGGCATTCAACACCGAATTGCTCGAGCTGGCTGAACTCGGCAATCTCCTCGATCTTGCTTTTATCACCGCAGTGTCTGCCAAGAACCGGACTGAAAGCCGCGGCGCCCATTCGCGTGAGGATTTTCCTCATCGAGACGATGCCCAGTGGCTCAAGCATACGCTGTGCACCCTCGATGGCGACACGACCCGTATCACCTATAAAGCTGTGGACCTTTCCACGTGGCAGCCTCAAGCGAGGACATACTGAGTACCGTTTGGAATGGAGTCGTCAATGAAAGTAACCTTGCGAATTCAGCGGTACAATCCTGAGGTGGACAGCCAACCTGTCTGTCGTGACTATACGGTCGATGTTGAACTGACAGATCGGGTCCTCGATGCCCTCGTACAAGTCAAAGAACAGCAGGACAGCACCCTTGCATTCCGTAAAAGCTGCGCTCACGGCGTGTGTGGTTCTGATGCGATGCGTATCAACGGAAAGAATCGTCTCGCCTGCAAGACCCTCATCCGGGACGTGGCAGACCACGAGTATGCGCTCATAGATATAGCACCGCTACAACACTTCCCGGTAAACAGAGACCTTATTGTCGATCAATCGCAGTTCTTCGAACGATTTCGTGCGGTAAAGCCCTTTCTCATAAATGATGAACCGATACGCTGCGGTGAACGCATTCAGTCCGAAAAAGAACGAGCCGTCATAGAGGATGCAACCAATTGCATACTGTGTGGCGCATGTTTTTCTGCCTGTCCGGTGCTTGTGACCAATCCCGAATTTCTCGGCCCAGCAGCACTTGTCCATGCGTTCCGATTCCAGGAAGACACCAGGGATCGTGGTTCGAGCCAACGCCTCCCGATCCTGAATACACCCAATGGCGTTTGGGCCTGCCAACAACACTTCGAATGTACCAGGGCATGCCCTCGAGGCATAAAAGTCACCAAACATATCACAGCCCTGAAACGCAAGATCACAGCTCAGTCGGTCAAGGACTGAGGCCAAAAGCACGTACGACCAACTCCCGCTGGGCATACAGGTGCAAGGGGCTGCGCCTGCATCTCTTTTCACATATCAACATGCCAGGCGGCGAACACGGGAGATAATTTCCTCTTTGACCGGATCGGGAAGATCGTCAAAATAGGCGCAGTAACCAGCAACCCTGACTACCAGTCCTGGATACCTGCCTGGGTTACGGCGTGCGTCCTCAAGTACCACTGGATCCAGTATATTGAACTGCATCTGCATACCACCCTGGCTGAAATAGCCTTTTATGAGGCTTGCCAAGATATCTATTCCCCGTGGTCCTTCGAGCGTGGCTGGGCTGAAGCTCACATTGACAGCACAGCCGTTGGGCATCTTCATTGTATCGATGCGAGTGACCGAACGCAGCAACGCAGTCGGACCGCATCGGTTGCTCCCGCTCGCAGGACCCAGGCTCGCTGCAAGGGGACGTCCTGCATTTCTTCCACTGGGCAGTGCAGCCACCTGTGCCCCGAAGGCTACGTGGCATGTGACAGAATAAAATCCTGGCACATATGGCCCACCTCTGGTATTCCGGTATCTGGCAAGCGCATCGTAAAAGATGCGTACCACCTTGTCGGCATACCTGTCTGGCAGGGCCTCGTCGTTTCCGTATTTGGATGCCCTGCTAAGTTCGGCCTGCATCTTCGAATAGCCCCTGAAGTCTACTTTGATCGCCTGCACGACCTCCTCAAGCGTGTATCGCTGCTTGGTAAAAACTACCTCATCCAATGCTGCCAAAGCATCGGCTACGTCCGCAACGCCCACACCCTGTATACCGCTGGCATTGTAAAGGGCGCCGCCTTCGGTAAGGTCCTTGCCTTTCTCGAGGCATCCATCGACAAGCATCGATGAAAACGGCGTAGGATGGTACAAACGGTTTCCTGCTTCCATGATCCGCAGATCTTCGACCATTCGGTCGACCATGAAATCAACCTGTGTGCTGAATGCGTCAATAACGTCACTCATGCCCTCAAACGACAGAGGATCAGGTGTAGGTGCCCCAATCCGCTTCGTATGTCCCACCCGGTACCCCTGGTTGAGTGCAAGCTCCAGACATAGAGGTAAATTGCAGAGCGCCGCGTCAGTGGAAAAGAAACTCTTGCCTGGCAACGCAGGCTCGACACAACCTACCACGGCATACTTCCGAACCTCTCGTAGTGGGTAGCCTTGCTCAATAAGGCAAGGTACCACGGCATCGTCGTTAAATACCGCAGGCATACCGTTTCCAGCCCGTGCCACCTCGGCAACCCGTTGGAGATATGGTAAAGGTGACTGGCTGTGTACACGAACCTGGTAGTTGGGATCACGCAGACCTGCTTCCTCCATCACGTCTAACAACACGTAGGTAAGGTCATTTACCGCATCATTGCCTTCTGCATCCATACCCCCTACGATTGCCGCCTGCACCACAAGATGCCCACCATGGTAGTGACTTATCCGTTCGGAAAGAAGGAATACATGTTCTGCTGCCTTGGCAGTAAAGCACAGCAGTAATTCCTTGGCCCCTTCTCTGGTGAGACGTCCTTGCTGGAGATCGCTCCGATAGTAGGGATACAGATACTGATCCAGTCTGCCAAACGATACCGCTGAATTGAGCCCCTCGAGATTAACCGCCATGTGGGTAAGCCAAAGAGACTGCAGTGCCTCATGAAACGTTGTTGCGGGAAGTCGTGGCACCTTTCGGCATATGTGGCTGATATGCTCGAGTTCAGTTTTTCGGACAGGGTCGTGTTCACGATATGCCTCTACCTGTGCCTGTGCGGCAAGGCGTTCGGCATACACGAGAAGGCCATCGCACGCAATCCTTACTGCCGTATAGAAGGCCCCTCGTTTTTCTCGAAACGACTCAAGATACCCGTTGATACCGTAGGCGAGTACTTTTTCATAATGAGGAAGGAAGTGTCCAATACCGCCTGCTTCATTGATCAGGTACCGCACTGGACGCATCTGCTCCCTTACGTATCTCAGCCTATGCCGGTTAAGACCCAAGACCCTCACGGGCATGTTACGCCGTAGCCAGTAAGGAAGCACCTGCGTGAGAAGCCGTATCCGATCAGGCCAACTGATCTGCAAGGGGGTCGTCTTTCTTCGCTCGATCCATAACAGGTCTTCACTCATGAACACACTGGCAAGCTCTGGTTGCATGATGGCTGAGATGCGTGCCTTTCCCATATTCCCCACGATGAGCTCGTACGGGTAAATACGGACTGACTTGCGGCTTAGCACATAGTGGAGGGCCTTGGCCTTCCGTATACTCATAGGATCTCGTGGGTCGTCATGATGCTTGAAATACTCGGTAACGAGAAGGGCACGCTCGATATCCAGAGACGGCTTTGTGCCGAGGAGCTCTTTCTTTATACGCATGAAACGTTCTGAAGGATGCATCGTAGGAGTGGGCTGATGCACTAGATTCCTCGACCCTGAATGCATTTTATAAAAAACCTACCACATGCACCTACCTTGTCACAAGGCACGGAGGAGGATTGTCAATGGTGCACAATGCGTATAGTGCGCCTACTCGGAACCGATAGGGGTACAAAACCTAGGACCGACAATGGAACATGCCACTACACGTGCGAAGTGCTCGAGTAAATACCCTTTATGCGGATGTAACGACTGCTCGCTTCCTCGACAGTCTGATGTCCTGGATACTTCTATGCACCACCTCTGTTCAGGGACGTATCAATAGAAGAGAAGCAACCACACATTTGATATCGCCACGCTGATGACCATGTACAAAAAGGCAAACTTCATGAAACCGAAGAACCGTATCTTATGCCCGGCTGCCTCGGCGATTCCTACGGTGACTACATTGGCGCTCGCACCGATCATCGTACCATTGCCACCGAGGCACGCCCCCAATGCCAGGGCCCACCATAGCACATTTGTTTCTGCCCCTGGTATCACCTTGGTAAGATAGGCGGTAATTGGGAGCATGGTTGCAGTAAACGGGATGTTGTCCACGAATGCGCTCATGATCGCTGACACCCATAGGATAAGGCAGATAGCTGCAATCAGGTTTCCCTTTGAGAGGTGCAGCACCCAGTCTGCGATGAGCGACAGAAGCCCTGTCTCCTCGACAGCTCCCACTATGATAAAAAGAAATATGAAGAAGAGAAGCGTAGTCCACTCAATATCCTTCTCGATAAGGGCAAGCATCTTGACCTTTCTGGTGAGGATACTGTAGGTGAACAGGATGCCCGCCCCAAAAAGCGCCGGTATACTGACCTCCATATGCCAATAACCGTGGGTAGCAAAGAACGAAATGACCAATGCCATAATAAACAGACCATATCTGAGCAGACTCTTGTCCGTTATCTTGTATTCCTCTCTGAGCTTAGCAATAAACTGGTCCACATCCTTCACCTTTCCACTGGCATATGCCCTGCCATAAAAGACTTTGGAATAGAAAAGGAGTACGACCATTGACACAGCACACACCAGGGTTAAATTCCTGACAAACGCCATGAAGGTAAGACCTGTATAGGAGCCTATCATGATGTTTGGCGGATCGCCGATAAGCGTAGTGGTCCCGCCGACATTCGAGGCCATTACCCCTGGAAGGAGCAGTACGAGAGGCGAAATGTTCAGCACCAAAGAGATTTCGATGAGCACCGGTGTATAGAGGAGCATCGTGGTCACGTTGTCCAAAAAGGCCGAGGTAACTGCAATAAAGATCATTGAAATGGCAGAAAGTGCCATTATATTGCCGCGAGCGATCTGGAAGGACTTGTAGGCGCACCATTGAAATACCCCTGTGTTTTTGAGGATGCCTACTATAATCATCATGCCCATGAGCAAGAAGATCACATTCATATCTATGGCATGAATGGCTCTCTCAAATGAAATGATCTGGTAGTCTGGATTGAAAGTGCCGATGGTGTACGTCACAATAAGCATAATAGAAGCGCCCAGCATGGCAGCAACGGTCCTGTGGAGAAGCTCGAATGAGATGGCAAGATAGGCCAACAAGAACACAGCTGTTGCAATATAGAACGCTGGCCCGAGCACCCGCTCCATCTCGATGTCTTCCACCAGATAAAGCCTCGTGCCTTGTTGGGCACACTTTTCAGGGCTAAAGGTGATCGTGCTCTTCTTGTAGCTTGGCTTGTAGATCTCGAGTTGAATAACCGCTGTATCTTTTATGAGTGCAGGCAAGACGAACTCAATCTGATAGGTCCCATGGGAAGATGTCTCTGTCTGATCGACCTGTTTATGGGCTTCAATAAGCGTGCGGGGCGCACCATTTATCATCACACGTACGCGGGCACTAGGTACTGGTTCTTTGTGACTGTCCATTACGGTTCCAGTCACAAATACCGTATAGTCTTCGGCCTGGATCCCTAGGGCCTCCTCTGACCTGCTGCCGATTACTACGCAAACAATAAGGATCCACACTCCAGCATGTAGAATCTTCCACAACCAGCGATTCATAGTTCCTCCATGAAGGTGCACACAGGGTTGTAATCCACCATCCACTATGTTCTCTAGCCGCGTGGCGTGCACAACGATCTACAACAGCTCACTACTACGAGTAGTGCAAACAACTAGTACGCAAGCACGTCTGAAGCAAGCTCGAGGCATCGAATATCGTCTCGGCCAAAGATCATCTGAACTTGCTTTGCATCTCGCATACACCGCTCCTGGCCGTAGTCCTCCATGTATCCATAACCCCCTAAAAGCTGCACACCATCCTGGACCATCCGTGCTGCGGATTCTCTGGCTACAATAAAAAGGCTGACCGCTTGGTCCGCTCGGGCCTCTATCTCTTTCCGGGACAACTGTTCAGCTGCGAGCCGAACCGTGTCATACGCTCGGACCATCGCAGAGATCATCATACGTATCTGTGAATACTCTGCAAGGACACGTCCTCCCTGTCGCCTCTCCTTCACATAGGAGACGGCCTTCTCAAGACTTGCCTTACAGATGCCTGAAGCCAAAGCCACAACAGGACCGAGAAACTGCTCACAGATCCGTGCGAGGGATCCAGTACTTGACAGACTAATATGCATACGCCTCGAGACAGTGGCCCGATCGATCACGACATCTGCTACTGGGCAGCCCCTCAATCCCAAGGTAAGCACAGGGTGAGAAACTGTGACACCTTGGTGGCCCTTGGGCACTACAATAAGAGATACGCCCGTAGGACCTTCCACAGGAAGTACCAGGGCATCTGCGATAGGTGCATTTACTACGAGCTCACAAGTCCCTTGCACTGTTATGTCACCGTCAGCCCCCAGTCCACTTCCCGTGAGAAAGCCAGACTGCTGCGTCACTGGCTCAAGGTACAACGGAAATGCAAGAAGGGGAGGTCTGGCTTTTTCCTCATCGATAGCAAGCCATTGCCTTTTCTGCTCCTCGCTCCCTGCCTCCTCGATGCCTTTTTGGCCCACGGTATGGGCCAACACCATAGCAGCAATCGAGGCATAACACTCGGCCATGCGCTCAAGTACTATCGAGAACATTTCAAAGTCAAGGCCTGCTCCTGACCACTCTGAAGGGACAAGAAGGGAAAGGACACCGAGTCGTCCCAGTGAGGCTACGAGGTGCTGGTAAACCCCTTCTGGCTCTGGGACGACAGGGTAGTGGTCGAGTTTTTCGATCAATGGACGAACTTCATTGTCCATAAATTTCCGGACTGACTCGCTAAGGATCATCGTTTCCTCTGGAAGCTGCTCTGTCTTCATCTTTTATCTCCTGCTCTTAACAAGGGACATACGCTCTTTTTTTGTGTGAAATGAGGATAGTATCTCTTGCACAGGGCCTTTTCCTCGCATCTTTAGGCACTCGAAGGACGCCCTACAGTCCACTTATAGATATCTCTTGTGTTGATTTGATTGGTACCTTCGTAAATCTGCAAGAGCTTAGCATCCCTGTAGAGTTTTTCCATCCCTCGATCATGACGTATGCCATCGCTTCCCATGAGATCTATTGCAAGGTAGCAGTTTTCCAGACCCAGGTCTGTGCCGAGCACCTTTGCAGCATCACCAGTGCGCGAGCCTATCCCCATCATCGATCGCGTGATTGAGGAAGCAGCCTTCAACATAAGCGTACTGGTAAGCCGGGAGCTCAGCATGGTCCTGAATTGGCTTCTTTGCGTAATCCGTGACGGCAGTGCAGCATCCAGCCACAAGAGTAGAGGCTGCCGCATAAGCCCTGCCAGTCCGAACTGATCATTGGCAAGCAGTGCCTCCACGTACATACTTCGCGCCATGAGCACATTGTGTAACATCTTCGTGAGCTTGAACTGCACCCATTGATGTTCGATCATCCTCTTGCCTGCCAACGTATGAGTCTTGCAGTAGTGCAAGGCGCGCTCGTACGCGCCGCGTGCAACACCCGCACCGAATGCACCTACACCCCCACGGGTCGCAGCAAGCACAAGGTCAATACCTCGAAAGTACACTGACTCAGGACTGATCTTGTGGTCATCAGGCACAAAACACTCCTCAAATACCAACTCTGCTGCCTGACATGCCTTTTGCCCCATCTTTCGCTCCACCCTCCCAATCGAAAAACCTGGGGTCCCTGTGCGTACGACAAAACAGTGTGTCGTTTCCGAAGGCCGCTTAGGATCTAACGGCATAAGAACTACATGCGTATCAGCAATGCTTCCGTTGGAGATAAAGACCTTTCTTCCATTGAGCACATAGCCACCATCGACCGGTCGAGCCCTGCAACATAGGTCTGCCTGGTCGACGAGTTCGTCATCTTCAACGTCAGAACCTGCCCCTGGTTCTGTAATACCTGTTGAAAGAAGCCTTGGTTTTCCTTCTCTTTCACTTGAACAGACGATATCAGCGACCTGGGCGATCCACTTCATATTGAGCGTTGCAGCCACACAGCAAAGGGCAAGCAAATTGACGTAAATGAGATTTGCAATCCCGAGGCAGCCGGCAGCGATCTCTTCGCATGCCAACAGTGCTGCGCCAAAGGGATATCCCTGACCGCCGAGCATCTTGGGGAACCCCTGGCTAAAGAGTCTGTACCGACAGGCCTCTGCCAATATGTCTTCTGGTACAAAGGTAGGGTCTTCCATCGCCTTACGATCGACCTCAAGGGCGCGAGGCTCTACCACGTTGTGTCGGAAGCTACGTGCTATGGTAAAAACCTCTTCGAACTGAGAGATGAGAACAGGTTCCTTCTTTCTCATACGCGCCAAGGCAGGGTAGAGTTCATCAAAACTCGCTGTATCCTCTGCAAGATGGCCGAATACCGTCTGTCGAGACATGGCGTTACTCCTTGCTATAGAGCTGTATCCGTGACGTTTGTGAATGCGGATCTGCCCGCGTTGGTGAGCAATCACTGGTCGTTTCGTCTAGCGGGCCGACCTAGAAACGCTCATGGAAAAGGTCGCTACGGCCCAATATCACAGCGTAAGGCTTGCTAACTGCATGGACCATACACGCTGCAAAGTCGTTGATACAGGTGCCCGTGTTTCTGCAGCGATGCTTCACTGTTCCTTCTCCTCTTTTCCTGCCATCTCCCTACTGATCCCGAGAATGTGACGCACATTGCCTTCTTCATCGCGTATAGGGATAAGTGTGGTACTGAGCAGTGCCTGTCTACCTTTCACCACGACCGTATGTTCGTAGCAGAGACGTTCATTACTGGTGCACACGTGCACTATATG
>FWPU01005832.1_pt1 | contig 25787 bp, 24 predicted proteins | sample 2228361 | NCBI WGS metagenome assembly FWPU01 (sample SAMEA103939777, study PRJEB20133) | metagenome | reverse complement strand
CGGCGAGGAGGCCGACGGCGCCGCCAGTCCAGGTGCGCGGGACGGCGCGGCGGGGCGGCTTGGACGTCGCCGCCCCGGCACCCACCGGATCGGGCAAGATCGTCCTCGCGTTCTTTCTGATGATCCTGCCGGCGGCGGCCTGCCCGATCCTTTACAGCGGGCGGGAAGGCCTGAAGGCCCCCGCCGCCGCGGTGGGCGAACGGTTCCGGAAGGGGTTTCACGAACTCTACGTCATGATATCGCGCCCGCCGAAAAAGAAGGCCCCGCCTCCCCCCCCGGCGGTCGAGAAGAAGCCGGAGACCGCCCCGGAGGAGAAGCCGAAGCCCGGTCCGGAGGACCAGAAGCGGGACGAGGAGGAGATGGGCAAGCTCGCCGTGGAAATACGGACCCTCGAGAGGCGCCTCAAACAGGACATGACCGCCGCCACCGAGGAGCAGAAGGCCGAGCTCAAGAAGGTAGAGGAAGAGGTCAAGACGAAGCGCGACCGCCTCAACGAGCTGCGCGAACGCTACAAGAAGACCTACGGGCAGGACTTCGACCCGTTCAAGGAATAGGGGCGGCCGGTCATTCCCCGAACACGCTGAGGATCCTGATCAGCTCATGCTCGTCGCGCGCATCCGCGAGCGATCGCTTGGCCTGCGGAGTCCCGAACGCCCTGGCTATCTCCCGGTAGACCTCCAGGTACAGCCTATCGTCGTGCGGCGGGGCCACCACTCCGAAGAAAAAGTGGACGGGAGAGCCGTCCAGGGCGCCGAACTCCACGCCGGGGGTGGACCGGGCGAAGCAGAAGACGAAGCCCTTGGCCTGCATCGTGCGGACGTGGGGAATGGCGATGCCTCCGCCGACGGCGGTGGAGGACTTTCTCTCGCGGTTGGCAAGGTCCTGCGCGAACTTGCGCACGTTTCCTATCTTCCCGGAGGCCGCGAAGAGCCGCACCAGCTCCTCCAGCACCCGTTCCTTCACGTACCAGGTGAAGCGCTCCCTGGACCATCCTTCCGGGACCTCTTCGGGAGTGGTGGTTTCGAGTTCGACTTTGACCTGCTCCGGCCTGAGGTATCGGGTCAACCGCATGGTTCACCGCAGGGGCTTGCCCGGCCACCCTCCGCGGCCCCCCAGCGGTGGTACGACGCGGACGAGCGGGTTTCCTGCGCCTCGACGCCGGCCCCTACCAGCGCTTGTAACGCTGCAGCTCCGCCCTCACCTTCATTATCACGTCGGCCCAGCGTTCCTCGAACGTAAGCCCTTCTCCCCCCGCGGCGGCGGGGAGGGCGGCCGGCGCGGCCTGGACCCGCTCCTTCTCGCGGGCCGACTCCCGGGCCAGGCGTTCCCTCTCGGCCTCTTCAAGGCGCCGCCTCTCCGCCGCGGCCTCGGCCTCCGCCTTGAGCCGGCGCTTCTCGGCCTCCTCCCGCTGCCTGGCGTTCTCCGCCTCCAGCGCGAGATCCAGCGCCTCGTCGGCCGACCTGGGCCTCGGCGCGCCCGATATCTCCTGCGCCCTGCGCTCGAGGTCGGCTATCTCGGCCTCGATCGCCCGTTTCTGCGCCTTGATGTCGGACTCCATCCTCGCCAGTTCCGCCATCCGGCTCGTCTTCGCCTCGGAGGCCGGCTTCGGCTCGAGCTCGAAGCGCTCCTCGGTGATCTTGCCCAAATCGATGTCCTTTTGCCGGAGCTCGTTGCGCTTGAGCTCTATCGTCCGGCGGACCTCCGCGACCCGTTCCTCCTTGGTCATTTCGCCCGTTACGGGCGCCGGTCCCCTGGCGGTCTCCTCGGGGACAGGTTCCGGAGCGCCGCACCCGATCGCCAGGAGAAGCAAAGCGGCCACAGCTCTCTTCATAGCCACCTCCGGCAACTCAATCTATCGACACGCCCGGCCGCGGTCAACTTTTTCAGCCCGCCTCAGGCCCCCACGTACCTGTAATAGAGCGACTTGGCGCGGGCGGGGTCGGCGGCGCCGCGGATAATGGCGCGTCCGTCGGGGAAGAGCGTCATCTCGAAGCCCTCGGCCGAGAACTTCAGAAGGTACCTGTTCCTCCGCACCTCCCCGAGCGGCGCCAGCCTGCTCTCCATCTCGGCCAGATCCAATCCGGCCCCGCGGGAAGGCAACACCTGCACCGAGTCCCGCCCGCAAAGCGAGACGGCTGCGGCCGCGCCCGCCTCGAGGTTGGGGAACCTCCTTCGAACGCAGGTTTCGCACGCGGAGGCGCGGGGTATCTCCAGTATCCTGGAGCCGCCGGTCCAGAGATCCATGGTCACAAGGCCCCGGACGACGGCCTGCCGGCGGCCGGAAAGGATCTTGATCGCCTCGGTGGCCTGGACGGCCCCAACGGCGGCCGCCGCCGTGCCGAGCACCCCCGCGGTCTCGCAGGTGGGATATGTCCCAGGCACCGGCGGGCCCCCCGCCAGGCACGCGAAACAAGGACCCTCCCCGGGAAGGATCGCCATCGCCATCCCCGTTCCGCCGACGCAGCCGGCGTATATCCAGGGCCTCCCGAGCTTGACGCATGCGTCGTTGAGGACGAACCTCGTCTCGAAGTTGTCGGTGCAGTCCAGGACGAGATCGACGTCGCGCGCGATCTCCTCGGCGTTGGTCCCGTTGACGTCGCAGACGAGGGGATCGAGCGACACCTCGGAATTGAACAGCGCGAGCTTCGCGGCGGCGGCCGCCGCCTTCGGCAGGCACGCCCGCGCGTCGCCCTCGTCGTAAAGCGATTGGCGGTGTAGGTTGCCGAGCTCCACGAAATCCCGGTCGCAGATGCGCAGGAAACCCACACCCGCGCGGACTAGGTGCCCTGCGGCGGCGGATCCCAGGGCGCCCAATCCGACCACGGCCGCCCGCGCCGCCCGCAGGCGCGCCTGTCCCTCCTCTCCGAGGGGCGCGAACCTGATCTGTCCCTGATACCTCGTCATGGAACCTGCGCCATCAGCGGATCACCCCGCGGGCTGTCGTCGGACGAACTGCACGGCCGACCTCACGGCAAGCGCCCCCGCGAAGAAGACGAAGCCCGCCAGGGCGTAGCCCGCCGCCGAGGACTGCCAGCGGGGCGGCGAGAACTGGTAATCGGCCAGCCCAAGCGGATAAAACGCGCGGCTCCTGGCCAGGTCGCAGCCGAACACGGAGTATCCGATCACCATCAACGGATTCACGTCGAGCGCCCCGGCGATCCGGCGCGATATGAGCTCCGCCGCCGCGCCGGATTCCTCGGCATGCCTGAGCGCGGGCGCGACGAGAAAGACCGAGCCGAGGAGCCCCGCCGTCAGGAGGCCCACGGCGACCTGGCACGCCTCGGGTGGCAGGCGCAAGGATTCGACGAACAGGAAGAAGCCGGCCGAGAGCAAGGCGAAGCCGGACGTCACCAGCACCACCGCATGGAGGGCCGCCGGCGATTCCCCGGCCGCCGCCGGGCAAAGCGCCAAAAGGACGGCGCCGTGGGCGGAGCAGGCAGCGGCGATCCTGCGCCGCACGGACCGCCCCCGCGTGACCGCAAGGGCCGCGGCCACACCGACCGCCGCCGCCGGCGGCGCCATGTACGCCATGAAGCGGAAAGCCGTCATCGCCGTCCCCATCCTACCCGGACCCGCCGCGCCGGGGAAAAGAAAACGGCCCCCCCCGCGCGGGAGGGGCCGTAGCGGCTGTCCATTCGAATCACATGCCTGAACGTCTCTTCGCGAAGCAATCGCTGCAATACACCGGGCGGTCGCCCCGAGGCTTGAACGGCAGCTGCGCCTCCTTACCGCACTCGGCGCAGATGGCGGGGAAGAACTCGCGTGGGCCTCCGCCCCCCGGCGGCCGGCCGCCGCCCCCGCGCGGTCCGCCGCGGGGGCCGCCCGAATCACCCTTCCTCATCCTCTTGGCCTCCCTGCACGACCCGCACCGCTTCGGCTCGTTCTGGTAGCCCAGCGACTGGTGAAGCTCCTGCTCGCTGACGGTGTACACGAAGTCCTGCCCGCACTCCACGCACTTCAAGGTCTTGTCGGTGAACGACGACATAAAGGGTACCCTTTCTCAACTGGTATGGACCATCCGCCCGAAAACGATCGCCGCGCTGACGCCACCCTCCTTTCCCGCCGGCTCATCCACGAGATAAAAAAAGCCCCCGGCGCACCAGCGCCGTGCGGGGCCTGAACGCAGCATCAAAAGCCCATTCGGAAGCGTATGGATTCGCGGGGCAATCGCCCCCCCTGATGTGCGGTGCCACCTAAACCTTCCCCGGTTGCACGCGGGCTTTCCCTCTCCCGACCGGCCGATCCGTCTCAAACCCCATGAATCCCGGGAACCTGCACCAGCTGAATTATACGACACGGCCGGATCCAGTCAAGACGATTCAACCGCCCCTGAACGAACGACAACCGAATTCCACCCAGGCGTCGAGCGCCATGAGCCCGGCCACCGCCGCCAGCACGACCGCCAGGATCAGGCGTACCAGCCCCTCGCGGACCTTCCTGGCCGCCGCCACCCCCGCCTGCGCCCCCGCGACTACGCCGGCGCCCATCAGTAGCATGACAACGAATCCTTCCCATCCGAGATGCCCCCTCCTTAGCGACTCCGCCAGCCCCGCCGCGGCCGTGAAGAGGAACGTGAACTGCGACGTCGCCGCGGCCACCAGCATCGGGGCCCCGCAGACGACCACCATGTAGGGTACCAGGAGGAGCCCTCCGCCCACCCCGAAAAGCGACGCGATCACCCCCACGGCCAGGCCCACCGCGAAGCTCAGCCGGCGGTTCACCTCGTAACGGCGCGCCATGCCGCCCGGCTCCACGAACTCCCTGGGAGACCCCCGCACCATGCCGCACCCCTCCCGCAGCCTCACGAAGGCCACGTAGAAGGCCACCGCGACGAGCAGGGCCGCGAAGCCGGCGGAGAACTCCGCCGCCCTCAGGCGCCCCACCAGCTCCCGCCCGATCCATGCCCCCGGCAGGGTGCCCGCCGCCAGCACAAGACCCGTCCCGTAGTCGATCCTCCCCAGCCGCGCATTGGCCGCCGTGGCGGACGAGGCGTTGAGTAGAATCACTCCCAGCGACGCCGCGGTGGCCCCGGCCGGGGAGAACGAAAACCCCCGTACGACCGGCACCGTCAGCAGGAACGGGACCGCAAAGAAACCACCACCTATCCCGAGCAGGGCCCCTATCAGGCCGACCCCGAACCCGGCGGGCACCAGCACCGCCGCCTCCTTCAGGATCTCCGCCATCCCGCCGAGTGTACACACGGCCCGCGTTTCTTGCTAGACTGCCCGCATGGCCCGCAGGAAGATCGTCTGCATCGGCGGAGGTACCGGCCAGTCACAGGTGCTCCGCGCGCTGGCCCGATACCCCGTGGAGATCACCGCCCTGGTGGGCGTGACCGACAACGGGGGCCACAGCGGGGTCCTGCGCCGCATCTTCGGCATACCCCAGGTGGGCGACATCCGCAACTGCCTGGCATCCTTGGCGGACGACCGCCGGCTGCTGGCGCAGATCCTGCGCTACCGCTTCCGCGAAGGGGAACTCGACGGCGTGAGCCTCGGGAACCTCATCGTGACATCCCTCATCAGGCTGAAAGGCTCGCTCTCCGAAGGAGTCGACGCCCTCAGGCGGGAGCTCGGCGTCCCGCACACCATCCTGCCGGTCTCCGACCAGTCCACCCACCTCTGCGCGGAGACGGCCGACGGCCGCATGATCAGGGGCGAATGGGAGATCATAAAGCGCGTACCGCGCGCCCCCATACGCCGCCTCTTCCACTGGCCGGTAGTGGCCTGCCACCCTGAGTGCGTCCGGGCGGTGGCGCGCGCCGATATGATCGTCCTCTGCCCCGGGTCGCTCATGACCGGCACCATATCGGCCCTCCTCACGCGCGGCCTCCACACGGCCGTGCGCGTCTCTCCCGCCCTCAAGGTGCAGGTGGTCAACCTGATGACGCAGCCGGGGCAGACCGACGGGATGAGCGCCCGCGACCACATCGAGACGCTGTCCCAATACATGGGGAACGCGCCCGACGTCGCCGTCGTGAACACAAGGCGGCCCCCAGAGGCGTGGCTCCGCCCCTACAGGAGGGAAGGGGCCGAACCGGTCCGGGTGGACGTGATCGGCATGCGCGAAACCCGGATAATACTTGCGGACCTGCTGGAGCCGGCCGGCAAAGACGTCCTTACCCTCCATGCCCGCCCGGAACGACCAGACATGCCGGCGGGACCGCACTTCATACGGCACGACCCCATCAAGCTGGGGCGAATTCTCTTTTCTCTTTCACGGCGCGCTTGATTTGACGGAGGCAGGCCATGCAGCGCATGGTGGGACGCCGCGGTTTCCTGACGGGATCACTCGCAGCCGGCGCGGCGGCGGGTTGCGGCCGCGATACGCGGATCGAGCGCGACCCGACTCCACAGGGAGAAGAAGCCGGAAAGGCCGCCCCTTCGGGCCGCTCGATGCCGACGGGAAAGCTGGGAAAACTGACCGTCAGCCGCCTGATCGCGGGGGGCAACATAATCCACGGGGGTTATCCCCACGCGCGGGACCTGGCCTACGTTTCAAAGCTCGCGCAGGCATACCTGACGGAGCAGAAACAATTCGACACGCTGGCCCTCTACGAAAAGTGGGGAATAAACGCCATCATGACGGGAGGGCTCGGCCTCATCAAGAAGTACCGCCGGGAGCGCGGCGGCCGCATCCAGACGATCGCCCAGGTTCAGCCCCCCCAGGGCCGCTGGGCCGAACCCAAGTGGGATGACCTCAAGGCGGCGATCGACCGCGCCATCGACGAGGGAGCCGATGCCGTGTACGTGCAGGGCTCCTACGCCGACCGGCTCGTCGAGAGCGGCAAGAAGCAGAACATCGAGCTGCTCGGGAAGGCGATGGACCACATCCGCGCCAGGGGCTATCCCGCCGGCCTCGGCAGCCATGCCCTGGAGGTGCCCCAGGAATGCGACAAGCTCGGCATTTCGCCGGACTACTACGTCAAGACCTTCCACCACGACAAGTACTGGTCGGCAACGCCGAAGGAGAGGCGCAAGCGCTTCTGCGTGGACGGCCCGTTCCACCTCGACCACAACGAGTTCCATGACAACATATTCTGCATCGATCCGGAGGAGACCGCCGAGTACATGAAGTCGAAGACGCAACCTTGGATCGCCTTCAAGGTGCTGGCGGCCGGCGCGATCCCCCCGAAATCGGGGTTCCACTACGCCTTCGAGAACGGGGCGGACTTCATCGCGGTGGGCATGTTCGACTTCCAGGTGGTGCAGGACGTCTCGATCGCCGAGGAGGTGATCGAGTCTATCAAGGACCGGGCGCGCCCCTGGCGGGCCTGATGAGGAGGCGTGCATGAGACACGCGCCGTGCGCCGGTGCCACGCGCCGGGAGGTCCTCCGCTCCGCGGCCGCGCTTGGGGATCTCGACCCTCGGCTTCCCCCAGCACACCAACGCTCGGCTGGCGCGGGAACTGGCGGCGGAGCGGATCGGTCTCGTGCAGCTCTTCCTCAACCAGTCGGACAGCCGGTTGAGGAGCCCGTGAGTCCAGATCGGGGTGAGGGGGCGAAAACCCCTTCGGCGCCGTGAAACTCGCGAAATCGAGGGACTAAAAACGGACGTCCAGCCCCAGGATGAAGTTCGTACCCGGCTCGTTGACGCCCGATCCGTGCTGCCGGTAGTCCTTGTCGGTAATGTTCTCGACCGCCGCGGTGACCCTGACGCGCTCGTCGACCTCGTAGCCGCCCCTGAGGGTATACACCTGATAGCCCGGCGTCCCTCCGTGACCCACGGGGATTCGCTGGGTATCGGTCCCGTCGCTGACGGAGAGATGGCGCTGGTGCCGGGCCGCGGTGAAAAGCGCCTCCACCCACACCTTTGTTTCCTTCGGCCGATAGCGGACGCCCAGATGGACGATGCCCGGCCCCACCTTCGACAGGGGCTGCAGGTCCTTTTCGCCGCCCACGAGCTGCTCCACCTCGCCCTTGGCATACCCCAGGTCGCCGAAGAGCGTGATCTCCTCCGTCAACCGGTAGAGTGCGGCCACCTCCACACCGTAGATGTATCCCTCCGAGAAGTTGCGCTTCACGAAATCGGTCGTCCCGTCCCCGTTGTAGTCCCCGAACGGGACCCGCCGTATGAAGTCGTCGAGGATCGTGGAGAAGACGAACGCGCCGGCCTCCAAGTCCGGATAACGGACCCCAAGCCGAGGTCGAAAGTATGGCTCTTCTCCGGATCCAGATCCTCCGCCGGCAGATCCAGCGAACCCGACATCACGAAGTTAACGGCCGTCGAATCGTCAAGCGACGGGGCGCGAAAACCCATGCCCCAGCCGGCGACCAGATTCCAGTTCTCCTCCAGGTGGTAGAGTAACCTGAGGCTGCCCGTGACCGCCTGGTAGCTCTCGTCGATCGAATCGGGGATCACGTTGTCCCCCGGGCCGGGATCGACCTCGTCGGACTCGACGTCCGCCCGGCTGAACCTGATGCCGGCGATGACGTCCAGATCTCCGATCGTGATCTCATCCTGCAGCTATATCCCCCAGAGGCCGTAAACGGCGCCGTCGGCCCATGAACCCCGCTCGTACACCGTCAAAACGCCCCCCGAGCTGCGGTCGTACCCGGGAGATGCCCGCCTTGAAGGCCTCCAGCAGACCGTTCTCCCACTCGGCGTGATACTGGATGTAATAGAGATTCCGCTCCTGATCGAAATCGCGGCGCAGATCGCTTCCCAAGGCCGTACCGTGAAACTCCTTGGAATAGATGGTGGCGTGCCAGCGGGGGGCGTCGTCCGTGCGGTGGCGCTGGGCGGCCAGGACCAGCTTGGATCTCTTGTCCGGCCGGTACACGAGCTTGAGATCGGCGTCGTACTCGTCGTAGCCGCTCTTTTCCGAGGAAGCGTATGGACTGCCTGGCGGCCACCGCCTGACCGCCGCGGACGGCCGGCCTGAATCTCCACCTCCGTACCGCCTCCAATGCCGCCTCGCCGAAGGCGGGTGAGCCGGACCACTCCAGGAGTCGGGCGTCGCCGCAGCTTCCGTCGGGCAGGATGGTGATCTGCGCCAGCGCCTCGCCCTCGATGCCGCGCCTGCGCGCCGGTGGGGGATAGTCCGGTGGAGGGTTGTAGATCTCGGAGGGGGCGGAATCCTCCGCGACCGCCGAGGAAACCACCCTGGGCGGCATGAGGCGCACCGCCGCCGCCGAGGCCGGCAGCGGCCTGTCCAGTTGCGGCACGGTCGGTTGCGGCCGCGGAGGAGGAGCCTCTGGACCCGGGGGTTCAGGCGGATCCCGCTCGAACCGCGTCTCCACCTCCTCCAAGGGAACGCTCGGGAGCGGGACTTCCGGCGTCACGAAAAGGCTCTCCACAGGGCTCTCGAAGATGTCGAAGTTCGAGGGATCGACCGGCGGCAGGCTAAATGGAACGGCGGGGGCCCTGCCGGCGCCGGAGAGGCCCAGGAGGATCAACGTCCCGGCGCCTCACGCGTGAAGGAATCCCGACAACACCACGCACATGAAACGAGGCACGGGGCACAGGGGCGCAATTCCCGTGCCAGGGGGTCATGGAGGGCGTTTTTGCTCGGGAAATAGACACCGGTTGCCGAGCATTTATGCATCCGTTCACCACAGCAGCCGGAGGTATCTCTCCTTGTCCATGTTGAATACGTAGGCTATCTCGTTGAGGCGGTGCTGGCGCCAAGCGGCCGAGTACAGGCGGGACCAGTCCTCCACCACCTCGCGGGGATCCGGCGGGCGGCCCAGGTGGACGCCGCGGATCCATTTTTCCTTCTGAATCTCGTCGAGCTGTTCGGCGATGTCGCGACCCGGATTGATGGTGCGATGCCGGAGTATGTATATCTTCACCAGTTCGTCGTCGGCCATGGACGACCCCTTGCTCCGCTGCTCGTCCCGATACTCGCGGATGGACTGGCGATGCGCCAACAGGAAGCGCTCCAGGTCCTCCTTCACCTTGTCGAGCTCGCCCCGCTCGTACTTCTCTCTTATCTCGTCAAGTTCAGACATGGCCCGGCGGGACGTTTCACCTCCCGCCTTGCACTTATTGTAGCCCGAACAATTCGGCGATGTTGGCCTTCCTGGTTATTATGGGTTCTATAGTGGCCTTCTGGCTGGTCATGATGACGTTGACGCCTGGGCCGTGGCCGCTGAGCCTGCTTGAGCCGTGGACCACCACACCCACGGTTATCGCCCCCTGCTGCCAGCGAGGGCCGTGGGTCGCGTCGTAATCGGAGATCGCAACGACGTCGCCCAGTCTGATCTGGTCCAGCGAGAATTCCCTGATCGCCTCGGGCGAGGACGACTGGATGTCGAAATCCCTGGCAAAAGGGCTACCCTGGCCGATGCCGGCGCCCATGAGCTTGCCCGGCACCACCTTGGCCACCGGCACGCGGACCTTCCCGGCCTTCTCCGAAGGATTAAGAGCCCTCAGCAGCCGGGGGCTCATGTTCATGAGCCGCACGTCGGGATAGTCAAGCAGCGCCATGCCCGCGCCGGAGGCGCGGATCTGGACCTTGTCGCCCACGCACATGCGGTCGATCACCCGCTTGGGGAAGTAGACCAGCACCCGGCCGCCGCACTTTCCGGTGACGACGCCCGGGATCCCCTTCAGCTTGGCGTCCTTCCCCTCCATGCGGGCCTCCACGAGGACCGCGTCGTTCCCGATGCAGGCCAGCAGGTTCAGGCCCCTGTTGGCGGACGGATCGGGGTTGCATATGCCCACGCCGGGTTCCACATGATCGCCCCACGCCCAGTCGAACGTCGGATCCCCCGCCTTAACGGAGAAGTTGATCCCGGAGAAGCCCGCGGGCACGTATGAAGCCCCGTCCCAGGCGACCCTCTCTTCCGCGCCGTCCATAGGGTGCGGATGGCAGGCATCGCCGCAGACCGCCACCTCCACCAGCCTCTCCAGGTTCATCTTGATCATTCAATCCTCCTTGCGAGTCCTTTACCAAATCCATCCTATGCCGGCGCCCCGTCCTTCAGGATGGGGAACGTCAGCGTGAACGTCGAGCCGCGCCCCCGCTGGCTGCGGACCTCGATCCTGCCCCCGTGATTGACGACGATGTTGCGAGCGACGGCAAGCCCGAGGCCTGTGCCCTCGCCGACGTCCTTGGTGGTGAAGAATGGATCCATGCAGCGCGCCGCCTCCTCCTGGTCCATCCCGCACCCGTTGTCGGCCACGGAGACGCTCACCGCGCCGGCCTCCAGGCGATGGTAGATGGTGACGACGCCCTCCTCCACCACGCAGGCGTCCACCGCGTTCATGAGGACGTTGAGGAAAGCCTGCTGGAGCTCCACCGGGTCGCCCTCCACCGGCGGCAGGTCGGCGGGCAGCTCGTTGTTGATGGTCACTCCCTTGGAACGCGCCCTGTGCTCCGCGAACGAGACGGCGCGCTCCACCGCGTCGCGAAGGCGTACGGGCTGGGGCCTGAAGGGGGAGGGGCGAAGCTGAAGTATCTTCTGGACGATCAGGCGAACGCGCTCCAGCCCCTCGATGATCAGATCCAGGTATTCCTGCCGCTTGGCCTCGTCGAGCCGGCCCTCCTTGAGCGACCGGGCGGCGTTAATCATGCCGCCGAGGGGATTGTTGATCTCGTGTGCGATGCCGGCGGCCAGCGTCCCGGCGGTGGAGAGCCGCTGGGCGGCGAAAAGCTTGCGCTCCGTGTCGGTGATGCGGACTTGCGCCCGGCGGATGTCCTCCTGGAGCGTGCGGTGGAAATCCGCGATCTTGCTCATCATGAGGTTGAAGGCGCGCACGGTGCGTCCCATCTCGTCGTACGCGCCGGTCTCGGGGATCTTCTTCGTGAAATCGCCCTCCGCCACGCGGCCGGAGGCCTCCACGAGCGTGCCCAACGGGCGCAGGACGAGGCGGTTCGTGATCACGTAGGTATTGAGCAGCAGCAGCGCCGTCCCGACGGCCATGACCGTGGCGATGCCCTTCATGGCGTCGGCCAGGTCGCAGGTGGGGACCGCCGAGCCCTCCAGGTCGAGCCGCGCGGCGACGGCCGCGCCCGGGGGCGACGGCAGCGGGACGTAGACGCGGCGGCCCTCGGCCCTGACCTGCTGGTGGCCGAAGACGGGCGCGAAGTGCGCGGCCTCGTCCGCAAGGCGCGCCTCCGGATCGGGATCGCTGGACAAAAGCGCGCGGGGCCTCCCCCCCTCCATGCGGGCGATAAGCCATCCCTTCACCAGCGCGGAGCGCCCCAGTTTCCGGGAGAGCGCCTCGAGGTCGGCCTCGGTCCAAGGGCGCGGTTCAGGCACGGCCTCGCGCACCCAGTCCGCGGCCATGCAGGCCACCATGTCCGCCGTGCGCTGGGACTCGGCCCGCATCCTGGACGCGGTGTCGAGCCATAGGTTCAGCGTCAGCAGCCCCAAGACCAGCACCATGAAGACGAATATCGACAGCATCATCTTGGTGCGAAGCGACATCCCAAGCCCTCAACCGCAAACCGGGCGGCGCAAGCCGGCGGCCGGGAGCCTCCCCTCCCCCGGCGGCGCCCGGAAAAGGAGAGGGCACCCCTCTTTCCCCGGGGTGCCCTCGTCATCCGATTCAGCCTCGCTTCCCGAGCGGGTACGCCGGCCCCTGCTACCTTTTCCGCCCGCTGATCCCCTCCAGCAGCGAGATCAGGGGCAGGAAGAGCGAAACCACGATGAAGCCGACCGTGACGCCCAGGCCCACGATCAGCATGGGCTCCAGCACGCTCATCAGCGCGCTGACGGCGGCGTCGACCTCCGCGTCGTAGTTGTCGGCGATCTTCAGGAGCATCTTGTCCAGCTCGCCGGTCTCCTCGCCGACGTCGATCATGTTGATCACTATGTCGTCGAAGGCGCCGCTGGCCGCCAGGGGCCCCGCTATCGTCTCGCCTTCGCGGATCGAGTCGTGCACCTTTCCTATCGCGGCTGCCACCACCTCGTTGCCGGTGGCGTTCTTCACGATCGCCAGGGCCTCGAGTATGGGGACGCCGGACTGCAGCAGCGTCCCCAGCGTCCGGCAGAACCTGGCGATCACCGATTTCTTCACTATCGGGCCGATGAGGGGCAGGTTAAGTTTGATCCTGTCTATGATCAGCCGGCCGGACATCGTGCGCCCCCATGCCTTTATGGCGAACCAGGCGATGATCGGGGCGGCGACGATGGCCCACCAGAAGTTCTTGATGAAATTCGAAATGCCCATCAGGATCAGCGTCAGCGTGGGCATCGCCACGTTGACCTGCCGGAAGACCTCCTGGAATTTCGGGACGATAATGGTCATGATCAGCATGACCACGGCGACGGCGATCATTATGACCACGATGGGGTAAATGGAGGCTCCGATGATCTTGCGGCGAAGTGCCTCCATGCGCTCCATGAACGCGGCCAGCCTCTGGAGGATCACGTCGAGGACGCCGCCGGCCTCGCCCGCCTTGACCATGTTGACGTACAGCTTGTCGAAGGTCTTGGGGTGCTTCGCAAGCGCCTCGGAGAACGACGAGCCGGTCTCGACGTCGTCGGCCACCTCGACGAGTATGTTCTTGAGCAAGCCGGGTTTCTGCTGATTACCGAGGATCTTGAGGCTCCTGACTATTGGAAGGCCGGCGTCCATGAGCACCGACAGCTGCTGGGTGAACTGGGTGAGCTGCTTGTGCCGGACCCGGCCGGCCATGAAGAGGCTTTTCTTGGGGACCCTTCCCCCCGTGGGTATGGCGGCCACCGCCGGCGCGGCCCCCGCCTGGGCGGGCCCCATCCCCGATCCCGCCGGCGGTGGCGCGACCGCCGGGGTGGCGGCCTGCCTGCCGTCGGCCTTCTCCCTGACGTTCATGGGCTTGAAGCCCTTCTGCTTCATCTTGGCTATGGCGTCGTTCGCGCTGGTGGCCTCGATCTCCGCCTTGATGCGCTTGCCCTTGTTGTCCATCGCCTCGACGGTATACGTGGGCATAAAGGCCTCCTATGAACCGCCGCGCGTCTCCGCCCGGAATGATTCCCCCCAGCCCGCGGTTCCTTCAGTTCGAATTCTATCACACGCGCTCCGGGCTATTCAAGCAAATTGCTCCCGGAACGCCCCGGTGGAACCGGCCGCCCGCCCCGGCGCCGGCCCGATCAGGCGGTGAAGAGGGTCTCCCTGACGACCTCCTCGATGGTGGTATGGCCGTCGTAGATGGCCAGCAGGCCCGACTCCCGCAGCGTGCGCATCCCCTGCTCACGCGCCACGTGGCGGACCTCCTCGGTCGAACGCTGCTTCATTATCAACTCCTTGATCCGCTCCGTCAGAAGCATGATCTCGAAGATGGCCATCCTGCCCTTGTACCCCGTCTTGTTGCATGCTGAACAACCCCTGCCGAAGCAGAACCGCTTTCCCTTGACGTCCTGGGGCGTCAGGCCTATCTCCATGAGCATCTCTTCCGTCGGGACGAACTCCTCCTTGCACTTCAGGCAGATGCGGCGGACCAGCCGCTGGGCCACCACCGCCTCCAGCGACGCGCAGATGAGGAACGGCTCCGCCCCGAGATCCAGCAGACGCGTGATCGCCGAGGGCGCGTCGTTGGTGTGCAGGGTGGAGAAGACCACGTGGCCCGTGAGGGCCGCCTCTATGGCTATCTGGGCGGTTTCCAGGTCGCGGATCTCCCCCACCAGTATCGTGTCCGGATCCTGCCTCAGGATGCTCCTGAGGAGGTTGGCGTACGTCACGCCGATCTCCTCGTTGATCTGGCACTGAACGATCCCGTCCAGGTCGTACTCCACCGGATCCTCGGTGGTGATGATCTTCCAGCGCACGTCGTTTGCATAGTTGAGGCAACTGTAAAGCGTGGTGGTCTTGCCGGAGCCTGTCGGGCCGGTCACTATTATGATCCCGTGCGGCAGGTTGATCAGGCTCTTGAGCATCTTGATCTCGTCATCGCGCAGGCCGATGTTCTCCAGGTCGAGCCTCACCACGCTGCGGTCCAGGACCCGCATCACCACCGACTCGCCGAAGATGGTCGGCAGCGTGGAGACGCGCAGATCCACCGGCCGCCCTCCCACCGACAGGAGTATGCGGCCGTCCTGCGGCAGGCGCGTCTCGCTGATGTCCAGGTTGGCCAGCACCTTGATGCGCGAGATGATCGGCAGCGCCAAGTGCAACGGAGGCGCCTCCATCTCGTACAGCACGCCGTCCACCCTGTAGCGGACCTTGAACTCGTTCTCGAATGGCTCGAAGTGGATGTCTGACGACTGCGCCTTTATCGCGGTGGCCAGGATCAGGTTCAGCAGCTTGACCACCGGCGCAGAGTGGACCAGCTCGTCTATGTTGTACGCGGTACCCTTCTTCCTGAGATCCTTCACCTCCTGGAAGGCCAGTTCGTCATCGCCCAGCTTCTCCAGGACCGATCCCAGGCTCTCCGCCTTGTGGGCGTAATGCTTCTCCAGGGCCGCCAGCACCGCCTCCTCGCTGGCCACGGCCCCTTGAACCTCACAGTGGCACATGTGCCTGAGATCGTCCAGCACATTGATGTCGTGAGGATTTGACATCGCAACGGTCAGGACGTTGTTCTCCAACTTGATCGGGACCACGTTGTAGGCCTTCGCCATGGCAGCCGGCACCTTCTCGATCACGTCGGGGGATATCTCGATCTCCTCGAGGTTGACCACCTCCATCCCCATCTGGGCCCCGAGCGCCAGCAGCAGCTCCTCCCGGTTGATGTAGCCCATCGAAACGAGGATCTCGCCCAGGGCGCCCCCCTTGGCGCGCTGCTCCGCCAGCGCCTCCTGTATCTGCCCCTCCGTGACGAGCTCCATCTCCTTGAGCAGCTGGCCGAGCGGTTTCTGCGTTCGCATCGCGGTGTTGCTCCGACGCCGGTGATTGCCTCTTCCCTGGTCATTCTATGGCCCGCGCGGGTACGGCGTCAACTGCTTTGCGAGCGACCCCCGCCGGCGGGGGCGTGATACTTTCTGAGACGATGAGAAAGCTATCGCTCATCCTGGCGATCGCGGCCGTCCAGGCCGCCGCCGGGCGGCAGGACCTCCGGCAGGCATCCCTGGGCGATCGTATAGACTCCCTCGCCAGGAACCTGAAGGGGGCCAGAGTCGGCATATCGGTCTGCTCGGCGGAAGACGGCCGCGATATCTACGCGCTCCGCCAGACCGAGACGTTCCAGCTGGCCTCCAACACCAAGCTTTTCACGACGGCGGCCGCGCTCGACCGCCTGGGCCCCGACTTCCGCTTCCGCACGATCCTGGGGACCGCCGGAGGCGACCTCCACGTCTTCGGGGGCGGCGACCCCTGCATCGGCGCCCGCTTCAACGACGGCGATCCCACCGCCCTCTTTTCCAGGTGGGCCGCCGCACTGAAGGCCGAGGGCCTCCACCGGGTGGGGAAGGTGATCCTCCACACGGGCATCTTCGACGGCGAGCGCACCTGCCCCGGCTGGAAAACCTACGATCCCTGGCCCTGGTGGGCCGCGCCCTTCGGCCCGCTCTCCCTCAACGACAACTGCGTGGACCTGAGGATAGAGCCCGGTCCGGAGGGGCAACCCTGCAGGATCCGGCTCTCCCCGGAGACCTCCTACGTCAAGATCGTCAACCGCACGAAAACGTCCGCCAGGCCCGCGCTGCCATTCGGATACTGGCGCCCCGCAGGCTCCAACACCATAACGTTGCGCGGCGAGGTGGCCCTGGGCAGCCGCCCGGCCACTTACTGGGCGTCCGTGCACGATCCCACGATGTACTTCGGCACCGTCCTCAAGGAAACGCTCGAACGGGAAGGGATCGCGACGGCCGGCCCGATCGAGGAGACCGCCGCGCCCGCCGAGGAGGTGGAAGGATTCAGGGAAATCGCCGCGCACGAAAGCGACCTGGCGGCCGCGCTCGAGGTCTGCAACCGATCGAGCCAGAACTTCTACGCCGAGATGATCCTGCGCGTGCTGGCCTGGAAGACCCGCGGCTTCGGTACCCGCCGGAACGGCCTGGAGGCGGTCCGCGAGTCCCTCGAAGCCGCCGGCATCCGGAGTGAGGGCATGAACCTGGAGGATGGCTCCGGCCTCACGAGGGGAAACACCGCGACCCCGAGGGACGTCGCACGACTGCTCCTTCACATGCGCCGCCACAAGCACGCGAAGGTCTTCATCGAGTCCCTCCCGTGCCCCGGCATGGCCGGCAGCACCCTCAGGAACCGCATGAAATCCGGGGATCTCAAGGACCGGATACGAGCCAAGACCGGGCACGTCTCGGGCGTCTCGGCCCTCTCCGGATACGCCGAATCGGCCTCCGGCGAAACCTACGTCTTCTCGATCCTGGTCAACGCGACCGAAGGAGGATCCGCCGCCGGAGCGGACCGGCTCCAGGACCGCATCTGCGAGCTCCTGGCCAGGCACAAGGGAGACTGACCCCCCCGCCAGACAATGATTCAATCACGCCCCCCCGCCTTCTACAATGGGACGCTCGTGGCGCGCGTTGCGATCGTCACCGGCTCCAACCGCGGCATCGGCGAGGCCGTCGTCAGGCTCCTCGGCGACGCCGGATACGACACCGTCTCCAATTGCCGATCCTCCTCAAGGGGACCGGGAGATCTCCACGTCCGCGCCGACGTCTCCACCGCCGCCGGGGCAGACCGGCTTATCTCGGCGGCCCACCGCCGGTTCGGCCGGATCGACCTGCTCGTATGCAACGCGGGCGATTTCTCATACACGCCGGTGTCCGAGATGATGATCGAGAAGTGGGATGCCCTCTTCCGGAGCAACCTGCACACCGCCTGGCACTGCTGCAGGGCGGCCCTGCCCCTGCTGCGCCGCAGCCGCGGATCGATCGTCACCACCGGCAGCGCCGGTATACTCTGCGCGCGCGGCAATCCGCGGGCCGTGGCCTACCAGATGGCCAAGACGGCCCTCGCGGTCTTTACCAAATCGCTGGCGCGGTCGGAAGCCCCCCGCGGCGTCCGGGTCAACATGGTATGCCCCGGCTTCATCCGGACGGGCGCACCGCCGCGCGGGGAGTCCGCGGATCTCGCCGACCGGGTGCCCGCCGGCAGGCCGGGAAGCCCCCAGGACGTCGCAAGGGCGGTCCTGTGGCTCGCATCGGAGGAGGCCTCATACGTGACCGGCGCCGTCGTGGACGTCGGCGGAGGGCTGTGGGCATGAGCGCCCTCTTCGACCCGAAGGACGCCGGCCGCGCCCCGCTGGCCGACCGCCTCCGCCCGCGGACCTTCGATGAATTCGTGGGCCAGGAGGAGGTGGTGGCGGTCGTCAGGAAGCTGGCGGAGAAGCCCCCCTCCATGATCTTCTGGGGCCCGCCGGGCTGCGGGAAGACCACGCTGGCGAGGCTGCTGGCCCGGACGAGCGGGCTCCACTTCCTCCAGTTCTCCGCCGTCACCAGCGGCGTGAAGGAGGTCAAGGAGTCCATAGAACAGGCCCGCTGGCGCCGGGCAAACGAGGGAAAGGGGACCATCCTCTTCGTCGACGAGATACACCGATTCAACCGCGCCCAGCAGGACGCCTTCCTTCCGCACGTCGAGGACGGCACCATCGTCCTGATAGGTGCCACCACGGAGAACCCCAGCTTCGAGGTGAACGCGCCGCTGCTGTCGAGGTGCCGCGTCTTCACGCTCAAGCCGCTCGCCACGGACCAGATCCGCACCATACTGGAACGCGCCGCCGCCGCCGAGGGCGTCCGGGCGGAGCCGGGCGCGCTGGAAGCGGCCGCCGAGATCGCCGGCGGCGACGCCAGGGCGGCCCTCAACATCATGGAGATGTGCGGGAAGGATGTGACCCTCCAAGGGGTCCGGGAGGCGGCCCAGCGGCGCGTCCTGCTGTACGACCGCGACAGGGAGCAGCACTACGATACTATATCAGCCTTCATCAAGTCGCTGCGCGGCAGCGACCCCGACGCCGCGCTCTACTGGCTGGCGAGGATGCTGGAGGCCGGCGAGGATCCACTGTTCATCGCCCGGCGCATGGTCATATTCGCCGGTGAGGACGTTGGGAACGCCGATCCACGCGGCATCATGGTGGCGGTGGCGGCCAAGGAAGCCGTGGATTTCGTGGGCATGCCCGAGGGATTCATCCCCCTGGCCCAGGCCGTGACGTACCTGGCCACCGCGCCGAAGTCCAACGCCAGCTACGCGGCGTACCTTGCGGCGCGCCAGGACGTGCTGAAGCTCCCCAACGAGCCGGTCCCCCTGCACCTCCGCAACCCCGTCACCGGCCTTATGAAGGACCTCGGTTACGGCAAGGGCTACCAGTACGCCCACGACATGCCCGGCGCGGTGGTCGAGCACGGCCACAGGCCGCCAAACGTCGAGGGTCGCCTCTACTACAACCCCACCGAGCGCGGCTACGAGGCCACCATCAGGAAATTGATGGAAGAGCGGCGGAAGCGCCGCTAGAATCACGCTCCATGAAGAGGGCCGCCGCATTCCTGCTTGTCGCCGCCGGATGCTCCGCCGCCGAACGGCCGGCGCCCTCCGACGAGGCCGCGTTCGAAATGGCCCTGGCGACGCAGCTGGCTTACGATCCCGCCCTGGTGAAGGTCGGCGATTGGGCGGCGTACGCCGTGCGCGTCCGCGGCAGCCCCAAGGTTGAATACTACAGGTGGGCCGCCGTCGGCGAGGAGAACGGCGCGATCTGGATCGAGAACAGGCGGCCCGCGCCCCCCAACCCCTCCCCCATGATAGTGAAGTCGAAGATCGACCGGGCCGGGAAGCTGCTCGAACAGTGGGTGGGCGTGCCGGGTGGCCGGCCGGGCAGGTCGTATCCCGGTCCCGAATGGTCCGCCCGGCCGCCGGCGCAACGCCGCGATTCGTCCGTGGCGGCGCTGGTGACTAGGGAGGAATCCGAGAGCCTCGCCGTCGGGGGCCGCACGTACTCCTGCACGAAGGTCACCACCGAGCTGACATACCCCGATGGACGCCGAAGCGTGATGGTCAACTGGCTCTCACACGACGTCCCATTTCCCGTCCTGGTGGGAGGCAAACCCCGCGGGGGTCTGGTCCGGCGGCAGGTCGGCCGCCTGACGGTGGACCTGCTCGAACACGGCGGCGGGGCGCGCCCCGAGCTCACGATCTCGACGAAGGATTGAAGGCGCCGGCGTCCTAGACCACCACGTTCACCAGCTTCCCCCTGACCACGATCACCTTTTTGGGGATCTTGCCCGCCACCGCCGGCGACCGCAGGGCGCGTTCCCGCATCTGGTCCTCCGTCGCGTCCGCGGCCATCGTGAACCTGTCCCGCACCCGCCCGTTGACCTGCACGACGATCTCCACCTCCTCGGCCTGCGCGGCATGGGGGTCGTAGGCCGGCCAACCCGAGCGGAAGACGCTCTCCCGGCCGCCGAGCATCTCCCAGGCCTCCTCGCCCATGAACGGCGCCATCGGGGCGATCACCTTGGCGATCCCCTCGGCGAGCTCCCGCAGGGCTCGGCGCTCGCCGTCGTCCTTCGGATCCGGACGGATTTCGTCGTAGAGGTTCAGGAGTTCCATGACCTGCGCGATCGCGGTGTTGAAGTTGAAGGCGCTCTCGCAGGCGTCGGTCATCCGCGCGATGAGGCGGTGCAACCCGCGGCGCAGCGGCCTGAACGCCCCCGATGGACCGGCCGCCGCGCCGGCCGTCTTGGGAGTCACCTCGCGGAAGAAATCCCAGAGCCTGTTGACGAAGCGGTTCGCCCCCACCAGGCCGTCCTCCCTCCACTTGATCTCGGCGTCCGAAGGCGCGAAGAAAAGCATCGCCAGGCGGCAGACGTCGACCCCCCAGCGGTCGAGTATCTCCGCCGGCGAGACCGCGTTGCCCTTGGACTTCGACATCACCTCGCCCCTCTCGTCGCCCACCATGCCCTGGTGGAGGAGCCGCAAGACCGGCTCGTCGGTGGGCACCAGGCCGGCGTCGTAAAGCACCTTCGCTATGAACCGGAAGTAGAGCAGGTGCATGCACGCGTGCTCAGCGCCGCCGATGTAGAGATCCACCGGCAGCCACTTGCGGATCTCCTCCCGACTCCACGGCTCCCGCACGTTCTTCGGATCGACGTAGCGGTAGAGGTAGAAGCTGGAACACATGAACGTGTCCATCGTGTCGGGATCGCGGCGCGCGGGCTTCCCGCACCTGGGGCAGGGGGCGTTCATGAATTCCGGCTTGTCGGCCAGTGGGGACCGTCCCTTGGGGATGAAATCGATCGCGCCCGTGGGCAGCAGCACCGGGAGGTCCTTCTCAGGGACGGGCTGGGCGCCGCAATCGGCGCAGTGTATCACGGGAATGGGGCAGCCCCAGTAGCGCTGGCGGGAGATGAGCCAGTCCTTGAGCCGGTAATTCACCTTCGGGCGCCCCAGCCCCCTGGCGGCGATGTATTCGATCACGCGGGGAATGCCTTCCGGCGACGGGGTGCCGTCGAGCTCCCCCGAGTTGATCATCTTCCCCGGCCCCACATAGGCGTCCTCGTACCTCTCCGGCCCGCCGCTTATGACGACCTTGACTGGGAGGTTGTACTTCCTGGCAAACGCGTAGTCCCGCGTGTCATGCGCCGGCACGCCCATCACGACGCCCGTGCCGTAGTGCGCCAGGACGTAGTCCGCCACCCAGAGGGGCACGCGGTCGCCGTTAAGGGGATTCACCACGTATTTGCCGGTGAAGACGCCGTCCTTTTCACCCTCCGCGGCGCGGTCGATCTCGCTCCTGCGGGCGGCCCGCTCGATGTAGCCGCGCACCTCCGGGGAGTCACACTCCGCGGCCAGCGGGTGCTCAGGAGCCACCGCCATGAACGTGACGCCGTGGACGGTATCCGGCCGCGTCGTGAAGACGGGAATCTTCCTCCCATCCATCTCGAAGTCGATCTCGCAGCCGACGCTCTTGCCGATCCAGTTCCGCTGGGCCGTCTTGGTGCTTTCCGGCCAGCCGGCCAGCTTGTCGATGTCGGCCAGGAGGCGCTCGGACATGGCGGAATATCCGAAGAACCAGCAGTTGTCTATGGACTTCTTGACGACCTCCGCGCGGCAGCGCCAGCAGCGGCCGTCCTGGCACTGCTCGTTGGCGAGGATCCCGTCGGCGGGGCACCAGTTGACGACGCTGGGTGCCTGATAGGCCAAACCGCGCTTCAGCAGGAGCAGGAAGAGCCACTGGGTCCACTTGTAATATTCCGGCTCGCACGTGCGGATCTCCCGCTCCCAGTCGTAGGAGATCGCCATCTTCTGGAGCGTCCTCTTGCCCGTCTCGATGTTGGCCATCGTCCAGTCGCGCGGATGGATCCCGCGCTTGATGGCGGCCCCCTCGGCGGGAAGCCCGAAGGCGTCCCATCCGAAGGGATGCAGCACGTCGAATCCTCTCATCATGCGGTACCGGGCCACCACGTCGCCGATGGTGTAGTTGCGGAAATGCCCCATGTGGATGTCGCCGGAGGGATAGGCGAACATCTCCAGAACGTAATACTTCCGGCGCGGCTCCCGGGGCGTGCGGTAGAGCCCCATCTCCGCCCAGCGGCGCTGCCACTTCTCCTCGACGGCCTTGAAGTCGTATCTCATGGCGATGTTCAGATATAATCAGGATTCGAAGACGGCGAGATTCTAGCGATTGGACACTGCCCCGGCAATAACGGCGATAAACCTTGCATCGACCATGAATGTGATTAGAATATGCTGCCGGGGCGTCAGCCAGGGATATGCCGGAAGAGAAAGAGAACCTCCACTTCGGCGCCATCGCCATAAAGCTCGGCTTCACCACCCTGGAGAAGGTCGACGAGTGCCTGCGACTGCAGGAGAAGATGAAGGAGCTGGGCGTCGCCCCCAAGAAGCTCGGCGAGATCATGCTGGCCAAGGGCTACCTTACCGAGGCGCAGACCAGGGAGATATTCAAGTACCAGGGGCTCCGCGGCGGCCATACCTCCATAGCCGGCTACAAGATCCTCACCAAGATCGGCCAGGGCTCCATGGGCTCGATCTACAAGGCACTCCAGATCTCGATGGACCGGATCGTGGCCATCAAGTGCCTCTCATCCAGGTACGCCCAGAACGAGCGCTTCCGCGAGCGGTTCCTGAGGGAAGCACGCGCGGTGGCGCGCCTGAATCACCCCAACATCATCCAGGGCATCGACGTGGGGGAGTCCAACGGCGTCCACTACTTCGCCATGGAGTACATCGACGGCCCCACGGTAGGGGAGCTGCTCAAGCGGGGCGGGGCCCTCGACGAGCGGCGGGCGCTCAACATAGTCACACAGATCACAAGAGCCCTCAACCACGCCTTCAACCACGGGATCATCCACCGGGACATTAAACCCGACAACATCATGCTCACGCGCGAGGGCGTGGCCAAGCTGTGCGACTTGGGACTGGCCAAGCTGCCCTCCGGCGAGGGCGACGCCTCGGGCACCAAGCCCGGCGCGTCCATGGGAACGCCCTACTACATCGCCCCGGAACAGGCCCGCGGCGATAACAACGTGGATACGCGCGCGGACATATACTCGCTGGGCGCCAGCTTTTACCACATGGTCACCGGCGACGTCCCCTTCCCCGGCCAGAGCGCCGCCGACGTCATATCCAAGCACCTCACGGAACCCGTGACCCCTCCGCGCCACCGGAACCCGATGGTCAGCCCCCAGGTGGATTACGTCATAGTGAAGATGATGCAAAAGGCCAGGGAAGACCGCTACCAGACGCCCGCTGAGGTGCTGCGGGATCTGGAGGCCATAGCCCAGGGAGGTTACCCCGAAGGATTCGCGCCACCCCCCTCGATCCAGCAGCCCTCGACCTCGTCCATCCCCAAGCTGCGCCGCTCGCGCATACTCCGGAGCGCGCGGCGGTTCCGCCGCAGGTAGCCCGCTATTTGTCCTTCCAGTCCGTCGGCTCGAAAGAATCGAGGACCACGGTCCTTGCCCCCACGAGGGTCCCGCGAACGAGGAAACGGTTCTTGCCCCCCACCCTCTTCCTCAGCTCCGCGAGCCGATCGGCGCCCTCGGGCTTCTCGGGGTTGACCAGGGCCACCACCGCACCGCTCCCCTTCGCCAGCAAAGTCGCCCCCTCCTCCGAGAAGCTCACCGTGCCGCGGATCTCGATCAGAACCTCCTTCCGCACGAGATCCCTCGGCAGGCGGTCGAACGTCGGGGGCGGCACGCCGTCCTCGAAAACCACATGAACCCTCTTCCCCCTGAATTCCACCGACTTGAATCCCTTGGCCCTCCTCAGGACCGACTCCAGCTCAACGCGGCATTCCTCGCAATGCATGGATTCGAACACCAGCGTGACCTTGAAGGTGTCGTCGCCTTGAAACGACGCCATGATCCACGCCGTCAGCGCCGCCACGCGGGCCGCGCGCGCCGGCGCCGGCGACCCCGCAACGCGCCCCCGGAGCTTAACTCCCAGCGGAAGTGCCAATCCCGGCCCCCCCCGGCGGTTGACAAGGTCCACCCAGCGGCACCCTCCGGTCCACTTCGAAGCGCGTCCCCTCCAACCTGGTCACCAGGGCGACATCCCCCACGGTGAACCGGATCGGTCTCCAGAAGGCCCGTATCTCGTTAAGCCTCGACTCCAGGAACCGCGCCCCCCTCGCCTGCCCCACGCTCAGGTGGGGCACGTAACCCTCCTTGAAGCTCGACACCTCGGTGCAGTCGGGGAACAATCCTTGAAGGGCCGCCTGGAGCCCGATCAGCGGCTCCGAAGGCTGGGGCTCCAGCCACATCGTGAAACGGTCGTAACCGTGGGCGAAGTGTCGGACCCTCCCCAGCGTCACCCCGAAAGGCATGTGCCCCTTGAGGACCTCCGACATCCGGGCCGCCGCCCCTTCGAATGCCTCCCGCGGCCGAAAAGGATAAAGCAGATTGATGTGAGGCATCCACCGGTCGATCTTCTTATCGTACTTCCTCCTGATCCTCTGGATCGGCTCCCAGAGATCCTCCGGAGGGATCACCACCACGGCCGAAAGATTCGTCTTCTCTTCCATCGCCCAGATTCTACCTTTTCCTCCCCCATCTGTTAACGTTTCAGCGCCGCTATTTCGCTAACAACCGTTAACCTCAAACCGGCGTCATTTTGATTCGGCTTGCGGATCCAAACACCCCTTGACGTAACGAATTCGCGCTCGCATTGGCCGCTGATGGTGATACAATCCAAGGCAACCTTTGGTGAGGTTTTTGTGAACGGCCGAGGCGCGCGCGAGGTACGCGTCTCGTTTAATGCTGTCTCCCTGACACATTCCGGAGGCCTCTTCCTCCTCCATCGGTTCCTCCAGCAACTGCGGCTTCGCTCCCGTTTCGCGGAGCGAATTCGATTCGTGCGGCGCAACATCCGCTACACGATCAGTGATTTGATCCTCTGCCTCCACGATGATCTCAGGCGGAAGCTCTTCGGCCAACGATCTTCCCTGATCCTTGACCTGGACACCTCTGTGCTGACGGTCTAGGGCAAGCAGGAAAAAGCAGAGGTCGGGTACAACCCCAATAAACGAGGTCGCCGATCCCACCTGGCCTTTCTGTGTGTCGATAGGGAAACTGGCGACTCCCCCCAACTGTTAACGTTCACGCGACGCGATTTCGTTAACAGTTCAGGGGGCGAAGCGCACAACCAGCTCAGCCCCCTCTCCAGTCTCGCGGGAAGTGAATGCGCAACCGTCCAGCCCCACCGGCTCCACGGCCACGCTCAGCTCCACGAACCCTTCCAGAGAAAGGCCCGAAAGCGGGCGTTCAACCGACTCGCCGGCCCTTACACGTCCCACCCGCCCCAACACCTCCCCCAGGAGCGGCCGTTTCTCGTGGGTAATCTTGTCCTCGTCCCACGCACCTCGGACCCGCCTGATGTTTCCCGCCTCGCCGCTCGCCGCGTCCGTATCACGGTCCACCCGCAGCCGCAAGGACGAGGAAACCGCCCGCCCCGGCACATCGAGGAGAAACTTGAAATAGGCGACTGACTCGCCGGCAACACCCAAC
>FWPU01005829.1_pt1 | contig 25793 bp, 21 predicted proteins | sample 2228361 | NCBI WGS metagenome assembly FWPU01 (sample SAMEA103939777, study PRJEB20133) | metagenome | reverse complement strand
CCGCCTGCAGCCGGCGCCCGCACGGCGCGGCGGCCTCGGCCGAGGGGACGGCCGCGCAGAGCGCGGCCAGCAGCGGGACGGCGGCGAGCAGGGGCGATCTCGACATGGGGGCCTCCCTCCGCCTGCCCGCGTATCGCATCCCGGGCGCGCCGGGCAATCCACTTCCGCCTCGCTCAGCGCTCCGCCGCGATCGCGGCGAGGCCGCGCGCGACGGTGGTCAGCTCCTCGCCGCCGCCCAGCCGGTCCTCGCCGAAGCGCTCGGCGAACAGCCGCCGGACGCCCGGCACGAGCGACGAGCCGCCGGTCAAGAACACGCGGGCGACGTCGCGCGGCGCCACGCCCGAGCGCTCGAGCAGCCGGTCGACGCACGCGCCGAGCCGCTCAAGGTCGGGCGCGATCCACCCCTCGAAGTCGTGCCGCGCGACGTCCTGCACGATGCGTCGCGGCAGCTCGCGGAACTCGAAGCGCGCCGCCTCGGCGCGCGTGAGCTCGAGCTTCGTCGCCTCGACCGCCTGGTAGAGCAGGCAGCCGAGGTCCTGCTCGACGAGCTTGATCAGGCTGTCGATGCGGCTCGGCTCGCGCGCCTGGAAGCGGAGCTGGCGGAGCTTCTCGAGGGTCGCCGGGCTCGCAAGCAGCGAGACGTCCTCCCAGCGCTCGAGGCGGGCGCAGATCCACGACGGCATCGGCAGCTCCTTGCCGTGCTCCGAGCGACGCAGCGCGCCGAGCCCGAGCCGCGGCGCGACGACCGCGCGGACGATGCGCCCGTCGAACGCCCCGCCCGCGATCGGCACGCCGTCGACGCCGAGGATCGTGTCGCGCCGGTCGCCCGCGCGGCGCGCCGTCGGGCCGAGGCGGACGAGGCAGAAGTCGCTCGTGCCGCCGCCGAAGTGGCCGATCAGCACGAGCTCGTCGTGGTCGAGCGTCCGCTCGTGGGCGTGCGCGGCGGCGACCGGCTCGTACTCGAAGTCGACCTCGCGAAAGCCCGCGCGCAGCGCGCTGCGCGCAGGCGCCCGATGGCGCGCTCGTCGCCCTCGACGTCGACCAGACCCTCGGGGCCGGCCACGAAGTGGACGGGCCGTCCGAGCAGGACGCGATCGCCCGGGTCGCCGAGCTGCGCGCGGGCCGCCTCGCGCAGCGCCGCGAGCAGGATCGCGACCAGCTCCTCGACGTCGAGCTTCCAGCCGAACACCCAGGCCTCCGTCAAGTGCCGGCTCGCGAGGTGCGACTTGAGCGACTGGAGGAACCGTCCTCCGGCCCCCTCGTCGAGGTACGCGGCGATCGCGTCGGGGCCGGTCGTCGGGACGGGACGGCGCTGCGGCTTGCGCTCGAGGCCGCTGAAGTGCAGGACCGAGCGAAATGTCGTGCTGGTGGGGTTCGAGCCGAAGGTCGCGAGCCGCGTCGTGCCGTCGCGCGAGGCGACGCCGACCGCGCTGTTCGTCGTGCCGAAATCGAGGCCGAGCATGACGAGGGATATGGCGATCGCGACGAGATACGTCCAAGCGTCGAGCGTCCCCGGGAAAGTGCCGATGTTCCGGCCGTGAGGTCCCCGGGGCAGACGAAGAGCGGCGCCGAGCCGGCGAGCGACCTGCACGGGCGGCGTCTGAAGGCGGTGCAGAGCGGCGCCGACTCGGCGGCGGACCTCCTGCACAGCGTCCTCGACTCGACCGCGGACGGAATTCTGGTCGTTGACCGCGAAGGGCGGATCGTCACCTACAACAGGACCTTCGCCGCGATGTGGCACCTGCCCGACGAGGTGCTTGCGACGCGCGACGACCAGCGCGCGCTCGGCCTCGCCGTCGAGCTGGTGCGCGACCGCGAGGCGTTCCTCGCCAAGGTCCGCGAGCTCTACGACCACCCCGAGGCCCAGAGCTTCGACGTGATCGAGCTGCGCGACGGACGCACCTTCGAGCGCTACTCGCAGCCGCACACCCGGAACGGCGCCATCCAGGGACGCATCTGGAGCTTCCGCGACGTGACCGAGCGGCGTCGCGCGAAAGAGCAGCTCGAGCGCAGCGAGCGCTACTTCCGCACGCTCACCGAGAACGCGCGCGACCTGATCGCAATCCTCGGCGAGGACGGGATGATCCGCTACACGAGCCCGTCGCACGAGCAGGTGCTCGGCTACCGCGCCGACGAGCTCGTGGGCACCCCGATCTGGGACGTGCTGCATCCCGAGGACGTGGAGCAGGCGCGCTCCACCTTCGTCCAGGGCCTCGCAAAGACCCACATCGGACCGGTCGAGCTACGCATCAAGCATCGCGACGGCTCGTGGCGGACGATCGAGTCGATCGGCCGCAACCTGCTCGACGACCCGACGGTCGCGGGGGTCGTCGTGAACTCGCGCGACGTCACCGAGCGCAGGCTCGCCGAGCTCAAGACCGAGACGCTGCTCGCGGTGGCGAGCGACATCAACGGGACGCTCGACCTCCGCGAGATGCTCGACCGCGTGCAGCGACGCTGCGTCGACGCGCTGCCGTGCGACGTGGTCGTCGTCTTCCTCGAGGACCCGGCGCAGGGGATGCTCCGCGCGATCTCCCAGCACGGCTTCGGGCCCGAGCTCGCGGCGGCGGTCGACCGGCTCGCCTTCCGCCGGGCGGAGCTGCCCTTCGCCGACCGGACGGCGCGCGGCGAGACGCTCGTGCTGCCGGACTACGACGCGGCTCCGTGGCTGCCGCCCGAGATGCACCAGGCGGCCGGCGTGATCTCGATGGTGGTGGCGCCGTTCAACGTCTGGAACCGGCACATCGGGCTGCTGGTCGCGGCGAACCTCGGGCGGGGGCGCCCGTTCGACGAGCGTCAGGTCGACCTCGCGACCGGCATCGCGCGCCAGCTCGCGCTCGCCATCGAGGCGGTCGAGCTCTACCGCGCGCAGCGCGAGGAGGCGGACGTCGCGGGCGCGCTCGCCCAGGTGGGCCGCGAGCTGATCGCCGACGTGAACCGTCCCGACTTCCTCGAGCGGCTGTGCGAGACCACGACCCGCGTCCTGCGCTGCGACGTCGCGGCGACGCTCATCGAGCGCGAAGGGATCGGCTCGTTCGTGCCGATCGCGAGCTTCGGCGGCCTGCCCGAGGAGAAGGACGTGACGCGCGTGCTCGAGGTTCCCGCCGAGCGGATGGCGTGGCTCCTCGGCAAGCTCGAGCGCGACGACGTCTTCGAGGTGGCGGCGATCCCGTCGTCGGTCCTCTCGGCCGAGCAGCAGCGGATGTACGGCGTCGCCTCGGCGCTGTGCCTCGCGCTGCGCCGCGGCTCGCACGTCGCGGGCGTGCAGGTCGCCTACCGGCGCGGCGGCGGGACGTTCGGCACGCGCGAGCTGCGGATCGCCCGCGGGCTTGCGCAGCTCGCGACGCTCGCGCTCGACCACGCGCGGCTCGTCGAGGAGCTCGAGCGCACGAGCCGGGTGCGCTCGGAGTTCATCGCGACCGTGTCACACGAGCTGCGCACGCCGCTCAACATCATCCTCGGCTACGGCGACCTGCTGCTCACCGACACCTTCGGGCCGCTCAACCAGGAGCAGCGCGGAACGCTCGAGCGCATGGACCGCCGCGCCCGCGAGCTGCTCGAGCTCGTCAACTTGACGCTCGACGCAAGCCGTCTCGAGCGCGGCCAGGTGCCGCTCGACGTGCACGTCGCGGACATCGCCGACATCGCGGCCGCGGTCGACGCGGAGACCCGCGAGCTGCAGAACGAGGCCGGCCTCGCGCTGCGGATCGAGATCCCCGCCGACGGGATCCGCATGCGCACCGACGCGGGCAAGCTCAAGGTGGTGCTGAAGAACCTGGTCGTGAACGCGCTCAAGTTCACCGAGCAGGGCGAGGTGGTGCTCCGGGTCGCGGCGCTGGGCGACCGGGTCACGATCGAGGTCATCGACACCGGGCCCGGCATCCCGCCGGAGCTCGTGCCGGTGATCTTCCAGGCGTTCCGTCAGGGCGAGGACGTCTCGCTGCGCGGCAAGGGCGGCGTCGGGCTCGGGCTGTTCATCGTCGCGAGCTTCGTCGAGCTGCTGGGCGGCGCCGTGTCGGTCGACAGCACCGTGGGACGCGGCTCGACCTTCCGCGTCGAGCTGCCGCGCGAGCTGTGAGGGCCGCCGCGCGGCCCGGGAAGCGCGTGGTCCCCGGGCCGTGCGGCGAGGCGCTCACTGCAGCAGGCTTGCCGGCGCCGCGACGAACGCGCCCGCGACCGTGCCGTACGGCTGCGCGGTCGGCGTCGGCGACGGGCTCGGCGACGGGCTCGGGGTCGGCGTCGGAGTCGGAGTCGGGCTCGGCGTCGCGGGCGCCGCGGTCGGCGTCGGGGTCGGCGTCGGGGTCGGCGTCGGGGTCGGCGTCGCCGGCACCGGGGTCGGCGTCGGGGCCGGCGACGGGCTCGGCGTCGGCGTCGGGCTCGGCGTCACGATGCCGCTCGGGGTCGGGGTCGGCGTGCTCGGCGTGGCCGGGAGGTGCAGCAGCCAGCCGTAGGCCTTCTTGGTCCAGGTGTTCTGGGTGACGAACGTGTCGTCGCCGATCCGGAGCTCGACCTGCATCAGGGGGAGCGTCGCCGCCGACATGTCGCCGTGCACGATCAGGTCGACGCGGTAGGTGTTGGCCGCCTTCGGGCGGATCGTGATCCGGCTGAAGCCGACCGACCGGCGCGCCGCCGCGTCGCGGAACAGGAAGCGGCGGTCCACCTTCCTGATGAAGCCGCCGCCGAGCGTCTCGCTGAAGATCACCCCCTTCGCGTTCGACAGCGTGATCCCGAACGGCTCGTCGAGAAAGTCGATCGGGCTCGTCGCGGTGATCTGCCCGTGGAACTCGAGCCGGTTCACCCGGTCGCGCAGGTTGATCTTGTTCGCGCAGCCGATCGATCCCCTGCAGGCGCTGACCAGAGTGCCCTGCGCCGCCTGGGCCGGCGTCCCACCGAGCAGCGCTCCGGCGACGACGAGACCCGCCGCTAGGCCGGGGCCGAGCGAGCGGCAAAGGGCGAGAAGCGGATTGCGGCTCGACATGATCTGGGTCCTCCCGGTTGTCGGTTCGGGGCGCACGCCATGGCGTTTGCTGTGCGCTCGGCGGCGCACATCAAGCCCCAACTCTTGCCGGGATGCAAGTGCTTTCTACGGCTCGAGGTAGCCCGCTGCCTGCAGGCGGAACATGCGTGCATAGCGGCCATCCCGGGCGAGCAGCTCGGCATGGGCGCCGAGCTCGGTGAGGCGCCCGTTCTCGAAGACCGCGATGCGGTCCGCGCCCCGCGCCGTCGAGAAGCGGTGCGTGATCAGGATCACCGTCCGCCCGGCGGCGAGCACCTGGAAGCGGCCGAAGAGCTGCGCCTCGGCCTCCGCGTCGAGCGCCGCGGTGGGCTCGTCGAGGACCAGGACCGGCGAGCGCCGCATGAAGGCCCGCGACAGGGCGAGGCGCTGCCACTGCCCGACCGACAGCTCCTCGCCGCCGAACCAGCGGCCGAGCGCCTGCCCGTAGCCGAGCGGCAGCGCCTCGATCACGTCGTCGAGCCCCGCCGCCGCGGCCGCGCGCTCGATCTCCGCCTGGTTGTCCATCTCGGGCACCCAGCCGACGCCGATGTTGTCCGCGACCGTGAAGTGGAAGCGGACGAAGTCCTGGAAGATCACCCCGACGCGGCTCCGCAGCTCGGCGACGGTCAGCTCCGAGGTGTCGACGCCGTCCATGAGGATCGAGCCGCTGGTCGGGCGGTAGAGCCCGGTGAGCAGCTTGACGAGCGTCGTCTTGCCGGCGCCGTTCGGCCCGACGAGCGCGAGCGTCTCGCCCGGCTCGATGGTGAGGGTGACCGCGGAGAGCGAGTCGCGGCTCGCCCCGGGATAGCGGAACGTGACCTCGCGCAGCTCGATCCGCGGCGGCGGCTCGATGAGCGGCCCGTCGCCGTTCCGTTCGGCGCTGGGCGCCCCTCCGTTGCCCGACGCCGCGCCCGGCGCCGGCAGCGGCTCGTGCGGCTCGTCCTCGGGGAGCGCCAGGTACTCGAAGAGGTTGGTCATGAACAGGTTGTCCTCGTACAGCCGGGCGATCGCGAGCAGCCCGGTCTGCAGCGCCCCCTGCCCTTCGCGGAACGCGACGATGTAGAGCGTCATCGAGCCGACGGTGAGCGCGCCGGCGATCGTCCGCACGACCACCCACACGTAGCAGGCGTAGAGCGCCGAGGTCGCAGCCAGGCCCAGGAGCAGCGCGGCGCGCGCCCTGCGGCGGGCAAGCGACGCGTCCTGCTCCAGGAAGTGCTGGTAGAGCTCGCGGTAGCGGCCGAGGAGCAGCGCGCTCAGCGAGAGCAGCTTGACCTCCTTCGCGCTCGCCTCGTGCGAGAGCAGCACCTCGAGGTAGTGCGCCTTGCGGTTCTGGAACGTCCGGCTGCGGCTCAGCAGGAACGCCTCGCGTCCGAACCGCGCCTCGGCGAGGAACGGCGGCACGGCGGTCACGATCAGCACGAGCACGGCGAGCGGGCTGAACCCGGCGAGCAGCGCCGCGTAGCCGCCGAGGACGATCGCGCTTCGCCCGAGGACCAGCACCTGGCGCACGACGTCGAGCGGCCGCGAGCTCGCCTCGCGCCGCGCCTGCGCGAGCTGGTTGTTGAAGTGCGGGTCCTCGAAGTGGCGGTAGCTCACGTTGATCGCCTTCTCGAGGATGCGGGTGTTGACCGCGAGCCCGAGCTCCGAGCGGAGCAGCGTCTGGGCGAGCGCGGTGCGCTGCGTGACGGCGGAGCGGAGGATCATCAGCACGAATTCGACCCCGACCCACTCGAGCGCCGCGATCCGCGCGCCCGCGTCGGGAGCGGCCGCCGCCGCGATCACCGCGTCGATGATCCGCTTGCCGACCCAGGCGATCGCGACGGGTAGGACGCCGTCGCAGATCGTGAGCACGACGAGCGTCACCGCGAGCCGCCGGTCGGTCGACGCGAGGAGCGCGAACGCGCGGCGCGCGTTGCCCAGCACCGTGACGAGCTCCGCGACGCGGCGGCGCTGGCGTTCGAGCAGGCTTCTCGAAGAGTGCCGCCGCGGCGCCGGTTCGCTGGCCATCGCCCGAGACGGTACCAGACGGTGCCGGCCGCCGCGCGCGATGTGCTAAGGCTCGCACGATGCAACGCGAAGAGGCCGTCATCGCCGCCGCCTGTCGCACGCCGATCGGGCGCTTCCAGGGCGCGCTTGCGCCCCTCGCCGCACCGCGCCTCGGCGCGATCGCGATCCGCGACGCGCTGCGCCGTGCTTCGATCGAGCCGTCCGCGGTCGACGAGGTGATCTTCGGCAACGTGCTCACCGCCGGCGTCGGCCAGGCGCCCGCCCGCCAGGCGGCGCTCGGCGCCGGCATCCCCGAGTCGGTCCCCGCCGTGACCGTGAACAAGGTCTGCGGCTCGGGCCTGAAGGCCGTCATGCTCGCGGCGCAGGCGATCCGCGCGGGCGACGCGCGCGTCGTCGTCGCGGGCGGCCAGGAGTCGATGTCGAACGCGCCGTTCCTCCTCCCCGGGGCGCGCAGCGGCTGGCGGCTCGGCGACCGTCAGGCGCTCGACTCGCTGCTGCACGACGGCCTGCTCGACGCCTACCAGGGCATCCACATGGGCGAGACCGGCGAGATCGTCGCCGAGCGTTTCGCCGTGTCGCGCGCCGATGCCGACGCGCTCGCCGTCGCCTCGCACCGCAACGCCGCGCGCGCCGCCGACGCAGGGCTGTTCGCCGACGAGATCGTGCCCGTCGAGGTCGAGCGCTCGGGCGGGCGCGTCCAGCGCGTCACCGAGGACGAGGGCATCCGCCGCGACGCGTCGCTCGAAGGGCTCGCGCGGCTCCGCGCCGCGTTCCGCGAGGGCGGCATCGTCACCGCAGGCAACGCGTCGCAGATCTCGGACGGCGCGAGCGCCGTCGTCGTCCTTGCGGCGAGCGAGGCCGAGCGCCGCGGCATCGAGCCGCTCGCCCGGATCGTCGCCTACGACAGCTCGGCGACCCGCCCCGAGTGGGTGATGCAGGCGCCGATCGCGTCGGTGCGCCGCCTGCTCGAGAAGGCCGGGCTCCGCATCGAGGACATCGACCTCTTCGAGCACAACGAGGCGTTCGCCACCGCGTCGTGCGCGGTGCGCAAGGAGCTCGGCGTCCCCGAGGACCGCTTCAACGTGCACGGCGGCGCGATCGCGCTCGGCCATCCGATCGGCGCAAGCGGCGCGCGCGTGCTCACGACGCTGCTCTACGCGCTGCGCGCCCGGCGCGCGCGACGGGGGCTCGCGACGCTCTGCCTCGGCGGCGGCGGCGCGGTGTCGCTGCTCGTCGAGCGGCTCTGATCGCGCGCGCCGCTCCGGGCGCGCGCTCCCACGTTTTCGGCGAAGGAAAGGACTCTCGTGTGAAGGATCTGTTCTCCATCGCAGGCAAGGTCGCCCTGGTCACCGGCGGGTCGCGCGGGATCGGGCTCATGATCGCGCGCGGCTACGTCGAGAACGGCGCGAAGGTCTACGTCGCGTCGCGCAAGGGCGAGGAGTGCGAGCGGGTCGCAAAGGAGCTGTCGGCGCACGGCGAGTGCTACGCGCTGCAGGCGGATCTCAGCACCGAGGCCGGCTGCAAGGACCTCGCGAGGCGGCTCGCCGAGCGCGAGAGCGCGCTCCACATCCTGGTGAACAACGCGGGCGCGAACTGGGGCGCGCCGCTCACCGAGTACCCCGACTCCGCGTGGGACAAGGTGCTGGCGCTGAACGTGAAGGGCGTCTTCCACCTGACCGTCGCCTGCCTGCCGCTCCTCGAGAAGGCCGCGACCGCCGCCGACCCCGCGCGGGTGATCAACATCGGCTCGATCGACGGCATCCAGGTGCCGCTGCTCGAGACCTACGCCTACTCGGCGAGCAAGGCGGCGGTGCACCACATGTCGCGGGTGCTCGCGATGAAGCTCGCGGAGAAGAAGATCACGGTGAACGCGGTCGCGCCGGGGCCGTTCGAGAGCAAGATGATGAAGGCGACGCTCGAGCGCTTCCGCGACGCGATCGTCGCCTCGTGCCCGCTCGGCCGGATCGGCGAGTCCGAGGACATGGCGGGCATCGCGATCTACCTCGCGTCGCGCGCCGGCGCGTACGTGACCGGCGCCGTGATCCCGGTTGACGGCGGCATCTCGACCCGCTGAGAATCGCCGCCATGCGCACGCGCCCGGCTCCCCTCTCCCGCCGCGCCTTCCTGCAGCGCTCGGCGCTGCTCGCGGCGGGCTTCGCCCTCCCCTCCTCGCTCGTCACCGCCTGCGGCGACCGCACGCAAGACGCGGCGCCGCTGGTCGTCGACCCGAGCCGGCCGTTCTGGCTGCAGAACAACTTCGCGCCGGTGTTCGACGAGCTCGACGCGTTCGACCTGCCGGTGCGCGGCGCGATCCCGCCCGAGCTCAACGGGCTCTACGTGCGCAACGGCTCGAACCCCCAGAGCGGCGAGTCGCCGCACTGGTTCTTCGGCGACGGCATGATCCACGGCGTGCGTCTCGAGCGCGGCCGCGCCGCCTGGTACCGCAACCGGTGGGTGCGCACGCCGTTCTACCTCGAGGGGCGCGGCTTCGGCGAAGGGATCACGCTGCCGACCGGAGGCAACCATCAGGCGAACGTGAGCTGCGTCTGGCACGGCGGGCGGCTGCTGGTCTCGGGCGAGGTCGGCGCGCCGTACGAGATCGACCCCGAGGACCTGTCGACGGTCGGCGTGCAGGAGTTCGAGGGCAAGCTCAACACCTCGTTCACCGCGCACCCGAAGATCGATCCCGCGACCGGCAACCTGCACTTCTTCGGCTACTGGTTCGTGCCGCCGTACTTGACGTACCACGTCGCCGACCCGTCCGGCCGCATCATCCACTCGACCGAGATCCCGGTCGCGGCGTCGACGATGATCCACTCGTTCGCGATCACCGAGCGCGACGCGATCTTCTGGGAGCTGCCCGTGCTGTTCGACCTGCAGGCCGCGGTGAACGGAGCGGACAACCCGTTCGTCTGGCGACCCGAGTACGGCGCCCGGATCGGCGTGATGCCGCTCGGCGGCGAGGGCAGCGAGATCCGCTGGGTCGAGATCCCCGAGTGCTACGTCTACCACGAGGTGAACGCCTACCGGCACGGCGACGAGATCGTGCTCGACGTCTGCCGGCACGGCTACATGTTCGCCGGCGAGCGCTTCGGCGAGGCGCCGCTCGCGGTGCACCGCTGGCGGATCGGCACCGGCGGCGAGCAGCTCACCTTCCGCGACGAGGTGGTGACCGAGCGCGAGCTCGAGCTGCCGACGCACGACCGCCGCGTCACCGGCCGCCCGCACCGCTACGGCTGGTTCGTCGACAGCCGCGAGCACCCGCTGACGCTCGACTTCGTCGGCACCGCGATGGTCGACTACCGGACGGGAGACGTGCGGATCTGGGACCCGGGTCCGACCCGCCATGCGGCGGAAGCGTTCTTCGTCCCGGGCGGCCCCGGCGAGGGCGAGGGCTGGCTCCTGACGTTCGTCTACGACCGCGCGACGGACACGAGCGACCTCGTGATCCTCGACGCGCTGCGGGTCGAGCGCGGCCCGATCGCCGAGATCCGCATGCCGCGCCGCGTGCCCTACGGGTTCCACGCGGTGTGGGTGCCGGCGTGAGAAGCTGAGCGTCAGCCGTCGCGCGACGCCGCGGTCGTGGGCAGCGTCGGCGTCGCGGCGAGCGACAGCGGGAAGCCGACGACGGCGATCGCCCACATCACCCCGATCAACGCCGTGAGCGGCGCTTGCGCGAGGTTGCCCTCCGCCGGCTGAGCGAAGCTCGCGACGTGCGACCAGGCGAGCTCGGCGGCGAGGAGCCCACCGAACGCGAGTCGGAGCCAGGCCGCTGTTCGCATGATCCGACGTCCCCCTTCCTTCGCCGGGGCGCGCGATCCGCGCTCGAGGGCACGCCGTCCGCTCGCGGCGAATTTTGTTCGCCGCGCCATGGCACGTGCGCCGCGCGTGATCGTACGGCAACGGCATGAGTGCTAGCCTCGGCGCCGTGGGCGAACCGAAGCGCAAGGCGACCTACGACGACGTGCTCGCGGCCCCCGAGCACGAGGTCGCCGAGATTCTCGACGGCGAGCTCTTCTTGAGCCCGCGTCCCGCGACGCCGCACGCGTACGCGACGACCGTCCTGGCGCGCCAGATCGGGGCAGCGTACGACGACGAGCCCGGCGACCCGGCTCGGCCGGGCGGCTGGTGGCTTCTCACCGAGCCGGAGCTGCACTTCGGCGACGACGTGCTCGTGCCGGACGTCGCCGGCTGGCGGCGCGACCGTCTTCCGCGGATCCCCAACGCGCCTTGGCTCGACGTCGCCCCGGACTGGCTCTGCGAGACGCTCTCGCCGTCGACCGCGGCGCTCGACCGCAGCCGCAAGCTCCGCATCTACGCCCGGGCCGGCGTGGCGTGCGCCTGGCTGCTCGATCCGCTGGCGCGCACGCTTGAGGTGCTCACGCTCGAGGGCGGCCGCTGGGTCGTCGCCGAGGTGCACGCGGGCGACGACCCCGTGCGCGCTACGCCCTTCCCCGCGCTCGAGCTGCCGCTCGCGCGGCTCTGGCTCGACTGACGCGCGCGAAGCGCAACCGCGCGCGGCTGCTCGTGCCGCGCGGGCCGAAGCTCACGTGCGCAACGTCGCCGTGCGAGACGGCGCTTCGTCCTCCTCCGCGTCCGGCCGGTTCTTGATCGTGCCGCGGACGTTGAGCGCCGCGAGGCACACCTGCAGGACGATCAGCGCCCACGCCCGCGCGTACACGCCCCACACGACCCACAGCACGTTGCTCGCGAGGAAGCACCGGAAGCCCCAGTTGCGCTTGAACTCGCGCTTCGAGGCGACGAGCCAGGCGGCGAGCACGGTCACCACCATCGCCGGCCACTGAACCCAGTCGAGGGACACCGCCGAGCCTATCAGCGCAAGAGGCGGCGCCAAGCTCGCTTCGTGGCAACCGGGCAGGATGCTAGCCTCGGCGCCGTGGGCGAGCCGAAGCGCAAGGCGACCTACGACGACGTGCTCGCGGCGCCCGAGCACAAGGTCGTCGAGATCCTGGACGGCGAGCTCTTCCTGAGCCCGCGTCCCGCCAGCCGGCACGCGCTCGCGTCGAGCGTGCTCGGAGCGCGCCTCATCGGCTCGTTCCACGGCCCGCCGGGAGATCCCGAGCGTCCCGGCGGCTGGTGGATCGTCTTCGAGCCCGAGCTGCATCTCGGCGACGACGTTCTCGTGCACGACATCGCCGGCTGGCGGCGCGAGCGCATGCCGCGCTTCCCCGACGCGCCCTGGTTCGACCTTGCACCGGACTGGCTCTGCAAGACCCTCTCCCCTGCGACCGCGCGCATCGACCGCAGCCGCAAGCTCCGCATCTACGCCCGCGCGGGCGTGCCGCACCTGTGGCTGCTCGACCCGCTCGCGCACACGCTCGAGGTGCTCGCGCTCGAGGGCGGCCGCTGGGTCGTCGCCGACGTGCACGCGGGCGAAGGTCCCGTTCGCGCCGCGCCGTTTGCCGCGCGGGAGCTCGACCTCGCGCCCCTGTGGATCGAGTGAGCCTCGCATGCGCATCGGCTTCCTCCTCTTCCCCGGCGTCACGCAGCTCGACCTGACCGGGCCGTACGAAGTCTTCTCGCGCCTGCCCGGCGCGCAGACCTACCTCGTCTGGAAGACGCTCGACCCCGTGCGCTCCGAGCACGGCCTCGAGCTCCTGCCGACGATCGGCATCGACGACTGCCCGCCGCTCGACCTGCTCTGCGTCCCCGGCGGGCCGGGGATCAACGAGCTCCTGACCGACACGGCCGTGCTCGCCTTCGCGCGCCGCGCCGCGGCGGGCGCGCGCTGGGTGACGTCGGTCTGCACGGGCGCGCTCGTGCTCGGCGCGGCGGGGCTGCTGCGCGGGCGCCGCGCGACGACGCACTGGATGTCGATGGAGTTCCTGCCCGCCTTCGGCGCCGAGCCGGTCGACGAGCGCGTCGTCGAGGACGGCAACGTCATCACCGGCGGCGGCGTCACCGCGGGCATCGACTTCGCGCTGCACGTCGCGGCCCGGGTCGCCGGACGCGAGGTCGCCGAGACGATCCAGCTCGCGATCCAGTACGACCCGCAGCCGCCCTTTGCGGCCGGCACGCCGCGCACCGCGTCCCCCGAGGTCGTCGCCGCGGCGCGCGCCAAGGCGGCCGAGCGCCAGCGCTACCGCGCGGCGCAGGTCGAGCGCGCCAAGCTGCTGCTCGACGACGCCGGCTGAGCCGCACGCCGCGAGCGCGCGGCGCCGCGGCAAGACGCGGCAGGCAGAGCGCCGTGCCGGCGCGTCAGACCGCAGTGTCCGCGAGCTCGAGCCCCGGGTGCCGCTCCGCCAGCCCCCGGAGGTACGAGGCGCTCTCCGAGAGCAGCACCGGGCGTCCCTCGCGGTCGTGCACCAGCTTGACGAGCTGCGAGTGCCGCACGATCTCCGGATCGAACGCGCCGCGCGGCCAGCGCGCGATCGAGTGCGGCATCGGCGTCAAGCGCAGCTCGACCTTGTACTCGGTCGCCATGCGGTGCTTGAGCACGTCGAACTGCAGCGGGCCGACCGCGCCGACGATCGGCGCGCCGGTGCCGTTGCCGTTCTCGGTGAAGAGCTGCACCGCGCCCTCCTGTGCGAGCTGCTCGAGGCCCTTGGCGAGCGCCTTTCGCCGCTCGACGAGCCCGAGCTCGACGCGCATGAAGTGCTCGGGCGCGAACACCGGAAAGCCCTCGTAGGCGAAGCCGCCCGACTCGGAGAGCGTGTCGCCGATGCGGAAGAGGCCCGGGTCGAAGAGCCCGACGACGTCGCCCGGGTAGGCCTCGTTCACCTCCTCGCGGTCCTGGCCCATGAGCAGCGTCGAGTTCGCGAGCCGCACCGTCTTGCCGGTGCGCACGTGGCGGGCGGTCGCGCCGCGCACGAAGCGTCCCGAGCAGACGCGGACGAACGCGACCCGGTCGCGGTGGTCCGGGTCCATGTTCGCCTGGATCTTGAACACGAAGCCCGAGAACGGCTCGCTCACCGGGTCCACCGGGCCGCGGCTCGAGGGGCGAGGCCCGGGCGGCGGCGCGAGCTCGAGAAAACGCTCGAGGAACGGCTGCACGCCGAAGTTGGTGAGCGCGCTGCCGAAGAAGAGCGGCGTCTGCCGGCCGGCGCGGACGCGCTCGGGGTCGTAGCTGGCGCCCGCGCCGTCGAGCAGCGCGAGCGCCTCGGCGAGCTCGTCCGCCTGCTGAGCGCCCAGCGCGGCGCGCACCGCCGGGCCGTCGTGCGGTCCCTCGACCTCCTGCATGTCGACCAGGCTCGCGCCGTGCTCGCCGCCCGAGAAGAGCTGCAGGCGCCGGCCGAGGCGGTCGTACACGCCGCGGAACTCGTTGCCCGCGCCGACCGGCCAGTTGAGCGCCACCGCGTCGATGCCGAGCACCTCCTCGATCTCGCTCATCAGCTCGAGCGGGTCGCGGCCGTGCCGGTCCATCTTGTTGATGAAGGTGAAGATCGAGATGCCGCGCAGGCGGCAGACCTCGAACAGCTTGCGCGTCTGCGCCTCGACGCCCTTCGCCGCGTCGATCAGCATGACGGCGCTGTCGGCCGCGACGAGCGTCCGGTAGGTGTCCTCGCTGAAGTCGCGGTGGCCGGGCGTGTCGAGGATGTTCACCCGGAAGCCGCGGTAGACGAAGTGCATCGCCGAGCTCGAGACGGAGATGCCGCGCTGCTTCTCGATCTCGAGCCAGTCGCTGGTCGCGTGCCGCGCGGCGCGCCGGGCCCGCACGGCGCCCGCCTCGCGCACCGCCCCGCCGAAGAGCAGGAGCTTCTCGGTGAGCGTCGTCTTGCCGGCGTCCGGGTGCGAGATGATGGCGAAGGTCCGCCGCCGCGCGACCTCGCGTGCGATGTCGATCCGTGCGTCGTCCATGGGATGCGGAGCAGGTAGGTCGGAGCAAGGTAGCGAACGCCGGCCCGGCACGCACGGCCGCTCGACACCGGGCCGGTCGCTTCGCTAGCGTCGCGCCCGATGATGGACGCGGCGCGCACGTCCGCGCGGTCTTCGCGTTCGAGCTGCTCTTTCCACGTCTCCGGGCCGAGCGTGGCTGCGCTTTGATCTTCGTCATCGCCTCGTAGGCGCAACCGGGTGATCGCTTGCTCGATGCGCTCGGACCGCTGACGGCGCTTCCTGCGCTCCTCGTCCGTCTGCCGCTGATCGCGATCTGGCTCGCGCGCGGGTTCTGCCTGCGAGTCGCGTTCCTGTCGGGGTGAGCGTGATCGCCAGGGCGCTCGGCGCCGGCGTCCCGGGGCAGGCCGCGGCGAGCGCCGCGTCGATCTCCCTGCCGATGGGGATCCTCCAGGCGTCGAGCACGCAGAACGACGCCGTCGCCGCATTCTGGCTGGTGACGTTCGTCGCGCTCGGGCTCGAGGCGCTGCGCGACGCACGCCTTCCTCGCTGGTCGCTCGTCCTGGCCGCCGGCGCCGCGCTGGGGCTCGCGTTCCCGACCCAGGGCACGACGTACGCCTACGCCCCGCCGTTCGTCGTGTGGCTCTCTGCACGTCTCGTCAGACGCATTGGCATCGCCGGAATCCCGCGCCTCGTCGCGTGCCGGCGGCCGGATGGAACTTCGACGACACGGCCGGCAGCCCGTTGCATGTCCTGGCCTTCGGCTTGGCCGCGCTCGCGCTGCTTGCATCGCCGAGACGAGGCTCGCGCGAGATCTGGATCTTCGCGGCCTGCTGCGCCTGCGGGTTCATCCTCTTCAACGCCGTGTTCGCGTGGCAGGTCTACCACGCGACGCTGCAGCTCCCGCTCTTCGTCCTGGGGTCGGCGTTCTTCGGCGCCGCGGTCGAGCGCATCGGTGGCCGAGCTCCGGCCGTCGCTCTGGCCGGCTTGCTGATCGTGCTCTCGACGCCGTGGCTGACGAACAACCTCATGCGCCCGCTGTTCGGGGAGCACAGCGTCGTTCGAGTGCCGCGCTTCGATCAGCACCTTCGTCTTCATCCCGAGCTGAAGGCGGAGTTCGTCCGCGCCGCGGAGCTGGTCGAGCAAGCAGGTTGCCGGAGCGTCGATCTCTCCGTCGACCAGGATAGCTGGGAGTACCCGTTCTGGGCTGCGCTTGACGCCGTGGGCTGGCGCGCCCGGATCCAGCACGCCGGCGTCGTCAACTACACGTCGAAGCTCGAGCCGTCGCACTGCACCGTTCCGACGCCCGCTTGCGCCGAGGTCGACATCTCCATGGCGGGCGTCGTCGTACGGACGTCCGGAGAACGAACGGACGAGCGTCCCGGGCCGCTCGTCTCTCGCCGGCACGGGGTGTACTTGCACCTGGCTCGGCGCGCGGTCAGTGTGCGCCGCATGGAGCCGGCGGAGCTGGTGGTGATCGGCCTCGACGCGGCGGAGCCCGCGCTGCTCGAGCGCTGGGCCGCGGAGGGACGGCTCCCGGCGATCGCCCGCCTGCGCGACGGGGCGTTCTCGGCGCCGATCGAGAACCCGCCGGGCATCTACACCGGTGCGGTGTGGCCGTGCCTCGTGACCGGAGCCTCGCCGGCCCGGCACGGGCGCTACTTCTCGCGCCAGCTCCGCAACGGGACGTACGACGTGGTCGACTTCCCGGCGGCGGCGCTCCACGCGGAGCCCTTCTGGGAGGCGCTGTCGCGCGCCGGATGGCGAAGCGCCGTGCTCGACGTCCCGAAGGCGCCGCTCTCGACGAGCCTTGCCGGCGTCCAGCTCTGCGACTGGGGGACGCACGACGCGGAAGCCCCGCCCGCGTCCCGGCCGCGCGAGCTCGCACGCGAGATCGCGCGGCGCTTCGGCGGCGACCCGGTCGGGCCGTGCGACCTCGCGCGCGCCGACGCGCGCTCGCTCGCCCGGCTCCGCGACGCGCTCGTCGCGCGTGCCGCGCGCAAGGCGGAGCTCGCGCTCGACGTCCTCGGGCGAGGCGGCTTTCACCTCTTCTTCACGGTGTTCGCCGAGAGCCACTGCGCGGGCCATCAGCTCTGGCACGTGCACGACCCGGAGCACCCGCGCCACCGCCCGGAGCTCGCCCGCGCCCTCGGCGATCCTTTGCTTGACGTCTACCGGGCGCTCGATGCGGCCGTGGGCCGCCTGGTCGACGCCGCGGGGCCGCGCGCGACCGTGGTCCTCTTCGCGAGCCACGGCATGGGCGCGCACTACGACGGCACGTTCCTCCTCGACGAGGTGCTTCGCCGGCTCGACGGCCTGCCCACGCCAAGGCGCAGCTCGGCCGTCGAGGCCGTGCGACGCGCCTGGCGGCGCGTCCCCGCGCGCTTCCGCTCGCGGCTCCAGCCGCTCGCGGACCGGGTCTACGAAGCGTCGCGCGGCGCCGACCGCTCGCGGCGGCGCTTCTTCCAGGTCCCGACCAACGACAACTGCGCCGGCATCCGCCTGAACCTCGAGGGGCGCGAGCCCGCCGGCCGGGTCGAGCGCGGCGCCGCGGCTGACGCGCTCTGCGCCGAGCTCGAGCGCGAGCTGCTGACGCTCGTCGAGCCGCACACCGGGCGTCCGCTCGTGCGTCGCGTGCTGCGGACGCGCGACGTGTTCCACGGCGAGCGGCTCGACGACCTCCCCGACCTGCTCGTGCAGTGGCACCGCGACGCCCCGGTCCGCGGTGCCACGTCCGAGCGGATCGGCACGATCGCGCGCGAGTACGCCGGCAACCGGACGGGCGACCACCGCGCCGCGGGACTCCTGCTCGCGCGCGGGCCGCGCGTCGCGCCGGGGCGATCGGCGACGCCGGTTGCGGTGACCGACCTCGCGCCGAGCTTCGCGGCGCGGCTCGGCGTCGAGCTCGGCGGCGTCGACGGGCGGCCGATCGCCGCGCTCGCCGGAGGCTGAGGCGCACGATGGCCGGGCGATGAGCGCAGCGCCGCGCTTCTCGATCGTCGTCCCCGTGCACGACGACCAGCCGTGGCTCGGCGAGACGATCGACAGCGTCCGCCGCCAGTCACGAGACGACTGGGAGCTGATCGTGGTCGACGACGGCGCGCGCGACGAGAGCATCGCCGTCGCGCGCGAGCTTGCCGAACCGCGCGTGCGCGTGCTGCGCGCCGCTCACGGGGGCGTGCTGGCGGCGCGGCGCAGCGGCCTTCGCGCCGCCGCCGGCTCGGCGATCGTCTTCCTCGACGCCGACGACCGCCTCCGGCGCGACGCCCTCGCGCGCTTCGCGGCGGCGCTCGACGAGGCACCCGACGCGCTCGTGGTCTACGGCGACCGCGTGCTCGCCGACCGCGACGGGCGGGTGTTTGGCTCGGAGCACGGCGCGCTCCTCGCCCCGCGCCCGTCGGGCGACGTGCTCGAGCGCCTGCTTGCGCGCAACTTCCTCTCCACGCCGGGGCAGGCGTGCATCCGCACGGCGGCGCTGCGCGACGCCGACGAGTGGCGCACCGAGCTGCGGCGGATGGGCGACTGGTACGTCTGGTGCCGCCTCGCGTGCCGCGGGCCGTTCGCCTACATCGGCCGCGGCCCGGTGCTCGAGTACCGCCTGCACGCGTCGAGCATGTCGCGCCACTTCACGACGCAGGACGACGAGCCGCCGTCGATCGCCGAGCTCGTGCCGTCGATCGACGCGGTGTTCGCGCTGCCGGAGGTCGCGCGCCGGCTGCCGGAGACGCGCCGCGCCCGGCTGCGGCGGCGGAGCGAGGCGAGCGCCTGGGCCTGGAAGGCGCAGGAGCTGCTCCGCGCCGGACGGCTCCGGGCGAGCCGCCGCTACCTGCTCGAGGCGCTGCGGCGCGACCCGCTGCAGCCGGTCGACCTGCTCTGCCTCGCGCTCACCCTGCTCGGCTCCGTCCCGGCGCCCGCCCGGCGCTGGGTTGGAAGCTTCGAGCCGCCTCCGGCGCCGCCCCGCGACGCGGCCGGTGCTCGCCGTGCAGGCATGGATCCGGGAGCGCATGTCGAGTAGAGCGCGGGCCATGGCCCGACGAGCCGTCCGGCCGACCAAGGCCGAGCCCGTGCGACCCGCGGCCCGCGCCCGCGCGTCGCCGCGCGAGGTCCTCGCACGGCTCAAGGCGGCGATCCCCGAGCCGCGCTGCGAGCTCGATCACCGGACGCCCTGGGAGCTCCTGATCGCGACGATCCTCTCCGCGCAGAGCACCGACCGCACGGTGAACGCCGTCACCCCGGTGCTCTTCGAGCGCTGGCCGACGCCCGAGGCGCTCGCCGCGGCGCCGCCGGCCGAGGTCGAGAGGGTCGTGCACCGCACCGGCTTCTTCCGCAGCAAGACGAAGGCGATCCAGGCGGCGAGCGCGAAGATCGCGCGCGACTTCGGCGGCGAGGTGCCGCGCACGATGGAGGAGATGCTCGCGCTGCCCGGCGTGGCGCGCAAGACGGCGAACGTCGTCCTCGGCACCGCGTACGGCATCGCCGAGGGGATCATCGTCGACACGCACGCGATGCGCGTCGCGCAGCGTCTCGGGCTCACCGCGCAGCGCGACCCGGCGCGGATCGAGGACGACTTGCGGGCCGCGTTCCCCCGCCGCGAGTGGATCGCGCTCGGCCACCGCCTCGTGCTGCACGGACGCTACGTCTGCCTCGCCCGCGCGCCGCGCTGCGAGCGCTGCCCGCTGAACGAGATCTGTTCGAGCGCCGAGCTCCCGCCGCACGACACCTGGCGCGCCCGCGCGCGGTGGGAGCGCGAGGTCGTCGAGTCGCGCGGCGCCGCCGCGGCAGCAACCGAGCGACCGAAGGAAGCGGCGAACGCCGCGCCCGGCGCGCGCCGCGGGCGCGCTCAGCGCGCGCAGCGGAAGCCGATGCCGTAGGCCGCGGTCGACGGCGAGACGCGCCCCTCGATCGCGAGCGGCCCGCCTGCTCGCCGCTCAGGTAGCTGCCGCCGCGCAGCAGCGCGCCGGGCTCACCGGTGATCTCCGCGCCGACCAGGCACTGGACGTCGCCGGTCGGGCTCGCTTCCGCCCAGGTCGTGCAGTGCGACGAGCGCGGCGCCCACTCCCCCTCGTAGGCGTTGCCCACCAGGTCGAACGCGCCGTCGGCCGACACGCAGCGCGCACGCGAGCCCGTCGAGACCACCGCACCGGCGGCCATCGTGTTGCAGTCGGCGACGCCGTCGTCCGCGCCGGGATCGGGCGTCCCGGCGACGGCCGCCTGCCACTCGGCGTTCTCGGGCAGCCTCTTGCGCGCGTTCCGGCACGCGGCCTGCGCCTGGAACCAGGTGATCCAGCCGGACGGCGGGACGCCCGGGAGGCTCACCGCGTAGACCGCGTTCGCGCAGCTCCCGCCGTCGTCGGCGCACGGCGCGTCGTCGTCACCGGTCAACCCGAGCTGCGTCGCGCCCGCCGCGAGGAGGTCCTCGAGCCGCACCGCGCCGCGCTCGATCTCTTGCACCAGCGCGCGGTTGCGGGTCGCCGCTTCGGGCACGCCAGACGCTCGCCTCGAAGCGGTCGATGCACGCCGTGCCGGAGACCACCGCGTCGGGCGGGCACTCCTCGAGCGCCTTCTTGGCGCGCGCGTCGCTCGTCAAGCTCAAAAGCGCGAGCGCTGCCGCGCTGCCGACGGTTCGCCATGTCGTTCTCATCTCTCGTCCCTCGCTCGAGGTCGTGCTCAGCGGGCGCAGCGGAAGCCCGCGTCGTCGAAGGAGGCCGACGGCCCGTGCTGGCGGAGGACCGAGAGCGGCCCGGCGCCCGGACCGGAGCCGCTGCCCCCGCCCCGGAGCTGCGTGCGCGGCTCGCGCGGATCTTCGCGACCAGCGCCCGGTTGGTGGTCGTCGCGTCGGGCACGCGCCAGACGCTCGCCTCCCACTTGTCCATGCAAACGGTCCCCGCGGGCACCGCGTCGGGCGCGCACCGCTTGAGCAGCCTTGCGACCTGCGCGTGCGCGGCGCTCGCAAGCAGGATCGCCGTCGCCGCAGCCGCGATGCTTCGCGAGATCGTCGCCATGCTCGTTCCTCCTTGCCGGCTGCTAGCGCGCACAGCGGAAGCCGATCCCCTCGTGCGCGAACGAAGGCGGGATGCTGCCGATCACCGAGAGCGGCCCTGCGTAGGTGAGCCCCTCGAAGTAGTTGCCGCCGCGCAGGAGCGCGCCGGGCGGCCCGGAGGTCGCGACGCCCACGAAGCACTGCCAGTCGCCGGTCGGGCTCGCCGCCGCGCTCCACTCGCCGACGCAGAAGTCGAGCGACCGCGGCACCCAGTCGGCGACCCACTCGTCGAGGTTGCCCACCATGTCGTACGCGCCGCGCGCCGACACGCAGGCGCTGCGCGAGCCGGTCGCGACGGCGGTCGGGCCGAGGCGGTTGCACAGCGTCGCGCCGTCGTCGGGCCCGGGATCCGGGGTGCCCGAGACCGCGACCTGCCACTCGGCGTTGCTCGGCAGACGCTTGCGCGCGTTCTTGCACGCCTGCTGCGCCTGGAACCAGGTGAGGTGCGCCGACGGCGTCACGCCGGGCAGGCTCACCGCGAAGACGTCGGTGCAGCCGTGCCCCTGGTCGGCGCACGCGCCGTAGTCGTCGCTCGCGACGCCGAGGCGCTGCGCGCCCGCCGCGAGGAGCCGCTGGGCGGTCACCCGCTCGGCGCGGATCTGCTTGACGAGCGCCTTCTTGGTCGTGGTCGAGTTGGGGACGCGCCAGACGCTCGCCTCGAAGCGGTCGACGCACGCCGTGCCGGCGACGACCGCGTCCGGCGCGCAGCGCGCGAGCGCCTTCGCGCCCTGGGCGTGCGCCGAGCCGGTGCAGAGCAGCAGCCCGCCGCCGAGCGCGAGCCAGCGCAGGATCGTTCTCTTGGTCGTGCTTCCTCCGTCCTGCGGGGAAGCCGCGACCTTTCGGGTAGCGGCCGCTACCTCGGGTGCGAGCCGGCGTCAGGCCGCGGCGCGCAGGCCCGTCGCCTCGCCCATCGCGCGGATCTCGGCGACCTTGGCCTCGAACGGCCCCCAGTCGTCGCGCTCGGCGATCGCCGCCCAGAGCGCCTCGATCTCGTCGATCAGCAGCGAGCACGGCGCAGGGCGCGCGAAGTAGGGGTCGGCGAGACGCTCGGGCGCGGCCGGTGCGTAGCTCTCGAGGGCGCGCCGCAGCGGCAGGAAGCTCGGGGCGGCGTAGCGCTCCGCCTCGGGGCTCGCCGCCGCGCGCTCTGCGCTCGCCGCGCCGCCGTACCAGTCGAAGAAGAAGCGGTCGTAGCCGACCCGGCTCTCCTCGAGGAAGGCGCGGCAGAGCGAGAGGCAGTCGAGGTCGCGCGGGTCGCCGAACGGCACGAGGCCCAGGCGGCGGAGCATGCCCTCCGCCCAGGCGCGGAAGAACGCCCCGACGAACGGCTCGAGGGCCCGCGCGAGCGCCCCGGGCGACGAGAGCTCGACCAGCGTGTCGGCGAAGCGCTGCAGGTTCCACAGCACGCTGTCGGGCTGGCGGCCGTACGCGTAGAGCCCGGCGTGGTCGAAGTAGGCGGCGGTGAAGCCCGGATCGTAGGTCGGGAGGAAGCGGTACGGACCGTAGTCGAAGCTCTCGCCGGTCACGTTCATGTTGTCGGTGTTGAGCACGCCGTGCACGAAGCCGGCGGTCATCCACGCGGCGCAGAGGCGCGCGCTTCGCCGGCAGACCTCGGCGAGCAGCGCCGAGGCCGTGTCGCCGCCCGGCGGCACCTCGAGGCCGGGCGCGTAGGTGCGCACGGTGAAGTCGAGGAGCTTCGCGATGCGCGGCGTGTCGCCGAGCGCCAGGAGACGCTGGAAGCTGCCGAAGCGGATGTGCGAGTGGCCGAGGCGGACCAGCACCGATGAGCGCGTCGGCGACGGCTCGTCGCCGCGCCAGAGGTGCTCGCCGGTCTCGAACAGGCTGAACGCCTTCGAGGTCGGCACGCCGAGCGCCTCGAGCATCTCGCTCGCGAGGATCTCGCGGACGCCGCCCTTGAGCGTCAGACGCCCGTCGCCGCCGCGCGACCACGGCGTCTGCCCGCTGCCCTTGGTCGCGAGGTCGAGCAGCCGTCCGTCGCGCGCGTCGACGAGCTGGGCCGCGAGGAAGCCGCGCCCGTCGCCGAGGTGCGGGTTGTACACGCGGAACTGGTGCCCGTGGTAGCGGAGCGCGAGCGGCTCCGGCAGGTTCTCGGGAAGCGGCGCGAAGGCGGCGAAGTGGCGCTCCCACTCGTCGGCGTCGAGCGTGCCGAGCCCGACGCGCTCCGCCCAGCGCTGGTTGCGGAAGCGCAGCCGGTGGAGCGGGAAGCGTGCCGGCTCGACGACGTCGTAGAAGCCGTCTCCGAGCTCGAGGATGCGCGGCGCCGGACGGTAGTCGGGTGCGACCGGCACGCCGCTACGCGGGGTCGACCGCGCGGCCGATCTTCTCGGAGACGACCTCGGCGATGCGCGCGTAGAGGTCGTGCCCGTCCCGGTCGTCGACCCAGGTGTTGCGCTCGGGATCCCACGAGTAGTGCCAGGCACGCACCCCCGCCGCGAACCACATCTGGTGGTTTCCCGACTGGCGGTTCAGCACGAAGCGCGTCTTGTCGGGGAACTCGATCGACACCATGCCGTCGGTGGTCGAGTAGTCCACCTCGTCCGGGTCGAACTTCTCGAGCCACTGCGTGACGCGCGTCAAGCATGCGTCCGCGAGGTGGAGGTATTCCTGTCGCGTCATCGGACCCACTGTAGCACGATGCGCCGGGGAGTCCTCCGCGGCCGCACCCGCGCCGCGCCTTGATCGCCATCCGGGGCCACCGTAGGACTCGTGCCGCGGAATGAGGCCAGCGAACGACCCACAGGCACGGTGGCGCCGCCTCGGCCACGCGCTCGCGGCCTTGCTCTACCTCGGGCTCGTGCTGCGGGTGCACGCGGCCGTCCTCGAAGCGCCCAGGACCTACGTGCCGTTCCCCGACGACCTGCACGGCCGCCAGGCGGCCACGGTCTACCAGGGCGACCAGCGCTTCGTCGTCTCGGCGATCGCCGAGCGGGCGCGCAAGCTTGCCTCCGCGCCCACCGAGATCGCGGGCCTCGGGCACTGCTACCCGCTGCGGGCGGCGTACACGCTCGGCGAGCACATGCTCGGCGAAGCGCTCCTCGCGCTGCCAGTCTACGTCGCGACGGGCGACCCGATCCTGAGCTACAACGCGGTGGTCCTGCTCTCGGTGTGGCTCGCGGCGCTCGCCATGTACGCGCTCGCGTTCCACTTCACGCGCAGCATTCCTGCGGCGTTCGTCGCGGGCCTGTTGTTCGCCTTCCACCCCGGGCGCGTCCGAAACCCCGGCCATCCGTTCGTCCACGGCAACCTGTGGACGCCGCTCGCGCTGCTCTTCGCGCACCGCCTGTTCGCCCACGAGCGCTGGCGGGACGCGGCGGCGCTCGCGCTGTTCATCTCGCTGCAGCTCCTCGAGAGCTTCTACCAGGTTCTCGGCCTGACGATCATCGGCGGGGTGTTCGGTGGCTACCTGGCGCTGCGCTCGCCGCGGCGCCTGCCCGCGCTCGCGCCGAAGCTCGCCCTCGTGGCGCTCGTCGCGGCTGCAACCGCGTGGCTCGTGCTCGGCCCGTACCTCGAGACGCGCGACACCTGGGGCGTCCTCCAGGGCCGCGAGCGCTCGCTGCTCTTCTGGCCGTCGGAGTACCTGCCGGGAAAGCCCGCGTCGGTCGGGCTCGTCACGCTCGTGCTCGCGGCGCTCGGCTGGCTCGACCGCTTGCGCGGTGCGCGACGGGTCGACGGCCTCGATCCGCGGCTCGTCCTGACGCTCGGCGGACTCCTCGTCTACTGGTCGACGCTCTGGCCGACGCCGATCCGGGGCACGGGCTTCGTGCTGCCTTCACCGCTCATCTCGCTCGCCGGCTGGGTGCCGGGACTCGACGCCGTGCGAGTGCTGCGCGCCTTGCGCTTCGGGGTCTACCTCGTGCTCGCCTTCGTCGCGGCCTACGGCGTCCTCGCGCTCGGCGAGCGGCTGCGGGCGGCGGGGCGCGTCGCCGTCGCGACGCTCGCCGCGATCGCCTACCTGGTCGAGATCTTCACGCCGGCGACCCGCGCCGCCTACGCGCAGCGCGGCCCGCAGGTCGGCGGCTACCGGATCCTGCCCAGGGCCGAGGACATCCGCCTCGTGACCGGCCTGCCGCAGGGAGCGGTCCTCGACCTGCCCTTCACCTTCAACCCGGCCGGCAAGCTGCTCGCGATGCCGAGCTACCTCATGCTCGGCGCCTACCACCAGCAGCCGCTCGCCGCCTGCTACAACTCCTTCACCACGCCGCTGCAGACCGAGGTCGAGCGGCTCGCGAACCGGCTCCCCGCCCCGGGCGCCGCGGACGCCCTCCACGCCCTCGGCTTCCGCACGCTGATCGTGCACCACGAGCGCACGACGCCCGCCGAGCGCCGCCGCCTCGCGCCGCTCCTCCGCGACCCGTCGCGGATCCAGAGCATAGGCCAGAACGATCAGATGGCCGTCTACCTGCTGCGGAGCCCGCTGCAGGCGGTCGACGAGGTCGAGGTGCTCGCCCTGCCGGACGGCGTCCCGGGAGCGACGGGCGAGGCGGACCTCGAGCCCGCAGAGGTCCCGCCCGGCGAGGCGACGATCGATTTCCCTTTCGTCAACCGGGCGGGCGTCGTCTTCCGCCACCCGACGTTCGAGCCGGGCGACTTCGTCGCGACCTGGCGCGACGCGCGCGGCCAGGTGGTCGCACGCGCGCCGGCGCGCGGCCTCCTGCCCCTCGCGATCGCCCCGTGCGAGACGACGCTGCGTCCGTTCCGCCTCGGCGTGCCCGTGCCGCCCGGCCGCTACCAGGTCGAGCTCACGACGGACGGGCCGTCGCCGCTTGTCCTCGCGCAGCGGCAGGTCGTGGTCTTCGAGCCGCCCGGGCGAGGCCGCTACGCGCCCGCCGCCTCGGCCGACTCGAGCAGCGCGCTCGGGCTCGTCGCGCCGTAGCGCTCGGCGAGCTGCTCGATCGACGCCCCGCCCTCGCCCGCGGCGCGGACCAGCGCGTCGAGGTC
>FWPU01000612.1_pt1 | contig 25800 bp, 19 predicted proteins | sample 2228361 | NCBI WGS metagenome assembly FWPU01 (sample SAMEA103939777, study PRJEB20133) | metagenome | reverse complement strand
CGCTGCCCAACGCCGCTCAGCGTGGAAGGGGGAATCCTGTGATGCGCCCAATCGCCCTTGTTGCCAAGCCGTGCAAGCCCAGGCTTCCCCCTGGGAGGCACGGTTTTCGTTTTCTGCCATCTGCCCTGAGACTTGTGGCAACGGCATAGGGCAACCGGAGAAAGAGAAAAGGAGGTGATATACTAAATTAAACGGTCGGCGAGTGTTTTCTATTCTCCACAGCAGACATCTCACGAAGCGGAGGAGAAATCACAATGTATAAGCGCATCTTTCACATTCTCAGTTTGCTTGTGATTGTGGCGATGGTCATGGGCGCTTGCGCGCAGACGGCCGCGCCGACAGCGACGCCAGCGCCAAAGGCAACTACACCACCGGAAACGAAAGAAGAGATCGGCACCGACGCCAGGCCGCTCATCAACGTCTTCGTCCCCTCCGGCGACACGCAGAAAATCGTGGATGGCGGCAACCGGCTTGACGCTCTGCTAAAGTCCAAGTATGGCATCGTCACCAAGTCGTCAGTCGCCACCAGTTACGCCGCCGCCATTGAGGCCCTCTGCGCAGGCAAGGCCGACATCGCTTGGCTGGCAACTCTTTCGTATGTGCTGGCCCACGACAAGTGTGGCGCGGTGTTGGCCGTGACCTCTATCCGCCGCGGCAGCCCCACGTATCAGGGGCAAATCCTTGTCAGAGCAGATAGCAACATCAACTCCATCGCCGATCTAAAGGGCAAGAAATTCGCCTTTACGGATGCGGCCTCCACCTCCGGTTACCTGTACGCGGTCGGCCTTCTCAAGAAGAACGGTGTGGAGGTGAAGGACCTGGCCGAAGCCGTCTTTGCCGGTTCGCACAACGCGGCGGCCCTTGCCGTCTATAGGGGCTCCGTCGATGCTGCCGCCACTTTCGTTGACGTGCGCGACCAGGAGGAGAAGAACTTCCCGGATATCAAAGAGAAGACCAAGGTCCTCGCCCTGACGGACCCCATCCCCAACGATACCATCACCCTCCGCAAGGACCTGCCGGCCAGCATCCAGACCAAATTCAAAGAGGCGATACTGGACCTGGTCAAGACCGAGGAAGGCAAGAAGATCGTCTATGACATCTACGAGTGGGATGGTGCCGTGCCGGGCGACGATTCTCTGTTTGAGCCCGTGCGCCAGGCCGCGGCTTCCCTCGGTATCCAGTTGCAGAACTGGAAGGGCGTCTCCGTGCCCTACAAGGTTGCCGTCGTGCTGGATACAGGTGGCGAGAACGATAAGTCTTTCAACGAGTACACGCTGAAGGGCGCACAGAGGGCAGCCAAAGACTTCCTGGTCAAGGTGGATTACGTCGTGTCCCAAGCGGCGACAGACTATGAGAAGAACATAGAGACCTTCGCCAGCGAAGGGTACGACCTGATCATCACGGTCGGCTTCCTGATGGGCGACGCGACAGCAAAGAAGGCAGTTGAGCATCCGAACATCAAGTTCGCGATCATTGACGTGGACTATCCGGCCGAACGGTATCAGACCGATTTGAAGAACGTCACCAGCCTCATGTTCCAGGAGGATGAGGTCGGCTACCTGGCAGGCGTCCTGGCAGGCTGCATGACGAAGACGGGCGTCATCGGTTCTGTTTCCGGCATGGAAATCCCGCCTGTGGTCAGGTTCGTCACCGGCTACCAGAACGGCGCGAAGTCGGTGCGGCCCGACATCAAGACGCTCAACGTCTATATCCCCAACTTCAACGACCCGGCTACCGGCAAACAGGCAGGCCAGCAACAGATTGCCCAGGGCGCGGATGTGATCTTCGGCGTCGGCGGTAACACGGGCAATGGCGGTCTCCTGGCAGCGAAGGAAAAGGGCCTCATGGCCATCGGGGTGGACGTGGATCAGTATTTCACCTATCCCGAAGTCAAGGATGCCCTGATCACCAGCGCGGCCAAGAACATGGATGTGGCAACGTACAACGCCATCCGTGACTTCGCGCGAGGCACCCTCAAGCCCGGTGTCCGCATGAATAACCTTGCCAACAAGGGTATCGGCCTCGCTCCTTATCATGATTGGGATAGCAAGATACCCCAGGAGTGCAAGGACAAAGTTGAACAGGCCAAGAAGGACTTGATCGCCGGTAAGATCACGACGGGCTACAAGCCGTAGTCAAAGTCAGAAGGACATATCGTCGTTGTTGTTTCAGGTGCTGCGCAAGGAACACCCTTGCGCAGCATTTTTCTAAGCGTTTGGCGTTCATCCTCACTTCGTTTATAATCGTCATAACTTCGTGGCGGGAGGAGCGGCTATGACGCTGGCCCTTGAGGCGCGCGGGATCACCAAGAGGTTCCCCGGCGTGCTGGCTAACGATCATGTGGATTTTGCCCTGGAGAAAGGCGAAATCCACGCCATGCTAGGCCAGAACGGCGCCGGCAAGACGACGCTCATGAACATCCTCTACGGCCTCTACCAGCCGGATGAGGGCCAGATTTTTGTGAACGGCAAGGAGGTGCGCTTCCACAGCCCCTTGGATGCCATCATGCACGGGATCGGCATGGTGCACCAGCATTTCATGCTCATTCCCGTCTTCACCGTGGCCGAGAACATCATGCTCGGCAAGGAGGTGAAAAGCGCAAAAGGAATGTTGCTGGACCGCCAGCGCGCGATAGAGGAAGTGAAATCCCTGTCGCAGCAGTATAGCTTTTCGCTAGACCCCACAGCCCTGGTCAAAGACCTGCCGGTAGGGGCACAGCAGCGCGTGGAGATCGTCAAGGCCCTCTATCGTCAGGCCGACATCCTCATCCTGGATGAGCCCACCGCCGTCCTGACGCCCCAGGAGGCGGAAGAACTCTTCGCCATCATGCGCTCGCTGTCTGCCCAGGGAAAATCTATCATCTTCATCACCCACAAACTCAAAGAGGTCCTGGCCGTGGCCGACCGCATCACCGTCCTGCGCTCCGGGCAGGTAGTCGGCACTACAACACCCAAAGAGGCGACGGAAGCAGAACTAGCGGAGATGATGGTGCGTCGCAAGGTTATCTTGAAGGTGGACAAAAAACCGGCGATGCCGGGCGAAGAGATCATGCGGGTGGAGGATTTGCAGGTACTGGATGACCGCCGCCATCCGGTTGTGAACGGAGCATCCTTTTTTGTGCGGGCCGGTGAGATACTGGGCATCGCAGGGGTGCAAGGAAACGGTCAGACGGAACTGGTGGAAGCACTCACAGGGCTTCGTCCCATCGCAGGCGGACGCGTGTATCTCTTGGGTCGCGAGGTCGGACGGCTCCACCCTCGTCAGATCATTGAGTCGGGTGTCGCCCACATTCCGGAAGACCGGCACAAGCATGGGCTGGTTCTCTCGTACCCTGTGGCCGATAATTTGGTGCTATGCACCTATTACCTGCCGCCCTTCGCTCGCGGGCTTGTGATGCAGGAAGCGGCCATCCGGCAGAACGCCGAGGAGTTGATCAAGAAATTTGACATTCAAACGCCCAGCCCATTCACACCCACAGGGAGCCTTTCAGGAGGCAACCAGCAGAAACTGATTGTGGCGCGTGAGTTCTCACGGCCCGTGAAGGTCCTCATCGCATCGCAGCCAACGCGTGGGCTAGACGTCGGCTCTATTGAGTTTGTCCATCAGCAGATTGTGCAGCGGCGTGACGACGGTTGCGGAGTCCTTCTCGTCTCGTCGGAACTGGATGAGATCATGTCGCTCTCCGACCGCATTGCCGTCATTTACAAAGGGCGCATCTTGGATACCCTAGATGCAGCAGAGGCAACCCGCGAGCGACTCGGCCTTCTCATGGCAGGGATCAAAGAAGAACCGCTGAAAGAGGAGGAAGCCTATGGCGCGTAGACTTCTGACCGGCATCGGTGTTCCGCTCCTGAGCCTTTTCTCCGCCCTGCTTCTTGGGTCCTTCGTCATCCTCAGCACAGGAGGCGGTTGGGACAAGGTGCTCAAGGCTTATGAGGCAGTAGTTTATGGCGCGTTCCTCAAGCCGCGCGGCTTCAGCGAGACACTCCTGGCAATGACTCCCCTCATCTTCACCGGCCTTGCGGTAGCCCTGGCTTTTAAGGCAGGACTCTTCAACATCGGTGGCGAGGGACAATTCCTGATCGGGTCTCTCTTCTCCGTGTGGGTGGGCTATCACCTCACCGCCCTGCCGGGCGTTGTCCTTGCGCCGTTGGGCCTGATCGCCGGCATGATCGGTGGAGCGTTGTGGGCCGGAATTGCCGGATACCTGAAAGCGCGCCTAGGTTCGCACGAGGTTATCAACACCATCATGCTCAACTACATCGCGTTTAACCTGGGCGATTTCCTTGTCAATAGTCGCGGCCCCATGAACGACCCGACTTCTTCCGTTCCTCGCAGCCCGATGATCGCCCTCGGCGCGCACCTGCCGCGTCTGAACCCCGGCAGCCCGACCGACCGTCTGCACGCGGGCTTCATCCTTGCTCTGGTGGCGATGGCGGTGGTCTGGTGGCTCCTGTATAAGACAACCCTCGGCTTTGAACTTCGCACTACCGGCGCCAACCCCGATGCTGCGCGGTATGCCGGCATGAACGCCCGGCGGAATCTCGTCTTGGCGATGGCCCTCAGCGGCTCGCTGGCCGGTCTGGCGGGCGCGGTGGAGGTGCAAGGGCTAAACTTCTACGTTCCTGCCGCGGTGCAATCCTTCTCCGCGGGCTACGGTTTTGATGCCATCGCGGTGGCCTTGCTCGGCCACAACCATCCCTTCGGCGTATTGCCGGGCGCGTTCCTGTTCGGTGCAATGCGCACAGGTGCAGACCTCATGCAACTGCGTACAGGCGTCTCGCGCTATGTCATCTCCATCATCCAGGCTCTGGTGCTCCTCTTTGCCGCCGCGCCGGCCATCGTGCGTTGGATCTACCGCATCCGTGTGGAGCGGCGGATAGAAGAAGCGCCCTTGACGCGCGGCTGGGGCGCGTGAAAGGACGGAGAAGATGCTGGATACAATCGTCGGTCTCCTCGCTTCCACCATCATCGCAGCCACACCGCTGGCATTAGGCGCATATTGTGGCATCTTCTGCGAACGGTCAGGTGTCGTCAACATCGGCATTGAGGGGATGATGCTGACCGCGGCCTGCATCTCGCAGATTGTCGCACAATACAGTGGCGATTTGTTCCTGGCCCTGATCACAGGCGTCCTCACCGGCGGCATCCTGGCTTTCCTGCACGCGGTCATTTCCATTCGTTTTAAGGCCGAGCAGATCATCAGCGGCACGGTCATCAACATCCTGGCCGTAGGGTTGACGGGACACCTCTATCAGCGCTATCTTGCCTTTGGTGCGGGTGCGCCACCCTCGCCGGGAACTTTCCCCAAGATGCCGATCCCGATCCTGAAAGACATCCCTATCCTGGGGCCGATCTTCTTTCAGCATCAGCCTATCGTTTATGCCATGCTCATCCTCACGTTCCTCACGCACTTCATATTGTTCTATACGCCGTGGGGATTGCGCACCCGCGCGGTCGGCGAACATCCTCGTGCCGCCGATACGGTGGGCATCAACGTCTATCGGGTGCGTTACATCAATGTGACCCTCTCCGGATTGATCGCGGGCTTGGCAGGGTGTTGGTTTACGCTGGAATGGGTGGGGACGTTCAATCTCCTGATGACCGGCGGCAAAGGATTCATCGCGCTGGCCGCCATGATCTTCGGCAAGTGGAGTCCCTTCGGCAGTTTCGCAGCCGCGGTGATCTTTGGCTTCGCCAACGCCTTGCAGATCAATTTTCAACTCAACATGCCGAACATCCCATATCAATTCCTGACGATGGCTCCCTATCTTCTGACGATGATCGTCCTGGCGGGTGTGATTGGCCGGGCAATCCCTCCCGCAGCTGACGGCCAGCCCTATGAGAAGGGATGAATAAGACGTGCGGCTTGCGGCTGAGAGAACGCGAGAGGAGGATAAATCGCATCCTTCGTTGCTCTATTGCCCCCACCTTGCGGATATCATTACCCGACTCGTCCGTCCCCCGGCGTTCTTCGGCGGCGTCTTCTACCGGGTGACAAACGTGCCCGACTCGGACGCCGCCAACCGTTGCATGGACTTGGTGCGCGAGTATCGCGCCTGACACGACGCTTTAGGAAGTACAGGAAGAACGGCGAAGTAAACCTCGCCGTTTTTTGTTGCTGCTATGCCGCGATGTGACTTCTGTCACATCCTTTTCTTTTCAGAGCGTGTAAACTATCGTTACACATCATATTCTATAGAATTGTTCTTTTACCGCCCAAGCGAGGTCACGCCCATGTCCCCCTTGACGCGACGCGAGTTCCTGAAGTTGGTGGGCGCGAGCGGCACCGCTGCTCTGGCTCTCCTGGCAGACCAGAAACTGGCCTTTCTGCAAACTGCCCCAGGAATTGATAACCCCTTGCAATTCTACCCCAACCGCGATTGGGAGCGGGTTTACCGCAACATCTACCGCCACGATTCTCAATTCGTTTTCCTCTGCGCTCCCAACGATACCCATAACTGCCTTCTTAAGGCCCATGTGCGCCATGGCGTCATGACGCGCATTGAGCCCAGTTATGGCTATCACGAGGCAGTAGATGCCTACGGCAACCAGGCCTCGGCCCGCTGGGAGCCGCGCATCTGCAATAAGGGCATGGCCCTGGTGCGACGGATATACGGTGACCGGCGCATCAAAGGGGCTATGATCCGCAAGGGATGGCTGGATTGGGCGCGCGGTGGCTTCCCTCGCGACCAGGAAACGGGACTTCCCCCGCGCGAATACTTCCGGCGCGGCGAGGATGAATGGGTGAAAGTTCCCTGGGATGAGGCATTTGACCTGGTGGCCCGCGCGCTTGAGACAACAGCCCGCACCTACAGTGGCCCCCAAGGCGCCGAATTGCTGCGCAAACAAGGCTACGACGAAGCGATGATTGAGGCCATGAAGGAAGCGGGCGTGCAAACCTGTAAGTTTCGCGGTGGAATGCCTTTCCTGGGCGCCATACGCATCTTTGGCCTGAACCGCTTCGCCAACATGTTGGCTTTATTGGACGCAGCGGTGCGCAAGCCCGATGCCGATCATACCTTGGGAGGGCGCATCTGGGATAGCTATTCCTGGCACACCGATCTCCCGCCCGGCCATCCCATGGTCACCGGCCAACAAACGGTTGATTTTGACCTCTTCACGGCAGAGAATGCCAAATTGATTACCCTTTGGGGCATGAACTGGATCTCCACCAAGATGCCCGACGGCCATTGGCTGACCGAGGCAAGGCTACGCGGGGCCAAAGTCGTCGTCATCGCCACGGAGTATCAATCCACCGCCCAGAAGGCCGACCAGCTCCTTGTGATTCGCCCCGGCACCGATACGGCCTTGGCCCTGGGAATGTCTGCGGTGATCATGAAGGAGAAACTCTACGATGCGGATTATGTCAAGAGCTTCACCGACCTGCCCCTCTTGGTGAGGCTGGACACGCGGCAATATCTGCGCGCCGCCGATGTGATTCAGGGCTACCAGCCGGCCACATTGAGCAACTTCACGCAAGTGCTCAAGCCTGGCGAGACGCCCAAGCCCAACGCCGAACAAAACGCACAGTACATTCCCGCCGCCCTGCGCGAGGCCTGGGGCGATTTCATGGTATGGGATACGCAGACCGGCCTGCCTGCTGTGGTGACGCGCGATGAGGTAGGCAAGTTCTTCCTAAACAAAGGCGTGGACCCGGCCCTGGAAGGAACGTTCAAGGTCAAGACCGTGGACGGTAAAGAGGTAGAGGTACGGCCCGTCTTTGACCTGGTGCGGGAATACCTGGAGGAATTCTCGCCGCAAGTCGTCTCAGAGATTACCTGGGCACCGCCTGAGGTGATGACGGATTTGGCGCGACAGATCGCCCGCAACCCAGAGGCTACGCTCCTGATCCACGGCATGGGGCCCAACCATTTCTTCAACAACGATCTCAAGGATCGGGCCCTGTTCTTGCTGGCTGCCCTCACCCGCAACATCGGCTTTGTCGGCGGCACCCCGGGCAGCTATGCCGGCAACTATCGCACCGGCATCTACAACGGCGAACCGCAATACATTACCGAAGACCCCTTCAACATTGAGCTGGACCCTGAGAAACCGGCCAAAACCAAGAGCTACGCCAAGTATGAGTCGGCCCATTATTACAACTACGGCGACCGCCCCCTGCGAGTGGGCAATAAACTCTTCACAGGCAAAACCCACCTCCCCACGCCGACCAAGTTCGCCTGGTGGGCCAATACCAATTCGGTTCTGGGCAACGCCAAAGGCGCGTACGATGTCATCGTCAACACGCTGCCTCGCATAGAGACCATCGTCGTCAACGATTGGTGGTGGACGATGACCTGCGAATACGCCGATGTGGTTTTCGGTGTGGATGCCTGGGCCGAGATGAAATATCCCGACATGTGCGGGTCGGTAACCAATCCTTTCGTCCAGATGTTCCCTCGCACGCCGCTACCTCGCGCCTTTGACACCCGTGCCGACATTGAGACCTTCGCAGGGGTGGCGAAGGCCCTGGGCAAGCGGATCGGCGATAGCCGCTGCGAAGACTATTGGCGTTTCGTGTACGAAGGGCGCGTGGAAGTTTATCTGCAACGGATCATCAACGCTTCCAGCAGCCTGCGTGGCTACCGGGTGGATGAACTCCACGCACGGGCTGCGCGAGGCATCCCCGCCCTTAAGATGATGCGCACTTATCCTAAGGTAGTGGGGTGGGAACAATCAAACGAGAGCCGTCCTTGGTACACCAAGACGGGCCGTTGCGAGTTCTACCGGGAAGAGCCGGAGTTCCTGGAGTATGGCGAGAACCTGCCGGTCTATCGCGAACCGGTGGACGCGACCTTCTACGAACCCAACGCCATGGTCGGCAAACCGGGAGGTGTCTTGCAGCCGACGCCACCTGAGACCTACGGCCTGAAGCCGGCTGATGTCTCGGTGGAGGTGCGCCAGGTGCGTAACGTGATGCGTCCCTGGTCGGAGGTGAAGGAGACGCAGCACCCTCTGCGCAGCCAGGGCTACACCCACGTCTTCATCACCCCCAAATTCCGGCACGGCACTCATACCACGCCGGTAGATGTGGACATCATCGCCGCTTACTTCGGCCCCTTCGGCGATATGTATCGCCGCGACAAACGGGCGCCTTGGGTGAGCGAAGCCTACGCCGACATCAACCCGCAGGACGCGCAGGCATTGGGCATTGAGGACGGCGACTACATCTGGATTGACGCCGACCCCTCCGACCGGCCTTACCGGGGCTGGAAGCCGGGGGATGCGAACTACAAGATCATGCGGCTGATGGCCCGTGCTCGCTATTATACCGGTATGCCGCGCGGCATCCTACGCATGTGGTTCCATCTCTATCAGGCGACTCACGGTTCGGTGCAGGGTCAGCAAGAGCGGCCCGACGGCCTGGCGAAGAACCCGCGCACCAACTACCAGTCCTACTTTCGCAGCGGCGGCCACCAGAGCTGCACCCGCGCCTGGCTGCGTCCCACCCTGATGACCGACTCGCTGGTGCGCAAGGAGGGGTTCGGTCAGGTCATCGGCACCGGTTTTGCCGCCGACATCCATTGCACGACCGGCGCGCCGAAGGAATCCTTCGTCAAAATCACAAAGGCTGAACCGGGAGGAGTCAACGGTGAATCCCTTTGGCGTCCGGCAGCATTAGGTTATCGCCCGACCTATGAGAACGAAGCAATGAAAAAGTTCCTGCAAGGTGGATTCATCACCGGTTAACCCACAGCGAAAAGGAAGCATCCCATGCCCAAGGTCCGCAATTGGCAGCTAAACCGCGAGATGGATTATCCCTACGAGGGGATACGTCCGCAGCGCCAGTTCGGCGCGGTCTTTGACATCAATAAGTGCATCGCTTGCCAGACCTGTACCGTGGCCTGCAAGAACGCGTGGACGGCAGGGCGCGGCCAAGAATACATCTGGTTCAACAACGTGGAGACCAAACCCTACGGCTTCTTTCCCCTGGGCTGGGATGTGCGCCTGTTGGATGTCCTGGGGCCGCAGACGTGGGATGGCAAGACCTATACCGGCAAGACCATCTTTGAGGCTGCGCCGCCCGGCTCCGTGGTCCTCGGTTTCCTGCCCGATGACGAGGACTATGCCCATCCCAACCTGGGCGAGGACGAGATCGCCGGCATGATTGAGCCGGGTACATCCCTCGCCGTGCCGCAGATGGCCTGGTGCTTTTACCTGCAACGCATCTGCAACCATTGCACCTACCCGGCCTGCCTGGCCTCTTGCCCCCGCAAATCCATTTACAAACGACCGGAAGATGGCATCGTGCTGGTGGATCAGGAGCGCTGCCGTGGTTATCGCGAGTGTGTGAAGGGTTGTCCTTACAAGAAGGTCTTTTACAACGCCGTCACACGTATCTCCGAGAAGTGCATCGCCTGCTATCCCCTAGTAGAACAAGGGCGACAGACCTATTGCATCCTCTCCTGCATCGGTCGCATCCGCATCGCGGGATGGATTCATCCGCCGGAGAACATCAACCCCGAAAGCCCGGTGGATTTTCTGGTGCACGTGCGCAAAGTGGCTCTCCCCCTCTACCCGCAGTTCGGCCTGGAGCCTAACGTCTATTACGTGCCGCCGATTCACGTGCCGTTGCCCTTCCTGCGACAGATGTTCGGCCCTGGCGTTGAAGAGGCCATTGCCACCTACCGACAGGCTCCTGATGATCCTGAACTTCTGGGCGCTTTGCTCTTGATGGGCGCGACGGACCGCTGGATTGAGCGTTTCCGTGTCCGTGATGGCAAGGCCATCGGTTACGACGCGGATGGAGCAGAAGTGGCACGGGTTCCGCTCAAAGAGCCGGTTTATATCCGCCCCGACTTTGACCCGGCCCTGAAAGTCTATCGCCACAATATTACCTGAGGGAGGGGAGCCATGCGCGCCTTGAGCAAGACCTTACTGCCCATCCCTGCGGTAGTGTTGGCCGTGGGCCTGGCCTTGCATGGTCTGGCCCTGGCCCAATCTCAACCTCAACTCCTCGCAGCCTACCGGCCCGCACCTTTGCCGTTGACCGACCCGACGGCTCCATTGTGGGCCGAACTGACGGGGCAGACCGTTCCTCTGACGGCCCAGGCAGGCGTCGTGCCTGCTTTGCCGCAGGCCAGCATCGCCTCGGTGGACGTTAAGGCGGTTCACGACGGGCAATGGATCGTCTTTTTGCTCTCCTGGCCCGATGCGACCCAGGATATGGGAGCCAGCCGTCTGGATGATTTCCCCGACGCCGCTGCGGTAGAAGTGGCTCCGGCCACAGGCGTGCCCAACATCTGTATGGGGTTGGTGGGGCAGCAGATCAACCTCTGGCATTGGAAAGCCAGCTGGCAAAAGGACTTAGACGACGGTTTCCAGGAGGTTGTGCAAGCCTATCCGAACTTCTGGGGCGATTTCTACCCTTACGTGATAGGCAAGCCGCCCTTTCGCTTTCCCCAAGACTGGCAATCGCCGGAGGCGCGCGCCCTGGTGCCCGGTTGGGAGGCAGGCAATCCCCTTGCCAACCCCAAGCGGGTTACCGCCGTGGAAGATCTGAACGCGGAGGGCTTTGGCACTCTCACGACACAAGCAATCCAGGATGTGTTGGGACGCGGGGTGTGGAAGGATGGGCGGTGGTATGTGACCTTCGCCCGTACCCTTGCCACCGGCGATGCCAATGACTCGCAATTGGCTCCCGGCGATAGCCGCTCCGTAGCCTTCGCGATATGGAACGGCAGCAACCGGGAAGCAGGCGCACGCAAGCAATTGTCATCATGGGTGACGTTGGTCGTGGACAAGGCGCAGGCGGCTACCCTGCCCCCCGCGCCGGTTCAGGCTGCGGCCCCGGCACCGACCGTCATTTCGGCGGGAGGGCCGTTCGTAGCAGGAGTAGGAGTGATGGCGGCGTTGGCTCTGGCCGTGCTCATGATCGTGGCCGGCGCGCGAGGGCGGGAAACATGACCCATCCTCTCTCCACGCGTCATTTGCTGGCCTTAGGGATGGCCTACCGTTCTCTGGCCGTTGCCTTTGCCTATCCCGCGCCCGGCTCCGAAGCCTCTGGGGCGGACTCGCTGGCCGAGGATTTGCGGGCCAGCCTGGAAATGCTGACCGAGGAAGGCGATTGGGCAGCGGCTACAACGGCGGTTTGCCGGGCGGCCAGCCTGCTCCACACAGCAGAACACAGCCTGGAGGAAGAGTACACCTATCTGTTCGCGCGGCAGGCTCCCGTTTCACCCTATGAGAGTCGTTACCTCGGCCCTCTGGCCTCGGCCAGCCCCCATAGCATGGTGGATGTGGCGGCCTTCTACAAGGCGTTCGGCTTTCAGGTGGCGCAAGAGGCAAATGAACTGGCGGACTACGTAGGGACCGAACTAGAGTTCATGGGACTCCTCTGCTTGAAGGAAGCCTACGCTATGGAAAACCGGTGGGACGAACAGGCAGCAACCTGCTCCGCCGCCCGCGCTGCCTTTCTGCGAGATCATCTGGGGCGCTGGTTCCCGGCCTTTGCCGCCGGCCTGAGGGCGAAAGCGCGGCTTCTCTGGTATTCCGCCCTCGCCGATCTGGGAAGCGCGCTCCTCGCTTATGATCAGACCGCCCTCGGCGTCGCGCCGGAGTTGGTGCCCATGCCACAAGCCGGCATATCAAGCCCAGAAGCTACACCCCTGGAAGAAGGAGCTTGCCTGGCGTGAAGGCTGCCGCTCCCTCCCGCCTGGTCAACATGACCCTGGCCGCAGCCCTGGTTGAGGCAGGCCTCCTTCGGTTCCTCCTGCGGCTAGGACCGCTCCTACCCCCGACGCCCCTTGTGCGCGCCCTGGGCCAGGCTGGCATGGTCTTGGGGACAGCAGCTCTAAACCTGGCTTACCTCCTAGGCACGATCGCGCTCCTGGGCGGCGGTTGGATAGCGGTACGCAAGCCTCGCCACCGGGAGCAGGCTGCAGGGCTCTTCGTCATCGGGGCCATGGCTCTGGGGTTAGCTGCCGATGCGTTGCATCTAAGCGGTCGGGGGGTATTGCCCGCATCTCTCTTCCTGGTCGCCCACGTCTTGGCACTGGCTGCGCTCGGTGCACTCCTCGCGAGCATGGCCAAGAAAGGCCCTCCCGCGGTCGTGCTCTGGCCGATGATAGCAGCCTACGCTGCGTCCAGCCTCTCCGCGATGGGCCCGCCGGCTGCGGCCATGAACCTCCCCTGGCCGGATGGTGCCATCACCGTAGCCGTGGCCGAAGGGCTGGCCGTCGGCGCGGCATTGGTGGTTCTTCCGGCTTATCGCCCCCCGGCAAGTCGCCGCGCTTTTCTGGTGGCTACCCTGGGGGGCGCGCTCCTTGTAGGTATGGCGCTGGGGCGTCCCTGGCTGCCCTCTGCCTTCGCCATCTGGAACTTCGCCTTCACCCTCTTCTTGCCCTTTTGGTTGTACGTCATTGCCCTTTGGCTCTATCTGTACACCCTTGCCGCCTGCTGGGCATCGGGCCAGCCAATCCATCGCGAGGTTGCTTTGGGGCTGGCGCTCGTCGCGCTGGGCGGCCTGCGTGCCGATTTCTCTTACACGCAGCGACTGGCCCTTCTGGGCCTATGGCAATTAGGTTATCACTCCCCTGACTTGCCGACCCGCATCACCGCGCCTCAGAGGGCTTCCGAAAGAGAGACAACGCAGCCAGCGGCAGGACCTGCCTGCCTTTGTCAAGTGCAATCGTCCGCAGCGGGAAGGCACGCGTCTGCCCCGGAAGAAATGAGCGAAAGAGCACAATACCTCTCGACGGTGGGAGAGGCCGACCGGGATGAGTGTCACGCGTTGGAGCGGGAGCCGGAGCGTCATCATCGCTTGCGAGGAGAGAGCCTGCCCCTTCCCCCATATACTCCTTCACCCTCACGCTGAACAGTTATTCACGACCTCCACAGTTTGACGATGGAAAACCCTTATGGTACAATGGTTGTGATAATGCCTGACCGGCGCGTCGGGGGCATGGGCATCGTCGGTTGGCAATGTCGCACAACGTCCAGCGTGAGATCGGGGGTCGTCTAACGGCAGGACAAGGGACTTTGGATCCCTCTATCGAGGTTCGAGTCCTCGCCCCCGAGCCAGATAAGCCGGAGGCGGCTCGGTTGCGACTATGGTGACCATAGCTCAATTGGCAGAGCACCTGGCTGTGGACCAGGTGGTTGTGGGTTCGAGTCCCACTGGTCACCCCTATAGCGTCCTCTACGCCCGGTCCTCTTTTGAGGAACCGGGCGTTGTAGAATAGAGGCCCACAACCGATACCGCCACCAGGCCCTCATTGAGGCTTGCTCTGAAGTATTTAAGGAGGCATAGGGGATGGGAGGCGTTCTGGTCCTCAACGCGAGATACGAACCGTTGAGCATTGTGTCGGTGCGGCGCGCGATCATTCTACTTCTTAAAGAAAAGGCAGAAATCGTAGAGGCGACCGAGGCATACCTACGGGCCGAGCGTCTCTCACTGCCGGTACCTGCCGTCATCCGTCTGGTCTGCTACGTGCGCATCCCCAATCGCCTGACCCTGCCGCTATCGCGACGAACGGTATTGGCAAGAGACCATTACACCTGTCAGTACTGTGGGAGTCAGCCCGGGCGCGCACAACTCACTTTAGACCACGTGGTGCCGCGCAGTCGCGGCGGGCAGACTCAGTGGGAAAACGTCGTCACGGCGTGCCGATTGTGCAACCAGCGCAAAGGAAACCGCACCCCCCATGAAGCAGGGCTCACTTTGCGTTCACATCCTCGCCGGCCCCGCTACATCGCCCTCACCCTGCTGGGAGACGCGCAGCAGCACGCGCTCTGGAACAAGTACGTCTATTAAGATAAGCCGGTTTTGCAGCCGATAGGCTTTGAATACAAAAAGCCCCTTCATCTGGAAGGGGCTTTTTGCTGCGCCGTGGCACCTATCCGGAGATCCGAGGTGATGCCACGGCGCTTTGCTTACTACTATGGTCCATGTGGGCATCACCTCCTCCGTAAAGGATAGCGAAGGAAGAGGGTCATCTCTGACCGCCTAAATTATACCACATACCGGCAGGAAGTCAAAACCAATTCTCCCTTTGCGTTTAGTGCCCTGAACCGAGTGAAGGCTCTCCCTTGAATACGTCGGGGTTATCCGGCCCTTCTGCCAGCAAATAACCCGCTAGGCCACGCTCCAAGCGCGAGAGGGCATGATCTACCAGGATGTAGCGTCCTGGCACGTCCAGTTTAAATTCTACCATCGTGGCGCCACCGGGCGGAACCAACGTCGTCTGCACATCGGTCAAAGGAGCAGTCGTCAGGGATGCCTGATCATAGACCCGGTCAAAGATCTCGCCGATGACGTGGAAAGACGAGATGAAGTTGGGGCCGCCCACACCGAAGAAGATGCGCACCGTCTCCCCGACTTTGGCCTGAAGCGGGTGTTCCGTGGTGAGCGATCCGACCGCGCCGTTGAATACAAAGTATTCAGGCGTCTCGGCCAGAAGTTTATTCACGCTGAATTCCTGATGTCCATGCTGTCCCAACGGCCCGCTGGTGTAGATCTCGCCCTGCATTACATAGAATTCCCGGTCCACCGAAGGCAATCCCCCCTCCGGTTCCACCAGGATCAGGCCGTACATACCGTTCGCAATATGGTGGGCTACCATCGGCGTTGCACAGTGATAGACGTAAAGGCCAGGGTTCAATGCCTTGAAAGTGAAACTTCTTTCCTGGCCTGGCGGGACCTGCATCACCGCCGCGCCACCGCCCGGCCCCGTGACCGCATGAAGATCGATGGAATGGATCATCTTGCTATTTGCCCGGTTCATCAAATGAAGTTCCACCGTGTCTCCTACGCGCACTCGCAGGAAGGGCCCCGGCACCTTGCCGCCAAAAGTCCAATAGGTGTAGGTCGTGCCATCCGCCAATTGGCCCTCAACCTCAAGGGCTTCCAAGTCAACCCGAACGTGCTGCGGCGCGCGGACACCAAGGGGGGGAGGCAAATCGGTTGGATCGCGCACAATGCTCTGAGCGGTCGCCGAAGTGACTTCGCCCTCTTCGCCGACCACCAGACGGCCTTCCATCCCGGCCTGCCGGTGACCTGTCACCGTGCAGAAATAGGGGAACTCACCTTTCTTGTCCGCGCGGAAAATAATAACGCTGCTTGCATCCTTGTTCATCACATGGTCGGACATGGCGTTGAAATCGGGGAATGAAATGTCGTGTTCTGCGCCATCCCCGTTGATCAGGGTCACCTGCACCACATCGCCCGGTTTCACCCGCAGGGTTGGGTTAGCCACGCCATCAATAGTGCCGCCCACACCCACAAAGGCAAGACGCCCTTCGGCAATGTTTGTCTTGAGAGTGAAGGCTACGTTTGGAGCATAGGATGCAGGCCCGGCTTCCGGAGTAGTGCCAACCCGGCTCGCCGCGCCGGCGCCGGAGGCTACCGATTGCGTGTGAGAAACACTCACAGCACTGGGGGAACCACCGGATCGTGCCGAGTTGGATACACTGATGCCGGTGGGAGTGCAGGCACTGAGCGCTAAAGTCAACCAGACAAGAACCGCAATAGCGACCTTCATTTTTGCGCGCCTCTGAGCAAACATAATGTCTTTTCCTCTTACCACTTGATCTACCTTCTATTCGTGCCCATTGTAGCAAAACACGCCCGTGCCTTCAGCGACATTTGTCACACATTGATTTCAGATAAGAGCCGGAACCTGCCAAGCCCACCCTTGCCACCCGGAACCGAGGGCAACATGATTGGGCAACGTTTACGGCCCCAAAATAGAACCTGAAAATCAATTATTGTAAGGGGATTGTAAGGAACCTCACCTTGACAGATTTGGCAAATGGGGCTATGATTTCAGTGTATTTCAGTCGGTTTTATATGGTTTCTACCAGTTTCTATGTTTTTTGCCGTCATCGCAAAGATTGTCTTGGTATGGTGAGTGTTTTGGTGAATCGGCGGTGGTACATTACAGCCAGAAACGTAAGCTAACCGCTGCAGCGGCGGAGGGGCTCCGTTAACGAGGTTCGGGTGGACGCTCCGCTCGTAATCACCACCAAGATACATATTCCACAGCGTCGGGAAGGCATTCTCCGTCGTTCGCGACTGGTAGATTTCCTTCACGCGTCCATTGACCGGAAACTCATCCTCATCTCTGCCCCCGCCGGCTATGGCAAGAGTTCTCTCCTGAGCGACTACGCCAGCGAAACGGACCTTCCTGTTTGCTGGTATAGCCTTGATCCCTATGACCGCGACCCGCGCACATTCTTTGCCCACCTCATCGCCTCGCTGCGTACGCGCTTCCCCGGTGTGGGCGAACGGACGCTGGCTACTCTCCAGGCGAATCCGCAAGCCACACGCAACCTGCGCGCGCTGGTCGGCATGTTGGTCAACGAATTGTACGAGTCCATCGGCGAATACTTTGTCATCGTCCTGGATGACTATCATACGGTTGATGAGCAGGAGGAAATCAACGAGATCGTCGGCCACCTGCTGCAATTGACCGACGAGAATTGCCACATTATTCTGGTCAGCCGCACGCTTCCCTCTTTACCCAACCTTGCCCTTCTGGCCGCGCGGGGCCAGGTCGTCGGCCTCAGTGCCGACGAACTCCGCTTCACGCCCGAAGAAGTCCAGACGCTGGTACAGAGAACATACAATCTGGACCTGTCGCTGGAAAAAGCGCAGGAGCTATGCGCCCATGCCGAAGGTTGGATCACGGGCATCCTTCTCTCCGCTCAGAGCCTATGGCAGAAAGTTCTGACCGATGTCAAAAGCATGGGCACGGCGGGCATCGGCGTATATGACTATATGGCCGAACAGGTCCTTGCCGGGCAGCCTCCTGAGATACGATCCTTCCTCTTACGATCCTCTGTGTTGGAGGAAATGAGCCCCACCCTGTGCGAGGAACTCCTGGGCCCCGGCGATTGGGGGCAAACCCTGGACTATCTGCTGCGCCGCAACCTGTTTGTTTCCCTGTTGGAAACAGAGAGCGATGGCCCTTGGGTACGCTACCATGCCTTGCTGCGCGATTTCCTGCGGAATCGTTTGGCGCGCGAGGAGCCGTCCACCTACTTTGGGCTGGAACGCCGGGCAGCCAGCATCTACATCCAGCGCAAAGAATGGGAACGAGCGGCGGCCATCTATCAACGCCTGGGCGATCCCGAAGAACTTGCGCAGCTAAGCGAAAATGTAGGCCATCAACTTTATCTGGCAGGCCGGCTGACGACCCTCGCCAGCTGGCTGGAATCTCTTCCTGCCGAACTGTTCACCAGCCGCCCCCATCTTCTCTCTTTACGCGCCATCATCCTGGCGGACCGGGGCGAGTTGCCGGAGGCATTGGCCCTCTATGACCACGCCGAGGCCCTTTTCGCTCAGGCTGGTGACACGGTGAATCGCGCCCGCGTTCTCATGCGTAAGAGTGGGGTGTTGCGCTTTCAAGGCAAATATCAAGAGGTCATCAAGCTCTGCGGCCAGGTGCTGGCGATGGTAGGGGATAGGGAAGATGCCAGAAACATCGTCGCAGAAGCCTACAAAGCCACCGGCATCTGCCAGTTCCGTCTGGGTCATCCTCCTGAGGCTTACAACAACCTGGAGCGCGCTTTGGAATTATATCGCCGCCTGAGCGACCCCTTGAACATTGCCCTCACTCATCAGGAACTGGGGATCGTTGAGCGCGCCCGCGGTCGCCTGGATGCTGCCATTGCCCACTACCGTTCGGCCTTGGAATATTGGCCCCGTCTCGGTAACCCCGGCCCTTGGGCCATGACCCTGAACAACCTCGGCGTCGTTTACCACTTGCGGGGAGACTACGAGCAGGCACAACAGGTCTTAATGGATGCCCTGGCCCATGTACGCGAAAGCGGCCACCAGCGCGTAGAAGCAACGGTGCTGGCGAGCTTGGGCGATGTGCAACGCGATCTGGGAAACTATACCGAGGCCATTACATCGTACCGGCGCGGTCTGGACGTGGCCCAGCGGGCCAACGAAGCCTTTGTGATTACTTATGTCATGCAGGCCTTAGGCTACACCTATCTGTGCCAGGGCCAGCCAGAAAAGGCGGAGGAATATCTGCGCATCGCTCTGGAGCGGGCCGAGGCAAGCGGTTCCGGTTACGAGCGAGGGCTATGCTTGACCAGTTGGGGCATCTATCAGCTGGAACAGGGCAACCTTTCCGGCGCGTTGAGCACATTGGAGCAGGCCTGTGACCTCTTGCAACAGGGAGACCTGAAGCAGGAACTGGCCTGGGCGCGGTTACATACCGGCATCGTGCGTTTCCGTTCCGGCGAGATCACCCACGGCCAGCGAGACCTAACCGCCGCTTTGGACATCGCCGAGACCATTGGTAGCGACGCTTTCCTAGCCGCCGCAGGGCACAGGGCCCTGCCTCTCCTGCGCTATGCGGCGCGCAGCGATGCCCGCGCGCGGCGTCTGCTGGCCCGAGCCCAGGCGACGCCCGCAGAGGCTCCCGCCGAGGCCGCTGTGACCGCAGCCTCCGTCCGCCACCGCCTGGAGATTCATGCCTTTGGGCAGGGGTACGTATTGGCCGACTCGCAACTGGTCAGCAACGCGCGCTGGGCCACCAACCGGGCTCGCGAACTCTTTTTGTGCATCGTCGGGCATCCCGATGGATTGCGCAAGGAGCAAATCGGCCTCCTCTTCTGGCCCGATCATTCCCCCGAACGACTCAACGGCATCTTCCGCTCCACTATGTATCGGGTGCGCAGGGCCATTTTCCCGGAATTCGTCCTCTTTGACGAAGAGCTGGGAGTCTATCGCTTCAATCGTCAACTGGACTACTGGTACGACGTTGAGGAATTTGAGCGATTGTTGCAGCGCGGCGAGGAAGCCGATGCCGATGCACGCGCGAATTACTACGAGCAAGCCATAGCCCTGTACACCGGCGATTATCTGGAAGATTGTCTGGATGATTGGGCACAGATGGAGCGAGAACGGCTCCAACAGCGGCTGTTAGCAGCCCTCTCCTGGCTGGGTGACTATCGCCTGGCAAAGGGATTCCCGTCTGCTGCTCTGGATCATTATCGCCGCATCCTTACCATAGACCCATATAGGGAGGAGATTCATCGCCAAGTCATGCGCTGCTACTTGCAGATGGACGATCGCGCTGCCGCCGCCCGGCAGTATCGGGAGTGTGTCCGTCTTCTGTGGGAAGACCTGCGCGTGGCCCCGGCGCGAGAGACGCAAGCCCTGTACAAGGAAATGGCCGCCTGAGACGTGGAGCGTATCCACCGATCAGAACCGGCAGATTTTAACGATTCGCAGGAGTTTGGTGAGTGGTTTGGTGACTCACCTGTGTTATAAGACAACCGATCAGATATAGCAAACCATCTGGAGGGCACCTCATGGAAACGCTACAAACCCTTTACCTGCGCTATGGCGGAGCAACCACTGTACGCATCGCTCTCATTGCCCTATTCGTGCTCATCACCCTGGCTGCGGCGACGCCGGTCGGGGCTGCGCGTTACATACCGTGCCCAGAGGGTAACGGCAGCACCATGATCTAGCATTCCCGGGTCGTGGATTGCAGGCCGGGTGGGCTTTCATCTGATCTTGACATCGGGCTCTTCTCTCGGCAAGGGGATGGCGCCCGATGAAAAGCCTCTCTTGCGCGGCTCTATCTCCGATCGCCCTTGACGGTCGGTGAGCCAGCGTAAAGCAGTTGCCCAGGCTGCGAGAGGGAATTCTAGTCGTTACCAACGGTCGTTAGAGGGAGAGTAGTGGTGAACAAGGTGCCACATCGGGACCATAGAGAATTGAACCGGCTGTTGAGCGCGGCGATCATCAGCCCTCGGTTCTGCCAGGCACTCCTGACGGACCCCATGAGCGCGATCTCAGCCGGATACTACGGCCAGCGTTTCGCGCTCAGTCAGGAAGAGTTGAAACTGGTTTCCGGCATCCGTGCTCAAGGGTTGCAGGACTTTGCGGCGCAGATTGCCACTTGGCTTTCTTACAATAATGCTGGCACTGATGGCTTCCGGGCGCGCCAGGTTCAGTGGGAGCCAGCGTAGTTCCTGAGTAAGAGGGACTAACTGGTCATGTACATGAGAATACCCGTGTCCACTAGACGAAGCAATGAAGCCGGTACACCTGGAGAGAAAAGTAGTGTTCTGCACGGCATTATGCTATCCCTGGAGGCCGATTATCCCGTTGCCTCTATAGCTTGTGCCCTGGAGTCGCGTCGCAGGCGGGTAGGGGAGATTCCGTTGCGCGGCTTCTTCGTCGCCCAAGAAGAAGGCCGTCGTTTGGGGTTAGGTGTCTATCGGCTAAGATTGGAAGATGGGCGAGAAGGGGTTGTGTCGGTAGATCACCTAACCCCCTTGGCATCGCAGGCAAAACATCTCGGCAGTTTTGAAATCGTCAGCATCTGAGCATCAAAGGGTGCTTGTTCCTTCTGAAGTGAGAGCATGCCCCTGTGAAAGAGCCCAGCGTTGCCGCGCTGGGCTTCTTACTTTGCGCAAACAAATGCCACCGAGCGGAGCCCGGTGGCGTATCAGAAGGCGGAGTGCCCCGCCGTGCCGTGTGCCTGCGAGTTTTGAACCTGCATTCGCAGGTGGGGATCTGCCTGAAGACTCCTGCCTTACCGATCGAGGGCTACCGCATTTGTCTCCACGAGCCAGCATCCCCCGTGTTCTGGTGTTGGCTCAAAACGGTCGGGTGGCATCACGCACACGGCAGGGTACTACACTTACATAGTAGCACAAGTTTCACAAACGTGCAAGTACCCAATTGGCCCATTCCGCGCCGAACGCGGGCCGGCAAGCGGTTGCAACTACTCCGCTGATTGCTCCGACAGCCCGGATTCGGCGCTCTGGCCGGAGGCGCGCCGCCGCGACGATCTGCGGCGTGGTTTGGCCTCTGTGACCTCTGCACCGCTTGCTACTTCTGCGTCCTGAGATGGTGAAGCAGGTTGTCTGGCCTCCTGTTCAGACACCTGGCGCGACCGGCGAGTACGACGGGTGCCTTTGCCTGCCTCTTCTTGCCGGTCTGTGCTCTCGGCCACCTCCGGCGGCGTCGGCTCGGCCTGAGGAAGAATAGATACAGCAGCCTCTGCCGGCAACGGCTCTGTTGTCGCGGGCGTCTCAGTGGGTGTAGCCTTGCGGCGTCGCCCTCCCCCTCTGCGACGACGAGGGGGCTGTTGGCCAGGTGCAGACTCAGGCGCGGCGGCCTGGGCCTCGGTGGCTTCCGGAAGAGACGTCGGCGTGGCTTCCGGCGGCACGGGGGCAGCAGCCGGTGCAGCGATCACGGCCACAGGCGGTTCCTTTGCCGCAGCCGAGAGCACAGCCTGCATGACCTCCGGAGCCTCCGGCTCTCCGCCTTCTTGCAGGAAGTGTCGCCATTCGCCTTCTATCCCTTCCTCCGTCACACCGTAGTAGATGTGTAATTTCCCATCGGCGTCGCGCTGGACAAAGTCATAGCGCATCTTCCCGGCGCGGCGAGAGGCCTGCCACAACCCGATAGACCCGATCCACCGCACGCGTTCCTCATCCAGATCATTCTGCTCCCACTGCTGAATGGCGTAAGACCATAGTTTACGGGCCGATCCTTTGGTCACATTGTGGACGATGGTGCCGTTACGCAGGTCTTTGACCGTGTAATACATCGTACCTTTGCGTTCCACTGCGCCCAGGATCTCGACCCCCACGCGCGGCGGTGGAATCAGAACAGGTTCTTTCTCCGATGGGCCGGCCAACACGGCCTCTGCGGGCACAGGTTCCGCCATAGGGACGGGTACCGTCACCGGCGGCTGCGGAACCATCGCCTCCGGAGTCGCCTCGGCGGAGGCCGCTGGCGGCCCTTCCCGCAGGAGGCTTTGCCGAACCAGCCTGACGATCTCGTCGCGCATCGCCAGGCTGGTTTCGGTCTCCGCCCGCACGTAGATGTGGCTGCCGTCCAACGCGTAGGGCTTGTCGTGACCTTCCGGCACTCGTATCCTGAGCACCTTGCGCCCCTCGCTCTCTTGCAGGTCTATTGCCACATCAATAGGAGGCGTCACCTTGCGGATCTCGGTCTTCAGAAGCTGGATGGTTTCTTCCGGATTCTCCACACCGGTCGGCGGCAGACGGCTGCCAGGCGTCGCACCGATAAATATGGTTCCGCCGTTGGTGTTCGCGAAGGCAACAACGTCGCACAACACCCGATGCAGACGCCCTCCCTCTCGCGTGGCGCTCTCGTGGAACGACTGGACAATGCTTGGCCCCTGATCTCGCGCCGCGCGCACATAGTCAAAAGGAGCCTTGGTAGGGCGATAGGGGCGGGTGCGCGCGAAATCGTTGCCCAGAAACACCGCCCGGAGCGAGGCAAAATCAACGCTCTCCAACAGCACTTCGGTCACGCGATCGCCTATGCCCAGCCGATCCTTATCCCTGAGGTCCCGGTTGATCCGGTGTGCGTCGGAACCCTGGATACAATGCATCCGGCGTGGATACTCTGGTTTTGAACCATTGTAGAAACGCGCGGTTGCCCTCGGGCTACGGCTTTCCAGGTCTGTCACTTCCAAGGCGTGGAGATTGGGGTCTTGCGTGTAAGCGATCTTCGTCTGCCCGCCAAAACTGAGGCCGTGGAGCGCCACGCCATGGGACGAGTTGGCGTGCGCGGCAATAACCAGCGCACCGGCTTCGTTCATCAGCCGGTAGGCCGTCAATACGTCGGTAGTGGGGCCAACCTCGGTAGAACCTTCGTCCAGTTTGTAGGCCGGGACATTGAGTTTCATCAAGAGAAACTCTAATTCACGGACCGAGGTCTCGGGCGGGAAGATGGCGAGGATGTGAAAACCCAGCGTCGCGGTGAACTCAAAACCGGGAAGGACGAGCACGCGGTTGCCAATGCGTCGATACTCGTCTAGCCGTTTTCTTTCATCGGCCCGCAATCGCTGAAGCCGTTCCAGTTTGGTCAGGTCCTCAATCTCTTCCCGCAATTGCCTCACACCGGCGACCGTGTTGTGGTCTGTGATGGCGACGATGTCCAATCCCCGCGCTTCTGCCTTCTGCAGCCAGTCCAAATAGCTTACTCCTGGCTCCAACCAATCGGATGAGGCAGGGGTATGCAAATGTAAATCCGCTCGCCGCCACTGCCGGTTGCTATGGTTGCGGTCGTGAGAGATTTCAGGCACGTATAATATGAACCTCCTTGCTTGCAAAAATGGGACACCCGGACGGGCATGGCTCCTCCGGGTGTCCGGAATTACACCGGCACAACCTCACTTTGCGGCTCAGTCTGTGTGGGTGGCGCGGCAACTTTCGGTTCGGAGCCGTTGCCGGTGCTATCGCTTAACGCTGCCGCCAATACCTGGTCCACCTGATCGGCGAAGATGAATTTCATTTCATTCCGCACGTTCTCAGGCAGGTCTTCCAGATCAACCTCGTTGCGCTTGGGCAGAATGACGTTGCGCAGACCGGCTCGATGGGCAGCCAACACTTTCTCTTTGATGCCACCGACCGGTAGGACCTGCCCCCGCAGCGTGATCTCGCCCGTCATCGCCACATCGGCGCGAACGGGCCGGTTGCTCAGGAGCGACGCCAGGGCGGTAGCCATGGTGACGCCGGCAGAGGGCCCGTCCTTAGGAATCGCGCCGGCCGGGATGTGCAGGTGAATATCGCTCTTCTCAAAGAACATCTCATCCAGGCCCAACTCCTTAGCCTTTGAGCGCACAAAGCTAAGAGCAGCCTGCGCCGATTCCCGCATGACCTCGCCCAACTGGCCGGTGACGGTGAAGCCCTTAGAACCCGGCATACGCGTGGCCTCAATGAAGATGATGTCGCCCCCTACCGCGGTGACGGCAAGGCCCGTTGCCACGCCGGGTCGGGATACCCGCTCAGCCACCTCCGAGTAAAACTTCGGCTTACCCAGATACAAGGGAACAGAGTCGGCAGTGATGACCGTCTTCTCCCTTTGGCCCTCGGCCACTTTGGTTGCCACCTTGCGGCAAACGGCCCCGATCTGGCGCTCCAGGTTACGCACACCTGCCTCGCGCGTGTACTCCCTCACGATGCGACGGATCGCCGCTTCTTCAAACTCAATCTCCTCCGGCTTCAACGAGTTCTCACGTATCTGCCGAGGAATGAGATAGCCTTGGGCGATGCGCACCTTGTCTTCGTCGGTATAACTGGAAAGTTGCAATATCTCCATGCGATCGCGCAGCGGGCCGGGGATCGGCTCCAGCGTATTAGCCGTGGTAATGAAGAGAACCTGCGAGAGATCAAAGGGCACGTCCAGGTAATGATCTCTGAACTCCCGATTCTGCTCCGGGTCCAAGACTTCCAGCAACGCGGAGGCAGGGTCGCCCCGAAAGTCCATGCCCAGTTTATCTACTTCATCCAGCATAAAAACCGGGTTTTTAGATTCTGCCCGCCGGATCATCTGGATAATGCGCCCCGGCATGGAACCGATGTAGGTGCGGCGGAAGCCCCGTATCTCCGCCTCATCGCGCACCCCTCCCAACGACATGCGGATGAACTTGCGTCCCATCGCGCGGGCCACGCTGAGACCCAGGGAGGTTTTGCCCACACCCGGCGGCCCCACAAAGCAGAGGATGATCCCTTCGCGCTCGCGACGGATCCGATCGCGCCCTTCTTCCTCGTCAGCAGCGTGTTCCCCCTTCCGCTCTGTACGCAATTTGCGCACTGCCAGAAACTCCAGAATGCGATCCTTGACCTCTTTCAGGTCGTAGTGATCTTCATCCAAGACACGGCGCGCGTGGGCAATATCCAAGTTATCCTCGGTGGATTTCTGCCAGGGAAGGCTGGTGAGCCAGTCAAGATAGGTTTTAATGACGGAGTATTCGGCAGCCTGGGTCGGCATCTTACGCATGCGATCCAGTTCGCGTCGCGCTTCTTTCTCCGCTTCCTCCGGCATGCCGGCTTTGCTGATGC
>FWPU01001370.1_pt1 | contig 25804 bp, 33 predicted proteins | sample 2228361 | NCBI WGS metagenome assembly FWPU01 (sample SAMEA103939777, study PRJEB20133) | metagenome | reverse complement strand
TATTTCATCAATAAACTAAGTAAAAAATTGATTATTACAAAAAATATTCATAATAAAGTTTATTATTTTTATATATATAATTAAAAAAATTTTTGAAAATGAAAATATTCTCAAAAGAAGCTTTAATCAAAATTTCATTATATGGAATATCTTTTATTTTAGCACTAATTATTATTGATTCAATAATTTTACCTTATTATGTGAGCAGTAACGAGCTTAAAGTGCCAAATGTATTAGGTATGCACAAAGAGGAGGCAATAAATTTATTAAGGGATTTGAATTTAACTCCAATAATAAGCACTTCTCGTTACGACGAAAAGTACGAAAAAGATTATATAATATTTCAAAAACCATTTGCTAATACATATGTTAAAGAAAAACGTAAGATATATTTAACAGTAAGTGGTGGATTACATACCGTTAAAATGCCATTTTTAATAGGGAAGTCTATAAGAGATGCCCAGATAATAATTCAGAAATTAGGTCTGTTATTAGACTCACTTGAATATTCAGAATCAGATTTTCCACCAAATACAATAGCGGAGCAACAGTATCCAGAAGGAACTGATTTACCTGTGGGTAAAAAAGTAAAATTAAAGGTTAGTATTGGTCCTCAAATTGGAAAGATTAAAGTTCCCAATTTAGTAGGAAAATCTTTAATAGATGCAGAGAAATTATTAAAAAGTAATTCACTGAGAATCGGTCTTAAAACTTATATATATTCAAAAACATTGTTACCAAATACAATAGTTGATCAACAGCCTTCAGAAAATACTTTATTAAATGTTGGTGACAGTGTAAATGTTGTTATTACAATAAACAAATGAGTGCCAAAAATGAATTCTAAAAAATTATTAGCACCGTCTATACTTTCAGCAGATTTTTCTAATCTTTCTCAACAAATAAGGTCTGTTGAATTAGGAGGAGCAGATTTGATACATTGTGATATAATGGATGGTAGATTTGTCCCTAATCTAACATTTGGTCCTATAATTATTAATGCTGTAAGAAAAATTACAAACTTACCAATTGATGCTCATTTAATGGTTGAAAAACCGGAAAGTTTAATTGACGATTTTATATCTGCAGGTGTAAATTATCTCACTATACATCAGGAAGCTGTTATACACCTGCATCGCATGGTGGAATATATAAAAAGTAATGGTGTAAAAGCAGGAGTATCCATAAATCCAGCAACACCTGTAAGTAGTTTAAAAGAAATACTGGAATATGTAGATTTAGTTTTAATTATGTCAGTTAATCCAGGTTTTGGAGGTCAAAAATTTATTCCAAGCTGTTTGAGGAAAATTAAAGAACTTGTAACTATCCGTAAAGAAATGAATTATAATTTTTTAATCGAAGTTGATGGTGGTATAACAAAAGAAAATATTAAAGAAATTTCAAATGCAGGATGTGATATATTTGTTGTCGGATGGTCAATATTTGGTAATGATAATAAAGCAGCAGCTACAACTGAATTTAAAAATCTCATAACATCAAAATAAATATTCGAGTAAGTGTGAATAATAACTTAATAATACAATTTATCGATATTTTTTATCCGGATATATTTAAGAGATATAGTTCGAAATACAATATCTTTCGAGAGTTATATGAGAAAGATCTATATGCTCTTGAGATAAGAAATGCTGATAACAAATTAGCTGAGAGAATAAAAAAAATAATTCTGGCAAATAAAGAAATCTGTTATTTAGTAAGCCACGTTAATAGTAAATTGAGTGATTTATTATCATTAGGGTCAATATCAATTTTTAAAGAGCTTGCAAAAGAAATTATAGCAATCGGAAATGAAGATGTTGGATTTAAGATTAATAGGGTAATTCAAAATATAATTGACTATGAAAACAAATCCATTCAGGTAGGAAACAGAAGCTTTGAATTAAATAGGGCTCATATAGTAGGGATATTAAATGTAACACCTGATTCGTTTTCGGATGGTGGGAAATATTTTGAAAAAAATTTAGCTATTGAACATGCATTAAAACTACTAGAGGATGGAGCCGAAATTATTGATATTGGTGGTGAATCGAGTCGACCCGGTGCTGAACCTATCAGTGCAGAAGAGGAAATAAATAGAGTTATACCGGTAATAGAAGAATTATTAAAAATAAAACCAGAAACCATTATTTCAATTGACACAACAAAATCTATTGTAGCAGAGGCAGCTTTATCAATCGGAGCAAGAATTGTTAATGATATAAGTTCATTTAACTTTGATAATAATATGCCGAACGTTGTTAAAAAATATAATGCTACTTATATTTTGATGCACATGAAAGGAAATCCCCAGACGATGCAGAACAATCCATTTTATGAAGATGTTGTTTCAGAATTATACGAATTTTTTATATACAAAATTACAGAAGCACAAAAGTTTGGAATAAAAAATATTATGATTGATCCTGGCATAGGTTTCGGTAAAAGAGTATATGATAATTACGAATTGATAAGAAGACTTAATGAATTTAAAGGTTTAGGTCATCCTATTTTTATAGGACTTTCAAGAAAGTCTTTTCTTGGGAAAGCATTAAATTGTCCAATAGACGAAAGAGAAGATCCTACACTTGTGGCAGAGACTATTGCTGTAAAAAATGGTGCAAGATTTATTCGAACACATAACGCAAAAAAAGCAAAATATGCATCATTATTAAATTTATTTTTTGACAAACCTGATTTACTTGCTAATGTTTGAAATTATTAAAATTGGCTTTGTAACTATTAATTTTACTGATATATTAGATATTGCATTGGTATCATTTATATTTTATAAACTATATACCACAATACGGGGAACAATTGCTGCACATATTTTTTATGGATTATTACTCGTGCTTTTTCTTTTATTTATTGCTCAGGTGGCCAATTTTAAGGCAACAGGATGGTTACTTAAATTAATCTCGGATATTTGGGTTATTGCATTTATTATTCTTTTTCAGCCCGAAATAAGGAGACTACTCGTTTTGGTTGGTCGCAGCCCTTTGTTTAGATTTTATATTAAATCCGATCAACAAAATACTGTAGAAATTATAGCTGACACTGCATTTGAACTCGCACAAAATCAACACGGAGCTTTAATGGTAATTGTGAGGTCTGTTGGTATTAGAGGTATTGTAGAAACAGGTGAAATTATAAATTCAAGAGTTAGCAAAAATCTCTTGCGTTCAATTTTTTATCCTCGTTCTCCTTTACATGATGGAGCAGTAATTATAAACAATGGAATTATAGAAGCTGCCAGATGCACACTTCCTTTATCTGCTATAACACAGATTAATGGTATAATGTTAGGGATGAGACATCGTGCAGGATTAGGAATTTCTGAACAAGCTGATGTTATTTGTGTTATTGTTTCCGAAGAAACTGCAACTATATCTATTGCAGAAAATGGTAAATTAATTCGTGGGTTATCTAAGGAATCATTAAAAAATTACTTATTACAAAATATTACTGCACGAAAAAAAATTAGAAAAAAAGTTTAACTAAAAAGTTACTAATATGATAATTCATTTAATAATTAAGTGAAATGGGAGGGAATATGAAATTAAGATATTTTTCACACTCTGCATTTCAGGTAACTTCAAACAGTGGAATTAAAATTTTAATCGACCCATTTTTAGATGGAAATCCCACTTCACCTGTAAAATCTGATGATGTTATGGCTGATTATATAATTCTAACACATGGACACGGAGATCATATTGGTGATGCATTCAAAATTGCTAAAAGATATAACTCTACTTTTATTTGTGTAAATGAATTAGCTAATTATTGTATCAATCATGGATTTAAAGCACACAATATGCATATTGGTGGTTCTTATAATTTTGAATTTGGGAAAGTAAAATTAACAATTGCACATCATGGTTCAATGACATCTGATAATTATTATGCTGGAGAACCTTCCGGTGTTATTTTGTCAATCGATGGAAAAAATATATACCATACGGGAGACACTGGATTATTTTTTGATATGAAACTCATCGGTGAATTAACACCTATTGATTATATGCTCGTCCCTATTGGTGATAATTTTACAATGGGCATAACAGACGCTGTAAAAGCTGTTGAATTAACCGACCCGAAAGTAGCAATACCCATGCATTACAATACTTTCCCAGTTATTAATGCAAACCCATTTGAATTCAAAAGCAAAGTCGAACAAATGGGGAAAAAATGTATTGTAATGGAATATGGACAGGAAATAGAATTATAAAATTATTATGGCAAAAAAAATTGTAATAGCAAATCAAAAAGGTGGTGTTGGCAAAACTACCACAGCGATTAATCTTTCTGCTTCAATTGCTGCAGCAGAATATAAAACTTTATTAATTGATATTGATCCTCAGGCAAATTCTACTTCTGGTATAGGTTATGAAAAATCAGATAAAACTATTTATGAAGTACTTGTAGGAATCAATACAATTGAAGAAAGCATTCTTAATACATATATGCCTTTTTTAGATATTCTGCCCTCTACTATAAATCTCGTTGGAGCAGAAGTAGAACTTGTATCTGAAGAAGGCAGAGAATTTTTACTTAAAAATGCAATTGAAAATATTGATAATAAATATGATTTTATATTTATAGATTGCCCTCCATCTCTGGGTTTGTTAACTTTAAATGCTTTAGTTGCAGCTGATTCAGTTTTAATTCCTGTTCAATGTGAATATTTTGCTCTGGAAGGTTTAGGACAATTACTCAATACAATAAATATTGTAAAAAGAAATTTCAATGAAAGCCTGACAATTGAAGGTGTGCTATTGACAATGTTCGATAAAAGATTACGCCTTTCACTTCAAGTGGTAGATGAAGTAAGAAAATACTTTGGAGCAAAAGTATATAATACCATAATTCACAGAAATGTAAGACTATCCGAATCTCCAAGTTATGCAAAACCTGTTATTTTGTATGATGCAAGTTCTGTTGGTGCACAAAATTATATTTCTCTTGCTTCAGAAATATTAGAAAGAAATAATTTACATACTCGAAAGGAGAAGGAAGAGGAAATATGAAATCAGCTCTTGGACGAGGATTAGATGCACTTATTAATCCCCAATTAAAAGAGAAAATTGATGCTCCTGTAGCAATTTCAAGCAAAGAATTGCAAAAGGATGATGGTGTATCTTATGATATACTCACTAAAATTCCTGTAGAACATATTAGCCCCAATCCATATCAACCTCGTTCTGTATTTGATCCAGCGTCTTTGGAAGAGTTGAAAAAATCCATTTTAGAAAATGGCTTGATTCAACCTATTACAGTAAGAAGAGTAGATAAGAACAAATATGAACTTATATCGGGTGAAAGAAGATTAAGAGCTTGCAAAGAAATCGGTACTAAGGAAATCCCAGCGTATATTATCAAGGTTGATACAAAAGAGGCTATGTTAGCCTTATCACTAATAGAAAATATCCAGCGTGAAAAACTTAATCCTATCGAAATAGCAAATGCTTACAAAAGATTGATGGAAGAATGTAATTTATCTCAAGAAGAAATTGCTAAACGCGTGGGAAAAGACAGAACAACTATTACTAATTTTATTCGTTTACTTAAATTACCCAATATTATTCAGCAAAGTCTAATCGAGAATAAAATTACGACTGGTCATGCAAGAGCATTGATAAATCTTCCGAGTGAGAAAATTCAAATAGAGATTCATGATTTGATTCTGAAAAAAAATCTTTCGGTTCGTAAAGTAGAAGAATTGGTAAGGAAATATTTAGATTCGAGAAATGGCAAACATAAAAAGGAGAATCAGTATATACCAAGCATTCATAATCCATCTCATAGAAATTTTGAAGAAAAATTACAAAGAATATTAGGTACAAAAGTTTTTTGTAAGATCAACAGCTCTGGTGCTGGACAAATTGTAATTGAATTTTATTCTAAAGAAGAACTTGAAAGACTTTTTGAACTCTTCGAAATCATAAATGCGAACTATCATTAATATACTTTTATTCACTTTAATAATAATTTCTAATATTATTGCACAAACTAGTAATGATACAATCGATACTAAGCAGATTGATACTGCTAAATTTATAATGAAAAAATCTCCTACAGGTGCAGTAATTAGAAGTGCATTAATACCTGGTCTTGGTCAATTTTATAATAAATCTTACTGGAAAATTCCTATAATCTGGGGAGCATTGATATATTTTGGTTATAATTGGTCAAATCAATATCAAGAATATAAAAATTATCGAGATTTATATAACCAAAGTATTACTGTATCAAATCCTTATGGTAATTTAGATTATAAAAATTTGCGAGAATATTATAGAGATCAAAGGGACATTACTATATTCTTTTTTTCTTTAACTTATTTATTAAATATAATTGATGCATATGTGGATGCACATCTTTTTGATTTTGATATATCTCCATCATTATTAAATAACAAAATAAATATATCCCTGAGGATTAACTTTTGAAAAACACAATTTTATGCAAAAATTGTAATTATGAAAATCCATTTTATGCTTTAATATGTGCAAATTGTAAAGCATTTATACGGTCAAAAATTCCTAATATTGATTTATGGTATACTTTAATTAAAGTTATTGAATCACCAATACTAGCTTTTAGAAACATTATTCATGCCGACCATAAAAACTTTGTCGTTCCAATTATAATTTTAGCTACACTAAAGATTTCTATAAATTCATTTGTTATCAATAGCATATTAAAATCTACTAGTGAAAAGAATTACGGTTATATGGATTATCTTATTGTATCAGCATTGATAATGTTAATTATTTTTTTAATTACTACTTTATTAATTACTTTCTTTAATAATTTATTTAATGTAAAAAATAGATATAAAGATAATATAGCAATATACACTTATGCATTAATACCATTTATTTTTGCTTTAATAATTTTCACACCTGTAGAATATAGTCTCTTCGGGAAATACTGGTTTATTTATAACCCTGCTCCATTTGTAATAAAAAAAATCCCTGCTATCACTCTATATATTTTTGAAGGATTATTTATAATATGGAGCTATACTTTATTTATAATTGCTACATTTACTCAGACACGTAATAGAATTTATGCAATAATTGTTGGAAGTTTTACTTTTATTATTTTAGTTATATCTCCAGTAATTATAAATTTATTAAATAATCAATTATAACACCATATCTAAGACCTTTATTGCTTACAGTTATTTCTTTTAACTCCAATTTGTTCATTAATCTTTTAAGAATTATTGTTCCTGTAAGTAATATATCTTCTCTGCCCTCAACTATTTGTCCATATCGATTTCTTACTTGTTCAGGTGATAGAGTAGAGAGTTCTGAAATTATATTTTCAATTTCAGAATAAGAAATTTTTGAATTGTCTACTGATTTTTCATCATAAACTTTAATATTTTGATTTATGCATGATAAAGTAGTAGGAGTACCTGCTACAGCTATTGTAAAAACATTTTTGGGAATAGAATCCAACTCTGCAAAAATGTAATCTAATTCCTTAATTAAATCATCTATTTCTTTTAATGATGGAATTTTAGATTTAATAAATTTTTCTGATAAAGAAACTATACCCGCAGGGAAACTTTTTTTAATTATTATGTCACTATTAGATCCATAAATTATTTCAGTACTTCCACCACCTATATCAATTACGATTTTTTCTTTTACGTTATAATCATATGTAGCACCGATAAAAGAGAGTCTTGCTTCTTCATCTCCATCAATAATATTTATATCCCAATTAAATTTTCTTTTTATTAATTCCTTTATCTCATAAGAATTTTTTGCAACTCTAAAAGCATTCGTAGCCACCAATAATATCTTATCACATTTGTAATCTTTAATAATTTTTTGATACTCCTCGAAAACATTTAATAATTCAGTAATATTTTCTTGAGAAATAGTGCCATTCTCAAGCAATCCTTTTGAAATTCTTGGTGCCCTATAAAAATTTTTAATTGTTTCTATTTTAAAACCGTTAATATTTACATTTGCTAACAACATTAAAACAGTATTTGAACCAATATCTATAGAAGCAATAGTCATATTTTTTTTTTATTTTTTTAAGCAAAAATATAATCTTTATGGAAAACATAACCAAAACTTCTAAAATAATTTTATATATCACTGCTATCTTTTTTATATTTTGGCTTGGAGGATATGTTACCAGACACTTGGTAATCTATCAATTTTTTGAACCAGAAAATCTGGCATTAAAACCAGAATTTCAGAGTACACAATTAGATACACATTTAATTATAATTTTACCTCTGTTTGTTTTTAATATCATTTCATATGTGTTTTTCTTAATTTTTTTCATAATATTTTTATTTTTTTCCAAGCTAAATTTAAAAAAGGAAGGATGGTTAATAATTATAACACTAATAGTTCTTATTACTTCTCCCTTTGAAATTTATTTATCTGTAAGAGATTATATAATATCAAAAAATATTCATTATGAACTTGCTACACCATTGACAATTATAAACTTAATTCGCGAAAGAATTACATCGTTTAATGGTTTTTCATTAATAGAAATATTTTCTTATTGTGGAATAGTATTTTTAGTAATATTTAAACCTCTGAGAAAATTTAAATGAAAATAAAAGAAAAGGATTTAGAAAATATATTACTGGATTTAAAACAATTAGCTCAACAAATGGGAGCAAAAGTTCGTTTTGAAAGAGGAGATTTTAAGGGAGGATACTGCATAATAAAAGAAGATAAAATTATTGTAATTAATAAATTATCACCTTTACAGAAAAAAATACTTATTCTATCAACCGCATTAAAAGAATTGGGGGTTGATGAAATATATTTAACTCCCAAATTAAGAGAAATTATAGAAGAATTAAGCGAAAGTTCATGAAAATACTAATTATTAACGGACCAAACTTAAACTTACTTAAACTAAGAAATCCAGATTATTATGGCGCCTCTGATTTAACTTCAATCAATGAAAAAATTAAAAACGAATTTCCTGATATAAAGTTTGATTTTTACCAATCATATAATGAAAGTGAAATCGTAAAAATTATTAACGAAGCATCAGGTACATATGACGGTTTATTAATTAATCCAGGAGGTTACTCACACACAAGTGTATCGATAAGAGATGCATTAGAAATTTGTAAAATACCAAAAGTTGAAGTCCATTTATCTAATATACAATCACGAGAAAGCTTTAGAAATATTTCATTGACTGCATCTGTCTGCGATGGTTACATAAGTGGTTTTAAATCATTAAGTTACATATTAGGAATTTATGCATTAATTAACCTTATAAACAATAATATTATCAAGAGTTAATATTGCGAATTACAAAGAATTAATTTATTTTACTTAAAGTGTTTATAAGGTGAAATATATGAAAGACTTTGGTCTTAAAAAGTTATATTATTCAATAAGTGAAGTAAGTAAACTAACGGGTCTTGAACAATATATTTTGAGATATTGGGAAACAGAATTCGAACAACTTAAACCAAGTAAAAATAGAGCAGGGAATAGAATCTATACAAATAAGGATATAAAGCTTATTTTACAGATTAAAAAATTATTAAGAGATGAAAAATATACAATTGAAGGAGCCAAAAAGATATTAGCAGGAATGAATTTTAATTTGGAGCAACCGTCAACCATAAATGATAATGAAGTACAGGCTACTGAAAACAAAGAGGTACATTCACTTAAAAAAGATTTAGAAGAAATTAAAGAAGTCCTTATTCAAATTTATAATATGCTATAATCGGAACGTAGCGCAGCCCGGTAGCGCACTTGAATGGGGTTCAAGGGGTCGCGGGTTCAAATCCCGCCGTTCCGACAAGCCATAAATTCTTAAAATATAATAAGTTATAATGGCATCATAAGTTAATTTTATGCCGATATATCGATTGTTTAACACATTCTACAGTAAACTCAATTCATGTAGTTGTTATACTTATACAAAAAATATATAGTTTATTTTTTTAACTAAGAGACAAACTTTATATTTCACACCAAAAAATATTATATTTCTATGATCGATAAACCTAAATGCAATTGTGGTATATTTGGAATTTATGGTTGTAAAGATGCAGCTTTAAAAACATATTATGGATTGCATGCACTTCAACATCGTGGACAGGAAGCAACAGGAATAGTTACTTCGGATAACAAAGGAAATGGTAAAAGAATTTTTAATATTCATAAAAACTTTGGCCTTGTTTCAGAAGTATATAACAAGCAGGAAATTTTTGAAAGTATATTAACAGGTACATCTGCAATAGGTCATAATAGATATTCTACAACTGGAGCCGCCGATTCCGAAAAAAATATTCAACCTTTCGTTGTAAAATATAAATCCGGCAATATTGCAATTGCCCATAATGGAAACTTGACCAACGCAAAATTATTAAGAAAAAAATTAGTCATTGAAGGTGCAATTTTCCAGACTACAAGCGACACTGAAGTTATTCTACATTTAATTGCAAGAAGTAAACTAGAAAATCAAATAGAACAAATTATTGAAGCTTTACAACAGGTTGAAGGTGCATATAGTTTAGTAATTTTAACCGACGACAAACTCATTGCTGCAAGAGATCCATTTGGATTTCGACCTTTATCAATTGGGAAACTTAATGGATCATATATAGTTGCATCCGAAACCTGTGCATTTGATATAATTTCCGCTGAATTCCTTCGCGACGTAAACCCAAATGAATTAATCGTAATTGATAGAGATACATTGTCAAGCGGAATAATTAAATCTTATCAAATTCATAACTATTTCACTAACTATAAACATTGCATATTCGAATATATATATTTCTCGAGACCTGATAGTAAAATTTTTGGTTCTAATGTAGATAAAATGAGAAGAAAATTGGGCAAAATTTTAGCCGAAAAACATCCAGTATTTGATAAAGATGGTGATAAAGTTATAGTAATTAGTGTACCTGATAGTTCAAATACTGCAGCAATTGGATATCAATCTCAGTTAGCGAAACAAGGAATTCCCTCAAGACTTGAAATAGGTTTGATAAGAAGCCATTATATTGGAAGAACTTTTATATTACCAGGTCAAAAGGCAAGAGAAATCGGTGTTAAAATTAAATTCAATACAGTTAAAGGTGTACTTGAAAATAAAACTGTTGTAATTGTTGATGATTCAATAGTTAGAGGTACAACTTCAAAGCAACTTGTGAAATTAATTAGAGAGGCAAATCCAAAAGAAATTCATCTTAGAATATCTTCACCACCAATAATAAGTCCATGCTATTATGGTATGGATTTTCCATCTTCTAAAGAATTAATTGCAAATAAATTCAATGGTGATATTGAGAAAATTCGTGAATACCTGGAAGTAGATAGCCTAAAATATCTTACTATTGATGAAATGCTTGAAGCAATGGTTGATCACCCTAAAGATAATTTTTGCACAGCCTGCTTTTCAGGTATATATCCTGTACCAGTTGAAGTTGGCATTAAAAAAGAAGAATATGATACTTAAATGAAAATATTCCCAAAATACTTTTTTGAAAATGTAATTAATATCCCAAATTTATTAAGTCTATTTAGACTTTCTTTATGTATACCTTTATACTTTTTGTTACAATTTATAGATATTAATTCTTATAATCGTATAATTGTTTTAATAATCTTAATAGTAGCCTTCATTAGCGATTTTCTTGATGGATATATTGCAAGAAAGAAAAATTTGATAACCGAATTCGGTAAAATTATAGATCCTTTAGCTGATAAAATTTTCATTTTAATAATTGCCATTCAATTATATATTCAAGAAGAAATAGTAAGCATTTATTTCTGGATTGTTCTTCTAAGAGATTTTATAATATTTACAGGTGGAATTTTCATAAGTAAAAAAATTGGGAAAGTATTACCATCTAATTTATTGGGCAAAATTACGGTTTTATCAATTGGTATATTTTTATTTATGACTTTGATTAAAGTTGACAAAATATTTTGGTTATATAAATCATTTTTCTATATAAGCATTTCATTAAGTATTTTATCTGTTATAGGTTACTCATTAAGAGCGTATGAAACAATAAAACAGGCATCAAGATGAAATTATTAAAAAATATCAACATAAAAAGACTTAAAGAAGGTTTATCTAAAACGCGTAATACAGTATTTAATAAAATTACAGAAATAATTACTGGCAAAGCAATTATTGATGAGAGCACTCTTGAAGAAATTGAAGAATTACTGATTTCGAGCGACATAGGGGTCTCGACTACAGAAAAAATTATATCAAAAGCTAGAAATTTACTTCTTAAAGAAAATGAAACAACAGTAGAAAAATTTAAGGATATTATAAAATCTGAATTATTATCTTTAATAAAAAATGCCAATGATAATTTCGAATTAGGAAAGTTTAAACCATATGTAATTCTAATAATAGGTGTAAATGGCTCAGGTAAAACCACAACTATAGGTAAATTAGCATATAATTTCAGAAACTCTGGATTAAAAGTTACAATTGGTTCAGCTGATACATTTAGAGCTGCAGCTAATGAACAATTAGATATCTGGGCTAAAAGAGCTGATGTTGATATTATTCAATCAAATACCAAAGAACCTTCTGCAGTTGCATACGATACAATAAAAGCTGCTATAAATAATTCATCTGATGTGGTAATTATCGATACTGCTGGCAGATTACACACACATAAAAATTTAATGAATGAACTAAGTAAAATAAAAAGAGTGATTAACAGTTTATTACCTTATGCTCCTAATGAAATTTCGCTTGTAATTGATGGTACAACAGGACAAAATGCTCTTTATCAAGTTAATGAGTTTGAAAAATATACAAATATTACAAGCTTAATTATTACTAAATTAGATGGAACTGCAAAAGGTGGTATTATATTTAATATTGCATCTGAAAAAAGTATACCTATTAAGTACATTGGAGTAGGAGAGGGAATAGAAGATTTACAGACATTTTCAGCAAATGAATTTGTAGAGGCAATTATTGGATAGTAATGAGTTACAATAAATCAAATAGTTATTTATTTTTAATCAACCCTGCAGCTGGAAATTGGAGGGGTGTAAGGGTAATAGATAAAATAAAAAATTACCTTGCTAAAAAAGGAATTAATCATCATATCGAAATTTCTAATTCACCTAAACACATAAGTCAACTTGTCAGGTCATTATCAAGAGATTTTTCTCATTTAATATCAGTTGGTGGTGATGGAACATTAAATGAGCTTATAAATGGTATAGAGACAAATTCAATAAATACTATTGGTGTGCTCCCGATTGGTACAGGAAACGATTTTGCAAGGAATCTAAATTTAACGAAGGATATTAACTCAAATCTCGATGTTATTTTTAATAGTAAAAAGTATTTTAATTTTGACATAGGACAATCTACTATTTATGATATTAATTCAAAAAGTAAGATTTTTCATAGATTCGTAAATAGCCTTGGGATTGGAATTGATGCATTAATAGCAAAAATTAATCAAAGGACAAAATACTTAAGTGGTTATTTTTCTTATCTTTATGCTTTATCACTTGCATTGATTAAAAGAAAAGATATTCATGTCAATATCCTTCTTGATAATCAAAATAATATAACAGGGGAAAAACTTTTAGCGTCCATTGGTAATGGATGCTCAACAGGTGGTGGATTTTTCTTAACTCCAGATGCCAAAATATATGATAATAAACTTGATATTTGCATTATAGATTCTGTTTCAATAATTAAAATATTAAAACATCTTCCCAAAGCTCTTCTAAATAAAATTAATACTATAAAAGAAGTGAATATCTATAAATTCAAAAATGCTTTAATTAAATTAACTGAACCCACCTTAGTACATATGGATGGTGAAATTATTTCAGAAAGTGCTAAGGAGATGGAAATTTCTATTTTAAAAAATGAATTAAAAATAATCTCGAATTAAAAATGTTTCTTAAAAGAATTAAACCTAAAGATTTTGAATATTTGCCTCGATTTTATGACCCTGATAAAGATCCTGAAGAACGTTTAAGACGACGCTTAGGTTTTTATCGAAAAAGAAAATTCAAAAGGCAAGGAAAAAGCCCATTATTCTGGTTAATCTTATTTTTTATCATTTTATATTTTTATTTAAAATTATCAGGGCTTCTTTAAGAAGTTTGATGTCAGCAACTTGACGCCCAAAGAATCAATCATAAAATACATCCATTACTTATTTTTCATCGCCATCATCTTCTTGAATTGCAATCAATTATTTTTAACAATCCAGGATGACAGGAAAAACAGGCAGTTAAATGGTGTTTTGTCAATGGCAGGTAACGTAGTTAATTGAAAATTCTACCTCGCTTCAACTTTTATGGTGTGTTGAGACAGTTATTTGCTTTGGAATCAATAACAGCATCATACACTAAAAAGTAAGTAGATTCTATTGTTCACTCATCTCAAATTTTTTGGGGTCATATCCTTGACTAATTAATATTTTATTAATCTTATCCATTACATCGTCACTTAATTTTGGAGTTCTGGAAAGTATCCAACCATATTTTCTACTTGGAGTACCAACAATTGCCCATTGATAATTTTCATCAAGACCTATAATCCAATAATCTCCCCAAAAAGGTCTCCATCCCAAAATACTGAAAAAACTTACTTCAAGTTTTGCATTTGTTTTTTTATCAACTATTCTTGCAATACCTTCTGTTATATCCTTTTCTCCTGCTCCACTAAAACAAGAATTAATAACTTCAATTTCACCATTTTCTTTCAGAGTATATTTTGCAGTAGTTACTTTAACACAATGTTTTTGAAAACGATTAGGAATTTTTGCAACTTCATACCATAATCCAACATATCTTTTTAAATCCACAAACTCTACTGTTTTTAATTCTCTACTTTGTGCAAAAATGTTTGTTGAAAATACCATAAAAATTATTAATAATGTTTTCATATTATTTTTAAAAAAGTTTTATAATTCTAAATACAAAATATTAAAAGAAAAGAAATGAAACTACATATAAAATTAATCTTAAAATTTTTATGAAATAAATACAATCAATTATTTACAGAAAAATTTTCTTGACAATAGTTCATTAAAAGAATAATTCGCCAATAGTTTCATAAGGATAATCTTTTGCAACATATAGATTACAATAGTGATAGGCAAAAACCTACTGCAATTAATGTAATTCACAAACCAAAACTACTTGAGCAAGTAAGAGAAGAACTGCGTGTAAATCACTATAGAAAAAAGACAGAAGAAGCATATTTAGGTTGGATAAAAAGATTTATTCTTTTTTCACAACAAAAGACATCCGAATGAAATGAATGCTGAAAAAATTAAACTGTTTTAAAAAAACTTTGCAACGAATAAATAAGTATTTTCAGCAACTATTGTTTACACACACGGAATACATAAGTTCAAGGGAGTTAGAAGTCCACTTTATAGTATTTTTTAATATAGTGTTGTATATACAGATAAAAGTTTGAAAATATTAAAAAATCAAATACTAAGAAGCCACAAAGTATGCAAAACCGCCGTGTATACTATGTGGATTTTTGGCAGGTTAATTTATAGTTATATGCATAACCAAAACTAAATATTCAACATATTAACGGAGGTCATTTGAAAAGTAAGTATTCACTCAACCTAATTTTTATTCTCTTTTTATTTTATTAATCACAAGTTGTAAAGAAGAAGTCATTGTTGAGCAAAAGAAAGAAAACAATCTTAGAGCTCAATCAGTATTAGCCAAAGGAAGTGATTTATCAAGCGTACAAGGGGACTCAACTATTCAGAAAGAGAAAAAAAGAACACGAAAAACCTTTTGTTGTTATTGAGAAACCTGATAAATTACTTCAGGACAAACTTAAATCAAGAGCATCAAACAATACTTCATCAAAAATACTGAACAAATCCAGTTTGAATTCTATCCAAAGTTCACTATCATGTTATACAATGGAAGTTGATGTTTGTATTGGAAAAATATCACTCGAAATCTGGATTTAATGTTTGTATCTGGCCTAAACAAACATGGATGTACAACTCTACTACTCTAAGTGAACTTAAAAATAAGTGGGCATTCAATTTAATCCTTTTAAACAGAACAGCTTTCGCTAGTCCTATAGTTTAACCCGACAATCAAATTCTGGCAGGTGTTTTCTTTAATCTACCACAAGGTGTATTAGATTCATATAGAACTTTTTTATCAGAACCGGGTAGGTAGCAGTTATACGGATTTTATAGCGGTGAACCTTGGCATTATATAAATCCATATAATAGAGACTCCATATCAAGGTGTGTAGATGGATTAAAGGCATTAGGATTTACTTCCTCAAAATATATGGCTGGTAAAACTTACGACGGATGGGCAGATAACTTCGATGATTTAGTTGATGTTGTTAATCAAACTGCTTATACAGATATGAATTATGTATGGAGCTACGGTTGTTTCAAAGCACCATGGGACGAAGCTGATCAAAGAGACGAATGGACAGATTTTAATAATGCATTCGGTAGTAAATTTAATCATCCGTGGATCTCGGGTGAGCTAGATCGTGGCGAAATGTATTTATTAACGAGTCATGCTCAAATGGGATGCAATCGCTGAATTTGATTATTATGCTTATGTGCATGGTTCTTTAAGGAGGAAAGAACGGAGATTTATTTATGTTTATTATTATATTGGATATGAGGACCTATACTTCGATTTTCAAATTACAAGTTGGGAATTAGTAGATATAATAGATGCTGTTGAAACCGTAATTAGATAGAAATAACCGATTTTAGGTATTCTTAAAATGTAGAATTTAATGGTATACCTAACATCTGGTAATAATTATAATTGATAGTACACCAAGTTTTGGATATAAAATTAAAGCTATTTACAAACATCCATCGAGATTGACTAATGTAGTTTTCATTACGCAGTTTAAGATGAATAATTCTGCAATTACGCAAAACTTTGCTCTAATGCTCTAAGAATAAACAATATATAGCAGTTCTTTTTTGAAGGATATTGTAAACATTATATAAGTTTACATAATATACATTATGTGCGTATTTTTATTTCTTTTATGTATTAATATACTTCTGATTCAAATGATAAACAGCATTTAAGTTTACCACAAGGACCGCTAAGTTTGCCCATGCTTGAAAGTAAATTTTGTTCGGTAGCTAATTGTGTAGTTATTTTTTTAAAGTTATTAAGAAACGATGAGCAACAAAACTCACGTCCGCATGTTCCAATACCTCCAATCTTTTTTGCTTCGTCTCTAACTCCAATTTGCCTTAATTCAATTCTTGTTTTGAATTCTGCTGCCAATGATTTTGCTAACTCTCTAAAATCAACTCTACCATCTGCTGTATAAAAAAAGAACAATTTCTTTCTATCAAATTGAAAATGTACACTAACTAATTTCATTTCAAGATTATGCTTGACAATATACTGTTGAAATAATGGAACGGCTCGCTCTTCATCTAATAAATTTTTTCTTACCTTATCGAAGTCTTCTGAGGTACACTTTCTTATAACTTCAGGTAGTGGTTCATCAAATAACCCAAGTGCATTCCTTTTTAATCTAACGATTTCACCAATTGATTTTACTTGAGCTATTTCAAGATTATCATTTTCTTTTACAATAATAAAATCTTCAGGGTATAATTTTTCCTGTAAATCATCAGGAATAATGCTATAATTACAACTCAATAAGCCATTACATCTAATCTCGATTATGTTTCTATAATCGAAAGGAATGTATTCTTTAAGATTATGATTACATAAAAAGCAGTGGCTTATGTTTGAGTTAAATTGATTTAGTTTATCAACTATATGTATATAATAATTTTTATTATTGTGATTCTCACAAAAATTATTTGTGGATGTTAACTCTTTATTAACTGTATTAAATGTATTTATATTAGACACAATTACTTCCTAAATGACAATGATGCTAATTCAAATATAAGATTCAGGGATAATACATTCAAGTTAAGATTTCTGTTACAATTCTCTTCCAGGATATCTAATCTTCTATACAAATTTTCTACATCTGCTTCTATAAATTTTGAATTAAACTTTTCAATAGTTTCTTTATAATCATTGTAATAATAATTATTATTTTGAAATCTATTTCTAATAACATCAGCAAGCCATACCTTAATCAAATTTATAATCACTTTCAGTTCATCTAACGAATTTTCTTTCATAATTGATTGTAATTCCTGGTATGCCGTTGAAAATCTTTTACCAATTGCATATCTCAGAACGGAAATTATTTTTACTAATAAATCATCTATATTTTTTTCAATTAAAATCAAAGCATTTTGAACTGTCCCATCAGAAAAATGTGCAGCTTTCGAAGCCAATTTATTATCGATTTTAAAGTAATCTATTAAAATTTTTGTAATTGAGCTTTCACTCAATGGTTTAAAGTTAACAATCCAGCATCTTGATTGAATAGTTGGCAATAACTTATCAATTTTCGATGTAATAATAAAAAAGATAATTCCCTCAGGTGGTTCTTCCAAATTCTTTAATAATGCATTTTGAGTTTGTTCATTCATTAGTTCTGCATCCAGTATGATAATAAATCTTAATGGAGCATATTCATAATTATAACTTATGAATTTTTTTATATCTCTTATGCTATTTATTTTTATGGTGTTAGCATCTTCTAAATAAATGCTATAATAAGGATTAGCAATTATTTTATTTATTTCATTTTGTATAAGCTCAATTTGTTCTTTACTTAATTTTTCCAATGACGAATCTTCTGCTGTTTCTCCTCTGGCTCGGGGTAATGGGAAAATTAATTTTACGAAAGGTTCCTGTAGATTTTGAATATGTTTGATAGCAATATTCTTTACATTTTCGTGAAATTGTGAGTATAGGATTTGGGAATATTGAATAGCAGTAAAAAATTTTCCAATCCCTTTAGGTCCATTAAAAATCAAGGCGTGTGGAACACGCCTTGATTTGAAGAAGTTTATTAGTATTTCTTTAGCTTGATATTGTTCTAATACTTTATCCCAGTAATGATTCATGATTTAAATTCATCATCGTCTGTATAGAAGAAATCTTCATCACTGGGATAGTCTGGCCAAATATCCTCAATGGATTCATAAGGTTCGTCAGAGTCCTCTAGTTCCTGGAGGTTTTCTATTACTTCAATTGGAGCGCCAATACGTTCTGCATAATCTATTAATTCTTCTTTTGTTGCAGGCCATGGAGCGTCATCTAAATAAGAAGCTAATTCGACGGTCCATATCATAGTTTAATCCCCCTTTATTTTTTTACAATTTCAAAAAGTTTTACATCTTCTAATATAAAATTCAGTGGATTAAGAGCAATACCATTATGTCGAACTTCATAATGTAAATGTGGTCCTGTTGTAAGAAATCCAGAATTCCCTGTTTTAGCAATTAATTCGCCACGCCTTACTTTCTGACCCTGTTTTACTTTTACACTTGATAGATGAGCATAAATTGTCCTATAACCAAATCCATGGTCAATTTCAAGTGTTAGCCCAAATCCACTTCTTGCTCCTACAAAATCTACTGTGCCTGCACCAGGAGCATATACATTTGTACCTACATCTGCTATTATATCTATTCCGTTGTGCATTCTTCTAATTTTTAAAATTGGATGAATTCTCATACCAAAATCATCGGCAATTGTTCCTTCGCAAGGTTTAATTGCAGGTATTGATTCATAAAAAATTTCATTCTCTTTTAACTTTTTTGAAATTTGCTCGTAATTATTTTTTTCTATATTGAATTTTAAAGTAATTTGATCAATATATGTATCAATTTTTTTAATATAATTTGCTACTTCAGAGGGGCTATTCGAAGTTAATGGTATAAAGGCAGCACCTCCACTACCATAAATTTCATAATCATTAAAAACTGGTTCCAGATTGGCTGATAGTCTTAAATCGTAACTTAATTGTGCTAATTGATTTATTCTCTCATCCAGATTTTTATATTTTTCAACCATCTGGTTGAGTTTTTCCTTTAGCTCTTTATTTGTCCTTTTTAATGCTCTGATTTCTGAATCGGGATTTAAAAATTCGTTAAAGATAAAATAAGTGCCAAATAGGAAAAATGAAATCAGAACAGAAAAAAAGACAACTAGAAATACAAACTTTTTGTAAAAATTTTGTATTTCTACAAATTTGAGCTTTGATTTTGAAAAGTAATAAAATTTTTTCATATCTAATTAGTGCTGCGAAAATAATAAATGAACGTCAGGGTGTCAAGAAATTATTATTTTAAATTTTATTCAAAATCATGTTCGAAGTATTCAACAGTTCTATTTAAATTATTTCCTTTTTCTCTTATCTGTTTTAATAATCTCTCATTCATAACTTTAGCAGCATCATAGCCATAATGTTTTAGTAAATAGTTAATTGCAATAATTTCAGAGATAACAGTTATATTTTTACCCGGAATAATTGGTAACTTAATATATGGTATTTCAACATCCAGAACCTTCATATAATTATCGTCTAATCCTGTTCTAGTGTAGTCTTCTTTATCGTTCCACAATTCAAGTTCAACAATAACTTCGAGTCTTTTTTGAAATCTAATTGCACGAACACCGAACATACTTCTAACATCAACTATTCCAATACCTCTTAATTCCATAAAATGTTTTATCAATTCTGTCCCAGAACCAATTATTATCCCCTCCCCTTTTTTTGTAAGAATTACAACATCATCTGCCACAAGTCGATGGCCACGCTCCACTAAATCGAGAGCAACTTCACTCTTTCCTATTCCTGATTTTCCCGTAAATAAAATTCCTACCCCATAAACATCAACAAAGGACCCATGGATTGTAATTCGTGGAGCAAATTGATCATCAAGAAAATCACCTATCAGATATATTAATTTAGTTGTAGAATAGTCTGAACCGAAAACAGGGATCTTATAATCATTAGCCAGTTCGAGCATTTCTGGAGGGGGTAAATTACTATTTGTTATTATAACACATGGTATATTAAACTTAAAAATGTTTTCAAGAGATTTTCTTCTATCTTCAGATTTTAGATTATGCAAATAACTCATTTCAGTATTGCCAAAAATTTGAATACGATTATATGCAAATAAATCCAAAAAGCCAGCAAGTGGTAAACCCGGACGGTGTAAGTTTTGATCTTTTATTTGTCTATCAAAACCAACTTCGTTGTTAAGTAATCTTAACTTAAATCTATCTTTTGTGTTTTTATAAAAAAAATCAACAGAAATATATTCTTTCCTAATAATATTTCTGTCATCGAGTTTCATGATGATCTTTTCCTTGCAATTCTTTTGGTTTTAACTTTTTCAAGCTGACGAACTAATTTGTCTACAGCTCCACTGACTGATTTTTCAAAATCATTGCTTGATTGCACAACAGAAATAGTTTTATGAGGAATTTGTAAAATTATTTCTGCTGTTTTTATGCTATCTTCTGGACGTGTATAACTTAGAATTACATCGACGTCAAGAATTTGATCATTGAATTTTTCTAAAGATTTAATTTCTTTCTTGATAAAATCTTTTAATGATTCTTTTGCCCGAAATTTACGTGATGTAATTTTAATATTCATGACTTACTCCTTTAATGATTTGGGGTGGGCTTGTTTATAAATCTTTTTAATTCTCTCAATACTAACACGAGTATAAATTTGAGTTGTTGATAAATTCTCGTGTCCGAGTATTTCCTTTATGGCCAATAGATCAGCATCACGATCAAGCATATGTGTTGCAGCACTGTGCCGTAAAATATGAGGACTTTTCTTTTTTAATTCAGTTTCTTTTAGAAATTTTTTAACCAATCGATATACAAAAAATCTATTAATTCTATTCCCCTCTTCGTCGATAAATAATGCCGGATTATTATCTATTCTCAATTTTATATAATCACTGATTATTGGTATTGATTTTGACCCTATCGGTACGATTCTAACTTTTGAACCTTTTCCCAAAACTCTGACATTTTTATTTACTAAATCAATATCTACTTTATCAAGGTTACATATTTCTGTTACACGCAAAGCACATCCGTATAATAATTCAAATATAGCTTTATCTCTTATTTTTTCTTCACTGTCTTGAATTTTTTTATCTATAAGATTTAATATTTCTTCATAATAATTGCTGCTAATAGTCTCAGGTAATTTTCTTTTTACGGAAGGACCGGTAATAGTTTTGATAGGATTAGTTTTGATAATGTCATTTTTTACAGCGTAATTAAATAATTTTCTAATAGCAGATAGTTTTCTTGCGACAGAACTTTTTGAATATTTTTTTTCATTTAATAGCATTAAATATAATTTCAAATGCTTAGCATTAATATGTTCTATTTCAAATATATTCTTTTCATGACAAAATTCAAGAAAATCTTTAAGGTCTCTTTTATATGCATTTAATGTATTTTGAGAAGAACGGCTAACCACCGAAAGTTCATTATATAAGTTTTGAATAATTTTTGAAATCTCTTTTGTCATTAAATTTTTTTCTTATTATACAAATTCTTCCTCATCAGATGTTACTTCGTCTTCTGACTTAGGAAGTTTCCATGTTGCATAATCACAATCAGGGTATCTGCTACAGCCATAAAACAATCTTCCTTTTTTTGTCTTACGAGGAGTTAATTCCCCCTCATTACATTTAGGGCACTGTATACCAGTTGTTACATCTGTTGTATAATCGCATTCAGGATATTTTTCGCAACCAATAAATTTACCGAATTTTCCTTCTCTAAATACTGTTCTTGCTCCACATTTTGGGCACGTCTCACCAGTAAATTTTGGCTCATTATTATTATCGTTATTAAGCTCTTTTAATGATTTAATATTTTTACAATCAGGATAATTTTTACAAGCCAAAAATTTACCATATCTTCCAATTTTAAGTTCCATCTCAGAACCGCACTTTTCGCACTTAATTTTTTCTAAATTTGATTCCACTTTGCTTAATGTTTCTGAGAATGGGATATAGAAATCATTCAATACTTTTATATAATCAATTTCTCCATCTGCAATCAAGTCTAATTCCTCTTCCATTTTTGCAGTGAAACCCACATCAAAAATATTTGGGAAATTTTTAATTAGTATAGAATTAACTTTTTTACCTAAGGTTGTTGGAATTAATTTTCTATCAGCTATCTCTACATATCCTCTATCTAATATTGTACTTACAATTAGTGCGTAAGTACTTGGTCTACCTATACCATTACTTTCAAGTTCTTTAATTAACGAACTTTCTGTATATCTTGGCGGTGGTTTTGTAAAATGCTGATTTGGAATAAGTTCCTCTAAATTTAATTGTTGATTAATTACCAAACCTGCCGGAATTTTTAATTCATTTCCATTTTCTTCTGATATATCTTCACTTGATTCGTCATAAAGTTTCAAGAAACCTTCAAAAAGTGTTGCAGTTCCAGAGGCACGAAATATGAATTCATTAGCTTTAATAGTAATAGTAGTAGTTTCAAGCTGAGCCGATTCCATTTGAGAAGCAATAAATCTTTTCCAGATTAATTCATATAGCTTAAATTGCGATTCATTGAGAAAGGGTTTGACAAATTCAGGTGTATATTTCATGGAAGTAGGTCGAATAGCTTCATGCGCATCCTGAACATTTTTCTTTTTCGATTCATATAATCTTGCATTTTCCGGCAAATATTTATCACCATAATTTTCTTTAATATATTTTCTTGCATCACTTATAATTTCTTCACTCAATCTTGTTGAATCTGTTCTCATATATGTAATTAAACCTGTCAAACCCTCACTACCAATTTCAACCCCTTCATATAGTTGCTGTGCGATCATCATTGTTTTACGAGGATAAAACCGAAGTTGTTTTGAGGCTTCTGCCTGAAGTGTACTTGTTATAAAAGGTGGATAAGGATTTTTCTTATATTCTTTTTTATCAATATCCGAGATAATAAAAAGATTTATATTTTTTATTTTTTCAATTATTTCTTCCGCTAATTCTTTTTTAGTAATTGCAAAGTTAACTTTCAGAAATTCGTCCCATTCTTCTTTCGACATATCTGGTTTAGGTGGAATTTTAATTTGTTTCCCATCTACTTGATATAATTTAGCTTTTAATTCTTCACGAGTTTCGGTTTCAAATATAGCTATTATTGACCAGTATTCAGTTGGTATAAAATTTTCGATTTTTTCTTCGCGTTCACATATTAACCTGAGCGCTACAGATTGAACCCTACCAGCAGATAGACTGCTACCATATGAATCAAGAACAGCTTTCCATAAAAAAGGACTTACTTTATATCCAATAATGCGGTCCATTATTCTTCTTGCTCTTTGGGAATTGACAAGCCTTGTATCAATTTTTTGAGGATTTTCAAGTGCTTTTAATACGGCGTTTTTTGTTATCTCATTAAATAGAGCTCGATGAATTTTTTCTTTATTTTTTCCATCAATAATATCAGCAACATCCTGGGCAATTGCTTCCCCTTCCCTATCAGGGTCTGTTGCTATAAATATTTTTTCCGATTTATCTGCTAGGTTTTTAATTTTTTTTATAATATCACTTTTGCCTCTAATTACTACAAGATTAGGTTTAAAGTTATTCTCAATATCAATCCCAAATTTCGATTTCGGTAAATTTTTAATATGGCCTACTGTAGCTTCAACTATATATTTATTTCCTAAATATTTATTTATAGTTTTTGCCTTGGATGGGGATTCAACAAGAATTAGATCTTTGCCCATAATTTTCACCATTAATTTACAGAATCAGAAGTGAATAATAGAACCCTGCTGCCAGGCGGTACAATCATATGGTTATCTACAATTGAAAATAATACAAACCAATTTATGTCATTTTTTGTGATATTATTTTCTGGGAGTAAAAAAACTTGTTCTAATATTTCATCCATCGTATCTGTACTTATTAATCCAACATTATATAAATGGAGAATATAATTGTAATTGTCAATTCCTAAAATTTCTTTTTCTTCCTCTGTTAAAAAGCGGATGCTTTTTTTATTGTTATCGTATTCGCATTTATTCTTTTCAAAGGTAATTTTATCAAATAATAAACTGAAAGCAATACTTAATGTTTGCTTATCATATTTTTTCTTTTTCAAAAAATATTGATTCATTTCATCAATTGTATATCCTTTACCAATTCCTTCAAGAATTTTTGTTAATATGTCTACAATTTTAGAATTCATTTATTTTGTTATAACTCCTAATTTTTTTGATTCTTTTACAAGCAAATCTTCTATCAGTTTCATTTTATTACTTTCAGATTCTATAGAATCATTGTAACCAATTAAATGCAAAATGCCATGTATAATTAACCTTCTTAATTCATCGTTATAATCCTCTTTATAATATTTTGCATTTTTTTTTGCTACTTCATTACAAATAAACAACTCTGCATCCAATATATTATTTTCGTTCGAATAATTAAAGGTAATAACATCGGTCAAATAATTGTGGTTCAAATAATTTTTGTTTATGACATAAATTGTATCAGGATGAACAAAATTTATTTCTAAATTTTTAATAGATAAATTAAAACGATTTTTTAAAAATGCAATTATTTTATGAACGACCTTTTTATTTATTAATATTCCTTTTTCTTTATACACAGATAAATTTTTTATCAAAAGTTACCTTCATTTTTAATGAAATATTCAGCTTCATTGAAATGTTTTATAGCATTTTGAAATTGTCTATCTTGCTGTAAAATTACTGTATACCATCCATCATTCTTAAAAATATCTCTGCCAATAAAAGATTTCAATCTTATTTTTATTATTTTTTTTGCTTTAAAGTTATAAATTTTTTAAAAAAGACATAAGAC